>Ga0182012_10002415_pt1 | contig 20194 bp, 18 predicted proteins | sample 612S2SmetaG_FD_120486 | JGI IMG/M metagenome (GOLD analysis project Ga0182012, IMG submission 120486) | Permafrost microbial communities from Stordalen Mire, Sweden - 612S2S metaG | ecosystem: Environmental > Terrestrial > Soil > Wetlands > Permafrost | place: Sweden: Stordalen | collected...
AACATTCACCGCCGCCTCCGGATTGGCTTCAGGAGATACAGCGCATAACACCGTCATGGCGGTTTTGGTGACCGGCGGCCTGCTGGGGACAGCAATCTTCTCTGCGGTCGTGGCGGCAGCCGGTTGGTCGGTAATCCGAGCGGAGGGTCTGCTGCGGGTCGCTTTCGGCACGACGTTGGCAGTTTGGACGATCACATCGATGGTTGGGTCCGTTGAGGAGAATCGAGCTACCTGGCTGCTTTTCGGCTTGATGGCGCTGGGCGGCCGGTTGTCTAAGTCAAAGGCTCGATCTGTAGCAGGGATGTTTTCCGGAGAAAGAGAAAAAGACATTCGAGCGAGAGAATTGCAGCCAATTGGGCCATTCTCCGGAAAATCGCAGACCTGAGTGGCCACTCGTGAGTTTGCCTGCGGGCCGCAAAATCAACATGGGCTCTTCAAGAAAGACCAAAGTACTTAGGGAAATGCCTTAGACTGGCAACACCCTTATGCCCGAGCTTTCGCTGGATCCAGTTGCCAAATCGGCTAACTCATTGGGACCGAGCATCAACCAGCGAATTTTTCGGGCTGCCATGATCGTGACCTTTGCCGGAGTCCTGGTGAAGATAGTGGCGACCTTGAAGGAGTTTGTGGTTGCCGGCGCGTTTGGGCGCAGCGATGCCATGGATGCTTTTCTCATTGCCTTCATGGTACCCGGGTTGCTGGTGAATCTGTTTTCCGAGTCGATGAATCAGGCGCTGATTCCCACTCTCGTGAGAGTCAGGGAACAGGAAGGGCCGGAGAAGGCCCAGCAGTTGCTATCGAGCGCAATGATTTGGACTTGCATGCTGCTCACCTGCGGATCCTTAGCGATGGCGGTCGCGGCGCGGTTTTTCTTTCCGATGGTTGTTCCGCACTTCTCGCCGGCCAAGCTGTTGCTGACGGAAGCATTGTTCTACGCGCTGTTGCCGATGGTCCTGATCGCCGGAATCGCATCCAACTGCACCGCGGTGCTGAACACGTTTGACCGGTTTGCCTGGCCAGCTCTGGCTCCGATGGTGACGCCGCTGGCGTTGATGCTGGGTGCGTGGGTCCTTTCTCCGCGCATTGGAATCTGGGCGCTTGTCTGCGCGAATGTGGCCGGCGCGCTCATTCATGCCCTACTGATGATATGGATGATGCATACCCATGGATATCGTTTTAATCTCCGCTGGCACGGCGCGAGTGCGGCGGCACGGGAAGTGGCAGGACAGTACGGGCCGATCCTGCTGAGCGGGCTGGTTGCCTCCAGTGGAATTCTGGTCGATCAAGGCATGGCGGCATCGCTCAACTCAGGCAGCGTGGCGACCCTGGCGTACGCGAATCGTTTCGTGGGAGTAATCCTCAACCTGTTGGCGGGTGCGATTGCGACCGCAGTGACTCCCTATTTCTCGCGGCTGGTAGCGCGGCAGGATTGGGCAGGGTGTCGCCATACGATGAATACCTATGTCGGATTGACGGCATTGGTTTCGGTGCCCCTGGCATTGGCCATGATTCTGGGCTCGCATTGGATGATCCGGCTTACGTTCCAGCATGGAGTATTCGGCGCGGTGGATACTGCCGCTGTTGCTCCTGTGCAGGCTATGTACGCTATTCAGCTGCCGTTTTTTGTGGTGAGCCGGGTGTTTTACCGGTACCTGGTGGCGATTCGCAGGACGACCTTAATTCTTTACTGCGGCATCATCAACCTGGTGCTGGATGTAATCCTGAATCTGCTCCTGATGCGCTGGTTTGGGGTGGCTGGCATTGCTCTGGCAACCTCATTATGGACGGTGAGTTCATTCCTGTTCCTATGGTTCTGGGCGTACCGTTTGCTGCCCCCTGCGGAGGGCCAGCTGGCATGAGCGCGCCGATTGCGCAATACCTCCTGCGCTTTGACGATCTTTGCCCGACCATGGATCGGGCACGGTGGGAGCGCTTCTCGCCGCTTATTCGGAGATTCAGCTTGTCTCCGATCCTCGCTGTGGTGCCGGAGAACCGCGATCCCGATCTGGAGCGGAATGCGCCGGATACCGGCTTTTGGGAGGAAATGCGGCAGCTCCAGGCTGCCGGCGCGGCGATTGGCCTGCATGGCTATCGGCATCTTTGCGAGGGATACGGCCGCAGCCTCATTCCGCTGCACAGCCGCACGGAATTTGCCGGCTTGGCGGAGGAAACTCAGCGTGTGTGGATTCGCCGCGGAATCGCCAGGTTACGCGCGGAGGGATTGGTTCCGAAAATATGGGTCGCGCCGAGGCACGGCTTCGACCAGGTGACGCTTCGAGTTCTGCAAGGAGAAGGAATCGAACTCGTATCCGATGGATTTTCCCGGGCGCCATTTCGGGAGCATACTGCGAAATGGATTCCGCAGCAGCTATGGGAGCCGATCGAGAAACGAAGCGGACTTTGGACAATCTGCCTGCACGCCAATTCCGCGACAGACGAACAGGTGGGAGCACTCGAAGTCTTTCTCGAACGATTTTCGTCTCAATTTACCTCCGTGGATCGAGTGATCGCGGAGTGGCCATTTCCAGCGCGAACGTTGGCGGACAGGGTATTTCATCGGCGTCTCCTGTTACGCATCCAATTGGCTCGTTTTCGGCGGCGATTGGGCGCTCGCTAACTCCAGCGAGATGGTCTGGGGTGAGAATGCAGAAAATCGGCGTAAAGCTCCTCCCATCGATCGACGACTGCGGGCAGCGAAAAGTGAAGCTCGACGAACTTGCGCCCTCGCGTGCCCATCGCTTTTCGCTCTTTGTCCGGCATAGCCATTAGTCTGGCCATGGATTCGGCAAGTGCGGCCGGATCTCCGACGGGGACAAGGATGCCGGTCTCGCCTGGACGCATCGTTTCCACTGTCCCTGGACCATTCGTGGCGACGACCGGGAGTCCAATGGCGGCGGCCTCCAGTACCCCCACGGGCAGGCCCTCCCATTTCGAAGTGAGGACGAAGGCGTCGGCATCCCTGAGCAATGCATATACGTCGCTCTGGAAGCCGGTGAAATGGACGTGGCGATCGATCTTCAGTTGAACTACGAGGGCGCGGAGCATTGCCTCCTCTGGGCCGGCGCCAACAATCTGCAGTCGCGGCTCTCCAGGAAGGGTGGCGAATGCGGCCAGCATTGTCGGGTAATCTTTGACAGGCGCTAAGCGGCCGACGGCGATCCAGCGGAACGGCACAGCCCGCGAAATCAGGCCTGAGTCTGTTTTGGTTCCGGGAAGCGGCACACCGTTTGGCACGATCTTCAGGTCTTCCCTGAGAGCAATGCCGACGGCGGATGCAGAATCAGCAACGGCTGAACTAACGCAGGTAACAGCGTTGTTGAGAAAAGAGCTCATGCGGTAGGCCATTTGCTGAACCCGATCACCGGTCCGGCTGGTGTGGAGGGTGTCGATCTCGACACGCACGGGAGCGAGGAGACGAATCAAGCGAGCGAACCAGGTGGCGTGAGGGAGATGGCTGTGAACGATGTCCGGCCGATTGCGACGAACCCAGCGAAGATAGCGAAACCAGCCTCTTGGATCGATCCAAGCTTTGCGCATTCTGAGCGATAGGTATCCGACTCCGGCCTCGGATAACTCATCTGCCGTAGCAAACCCATTACCGGACAGCGCGACAATCGTCACCCGATTGCCGCGAACTGCCAGCTCCCTGGCGAGCAGAATCGCCTGACGCTCTGCGCCTCCGATCACATCGATCGTCGGGATAATGATTGCGATATGAATTGGGGTTGGAGATACGGCGAAGCATCCGAGGAATGCGGCGTAGGCTGAGATGGCAGTTTGTGTGGCGAAGGGCGCCAGAAAGGTGTGTTTGAATCGTTGCGGAGCCGGGTCATCCGGATTCATGGTGGCAAGAGCGTAGAGGAGAGTCTTGGCCAGGGATTCCGCGGTGATCGTAGGAGCAATCCAAGTTCCGGGCGCGCCTTGCAGCAAGTCGCAGACTCCTTTGGAAGACGGAGTGGCGACGAGTGGTAAACCGGCAGCAGCGGCTTCAAGAAGGGCATTCGGCATTCCTTCATAGTGCGATGGCTGAAGGAAGACTGTCGCCGCCGCGAAAGTCTCCGCCACATTATATCTATGCCCGGCGAAAGTTACCTTACTGTTCACGCCGAGTTCCATTGCCAATCGATGTAAGGAAGAAGCTTCCGGTCCATCCCCAAGGATCACGGCGTGGGTTCGCGGAAATCTCAGGATGACTTCTGGCATGGCACGCAGCAGCAGGTCGATACCCTTTTCCGGCGCAAGCCGCCCGACAACGAGCAGGCGCGGCCACGACTCTTGCGGCCAAAGAGGAATGGTGCAAGAGGGCGAAGCCAGAACCGGTGGAATGTCTACGGGATTGGCGAGAACGGTCAGCTTTGACGAGCGAATGGCAAATCGTTCCGCAAGATCGTCCGCCATCGCCCGAGACTGGCAGATGATTCCATCTGCGAGCGGATAGATGTGTCGGTAGGAGAGCCGGCTTCCCAGGGTGTTCGAGGCGGAGGATGCCGTGGTGTTTTGCCGCACCACGACACGGGTGCGGCGCGGAAGCAACGGGCGAAGCAGCAGAATGAGAAAGTTCAAATGAGCCATACCGCTCAGAATGATGTCCGGTTGAATTGCACGCACGATTCGCAGCAACGGAAGCGCCGCCCGGCGCACTCTTTCGCACTGCAATTGGTGGACCTGAACGGAAGATGGAAACACTTCGGCTCCAGGGAAATCCTGAGCGATGAGGCCGATGTGTACCTCAAAGCGCTCAGGGTCGAGATGCCGCGCCAAGTGGCCGATGACACGCTCAGCCCCACCGCCGCCGAGATGAGGAATCAGGAGCAGTAACTTAATGGGCTGCTGCATGGGAGTTGCCGAAGCCATTCTAGCTGGAATTGCATTCGAGATTACGCCGACTTTTCGAATATGACTACCCGAGTTAGTCCCATTACGGTACGATTGCCAAACTGAACTGATGACTGTGTTCTAAGTTGGAATTATTGTAAGATTTTCATCTTTTCCCAGGCTGCGTGGCGTATTCATGAAGGGTCGCGATGGCTAGCCATTCACTGGAAACTAATCTCCAAACTCCGATTTCCCGGCATGACACGCCGGGGCATCACGAGCGTGCGAAAGTGCGGCTGGTCGTCGGGGTCACCAGTGATCAAACCTGCCTGGTGCTCAGGGGACGCCTGAGGTCGCTGCGCCTGGCCGGTTTCGAAGTCACCCTGATCTCTTCTCCAGGCGAGTCGCTGGACCGGATCGCGGCGGAAGAGGGAATCCACGCTTTCCCATTGCCCATGAAGCGCGGCATCGCGCCGATATCGGATATTGTCTCGTTCGTTGCATTATTCCGGCTTCTCTGGCGATTGCGGCCGGCAATCACGGACTTCAGCACTCCGAAGGCTGGCTTGTTGGGAAACATCGCAGCGTGGCTGGTGCGCGTTCCGCATCGTGTCTACACACTGCGCGGATTGAAGCTGGAGGGAACAAGTGGCGCGAAACGCGGGCTATTGCTGCTTTCGGAACGGGTTGCGAGTTGGTGCGCTGATTTTGTGCTTTGCAACAGCGCCAGTTTACGGATCCGGGCACAAGACTTGCGTATTTCTCCCGTGCAAAAAATACGGCTTCTGGGCGATGGAAGCAGCAACGGGGTGGATACGGAGAGATTTTCCCCTGGTTCGAGCACAGTGAGGGAACGACTGGGCATTGCGCCGGACGATTTGGTGTTGGGATTCGTCGGGCGGCTAACCAGAGACAAAGGGATTCCGGAGCTCCTGGCGGCCTTCGACACAATTGTCAGAACCGAACCGAGTTGCTGGCTGCTCCTGGTGGGTTGGTTTGACGACGCGGAAGACGCGCTCGATACGGGAATGCGGGAGAAAATTGGCACGCATCCTCGTATTCGCTGTACTGGATTCATCCTCGATACGGTTGCGTACTACCGTGCCATGGATTTATTCGTGCTGCCCACGCACCGGGAAGGATTTCCAAATGTTGCGTTGGAGGCCTCAGCTTGCGAGTTGGCGGTAATCACAACCGAATCGACCGGCGCACGCGATGCGGTCTTACCGGAGGTGACTGGTTTATTGATTCCGCCGCGAAATCCGGAAGATATCTCCCGGACGGTGCTGGAACTACTCCGCGATCCGAACAAGCGACGCCGGCTTGGGATTGCCGGGCGGACTATGGTGCAGGAGCGGTATACACGCGAGCGGGTGCTGGGGCTGGCAGCCGAGTTCTATCGGCATCTCTTGACGCCATCGGAGTCAGCACAGCTGCGAACAGCTTCCGATGAGACGAGTCCGGAAGTTGGATCTGAACCAGTTATTCGCCGGAAGCTTTGACGGCGCCACTGATCCCGGACAATGGATTGTATCCGGTGGTCATGCTCCTGGCAGGTGCCTTGCGAAAACTGGCTGCGGCGGCCTGTGCAGAACTTAAAACACGCGAAGGCGCAATGCCGAGAATCAGCGTGGCCGCCGCAGAGAAAATCAGCGCCGCGCCGACAGCGGCTCCAACGCGGATAGGCGCATGGACATTAGCAGCCTTGGAAGCGTCGGCAACGGTAGGCTGGGCCACCGAGACGGCCAGTTTAAGGTAATAGGCAGCGGCGAGGCCGGAGTTGAGCAGGCCGATCAGGCCTAACCAAACTGCACCGCCTTGAAGAGCGGTCGAGAAAGAGTAGAACTTACCGAAGAAGCCGGCAGTGAACGGAATGCCTATGAGCGACATGACGAAAAAGAGCAGCAGACCGCCGAGAACAGGGGCGCGATAAATGAGTCCGCGGAAGTCGCCGATGAGGGGAAGCTTCTCTTCGTATCCGCTAACGACGGTAACCACTGCGAAGATGCCGACGTTCATGGCGGCGTAGGCAGCGGTGTAGAAACTGGCGGCGGCAATGCCGCTCAATCCTAGCCCGGCAAAAGCGGCCAGCAGATACCCGGCGTGAGCAATCGACGAATAGGCCAGCATGCGCTTTACGTTTTCCTGGCGCAGAGCAGCCAGATTTCCGACTGACATCGAAAGCACAGCGACAATCCACATCAGCGGCTGCCACATGGGCTTGAGATCGGGAAAGCTCGTATACAACAGGCGAATCAACAGGGCGAAAGCAGCGGCCTTGGGCGCCGTGGACATGAGCGCAACGACTGGGGATGGCGCGCCCTCGTAAACATCGGGCGTCCAGACGTGGAATGGCGCAGCGGAGACTTTGAACAGAACGCCGACCATGAGCATGGCAAACGCGGCCAGCACCAGCGACGAAGTGGCGTGGGGAACGATCTCGGCGATGGCATTGATCTGTGTGGTCCCCGTGGCGCCAAAGATCAGCGCGACGCCGTAGAGCAGAAATCCGGTGGCGAAGGAACCCAGCAGGAAGTATTTGATTGCCGCTTCCGGGCCTTTCCCGTTGTTTTTACGATATCCGGCGAGGATATAGGTCGAGATCGACGAGATTTCAAGCGCGATAAAAACCACCAGCAACTCGACCGCCGAGGTCATCAGGCACATGCCCACCGCGCCAAAGACCATGAGCGCGAAGTATTCGCCGCGATGGTGCTGGTCGGCAGGTAAAGTGTCGAGCGACAGCAGCAATGCGACGATGACGATTCCGCAGATGAGCACGTGGAAAAAGACCGAAAACGCGTCAGTCTGAATGGTGCCGTAGAAGGCGGTGCCGACAGGGAAGGAAAGTTGCCACAGGCTCGTGACCAGGGCGGCGGTAACGCCGAAAGCTCCCACCCAGCCGAGAGGGCGGCGGGAAGATGCAGGCGCCATCGCTGCGTCCAGCAGCATAATGAGCACGCCGGTGACCGTTAGTACAACTTCCGGGAGGATGCGGAAGATATCGGGAATCATTGCTGGCCTCCTGTTGCCGTTGAACCGGCGCGCATGCCCACTGGCTGCGTCAATCTAAAAACGACGACCGGCGTGCTGAGGGCAGGATTGCCGGAAATCGGCTTAACATCAGGCTCGATCGAGGAAAGCCATAAATTTGGCGCTACTCCCATCACAAACATCAAAACCGCCAGCGGCCAAACATTCAGCCTCTCCAAACCGTTCAAATCGAATACTGGAGCTTTCGAAACCATATCGGATTGAGGTCCGTAGAAAACTTTCTGTACCAGCGTAAGCAAGTAAGCGGCACTCAGGATCACGCCCACTGTGGCAGTGGCCGCCCATCCGATGCTGACCCCGGTAAAGGTGCTGGAAAGCACCAGAAATTCACCGACAAAGCCGTTGAAGAGCGGCAATCCGACCAGCGCCAGGCCGGTGATGACAAAAAGCGTAGCGAGTGCGGGAGTCTTCCTTGCGAGCCCACCATACAGGCTGATCTGGCTGGTACCGAAGCGGTCATACAGCACGCCGAGCAGGACGAATAGTGCCGCGCCAATCACACCTTCATTAACGGTTTGGAAGACTGCGCCGTCCAGTCCCGCAAGCGTGAATCCGTAAATGCCCAGAGTGCAGAAGCTGAGGCTGCTCATGGTTCCGTAAGCGAGCAGCTTCCAGAAGTCCTTCTGCACCAGCGCCAGCAGGGCCCCGTAGAGGACGCCGACGGCTGCGATTCCAATCATCCACGGTGCAATCTGACGCGCCTCGACAGGGAAGAGCCCAACATGAAAACGGATCAGCGAGTAGAGACCGAGTTTGCCGGCCACGACCATTCCCATGGCTACGGGAGCCTCAGAGAAAACTTCCGACAGCCACCCATGCAGACCGAGAACAGGAACTTTGACCGCGAAAGCGACGAGAAATGCAAACGCCGCCCAGCATAGCGGCTCGGCAGGGAAGCGTCCGTTGGCGATTGCTGCCTGAAGCACCTCGAATTGGAAGCTGTGTGTCTTCGCGTAAAGCCAGAGGATGGCAACCAGCAGTGGCGCGGACGGGATGAAGGTGTAGAGGAAGAAGCGAAGGGCAGCTTTCGGTCCTCCATTTTCCGTTACATTGCGCCCGAACATGGCGATGAGGATGGCCATTGGAACGAGCGACAGCTCCCAGAAGCCGTAGTAGAGCATCAGGTCGAGCGAGACAAATACGCCGAGCATCGCCGTTTGCTGGACCAGGAAGAGCGCGTAAAACACTTTGCTGTGGGTCTGGATCGTCTTCCAACTGGCCAGAACGCCAATTGGCGCAAGCAGTCCGGTAAGCACGACCAGCCAAAGCGATAGGCCGTCCACGCCGACGTGATAGCGGATGGAAGGGCTGGCGATCCAGGGAACATCTTGAACAAACCTGAATGCGCTATCCCCGCCGAAGCCGGGAACGACTCGATTGAAATACGTCGGCAAGTGCAGCGTCAGCAGGAAGGTGACAAGCGCCGTTGCAAGCGCGACCCAGGCTGGCAGCTTGCCCTTGTCCGGCACCAGCATCACTAGAAGTGCGCCAACCAGAGGAGCGATGAGGATGAGCGAAAGGATGATGTTGTCCATGTCTTATTGGCCCGCCCAAACCATGCGAAGTTCCGTTCCGCCAATGCCCAGCACCGCGCCCACAACAGCAAAGAACAGCAGCACGGCAGCACCCGCAGCCAGCCACGCCGAGTAGCTGCGGAGATTGCCGGATTGCCACCGGCGGAGCAATTCTCCGAGAAGTGTAGCGATGCCGCCAAGCAGCCAGGTCGATCCGCGGATGATGACGACTTCTCCAAGCCAGCCGAGAATGTAGCGTGAAGCGAGAGTGATCGGCGTAACGATGACATTGTGGTACAGTTCGTCGATCCAGTATTTGTGCACGAGCAGGCTGTAAGGTCCGGATGCCGCGGTGGCCAGTTTCGCCGCGCGATCATTCTTGCGGGAGTAGAAAGTGTGTGCGATCATCCACCCGAGCAGTGCGACAACGACCGCGACGCCGCTGAGGATGTAGTCGAGATTCTTGCCGCCGGATTCAAGCGCCGGATCGGTGACTGGGCCGACGACAGGCGCGAGGTAAGCGCCGAAATTTTCGATGCCAATCCATCCGCCGCAGAGGGAGAGAATTGCCAGAATCACCAGCGGTGTCAACATCGACCACGGGCTCTCGTGAATTGCTTGGTGGTGCTCAGCTCCCTGCACGAGATTGGTGTCGGAACGGGCATGGACCGATGCTCCGTGCTCCTCGCTGCCGTGGCCGGCCCGGCTTTCTCCAAGAAACGTGAGGTACCAGAGCCGGAACATATAGAAGCTGGTCAGGAGCGCTGTAACCAGTCCCGCAACGTAAAGAACTTTGCCGAGCGTGCCCTGCTGGAAGGCCTCGTAAAGAATGGCGTCTTTTGAAAAGAATCCGGCAAACGGCCAGATGCCCGCAATGGCAATGACTCCGGCGGTCATAGTCCAAAACGTGACGGGCAGCTTCTTACGCAGTCCGCCCATCTTGCGCATATCCTGCTCGCCGCCCAATCCGTGAATGACCGAGCCGGCAGCCAGGAAGAGCAGCGCCTTGAAGAAAGCGTGAGTCATCAGGTGGAAGACCGCAGCCGAGTAAGCTGCCACCCCGCAGCCCAGGAACATGTAGCCGAGTTGCGAAATGGTCGAGTAAGCAAGGACACGCTTGATGTCCGTCTGCACCAGGGCGATGGTCGCGGCGAAAAGCGCCGTGGCCGCGCCGATGATGGCCACAACCGAGAGCGCCAACGGCGAACGGTCAAAGATGAAGTGCGTCCGCGAGATCATGTAGACGCCAGCCGTGACCATGGTTGCCGCGTGGATAAGAGCGGAGACTGGCGTAGGGCCTTCCATCGCATCGGGAAGCCAGACATAGAGCGGAATCTGCGCCGATTTGCCGCAGGCGCCTACGACGAGGCAGAGAGCAATCGCCGTGAGGATACCGCCCTGCAAGGCGGGATTTGCCGTGAGATTCGTGCCGATCTGAAAGAAACTCAGCGATCCGAACTGAGAAAGCAGCAGGAACATGCCTAGCAGGAATCCGAAGTCGCCGATTCGGTTGACGACGAAGGCCTTCTTACCCGCGTCGGCGGCAGACTTCTTCTCGTAATAGAAGCCGATCAGCAAATAAGAAGCGAGGCCGACGCCCTCCCAGCCGACGAACATCAGCAGGTAGTTCTCAGCCAGCACTAGCGTGGTCATGAAGAAGAGGAAGAGATTGAGATAGCTGAAGTAGCGCCAGTACCCATCCTCATGGGCCATGTAGCCGACGGAGTAGATGTGAATCAGGAATCCGACGCCGGTGATGACGCCGAGCATGAGCAGGCTCAACTGATCGAGGTAGAGAGAGAAGTCGAGGTGCAGCGGCCCAGCATTGATCCAGCTTCCATAGGTGATAAGCCACGGAATCGGCTGCGGTTTCAAGCTGAAGAAGATCAAGGCAGCGCGCGCAACGACCATCAGCGACGCCAGGGGAAATCCCAGCGCCACGGCCGAGACCAGCGCCTTGGGTAAGCGGCGGCCGAGAAGTCCGTTCACCAGAAAGCCGGCGAAGGGCAGTATCGGGATAAGCCAGAGATGGAGGTGTGCGTTCATAGTCTCGTCAGAGCTTCATAAGGTCGATCTGGTCGACATTCAGTGTGGCGCGGCTGCGATAGACGCTGATGATGATGGCCAGGCCAACGGCCGCCTCAGCGGCGGCGACCATCATGACGAAGAAGACAAAAATCTGGCCCTTGACCGCATGCCAGTCGTGGGCAAAGGTGACGAACGAGAGATTGACGGCATTGAGCATCAACTCGATCGACATGAAGACAGTGATGAGCGTGCGTTTGATGAGAAAGCCGATCACTCCCAGCGAAAACAAGAGCGCCGAAAGGATCAGGTACCAGGAACTTGGGACTTCATGCCAGAGAGAAGAATTCATCAGGAGTGGCCTTCCTTTCGTGCCAGCGCAACCGCGCCGAGGATGGCGATGAGGATCAGGACAGAAGTCAGCTCAAATGGCAACAGCATATCCGTGAAAAGGACCTGGCTCAGTTCCCGGATGGTAGTCATAGCGTCGGAGAGCCGGATGCCGCCCATCTTCAGGCTGTCGAGATGCCGCTGCGCTTCAAGCACGACCGTGGTGATAACCGAGAAGAAGACGAAGATGGCAGGGAAGCCGACGACTTTGGCGACTTTGCTGCCGTGGGTCTTCTCTTCTTCGCCGACGTTAAGAAGCATCACAACAAAAGTGAACAGAACCATCACCGCGCCGGCGTAGACGATGATCTGGGCAATGGCCAGGAACTCCGCGCCGAGCAGCAGGTAAAGCACGGCGAGCGAACTCATAACCACGATCAGCGAAAGGGCAGAGTTGATGGGGTGCGTCTGCAAGAGCAGATTGACCGCTCCGGCAAGACAGAAACCCGCGAAGATGAGGAAGAGGATCAGATGCATTGGATCGTCACTTTAGCCAACATGCAAAAGGATGATGGAATGTTTCGTTGAGGCCAAACCCGATTGTAACTTACGGAAACACAGCCATTACCAGGCTGGTTCCCACGATGTTGAGCATGGCTACGGGGACAAGATATTTCCATCCGTAGCCCATCAGCTGGTCGTAGCGGAAGCGGGGCAACGTACCGCGCACCCAAATGTAGAGAAAGAGGAAGCTGAAGACCTTGGCCACAAACCACAGAATCGGCATGACGGCGTGGAGAAAGATGTTCTGGGGTGGCGGAATCAGGTCGCCGAATGGGCTGGTCCACCCGCCGAGAAAGAGCAGCGTGGCCACGCAACCCACCGTGATCATGTTGCCGTATTCTGCCATGAAGAACATGGCGAATTTCATGGAACTGTACTCTGTATGGTAGCCGCCGGTCAGTTCGGTTTCCGCTTCCGGCAAGTCGAACGGAGCACGGTTGGTCTCCGCATAGGCTGCGGTGAGATAGATGAGAAATGCGATAAACTGGCCGCCGCCGAAAACATTCCAACTGGCAATGCCGTGGACGGACTGCACCTTGACGATGTCGGTCAGCGAAAGGGAACCGGTGCGAAGCACGATACCCACCAGCGAAAGACCAAGCGCCAATTCGTAGCTGATCATCTGTGCCGAAGAGCGTAGCGCGCCCAGCAGCGAATACTTGTTGTTCGAGGACCAACCGGCCAGCGCGATCCCATAAACACTGATCGAAGTCACGCCCAGAATAATCAGCAGGCCGACGTTGAGGTCGGCAATTTCAAAAAGCTTGACGCCCTTGTAAGTAATGGGCTCGCCAAAAGGAATGACCGCGATCGAGAGCAGGGAACAACCCAGGGCGATCAGCGGAGCCAGTAGATATAGCGGCTTGTAGACGCCGGTAGGTATCATGTCTTCCTTGAGAAAGAGCTTGGCGCCATCGACCAGCGGCTGCAACAGGCCAAATGGGCCGACGCGGCTGGGTCCCCAGCGATTCTGGATGCGGCCCACCAGCTTGCGCTCAAGCAGCACGGTGTAAGCGACTGAGGTGAGGAAGATAACCAGCACCACAACCACTTTGACAATGCTCAACAGCAAAAACACCCAGAAGATACTCAAGGAACCTGGACCTTTCTTTTTTGCTAGCTAATCCAATGCTAGTCTGCGGCGGTCTCTACTACGACCTGATTCTGATACTGCTGGAGCTCGGTAAGGGCCTTGGTGTGGTCGCCGAGCAGGCCGGAACTGAATAGGCCGTCATGCGCCGGAAGGATCAAATCACGAGCTGAAGTGAGTTGGCTGACGGGAACGAAGCCTGGCTCAGACTTGGAATCGTTGCCGCCAAAGAGGTTCAGCCTGTCCAGTTTATAGGACGGAATCAGGCGCTCTATCTCATCGAGGACGGCGAGCGGGTCGAAGGGACTGGTACGCGGTTCAAGTCCGTTGGCTGTAAGCCACACGGCGTGACGATCCGCTTCGCCCGACTGGGCGCCGCGCGACTGCCCCATGTCCGCCGAAACGCCGTTTGTCTTGCCAAAGGGAACCAGCTTCTTCACATCCGCGCCCATCGCTCCAGCGATGCGTACGATAATTTCAAAATCCGGCTTGGTTCCGGCTTTGTCAGCGGCCTTCTTCACCAGTTGAATGTCCCCGTAGCTGTTGGTCACCGTGCCGGTCTTCTCATACAGGCTCACAGAGGGCAAAACCACGTCGGCAATCGCCGCCGTTGGCGTGAGGAAAATGTCCTCGACCACCACAAAAGTCTTTTTGAGGGCTGCTGCGTCTGCGCCGAAAGTAGTTACTGGGTCTGAGCCAACCACGTACAGCGCGCCAAGCGCCCCATTGCCGGCGGCATCGAGCATCTGGACCGCATCCATGCCCGAGGCGGAGTTCATGTTCGTGTATTCACTGGCAAAGGCTCCGGCATTTGCAACCGGGACATAGCCCGGAAGCAGATCCGGAAGCAGACCCATGTCCGCCGCTCCCCGCGAATTGGCATAGTCGCCCAGATACGCGAATTTGACGTTCTCTTTCTTCAGTCCCCATTGAACCAGCGCTCCAATCGCCGCGCCACGGAACTCTTCGCCAAAAATCACCAGCAGCGATTCCTCGGCATGCAGAGCGTCTCGGAATCCCGCTGCGCCTTCGACGCCCGGAAGCGCGGCATCGTCTCCGGTGAGGTAGCTGGTGAAGGACTCGTAGCCTTCCAGGGGAAGCAGCAATGACTGAATTGCCTGCCGTTCCAGCTTGATGGGGCTGTCGGTGGCGATATACAGTCGGACGTTATTGTGGCGGAAATTGGTGCGTAGATTCCACGCCAGCAGCGGATGCTCTTCCGTTGGATTGCCGCCGATGAGCAGGATTGCCTTCGCCGTCTCCGTATCGCGCAGACTGGCAGCGCGGCCGGTCGTCCCAGCCAGTGCCTTGGCAAATCCCGCATAGTCAGTCGAGCGCACATGATCGATGCTGTTGGTCCCAAGCACGGTGCGCGCGAACTTCTGCAACAGGTAATTCTCCTCGTTCGTAGTCGTGTTCGACCCGATTACGCCAATGCTGCCTCCAGCGTCACGAATCTCTTTGAACTTGCCGGCGACCACGCGAATGGCCTGCTCCCACGTCGCCGGCTCCAGTTTGCCGGCAGCGTTGCGCACCAGCGGCCGCGTCAAGCGGTCCTTGGACTCCACAAAATCAAAGCCAAAACGCCCCTTGGCGCAGAGAAAATCGCCATTGATGCCGGATTTGTCGCGGTTATCGGCGCGAATGATCTCCGTGCCCTCGTCCGCCTGACGCATGCCCAGCGTGACCTTGCAGCCGTCGCCGCAGTGGGTGCAGACGGTCGAAACGTGATTCATCTCCCAGGGCCGCGTCTTGTAACGATACGTTCCGCTGGTCAGCGCGCCCACCGGGCAGGCGTCGATGCACATGCCGCACTGCTCGCAGTCCAGATGGTCGCCGCCATTCGGCGCAATCGTCGCCGAAGCGCCGCGATTCTGGATGCCCAGCGCCCAGACATCCATCCCCTCGCCGCACATGCGCACGCAGCGGTAGCAGAGAATGCAGCGTGGCCGGTCGAAATACACAGCCGGAGACCACTGCTGTTCTTCTCGGTGCTGCTTGGCCTCCACATAGAGGCTTTCGCCCGCGCCGTACTTGAATGTCATGTCCTGCAACTCGCATTCGCCGCCGGCATCACAGACCGGGCAGTCAAGCGGGTGATTGCCGAGCAGCAGTTCGATGGTCGCCTTGCGCGCCTGCGTGATTTCGGCCGACTCGGTGATAAAGACCTGCCCCTCGGCCACCGTGGTGGTGCAGGCGGTCTGGAGCTTGGGCACTTTTTCCTGGCGTACCACGCACATGCGGCAGGCAGCCTGAAGGCTCAGCCCTGGATAGTAGCAAAAAGCCGGGATCTCGATCCCCGCCTTACGACAGGCGTCGATCAGCAGCATGCCTGCTGGCGCTGTGAGCTTCCTGCCGTCGACTGTAAATGTTACGTCTGCCATGAATTTCCTTATGCTGCCTGCATTTCAGTTGTAGGACTCACAGACTGTGGAAGCGCCGCGTCCAGCCACTCGACAAAATACTGCTTGGTTTCATGCTCAGGATCAAATTCATCAATGTTGATGGCGTTCGTCTTTGCCTCAGGTATCGACTCGCCGGCTTTTGCCAATTCGCTCAGGTAGAGTTCCACCGCTTCGCGCACATTGGTCCGCGTATCTTCAAGTGTGTCGCCGACCGAGCCACACCCGGGGATATCTGGCGAAAACGCGCTCCAATTGTCTGCAGCCTTTTCGTAGACTATGAGGTATTCACGAGTCATTTGAGTCCTGCCTGTTTCAGAATACTGTGAATCAACCCTTTTCCAAGCTCCTTGCCCGCATGCATCGGAACGACGATGAATCCCGGTTTCTTCGTATGTCGGAAGTGTCTGTGGTTGCCCGACTGTCCGGTGCTGCAACACCCGTCAGCTTCGAGAATCCTTACCAACTCCTGCGCTTTCATTCGCTACACCAGCGCTACTTCCAGGTGCTTAGCGTAAGGGCACGGTTTCCCGCCTAAATGATCCTCAAACTCCTTGCGGAACTTCTTCACAAACCCAATCGTCGGCATCGCGGCCGCATCGCCCAACGGGCAGAACGTGCGCCCCATCATGTTCTCCGCCAAATACTGAATGTTATCGATGTCTTTCATCGTCCCAAAGCCAGCGTGGAATCGGGTCAGAGACTTCTTCAGCCAGTCGGTACCTTCTCTGCATGGGATGCACCAGCCGCAGCTTTCGTGCTGATAGAAGCTGATCGTTCTGAGCGCAAACTCGACAATGCAGGTGGTGTCGTCGATAACCACCACGCCGCCTGAGCCCAGCATCGAGCCGGCCTTGCCCACCTGGTCGAAGTCCATGCCCAGCGTTTCAATCTCGCTCGGCAACAAAACCGGCGTAGAGGATCCGCCAGGCACCACAGCCTTCAGCGTGCGCCCGCCTCGAATGCCGCCCGCAACCTCGTAAATCATCTTGTGCAGGTTGTAGCCCATGGGTAACTCGTAGATGCCGGGCTTATTCACATGCCCGCTGATGCCGAACAGGCGCGTCCCACCGTTGCGCTCCGAGCCGACCGCCGCGTACGCCGGTCCGCCCATCAACAAAATGTGCGGGACGGAAGCAATCGTCTCGGCATTGTTGATCACCGTAGGGCCGCCATAAAGTCCCACCACGGCAGGGAAGGGAGGCTTGATGCGCGGCACACCGCGCTTGCCTTCCAGCGACTCCATCAGCGCCGACTCTTCGCCTACTTCGTAGGCGCCGGCGCCAGACTGCACAATGACCTGAAATTCGGTCTCGGAGCCGAATATGTTCTTGCCCAGAAAGCCCGCGGCGTAAGCGTCGGCCACAGCCTTTTCCATGATCTGGATCAGATAGCGATACTCGCCGCGAAGGTAGATGAAACCAGTCTTCGCGCCAATGGCAAGACCGGCGATAATCGTGCCCTCAATCACGGCATGCGGATCGTGCAGGAAGATCAGGTGATCTTTGCAGGTACCCGGCTCGCTTTCGTCGCCGTTGACCAGAACATATTTCGGCTTGGCAGACTGTTTCGGAACGAAAGACCATTTCAGGCCCGTAGGAAAGCCAGCGCCGCCGCGGCCGCGCAATCCCGAGGCCTTCATCTCGTTGATGATCCACTCTGGACCCTGCGCGAGGGCTTTTTTCGTCGCTTCGTAACCGCCCAGTTCCATGTAGCGCGGAAGCTCCGCGGCGCCCATGCCGAAGCGCTTGGAAATGATTTTTACTTCGTCAGGATGGGAGACAAGTTTAGGCATTCTTAGATTCTCCCTTGGCTTTGGCTCGGTAGATGGCCAGGACCTCATCGACCTTTTCAATGGTCAGGTCGTCGTGGAAATCGTAGTTTACCTGAATCGCCGGGGCCCAGCAGCAGACGCCGATGCACTCCACCTCTTCCAGAGAGAAATGGCCGTCGGCCGTTACGCCTTTGTGGCCGATGCCCAGCTCTTCTTCCAGATGTTCGAATACATCATAGCCACCGCGCAGCATGCAGCTGATATTGGTGCAGACCTGGACGTTGTATTTTCCAGCCGGCTTAAATCGCAGCATGGAGTAGTACGTAGCGACATTGCGCACATCGAGCGTGGTGATGCCGATACGCGCAGCAACTTCTTCGATGACCGCATCCGAGAGATAGCCAATATCGTCCTGCGCATACAAAAGCATCGGCACCAGCGCTGAACGTTTGACTGGGTACTTGAGCACCAGCGCGTCAAAGTGCGCTGCAGCCTTGGGGGAGAAGATCGACATGGTTTCCGTACTCATTGCATCAGCTCCCTGGCCCAGGCTTCGGCTTGCATGTCCATCTCTTCCTCCCGGTCTTCGTTCTCGATATCGCCCACGTGTGTTGCCAATCTTCCTTCCATGGTAAATCGCATCAGCCCCTGCCTGCCATCCTCACGAAACCAGATCACTTCCGCTTGATGCCGGACCAGTCTGAGCCATCGCTCCCCAATTCGTACGGTGATCTCATCTTCTCCCAACTCGACAGTTGCCTGAACTTTGCGGTTCAACCCGTGCAGCGAGGTGTAGCTGCGAAGCAGAGAAGCGAACGAAACCCAAAGCTCGCCGTACAACGTGGAAACCCCATCGATCAAGACGCCCCCTGGATCAGCGCTTCGACGATCGTGGCCGCAATCGCATCGCTTCCGACCTTCTCCTCCACCGCAGGTGCAAGACTGACTCGTTGTGCCAGCAATGGAGATTCCTCGGTGAGGATGATAAAGGTGACTGTGGTCTCTCCGTTTTCGCCCGACACAGTAGCAGTAATAGACGGCGCGCGGCGATCCTGTGCAATTTTGCAAACCGTGTTCCCGCATTTGAGTTCGATGGTGGGTTCCTCAAAACCCTCCTCACGCAGGTAGATTTCCGGTGCCTTATTGGCGGCAAGCTCGACGTTAGCTTTCTGGACCTCCTGGCCCATGCTGACGCGCACCGATTCAAAGAAGGCGGTAAGATCCGCTTTCTTTTTGATTTTCGCGTTAATCCGCGCCTTTAGATCGGATGCCGCCTTTGCATAATCAGCCATCAGTATTCTCCTCGCCTTAGCGGTCGATCTCTCCCAGAACTACGTCGATCGATCCGATGACAGCGACCACATCGGCCAGCATCCGTCCCTTGCACATGGTTTCGAGCGCCTGCAAAGAGGCAAAACTGGGATTGCGCATATGCACCCGATACGGCTTCGCGGTACCGTCTGAAACAACGTAGTAGCCCATCTGCCCGCGCGAGGATTCAATGCCCTGATACACTTCGCCGGCAGGCACGGCAAAGCCTTCGGTAACGATCTTGAAGTGATGGATCAATGACTCCATCTGGGTCTTCATCTTTTCGCGATCGGGAAGAACAATCTTCGGTGCATCCGCCTTGACGGGACCCTCCGGCATGCCGGCCAGCGCCTGCTGGATGATCTTGACCGACTCGCGCATCTCTTCCAGACGCACAAGGTAGCGTCCCCACACATCACAACGGGTCGATGTCGGCACCTTGAACTGAAACTTCTCGTAACTCGAATACGGCATATCGCGGCGAAGGTCGAAGTCCACGCCGGAAGCGCGCAACGGGGGCCCGGTCACGCCCAGCGCAATCGCGTCTTCGGCCGACAAATGACCCACATTCTGCAGGCGATTGACGAAGATTGGATTGCCAGTGAGCAGGTTGGCGTATTCGTCAATCTTTTCCGGAAATGTCTTGATGAACGCAGCCACGCGGTCGAAGAAATCCAGCGGCGGTTCCATGCTCAGGCCGCCGATGCGGAAGTAGCTGGTCATCATGCGCTGGCCGGCGACGTGCTCGAAGATTCTGAGGATGTCTTCCCGCTCGCGGAACGTGTAGAGGAAGACCGTAAGCGCGCCAATATCCATAGCGTGCGTACCGAGCCAGACCAGATGCGAATTCAGCCGGGTCAATTCCGAAAGCAGCACGCGAACCCACTGCGCCTTGTCCGGGATCGGCAACTCCAGCAGCTTTTCGACGGCCAGGCAGTAACAGAGGTTGTTGTGCATCGGACTCAGATAGTCGATGCGGTCGGTGAGTGGAACCACCTGCTGGTAGAACTTGGCTTCGCAGGTCTTTTCGATGCCGGTGTGCAGGTAGCCGATCTCCGGATAGAGCCGGACGACAATTTCGCCGTCAATCTCCAGCACCAGCCGCAAAACCCCATGCGTCGACGGGTGCTGCGGGCCCATATTCAAGACCATGGTCTGGTCTGCGGAGCCCTCGGCAAGCGGCGCTTCCAGAATGGGTGTTTCTGTAAATTGAGCCATTGAATCTAGGTCTCCCTTGGGCTGCGGTCAGGCGTCGTGCTCAGGCTTGCGAACTTACTAGAATACATTGCGAAAGCCAGTGTGAAGTGTGGAGTGT
>Ga0182012_10002417_pt1 | contig 20183 bp, 20 predicted proteins | sample 612S2SmetaG_FD_120486 | JGI IMG/M metagenome (GOLD analysis project Ga0182012, IMG submission 120486) | Permafrost microbial communities from Stordalen Mire, Sweden - 612S2S metaG | ecosystem: Environmental > Terrestrial > Soil > Wetlands > Permafrost | place: Sweden: Stordalen | collected...
CGGTTGTTGCCAGAATCGGCGACGAAAAGACGGGTACCATCATCACTAACTGAGAGACCCAGGGGAGTGTTGAAAAGCGCCGAAGTAAAGCTTCCATCTTTGAAGCCGGCTCTATTTTCCTGTCCAGCGACTAGGGCAATATTGGCAGATATGGGCCGAACGGCCAGCGCTTCTTGAGCACACCATGAGTTCAAAGAGAAAATGGAGAGTAACAAAAATAATATTTTTTGAATCAAAGATGTTAGTGCCATTTTGTCGCTCGGTTAAAGAATATCTGTTTGCGAGAAAAATTTCAAAGTAGATTATATTTGTCATTATATAAAGATCAGGATAAATCAACGGAATTAGTTTTTTTAAAATAGAAAAGGTTTGAAAGTTTATGCCGCATATCCATGAAAAAATTGACTTTACGGTTTCTGTCTTTATTTCTCAAAATCGAAAAGTTCTTTTCATTTTTCATAAACAGCTTCAACGCTGGCTTCCAATTGGCGGTCATATTGAGTTGGAGGAGCATCCCGAACAGGCGGCTATCAGGGAAGCCAAAGAAGAAAGCGGGTTGGATGTGGAATTGGTAGGAGAAAGAGCGCCGATTCAAAAAGAATCTGGTTTTTTACCTTTGTTGGCACCTGATTACATGGACATGCATTTAATTAAAGAACCACACTGGCATATCGGTCTTATTTATTTTGCGAAAGTGAAAGGGGGGAAAGTTACGCTTAACGTGGATGAACATCAGGACATTCAATGGCTGCATGAAAACGAATTAGATGATCCAAAATGGGGTTTGTCCGATCCCTTAAAATTTTATGCTCGAGAAGCGATTCGGAAAATTTAAAACCTCTAATTTTTTTCTAGTTTAATCTCGCTGACATACATTTTTAATTTTTTGGCCGCGTTAAAAATACGGTCGTCCCGATAAAACTCGCCGTAATAAATGTTTTTAACACCGGCGTTAGCCAGCATTTTAAAACAATTCCAACAGGGGGAAGCGGTGACGTAAATATCCGCCCCTTCTAATCGCACTCCGTTGCGGGCGGCCTGAATAATAGCGTTTGATTCGGCATGGATAGTCGCGACACAGTGATTGTCTTCCATCATGTGACCGGCGTCATCGCAATGGGGTAGTCCCCGGACGCTGCCGTTATAGCCAGTGGAAAGGATCGTTTTATCTCTCACAATAACCGCGCCTACATGTTTGCGATCACAGGTTGACCGAGTTGCCACTTCGCTGGCGATATTCATGAAGTATTGGTGCCAGTCCACCCTGATTCTGCCAGAAGACTTGGAAACCGTTTTTTTGGTTTGAGTGGCGGTTGTTTTTCGTTTTTGAAGGCGGCTGATCGGATTTTTTTTGAATTTAATTTTAATGGGAGAGGCCATGTCAGCTCCTAATTTACCGAGGATCAACCGCGTATAAGTTTAGTTTTTCTGCCGGATGCCAATGTTCCTTCGATTCAGCCAATCGGGGCAGACCTTCGGCGTCGCCAGTATTGATAAATGGATAAGATTCCAACTGTCGGCAGACGTTGACGAATATATAAGCGGACAACCCCTTGATCGTCAAGTCAGTCACCTCCACATAGATACCATAAGTGGTCTGGTTTAAAGCGGCCCCAACCGTATAAGCGACAACACGCTGATTCACTAAGACCACCCAGGCGTCCATACCCCAATCCTCGCCTTGATGAAGCGCCTGAAAATGGGCTTTCTGGGAAGATTGAATCATCTTCGCGGCCATTTCACCTTGAAGCGAGGGAAGCCGTTGTGCTTTCCAAAGTTCATAAAGATCACCACAAGCGTTGAGGTCCTGAGCCCGAAAAGGACGAAGAATAACTGAGTTTTCTTTGAGAAAGTGATTTATATCCGCCCGTTTAGCCCGATAAGGATCACCATGCAATTCGGCTAAATGTTGCCGATCATAAATATATTCACTTAAAGTGAGACGGGGACTGAATTTCCAGATTTGAGTCTCTTCTTTTTGCTTTTCAGTGAGACCTTCTATACGGGAAATACCAGGGCCCGAACCATTTACCTTTTTCATGTAGTCAAAAGCGGTTTGAAGGCTTTCAATCGTAAAGGGTCGCGGAGGGACGGGAAGATAAACATAGGATCCATACAGAGCGATGATGAAAGAATGATAATCTTTTCGGGTTAAAGCGTAGGTAAATTCGTCCTGCCACATCAAAAAAGAAGGAATTGAAGTCGAAAGCCCGCTGGCGGGAGAGAATAAAGTTTGAGCCCGCTCTAATTGAAGATCGAGAGGATCAACGGAATCGAAAAAATCAGCGTGGGGTAATTCGATGATGGAAGGCATATTGGGTTCCAAAAAAAGCCCCGAAAGTTGCCGTCCGGGGCTTTTAAATCAATGTCCTGTTAAAACCCGGGCGATTTCCCGGCGCAGCCCGTAGCTTAAACGACTGGCTCGAGAAGGCGGCCGATAATTGGCTAAATATTGAGGCAGATTTTCAACCGCAACCACACCATGTTCATGGTTGACCACAGCGGAAGAATCACCCTGCGGATGAGCGAAAACGACCACGCCTTGAATCCAAATTTGAGAACACTCATGTGCCCAGCGTTCGGGAAGATTCGATTCCAAGTGGCTGCGCAAATGATAAATCTGGGTCGCGACCTGTTTAAGCGGATTATAAAACGCTCGTTTGTAACGGGAACGGGTTTTATGAGCCCGTTTGTGCAAAGTCCATTCACGATCTATTACATCCCCCACAATTCGTCCCCGCAAATATTTAGTTTCAATGACAAACATCGTGTTGTGCGTGATCAGCAAGTGATCCAGCTCCCGAGGTTTGTCACCAGACTTAAATTGAATGGAATGTAAAACTCGAGCATCCATTTGCAAATTATCCAAAACCTTAGCAACTAATGCTTCCCCTTCTGAACCTTCGCCAACAATACGACCCCTGTGTTTTGCTATTCCGTAGCTATAAAAAGCGCCGACTAAAAAACAAGCGGTCAAAACAAATATCCACCAATGATGAACAAAAAACGCTAAGGCCACAGCAACGACTATTAAACCAAAAGTAATCCATCTCCAGCGTAAAACCCACCGCATCGCCCGGGGGGGGCGCAGTGCTTGTAATGTAGCAACCATTGGTTAAGCCTTTCCCAACGACAACTCGCGCACTTCCACCACTTCTTCCTGAAATTCACTAATAAACTGAGGAAATTTTTGAATAGAGGATGACAGGGTCGTACTTTCCAAGTATCGCTGAATTGAATCTAAATAATTCTTCAACTTCGCGGCCACGTCGGACCGCCTGAGCGCCGGACATTTGGTGTCGGCACCGATCAGCACTTTTTGGTGATCTTCACTATGCATAATCACCGCGGGATACATCGAACAATCCAGGGGTCTTGCCTCATATATTTGGCAAGTGTGATTCTCAGGATTGAAAAACGAACAAGCGTAGCCATGCCCGCAATTCACGAGCTGCGCCTTGGAAGCCTGCCCCATGGCAGTTTCCCTAAATGAACCTTTTGATTTTATGGATTCGACCAGAGTTCTTTCCTCAGGAAAGAAAAAAGGAGAGAGAGACGCCTGCTTCTCAGGGAAGCGGCAGCAAACGGGGCAGTCCAAACAAATCTCGCTGGTGATCAACTGGGGCAACTGGGGTTGCATGTCGTCCTAAAGGTTGTAAATTCCAACGCCGACAGTAATGAGTCCCCCGATGATCAGCAATGGCGCCAAAGTCATGGAACCAGTCGCTAAAAACATATAACCCGCCACTAATATGCCCACACCCACACCTAGGGTGATTTTGCCAGCCTTACTCATTTTGGGTTCTATTAATTGGGTTTGTACCGTTTTGTTAGCCATCGGGAAAAACTCCTCATCAGTTATGGTCGTTGATTATTGTACCAGAAGCTTTTTGGAAACCGGCAGTTAAAGGAAATGTAATGAAGCTGAAAAATAGCTATCCGCTCTTTTTCTTTATTTAGAGGGGCGAATGATGTCTAGCCCGCCTAAATATGGGCGTAAAACCTCAGGGATAACCACGGAACCATCGGCTTGCTGGTAATTTTCAAGCAGGGCCAGCCAGGTACGGCCTACAGCTAAACCGGAACCATTCAAAGTATGAACCAGTTCGGGTTTGCCGCCGCCTTCGCGTTTAAATTTAATGGCGCCTCGACGGGATTGAAAGTCGGTGCAATTGGAACAACTGGATATTTCACGGTAAGTATTTTGACTTGGAACCCAAACTTCCAAGTCATAAGTTTTCACTGAGCTAAAACTCTTGTCGCCGGTCGCTAACACCACCACTCGATAAGGCAGCCCCAATAGCTTTAAAACTTCTTCGGCATTATCGACCAGCAATTCAAGAGCTTCGGCACTTTTTTCTGGTTCCACGAACTGAAACATTTCCACTTTGTTGAATTGATGTAAACGAATGAGACCTTTGGTATCTTTCCCGTAAGTACCAGCCTCCCGGCGGTAGCAGGGAGTATAGGCCGCGTATTTTTTGGGAAGAGAGCCAATCGGTAGGGTTTCTCCGCGATGAAGATTTGCCAAAGAAACTTCGGCGGTTGGAATCAGATACAAATTATCTTCTTTAGTCGCGAAGGCTTGCTCGATGAACTTCGGAAACTGGCCAGACATTTCCATTGATTGATAATTGACCAAATGGGGAATAACCAGTTCCTGGTAGCCCTGTTTCTCATGCAGGTCCAACATAAAATTGGTGAGGGCTCTTTCGAGCTTGGCGCCCAGACCCCAAAGACTAAAGAAACGAGCTCCCGAAACTTTGGCAGCTTTTTCAAAGTCCAAAATACCCAGAGCTGCGCCCAGTTCTTCATGGGGTTTAGGTTTGAAATCAAACTGACGGAGTTCACCGACTTTACGAAGCTCTTTGTTACTTTCCTCCCCTCCTACTGGAACATTGGCGTCGGGTAAGTTACAAATTTGAAGTTCAAGCTCGTGAAAATCTTTTTCGACAGCTGAAATTTCGTTATCCATCTGTTTAATTTCGTCGGAGAGCTCTTGAAGTTTTCCACGGTAGGCGGAAATGTCCTGGCCTTCTTTTTTCATCCGGCCCATTTCTTCCGAGGCCTTATTGAGGCGTTCTTTCCGTTTGTCGACAGAAATGGTCAGGTCTCGGCGTCGGCGGTCTAAATCTAAATATAAAGAAATATTGACTTTGGATTTGCAGTTTTCCAATGTTTGGCGGACTTCGGTTTCGTGTTCACGGACGTATTTGGGATCAAGCATAGAGTTCCTTCTATTGAGATAGAAATTGATTTAACCACAAATAGAATCAAGTATAAAAATTTTTTATAGAGAAACTAGATTTTTATCATTTTAGAAAATCGTTGTCTCGACGGAGACAAGTATGAAATTCGCATTATGGATTCAGATTAGTTGGACGAAGCTAATTCCAGAGTTCTTGAAAATGTGGGATAATTGAACGATGGATTAGCTTGAATGGGCAATTAGTTTGTAAACCGAATACTTTTTCTCCCCACTCGGATTTTTTAAAGGTTACCTGACCCAATTTGGTTATGTATAATCAATCCAATGTTTTCACCAGTTAATTGATTTGTTGAAATGATCGGGAGAAATGATGGTCAAAAAGCTTAAATCAAAGCGTTCTCACAAAAATTTATTCGGCAATTCTCCAAAAGTAAAAGAAGAAGACATTTCCACATTAAAACGAGACGTTTGGATTTCAGGGGCTCTGTTTTTGGCTTTTAGTATTGTTACTATTACATTTCCCGGTTTTGGCTGGGCTTTGCCTAGTTCTGCATCTTGCTTGTTTTTCTATGGCTCCTGGCAAATAGCGTTATTTTTTTTTGGAGCTCTATTTTTATACATTCGATTTTTTTCCCATAGACATGAGACAGCAGGAAATGATATTTCCTCTCTTTGGGCAAGAGTCGTGCTGTGTGTGGCTTTTGTTTTAACGTTATTTTTATGTCTTTATCATATGGATAAACCGATTGGAGGTTATTCTTTTGATTTAGCCTTATATGTTGAGATTGTCCGTCGAATGAAGGATTTTTGGAATTTTAGTGATATTTTTGTAACCAGCAACTATTGCATTCTTCCCGTTTCGCCTTATACAGCGCTTTTTTTCTGGCATTTATTTCCCGCTGAAACAGGATTGGTTATTCAAAGATTAACCTCCACCTTTTATGAGTTGGGAACCGTTTGGGCCATGTATCTTTGTGGTAAAGAAATAGCCGGGAAAAGAGTTGGATTGTTAGCGGCAATCTTGGTCTCCATTAGTGAGCCCCTAATCACAAAAGCTGTCAGTGGTTATCCAGTTTCTTCAATGACTTTCGGCGCGCTGCTCGTTATTTGGACACAAATCAGGTTATTGAGAAAAAGCTCTATTGTGGATTTTTTATTGTGGGCTGCCAGTATAGGTTTTTTTTCTATTACAGAATCTCTTTGTTTAGTATTAATTCCGTTTTTTATTTTTTCGTGTTTGGCACTTCTTTGGTGGAAAAACAGGGTCGAAATTAAATTGGCGTCGGCGCCCTCTTTGGTTTGGATTTCATCGGCTGTTTATTTTTATTATTTTCTCTGTTGTCTTAACTTTATTTCTAATGGAGATAGAGTTGTTTCGCAGATCAAACACTTTGGTCCACTCATATTTTTAACAATTTTTGTAATGGCCGCGTTTGTTTATAAGCGTGTGATTTCTAAAAAGGTAGAAGATTTATGGTTTAAATGGTTTTGTGGAGCGTCAATGGCCATTCTTCTTTCTTTCCGTTCCTTTACTGATGATTATATTGTTGGACGCATTAAATGGCATACTATTGTTTCAGGCGCGAGTTATTTAAGTTCTTCGAATCTTTTGGAAGCTTTTTTAAGACGCTTTCCGGAAACTATCGAAGGGTTGTTTTGGCACTTTCAGGACATTCGCGAAGACATGATGGTTCCCAATCATTCTATATTTAGCTTTCCTGAAACTATTTTCATAGCTTTGGGTCTGATTTTTTATTTTACAAAACCAGACGCGAAGCGAAGCTTTCTTTTAGCGACAGCGGTTTTGGCCATTCTTCCTCAAATTTCCATGAAAGAATCTCACAGTACCGAATTGGTTAATTGCGTAGTTCCTTTATTGCTTATCGGCGCAATGGGTCTCAATGAACTTTTGGGACAGGTACTGATGGCAGTTAAAACCCGATTTTTTCAAGGCATTATCTATTTTTTGTTGGTTGTTTTTTGGGTATGGGCAGCCCAGGGACTTTTTTCCAGTGTTTATCCGCAGTGGGCAGAAAAAAGGGTTTGGACGACTTTGCCGCAGGAAGATGTCCTCCAAGATATTACTCAAGGGCGACGAGTTTATTTGACTAAAGAAATTTTTGATTTCTCAACGGAATTTTACGAAGGATCGTCGGTATATTTATTACATGAATTCAATCCAATTTATTTAGACCAAAATGAACAAACACCCGACGTCGTTGTTTATTTTATTGAAGAAGGTGATTATGTAAAAAAACTAAAAAAACAGTTTCCCGATTTGAAATTTGAAGGTTTATTTAGTCCGTTGCGTCCAGGAGGACCAAGCGCATGCCGTTGTGAAATCCCGGCAAAAATACTTTCTGATAAAAGTCAAAATTTATTTTCGGTTATTCGAACATCCGAGCCGGTATGGAAGCGAACTTATAACTATCACTTAAATCCCATTCGGGGAAGTATAGATTTCAGCAGGATTGATTGGGAAGACCGAGTGACAGATGTAACCAAACCTTTACCCGAAATGGCTTGGGAGAAAAATAATGATTTTGGAGGACAGGCTTTCAAATTAGAAAGTACTATCCACATTAACCATGATGGCAAATATGAAATTGCCTGCAAAACAGGCACTCGCACCAAAGTGATGGTAGACGGAACTGTTATTTTTGATCTTAAATTTTTACAAATTGGAAGTTTCTATCAGGCGCCTGCAGCCAATCGTAAAATCACGTTAGACTTAGCGGCGGGTGATCATCGAATAGAGGTTGTTGCTTTAACTGCGGTTCCGTTGCCTGATATTACCTTAAGGTCTGTTGAATCTAATGACGAAGGCCAATCACTTTGGAAGAGTTTTTCCTTTAATTAAGTGAAAGTTAGTTTTAAGTTCTTCTAACCTCCAGCAATATTTTTTTTATAACACTAGATTGATTTTTCTCTAAGCCTACCCATAGGGGTAAACGAACTAATCGATTGCTTAATTCAACAGTATTATTAAGAGAACCGGGAGATCGTCCATATTTAAGTCCCGCTGGTGAATTGTGAAGCGGGATATAGTGGAAGACGGCTTGAATGTTGTGTTTTTGTTTTAGGTTTTCTAAAAATTGATTTCGCTTTTCATGATTTTCCATTAACAAGTAATACATATGGGCATTATGCTCGCAATTTGATGGGACAATGGGTCGTCTTACCCTTCCTTCTTTTTCTAAGTTTTCAAAAGCCTGATGATACGTATTCCAGATATTAAGGCGGTATTGAGTAATTTCTTGTGCTTTTTCCATTTGGGCCCATAAAAAAGCCGCGATTAAATCGCTCGGTAAAAAAGAAGAACCAATATCAACCCAGGAATATTTATCCACTAAGCCGTTTAAAAATTTTTTTCGGTTAGTTCCCTTTTCCCAAAGTATTTCAGCTCGATCAATAAATTGAGGATCGTTGACGATCAAAGCGCCTCCTTCTCCCGAAATAATGTTTTTGGTTTCATGAAAACTAAAAGCTGACAAATGTCCCCATTTACCTAGGGGTTTATCTTTATACGAAGCCATAATTCCGTGAGCTGCATCTTCAAGGACCCACAATCGATGTTTTTCCGCAATTTTCATAATTGGTTCCATTTCACAACCGACTCCGGCATAGTGAACAGGCACGATGGCTTTGGTTTTGGAAGTAATGGCAGCTTCTATTAAAGTTTCGTCTAAATTCAAGGTATCTTTTCGGATATCGACAAAAACTGGAACCGCCCCTCTGAGGGCAAATGCGTTGGCCGTTGAAACAAAAGTATAAGAAGGCATGATGATCTCATCGCCGGGTTGAATGTCCAGTAATAGGGCAGCCATTTCAAGCGCGGAGGTTCCGGATTGAGTTAACAGTGCTTTAGGAGCACCAATATTATTTTCAAGCCATTGCTGGCATTTTTGGGAGAAAGGGCCATTGCCCGAGAGATGGCCGTTAGAATCAGCCTGTTTTATATAGCCTAGTTCTTGGCCCGTCAGATAAGGTTTATTAAAAGGAATGGCGGTCATGAAAAAATTAAACCTTTCTTGCCGCAATAAGTAAAGAGCCGCCCCAGGGAGATCGAAGGCCCCATTTAATAAATAAACGCTCTACGCTCATTACCTTACTGAAAAGAACATTCAAGATCGGATTTATCTTTAACTCTACTTTAGGGCCAGTTTCTTTAATTTTTCCTTTAGATAACCAACGAGAAAGCAACATGAAGGGCAACAAAAGAGAGACAAAGGATGTGCAAAGAATGATTTGAAACCCAGCCTTTTCAACTTTTTCAATCAGTTCGCTGGCTTCGTAACGACGGACATGGAATGAAAATTTATCTGAATCGCTCCAGAGAAATTTATGTTGTGGTACAGACAATAAAATTCCGCCGTCCGGGTGGACTACCTGGTACATTTGCGCTAAGACGGTTTCATCCTCCTTGATGTGTTCCAGCACGTCAAATGCACCGACAACGTCAAATTCCTCCACAAAAGGAATTTTTCTTGCATCCATTTGAAAAAGACGGACGTTCTTAAGACGTTTTTCCGCATTGAGCAGCGCTGTTTCATAAATTTCACTGCCATAAATTTTCATTCGTTGATTTTTCTTTTCAATTCCTGAAAGGACAAATCCGTTTCCGCATCCGATCTCAAAAAATGATTTGGCGTTTGGAAAATATTTCCTTAAAGCCCATAAAATTAGTTGATTCCTGGCTTGGAACCAAAAGTGACCATCTTCACTTTGGTTAAGAAGGTCAAAATCATCTTCATTGAAACCGTCATTTTTTAATGATAATTCTGGTGCGAATAAAGTGAACTGGCCTCTAGCTTCAGGCGAAAAACCGCAGTACGGACATTTCCAATCTGGAATTTGAAACTTTTCCTGACAACTCAAGCATTTTTTCATTGTAATAAGATTACATTTATTTCAGCAAAAATAAAAGGTTTTCAGAGTTGGTGTAGCTAATTGATAGAGAGAGTTAACGAACATTGTGTGTGTATTGAATGATGTAAAGTGGTCGTTTTTTGGTTTCGTCGAAAGTATTTCCAATATAAATCCCAATAAGTCCCAAAAATCCAATGATGATGCCACCAATAAAATAAAGTGAAACGATAAGGCTGCCCCAACCGACGATGGAAATCCCGTAATAAAATTTTCTAAAGATAATGTAAAGTCCCAGCAAAAACGACCCTAACGACATGATAAAACCAAATTGAGTCATTAATCGAAGCGGTTTGTCCGAAAAGGCTACAATTATATTAAAAGCCAACGCGAAAAGTTTACTCCAAGTATAGGTAGTTTTGCCCAAATGGCTTTTGTCATGCTCGACATCGATAGTGGTTGTTGGGAACCCCATCCATTTTATCAAGCCGCCGTAGAGGCGTAATCTTTCCCTCATCTGCCGTAGATTGTCGATGACTTTACGGGAGGCGATGGAAAAATTTCCAACTTTTCCATTGTAGTTCATACCTGATAAATAGTTAAAAACCTTGTAGAAAAACCAAGACGCCAGGAGTTTGAAAAAACTGTGTTGCCGATGAACACGACTCGCGAGAACAATTTCATGCCCCTCCTGAGCTTTAGCATAGAGTCGTATGATTTCTTCGGGACGGTCTTGCAAATCGCAATCCATGATGACTACCCAATCTCCATCACAGTGGTCGATTCCTGCGGTTATGGCGGAATGTTGTCCGAAATTTCGGGAGAACTGGATGGCCTTGATTCGCTTGTCTTTATGGGCCAATTGAGAAATGATTTCCCACGATTTGTCTCCTCCCCGGTCTTCTACCAGAACAATCTCATAATTCCTCGTTACTTTTCGCAGGGAGGCCGTCAATCGTTGATGCAATTCATCGAGGCATTTTTCAGCTTTGTATACAGGAATTACGACAGACAAATGAGCCATTAAGGTGGTCCTTTTTTTCAGCTAAAAGAAACTAGCCATGCGCTAAACCGCATTTGTTTAATTTTCATATTGGGGCACCATCAAGGCAAGAGAATTCATTCATCCTTGGTGATGTATACGTTAACCAATAGAAGGATCGGCAGTTTTTGATGAGGTAACTCATAACCAAAAATGGTAGTAGTTCTCAATCTTTTCCAAACTATAACCACAATTTTCATAAAGTTTGCAAGCGGCTAAATTACGTCCTTGAGTAACGACTTGGGCTACAAAATATCCTTGTTTTAAAAACCATGCGTTTGCTGATCGCACCAATCCTGCACCCAAACCTTTACCTCGATAGTTCTCATCCACGGCGATCAAACCAATATTGCCACGATTTTCTTTTTCGCCAAGAGTAATCATGGCTACTGTTTTTTTGTTTTTTCGTATAACCAAAACGTCTTTGGCCAGGGTGTGGTTGATAGAGCTTCGGATCCACGACTTGTAAATGGTCTCAAAAATTTTATTAGAAATCTGTGGATCGACTCGGAATCGAGAGTAAAGACCACTTTGTAGCGCTAAGCTTTCTAGTTCCACTTCGGAAAAGGTTTCTTGATACTCTTCTATTTCTGGACTAAACATTCGATTTAACGGGTTCAATTTATCTAAGGAAGCTGTATAAGTGGTTTTGAGATCGGCTAGAAATCCTCCGAGGTCACGAGCCGCTTGTTGGGCTACTTTGTCTTCGCTATCGGAAGCCCAAAAAACCAACTTGACACTTTGTCCTTTTAGCTCCACGAGCGTATTTTTCAATTGCGGCAAGTTTAAACGATTAACGAGAATACGTCCTACCTTGAAACCGAAGAGGTTGCTGTCCCAATCTAGAATCCGATAGAGTGAAGACATATTTTCCTCTCAAGTCTTGTGAGACATATAAATCAAATACAGTTGTCTTTGTTTTGAAGTTTCGTTATTACGATTTGTTAAGGAGTTCCATTGAAGAAGCGCAATTTTTTTCATAAAGAGGTTACAAGACTGCAAAGTTTAAGGTGAGTAAATGCGATCATTGGTAATAATTATAACTTCTAATTAGTGGGGGTTATATAATTAATAAAGCTATCTTTGACGATGTCCTTTGGAATTTAATTCTAATTAAAAGAGTTAAGGAGTGAACATGAAATTTTTCAAATTGAGTATGGTTTTGGCCTTGTTGGTTTTAGCGTTGCCGGTTGGCGCGGTGGAAAGAACAGGAATTTTGGCTCCAGCGGATGTCAAAAAAGAGCAGGATGCGGTCATGCAAATGCTTGTCAGCGGCAACAAGGCACATCAAGCTCATATTGTTCTTAAACCGGGGTTGCCTAAACTGATGATGGTGAGTTGCGCGGATTCACGTGTTGAGCCGGAAGTTATTTTTCATATGAAGCCGGGGGAAATTTATACGGTCCGAGCTTTCGGTAATATTGTGGATAAAAGCATTTTGGGAAGTTTAGAATATGGCGCGGATAAGCTTCAGTGCCATGTTTTGGTGGTACTGGGACACACCCATTGCTCAGCTCTTCAAGAAGCGATCAGTGAACACGATAATCCGACTTCCGTATGGCGTTCTTTGAATTTGCAGGATTTGAACGGCAGACTTCAACCCGCGGTGGAATCGGTTACGGACAAAAGTTTATCTGATGATGACCGATGGGACGCGGTGGTTCGGGCTAATGTGTTTAATACCATGAGAACCATTCGGGAGGAAAGCCCGGAGTTATGGCAATTGGAACAGGATGATATGTTGAAAATCGTTGGTGGTATTTATCACCTGGATACCGGTAAAGTTGAATGGTTAAAGGAATAAAACCGGAAGATCAGGAACGAGGGGATCAGTATGATTATCAGCGTTCCAAAAGAAGTGAAAGACAATGAGTTCCGGGTCGGAATTGTTTCCGGTGGTGTGGAAGAGTTGGTTTTAGCTGGCCATAAAGTTTTGATTGAAAAGGGTGCGGGCAGTGGTAGTGGTATTTCAGATAAAGATTTTAAAGACGCTGGCGCTGAAATAGTGGGGCAAAAAAAAGAGCTTTTTCGCCGAGCGGGCCTGATTTTAAAAGTAAAAGAACCGCAAGCTTCCGAATATCGATTCATTCGTCCGGGTCAAATTCTCTTCTGTTATTTTCATTTCGCGGCGTCTCAAAAATTAACCCAGGCTATTATCAAAACTAAATCGGTGGCTATCGCTTACGAAACCATCAGACTGACTTCGGGTGAACACCCTTTATTAACTCCGATGAGTGAAGTAGCCGGGAAAATGGCCATCCAAGAAGGCGCTAAATATCTGGAACGTTCCATGGGAGGAAAGGGTATTTTACTCGGCGGTGTGGCTGGAGTCAGACCCGCCAAAGTAGTCGTGATCGGCGCGGGGGTAGTCGGATTCAATGCGGCTAAAATCGCATCGGGCATTGGCGCTAAAGTTTCGGTTCTCGACATTAATCCGAGCCGATTGCGCTATTTGGACGATGTGCTTCCTAAAAACGTGACGACCCTTGTTTCAAATCGACGGGTGATTCGAGAAGAGGTTCGTGAAGCGGACCTTTTGGTGGGAGCAGTATATGTAGAAGGCGCCAAGGCACCTCGCTTGGTTACCAAAGATATGGTCGCCCAAATGAAACCAGGATCAGTTGTCGTGGATGTATCCATCGATCAAGGCGGTTGTATTGAGACGGCTAGGCCGACCACTCACAGCAGGCCGATTTATATTTGGAAGGGTGTGGTGCATTATTGCGTCACAAATATTCCGGGAGCGGTAGGAATGACATCGACTTATGCTTTGACCAACTCGACTTTGCCCTTTGTTTTGGAAATCGCAAAACCTGGTTACAAAGAAGCAGTTCGACGAAATCCAGCTATTGCTCACGGACTTAATATTGATCGGGGTATTTTAATCCATCCGGCAGTTAAAGCCGCCTTTCAAAAATAACAAGGAAATCTAATGCCAACGGTTTTTGCCAGCGTCAGCGCTACGATCATTCTATTTTTTCTCGCGACCATGGGAATGGCTTATGGCCATGTTTTGCCCGTGAATCTTCATATACTCTGGGGATTTTTTGTGGCGACTCTGATTGTTTTACTTCAGTGTCTTATTTTTGGTTTTTTCATCGGCAGCGGAAAGTCGATCAAACGGGTGGTTGCGGATAACAACTTAGGTGCCTACTGGATACAAAAAACTAAGGACTACAAAAATAAATGCTATCCGGCATTGATGTTGGCCATTGTCGTTTCGGCGGCCGCGGCTATTTTAGGCGGTGGTGTAGCGTCAGGCGCTATACCCATATGGGTTCATGAAGTTTTTATTTGGCTCGCCCTTGCGGCCAATGCCCGGTCTTTGTGGATTTCTTACAAAGTGGTTGTGGAAAATGTAAATGCCATCCACATCATTAACGCCGAAGTTCAAATCCGTAAAAACGAAGGAAGATCTCTGGTCGTACCCGTATTATCCGAACCGGCTGAATTAATAGTTAATCGGCCGCCGCCAAGCCACGCTTCAAAGTATTATTTTTTAGCTGTCGCGGCCTGGGTTCCTTATCTCTATGTAAAAGTTTCTTTAAGCAGCCGAAATTTTCCTTTTTGGCCTTTTTTGGGAATGAGCGGAGCGTTAGTTTTTTGGGGTTTCTGGGAAAATAGAAAAACTCCTAAAGGCTGAGATTGAACCCTTTTTTTGTTCTGGTCTTTGGATAAATCAAGTTAAAATGCCCCTCTCCGGTCCTCTTTTCCTTTTAAAATTGTATAAAATATGGGATTATGCGAAGCCTTTGGACAACAATTAGGCTCTTTGCGGGTTTGTAAGCGTCTAACCGTTAATTATTAGACCCGATGAATAAAAGTTTGAAAGTTAAAATAAATGAAGATGTCTTTTAAATACTTAGTTCTTGCCATCACATTAGGACTCTTCGGCAATTTGAACTTTGCCTGGGCGGATGGCAATCCTGGCGACTATTTACATACCCGTACTTACGTGGGTGTGGTCGGCACTTCCATCAGTGTTAACAATACCGGTTTATTTTCTGGAACAAATTATTCGGTAGCCAATGCTCCATCTTACGATCTGAGTTTGATACCCTCTCTTTCTCAAGCTTTTGGGTGGGGGATATTAATCGGCCACAGGGAAGAAGTTTACGCGCTTGAAGTAAGCTTTTGGCAATCAAGTCATAGTGCTACTTTTGGTCCTGGCGTGATTAGCTCCAGTTATGGAAGCCCAACGACTTTAGCCTCTTCTTTTTCAGGAACCGCTGTTTATAGTTCTATCAATGTTGATTTTAAACGTTATTTTTTGACGGAACTCCAATTCCAGCCCTTTTTGGATTTGGGTGTCAGCTATCCCTGGATTACCATTAACGACGCTGATATTGATGCTTCTGGAAATATTTTTCCACTTACCTTAGAGGGGTTAGGTTTGAACTTAGGAATCGGTGTTGAATACTACATTAATACGGATATTTCGATTATTGCCGGGGCTTATCAACGGTGGACCAGTTTTGGCCAGTTTACGGGATCTCAGATTCAAGCTAATACATTGTCTCTATATGGAACCAACACTTCAGAAGACGGCAGTGGTTTGAACTTTGCGGTTGGCACAACCGTAGGGTTTGAGTAGGAAAGGCTCAGACATGAAACGGATATTAATTGTTTTCTTGTTTACGGGAATGGGCTTAAACGTTCTTTTGTTGGGTATTTCTTGTTCTAACCAAACACCCAATACGGCTTTTATCGCGCCAGCACAAACCGTTGCGGCCAACAATCCGGCTTGGACCCCCACGCCCACATTTACTTTTACGCCGACATTTACTATTACGCCTACGCCGATTCCTTATCCTATCAGCGGGTTTAATACCCCTTATGCTTTGGCGATTGATTCGAAAGGTAATGTTTATGTGGGTGATATGGGAAATAGCTTAATTAAGCAATATGTTAACGGTGTTTACAATACTTCTTGGCCGCCAAAGACAAAGAACGGACTTGTTTATACTTCACCTAGAGCAATTGCGGTTGATAGTTCCGGCAATCTTTATGTAGTGGGTAATGTGGGTACTGGAAATACTGTATCAAAGTATGACTCGAACGGAGATGTCCCACCTTTACAATATTCAGCTTCTATGTCGACTACTTTATACGGGGTGGCGGTTAACAATACAGCTACTGTTCTTTATGTTAGCGATTCTGGTAATAGTCGAATAGTTTCTCTTTCACTTCCTGCTGGTGGGTTAAATACTGCTTTCAATGGAACAGGAATATTGCCTTTATCATCCATTATTCCTTATGGGTTAGCGGTGGACAGTACAGGTCGACTTCTTGTAGCGGGCAGCGACGGAAATGTGCGTGTTTATACTTCTGCAGGCTCGGTTGCCGCGACTATTCAGGGATTCAATACCCCTTATGCTGTAGCGCTTGATGTTAATAATAATCTTTATGTTTCAGATACAGGTAATCATCAAATTGAAGAATTTGGATTTGTATCTGGTGGTTATACCAGCTCGCCTGTAAATATTATTGGTTTGGGAACGCTGGTAAACCCCGAGGGAATCGCCTTGGATTCTTCGGCAAATGTTTATGTAGTCGATTCCGGTAATGGTGAATTGCTTCAGTTCCCTTGAGGAACAATGAAAAGGTAAGAGTAATGAAAAAGTTGGCTTTAATTCTAATTGTTCTCACTGGACTGATCGTGCCTTTAGCTTGCACGAATAACCAGCCCACAGGACCTTTGGCTACTTATAACTTAACCGCTACGTATACTTTTACCTTTACTTCTACACCCACTAATTGGGCGGGTTATACCAGCACACCTACACCCGGTTTGGGGACAAGCACTGCCACACCTTTTTCACCGCCGGTTATCAATACCGCCACACCCACATCCACTTTTGTTAATACCGGTTCACCTTCGCAACCCACGCCTGAACTGAATGGAACGACTTGGACTACAAGTGCTCCACCGAATGGAGTCGCTTATGATGGCTCAACTACCATTTATGTCGCTGAAGGTACCGAAGGCAGTACAGGTGGTTTAATACAAATGTTTAATACGAGCGGCACTTCGTTAGGAGTTCCTTTAACAACTTACAATGGTTCCAACGCTTTTGGTCAACCAAACGGCGTGGTTTATTATGGCGGCAATATTTATGTAGTGGATCAGGTGAATAATGCTGTATATGAGATGACGCCTTCGGGAGGTTTTTTAAATTCTGTAACGAGTTGGTCTGCCGTTAGCGGTGGCCCCGGATCATTCTTGGACCCTGAAGGAATTGCTGTTGATGGCAGTGGAAACATATATATTGCCGATACAGGTCATGATTATGTCGAAGTATTTAATTCTTCTCTTTCAATTTTGGCTGAATTTAATGGTTCGGCAGGCGGAAACATTTCATTTAACAATCCAAGTGCGGTAGCGGTTGATAGTACGGGTAAAGTTTACGTTGTAGATGCGAGCAATCAGTTTGTGAAAATATTTACTAATAATTCGGGAACAAGCTACTCAAGTCAATTTTGGACGGCTGTGAGTGAAGATTCGGATGTCTATGGAATAACATTGGATACCAACAATAATATCTATCTTGCTGATTCGGGGACGGATCAAATAGAGGAATATACTTCTACAGGCACATTTATTACCTCTGGCTTAGGAAATCCTGCCACTTCTAACCCTGATCCGGTAGGATTAGTTTTCCTTGGTACAAATAGCAATTTGTTGGTAGCTGATTACGCTAATACTCAAATTTATTCAGTAACACCCTAAACAAATTGAAGCAAATTTTGTCAAAGGCTCCGGCATACACCGGGGCCTTTTTTGTTGAGGACAGTCTTTAAACCTTAAAAAGCTAAGTTTAATGAAAAGAATTAAAACTGCAGAAAACCTTAGTTTTTCAGTTTTCGCTTATATTTATTAAGTTTATTGGGTTAAAATGATTCAAGTTTAGATTCTTTTGTTTTGGCTTTAAAACGTTAAATAGAGGACGGGGGCAGAATGAGATTAAACCGAATTGCGTTTTTGGCGACACTTTTTTCAATACTTTGTTTTGGCGCAATGTTTAAGGCTTGGGCTGATGATGAAGTAGAAACTTACGGTATGCCCGAATCCCACGATTTTATTCAGCATCGAAGCTATATCGGTTTTTTTGGCACTTCTGCAAACATTGATAACAATAATGACTTTACTGGCTATGAGAGTTTTTTAACCGCTCCCGTGTCGTTAACGGGAGGAGGATTTACAAATGAAGAATTGGATTTTATTCCGACAATCAACAGAAATTTCGGTTTTGGCGGTATGGTAGGGCATCGCGAAGGACCTTGGGCGATAGAGATGAGTTATTGGTATAGTACTCATACAGCTTCTGTTTACAGTACGGATGTTTCAGGAAACCCAACCACATTTACGACTTCCGCTGTATATACAACGCTCAACTTCGATTTAAAAAGATATTTTTTCACGACCCTTCCTCTTCAGCCTTTTATCGATTTAGGCATGAATTTCGCCTATTTATCTTCTCATAATACGTCCGAACTTTTTGCGTATGATTCGACTACGCAACTATTCGACGAGTATCTTTGGTCGGGTGATCAAACCGATACAGGTTATGGATTGAATTTGGGAGTTGGTGCGGAACTTTATTTGGGCGATGGGTTTTCATTGGTGGGTGGAGTAATTCAAAGATTCACAACTTTTCAGCAAATAAATGGCGCTTCAAAATCTAATCTTACACCCGATCCGGGTGATTTACCCACGAGTACTACCGGCACCACTAGCACGGGTGGCACAAATCAAGGCAGTCTTGAAGGCAACGGTCTTAATTTCTATCTTGGAATGACTGTCGGGATTGACCAGTAGATATCCGTTCAACATCATTGAAAGAATCTGAAATGAACTTTTTCCAAAAATTGTTTTTAGTGATAATTTTTTTGGGAACGATATTTCCTTTGAAACTCTGGGCAGGCCAACAGGCTTATTTATCCGAATCTCCTAATGGACGTTATCGGGTTCTTGTCGAACAGGTTTTGGACCGAAGGGTAGACGACAATATTTTTTTTCGTTATCCAGTTATTTTGGAAAATATAGAAAATCCTGACCGCCATTTTGAAACGGCCGACGCCGGACCTGTTTTGGTGCATCAGACCGATAAAAAAACTTTTGAAATCGAGTGGGATAACGGCGATCCGCCCCGGCTTAAAGCCGTCCGTTTTGATTGGGCCCCCGATAGTCTAAAATATTTCATGCATTTAGAGGTTTTGGACGGCGTTTGGAAAACTTACTTTGTGGATATCAACAAGGGAACCACAACGGATATTACGTCCGATTTAGAGAAAACCTTATCTGATCGGATCGATTTTCATAATTGGGATTGCCAACCCCCACAATTTGAATTGGTGCAATGGACACAACCTTATTTAGCCTTCTTTAAATTGACTAGTATTTGCGGCAAAAATAAACAAAAAGAAAATCCTGAATTGTTTTATGCCGATGATTCGGTCTTGTTTGACACTGAACAGGTCAAAAGCGTCTCCAATTGCTCTGATTGCAAAGATGAAGGCGCGTTGAAAAAATTCGATAAGTATTACAACAAGAGTCTTCCGACCCCGACACCCACCCCCGAAGAAACGCCGACCTCGGAATAGACTTTAAAATTTTTAGTTTTCTGTAAAAAAGCATCTTCCTAAACCACATAAAATCCAGTCAGTTTCGAATTATTTCATAGGTATTTTTTTCAAAATTATCCTTCTCCTGTAAAACGAGGTATATTCTCGATGGTGTCAGCACCCCTTAAAAAGCCGTTTTCTCTTTTCGCCTTTTTTCCTGGAACTATTTTGGCTGTGGTTTATTTTTTAGCCCTTTTACCCTGGCTTGGAAAAAACAGACTACTGGGGTTAGACGAATCAATGTACGCGGATATTGTTTTATCAGAGGCCCGCGATAATCATTGGTGGCCGATGATGTTTCACGGTGAGCCTTTTTGGGACAAACCTCCACTTATTTTTTGGCTTCAGGGGGCGACAGTCAAGCTGCTCGGCGCGAATGAGTTTTCACTTCGGGTTTGGCCCGCGTTAGCGGGAGCGCTTTGTGTTTATTTTGTCACCAGA
>Ga0182012_10002418_pt1 | contig 20179 bp, 10 predicted proteins | sample 612S2SmetaG_FD_120486 | JGI IMG/M metagenome (GOLD analysis project Ga0182012, IMG submission 120486) | Permafrost microbial communities from Stordalen Mire, Sweden - 612S2S metaG | ecosystem: Environmental > Terrestrial > Soil > Wetlands > Permafrost | place: Sweden: Stordalen | collected...
CCAAAGGGTCCGTTCGATCAGGCACCAGACCGAGGCAAGCGCACAACCATAACAGAAAGACCGCCGAGGGAGATTGTGTCCGATGGCAGGTTTGTTGTGACGGCGGGGGCAGCGCTAGTAGATAGGTCAACGTGCTGCTCGGTCGCTCCCTGTGCTCCGGCCAGAGTGAGCGTCTCCGGACGATTGGTCTTATTGATCAGAAGCAGCGTGCGCTCGCCATTAGGGCGTAGATAGGCAGCGGCGGCAATCTCACGTGATTGAAACGTTGTGTGCATGATCGAGTCGCCGGGAGCAAAGTTCTGGTGCAGGAGTTGCAGTACGCGATAGCGAGCGTTCGGAGAACCGTTCTGCCAGTCCAGCAGTGTGACTGAAGGGAACTGCGTAGGATAGCCAACCAGTTGCGAGTCCCCTAAAACGTCGATGCCCTGCTGGGCGAGCCCCACATAGAGATAGGCGAAGACTGCTCCGCAGAGGTTCCAGTACTGCGCGGAAGGCAGCTCGCCGGTGTGGGCGTCTGCTTGCGCGATGTCGTCCGCGGCGATGCAACCGGCTTCATTGATGAACGTCTCAGTCCGTGGAGAGAGTCGCTTGCGAATGGCTTCGATGTAGCGTACGGAGTTGAGGAAGCCGTCTGCGCGAGCGAAGAAGGAGTACGGCTCGGCGACATCGGACTCGCCGGGGTCAGCGACGGCATAGAAGTGGTAGGAGATAGCATCGAGAGGCGCACCCGGCGCGTGATTGGCAGGGTTCAGAAAGTACTCAAAGGAAGCCGGAGAGCGCGAGGGTTCGGCCAGCGACATGCCGACGAAGCGTGTGGCAGGAGAGACCGCATGCACCGAAGCGACGATGTGATCGTAGAGCTTGGTATAGGTTTGGATGTCCAGCGCGTGCTCATACTCCGGCTCGTTCAGCACCTCCCACCATGCGATGGAATAGTGATGAGTGGAGGAGTGGCGCTGGCCAAGCTCGTCTGTAAAGCCACCGGCCGTGTACCAGGAGGCGACGCGCGCAAAGTAGTCCGCGACCTGCTGGCCGGAGGCGTCACGAAGTTCTTCGCCTGCGCCGTAGTTCCACATGGCATCATCAGGTGAAGCAGGGATGGGGCCGGGATCGGCCTGCCGAAACATCCATGTTGGAATGGTGCTCATGGTGAATACACTGCTGTGGCCGCCGGTTGCAGTGAAGAAATCTTCCACGATGGGATCGATGTCGCTGAAGTCCCACGAGGTGATATCGTGCGCGGGCGGCGCGAGCTCGGCGACGGCGAGACGAGGATATGGATACCACAGTGCGAGCCGCGTCATCTGCGTATGCAGCGCGGCGAGGTTGGTCCAGGCTGCATCGTGGATGGCGGAGCCGCGACGCAGTGGCGGATTTTCCACGACCTGTAGCGTGATGGCTGTACGCGTAGTAGCAACCCGCTTGCTCCAGTCGATAGTGAGGACGGGAGGCCTAGCAGTCTGCGAGCAGGCTATACCGCTAAGCGATAACAAGAGCACCGGGGAAAACAACCGATCCAAACGCAGAGTCACTATCGCTCCTTAGACACGCGGCTTTCGTACTCGCAGTGTGTACTGTCCGCTGGTGAGGCCGTCCAGCATCATGGTAAGCGTGGTGGCCGACATGCCGAGACCGGCGACGCCGAGCGGCGCGCCGCTGAGGGAGTCATAGCGCTCGGAGATGCCCACCTCCAACGCGTTGGCGACGGCAGTATCGGCGATACGGGCTGCGGCCTGATGATGTCCGTAGGCAGCGAGTCCGCTGGCCACCTGGTAGTCGGGAGCAGGCCAGACGTCACCGCGCCAGAACTCTGCGGAGGAGTACTGCTGATTTGTGCGAGCGACTGTCGGAATCGGCAGCGGCGTCGACCATGCGGGGCCTGCCAGAGTGGCGGCCATTTTAAGGGCCTGCATCGGTGTGGGTACATGAGCCAGTAACGGCATGAAGCCGCCGACGGTCGCAGCGGAGATGGGTGTCTGCGTCTCGATGTTGACGGCGAGGAAACACCCCGATGATTCATCCCACATATGCTCGCGCATCGCTGTTGCGCCCTTGGTGTAGCGGACCTGGCGGCGGGCCGCCATGGCGTGGTCGCCGATCAGGACTGCCAGGCGCGCGAGTGACAGCTCCGAGAGCAGCAGGTAGGCCGTATTCGCGGGTATGGCGATATTGCCGTACCATGCGCCGTTGTCCGGTCCTGGCGGGCGGCCTGGATGCGGCACCATCTTCAGACCGTCCAGATCGACTTCACGGTCATAGGTCTCATATCGAGCCTCCTGTGTGACGCCGCTGTACGCACCGACACCGATGAGCCCGACGTTCGTGGTGTCACGCTCGCGCCAGTACCACTCGTGGAAATGCTCGAGCGGTTCCAGTCCTGCGCGCAGCAACTCTATATCTCCGTTGCGGCGGAAGACGCGTTCCATGCCCCAGGCCAGCAGCGGAGCCTGTGAGTACGCTGGAAATTCACGCCACTGTTTGCCATCGCGAGCGCCGTGGGCATCGAAGGGCGCCATGAAGTTCGCGACCATGCCGTGCATGAACTCCGGCTTGGCCGCATCCCAGCGTTGCTGGAAGTCCCAGTAGTTTTGAAAGACACCGCGCAGGATCTCCTGCTGCCCCGGAAGAAGAGAGAGCAGGTCGGCAACGAACATCGTGTCCCACAGCCACTGTGCGTAGTAGCCTCCGCCGGGAACTATCCACGCATGTGCCAGCGGTGGATTGGCAGAACGAATCTTGCCTAGCACGCAGGTCGAGTAAACCTGTTCGGCAAAGCGCTGTAGCTGCGGCGATGTTGTAACCAGCAGCTCATTCAGCAGGGCGGCGAGCTCGGACTTGTCAGGTTGTGATGACGTGTCCTGCATCGGTGACGTCTGCGCGAAGATGTGCGACCTCGAGAAGAGGGTCGCCGCTGCTGCGAGACCTGTCTTTGCGAGAAACGCGCGGCGCTTCATTCGTGTTGGGCCATTGCCGTAGTGACGTCGAACGTTGCGTGGTCGACAGCCGTGGAGCTATCGCCCACCCAGACATCATAGGTGGAAGCCTCAGTCGCGCGCTGGCGTGTCGCCTGCGACCAGAAGCTGATGTCGGCGGGAGTGAGGTGAAGCCCAACGGTACGGGTCTCGCCGGCGCTCAAGCTGATGCGTTGGAATCCCTTGAGCTCGCGCGACGGCCGCGATGCGCTGCCATACCGTTGATGCGTGTAGAGCTGTACGACCTCGTCGCCATCACGATTGCTGGAATTCTTCACGTCGATAGAGATATCGATGCCGTCAGTTCCCATCGTCGCGGAGGAGAGTTTGAGATTTGAGAACGCAAAGCTGGAGTAGCTGAGTCCATACCCGAAGCGGTAGAGCGGAAACTGCGGCTCGTCCCAATAATAAGACGCGAACTTTGGCGAGTCCTCGGCAATCTGCGTGAGATTACGGTTGTAGTAGAGTGGCTCCTGCCCCACGTTGCGTGGCCAGGTGACCGGCAGCTTGCCGCCGGGGTTGGCATCTCCAAAGAGCAAGTCGGCGACCGCGTTGCCGCCTTGCGTGCCGGGGAACCACACCTCAAGGATTGCGGGGACGTGCGTGGAAGCCCAGGTGATATCCAGCGGGCGGCCGTTCACCAGCACAAGCGTGACTGGCTTGCCGGTTGCGACAACAGCCTCCAACAACTGCTGCTGTTTGCCCGGCAGTGTGAGCGATGCTCGCGAGGCATACTCGCCGCTCATATTGTCCAGCTCTCCGAGCACGAGCACCACCTGATCGGAGGCCTTCGCTACAGACACAGCCTGCTCTATCTCGGCATCGGGGATCTCGGGTGAGGTTGTGCCAGTGCCGGAGGGTAGCTTGTCCGAATTGAGATCTGATTGATCTTCGCGCTTGATAGTGGTTCCAACTGCGTAGTGAACGGCGACCTTCGTGCCGAGCTTGGCGCGAATGCCGTCAAGAATCGAGACAACGTCCTTTGGGTCGCCCGCGAAGGACCACGATCCCTGTAACTCCTTATGCGCGTCGGCGAGCGGGCCGATCACGGCGATTGATTGCACCTGCTTCGACAGTGGCAACTGGTTGTCCTGATTGCGCAGCAACACAGCCGTACGCGTCGCAGCCACGCGCGCGAGAGCCAGATGTGCGGGATTATGCAGGACGGCGTCGACCTTGCTCTCGTCGACGTAGGGGTGCTCGAAGAGGCCGAGTTGAATTTTGGCACGCAGCAGCGGAAGCACTGCGTCATCCACCTGCTGGGGTGTCAGCTTCTTCTCATCCAACAGCTTCGGAACGTTCTGCAGGTACGTGTCCGATCCCATGTCCATGTTGACGCCCGCCGTAAGACCGCGTACGGCGGCATCGGCCGGGTCCTGGGCGAACCCATGCGCGGTCAAATTGTAAACGGCCCACGCGTCGGAGACGACAAAGCCATGGAAGTGCCAATCGTCTCGCAGCACATCATGCAGCAGCCAGTGATTACCGCTCGCGGGCACGTCGTTCAGGTCCATGTAGGCGCTCATGATGCAACCTACACCTGCATCCACCGCTGCGTGGAATGGCGGTAGGTAAACATTGTGAAGCTCGGTCTCAGATAGATAAGACGCGTCGTAGTCGCGCCCTCCTACTGCTGCGCCATAGCCGGCGAAGTGTTTGGCGCAGGCCAGAATATGGTGCGCATCGCCGACGCGGTCTCCCTGAAAACCCTGGACGCGCGCGATGGCCATCTTGCTACCGAGATAAGGATCTTCACCGGAGCCCTCGACCATGCGGCCCCAGCGCGCATCGCGTGCGATGTCCACCATGGGCGCGAAGGCCCAGTTAATGCCGGCGGCTGAAGCCTCATCCGCGGCGGCCGACTGTATCTCGCGATTCAGGTCGAGGTCCCACGATGCAGCCTGCGCAATGGGCACAGGGAAAATTGTATGGAAGCCGTGAATGACGTCGAATCCGATGATCAGCGGAATGTGCAGGCGCGATTGCTCAACTGCAATGTGCTGCACCCGGTTGATCTCGTGCGGGTCGGTGAGGAAGAGATAGGAGCCGAGCTCGCCCTTGCGGATGCGGTCGTCGGGCACGCCCTTGTACCAGAAGATCTGCGACAGTTGGCCGAGCTTCTCATCGAGCGTCATCTGGTGCAGAAGCGACTCGGCACGGACCTCGACCTTGGGGTCAACAGCGGTCGGGGCGGCCTGAGACAAAGCTGCCGTCGCGGAGAGCGCGACGGCAGCGAACAGAGCTAAGTTAACAAAGCGGTTCATGCTGCTCCTGTTGCAGTGGGGTTAGAAGGTAAGGCGTCCGGCAAACTGCATGACGCGTGGATCGTAGCCGCCCGTGATGGTCCCGGCCCTGGTGCCATCGCCCAGGTTGGAGTCCGGGGCGTTCCAGTGCGCCGTGTTCAGCAGGTTGAAGGCCTCGAAGCGCGTCTGGAACTTCAAGCCGTGCGGCAGGTCGAAGACCTTGAAGAGCGAGAGGTTCTCGTTCGTAAAGCCCGGGCCAAACAAGAAGTTACGCGGTGCGTTGCCCGAGATGTCGCCGGCAGACTGTCCAGTCGGCACCTTGAAGGCCGATCTATTGAACCAGGCAGTAGTCGACCGGTGGCCGACATTTGGGTTGCCGATGATGTTAGGACGCAGTCCGGGGAAGTTGGGGTCATTTCCATTGCTGACGACGTTGAAGGGACTGCCCGTCTCCAACTGGGTGATGCTGTTCAGCTGCCAGCCGCCCACGAAGGCGTTCACTACCGGTCCAGCGTGTCCGACCCAGCGGCGGCCGCGGCCGAACGGCAGTTCGATAAGCTGCGTCGCCACCAGGTTGTGACGGTGGTCGTTATTGGAGTTGGCATATTCCGAGTTGACATTGAAGGGGTTCTGCGGCCCGGTCCCTCCATTGCCGAGATCGAACGGAGCGGGGCCATTGTCCAGTGAGTGCGCGTACGTGTAGGAGATCAGCGCCTGGTAGCCATGACGCATCTGGCGCGTCAGCTTGACCTGCATCGAGTTGTAGTTCGCGATGCCGACCGGTAGAAGCGTCTGCACCTTGTCGATCTTGCTGGAGAGATGATTCTTGACGTTGTAGTTGCCGACCTCATAGGAGAGGTTGCGTGTGACGGCGCCCACGTACGACACCTCAAGCGAGGTGTCCATGCCCAGGTCGCGCTGCACGGCTACATTGAAGTTCTTCGAGTTGGCCGTGGGGAAGTTGTTCGGCTCCGAATAGAGCGTCTGGGTCGGCGCGACTCCGGTGGACATATCGATATACGATGCGCCGCTGGGAATCGCGATGGTTGTGGGGCGGGCAACGCCCGCATCCAGCGTGAAGGAATAGGAGCCGTTATAGGGCGAGTTGTAGAAGCTTTCCTGCACAAAGAAGGGATAGTTCTTGGTCAGGATGTCTTCGCGCGCGTCGTTCTCCGGCGAGTAGAAGATACCGAAGCCGCCGCGAAGCACCGTCTTGGGCGTGAGCTGGTAGGCGATGCCGATGCGCGGCATGAAGTCCGTCGTATTGGAGTTGACCAGCGAGCGCGAGTTGCTGCCGCGACCGGCGAGCTGCACGCGCAACGTGGTGATGTCGAAGTTCGACTCATTGTTGTTCGCTTCCACGTAGGGCTGCTGGTACTCGTATCGCATGCCGTAGGTGATGTTCAGCTTCTGTGTGATCTGCCAGTAGTCCTGCAGATAGAAGGAGTGCTCATTGGCGCTGGTGCTGGCCTTGGTAAGCTGCAGGCCCTGGTCCACATCGAGCGGCAGGCCAAGCAGAAGGTCCGCGACCTCGTTGCCACCATTACCATAGGCGGCGTTGCCATCGTAGTAGCTGTATGTAGGATCGCTGGTGAGCGCGGAGTAGACACCACCGAAGTACTCATACGGCACCGGGAAGAGCGAGAAGTCCGGATGCGAGTTAAGCTTCCGGTATTCATAGCCGAACTTGGCGTTGTGATGGCCGCGGGCCCAGGTGACGGCATCCATCAAGCCGGGGTTCTTGTCGCGGAAACTGAGCGGCTTGTAGGTCGAACCGCCAATCGACGGGTCGTCCGCCAGCTCGATCTGGGGGAAGCTGTTCGTCTGTGAGAAGCCAGGGATCACAGCGTTCTGAATGCCATATTGCGAGGTCAGGTTTGCGCCATACGAACCATAGATGGGGCTGTTCTGGTTCACGGTGGAGAGTAGATAGGTCACGCGAGCTTCGTTGAGCAGCGTGGGCGAGAAGGTGTGGTCATAGGTGAAGCCGATGGCGTGGTTCTCAAAGCTGGTCAGGTCGCTGTTGTCGCCACCGCCGCCGAAGGTAGGCGTATGGCCGTCGTAGGGGCCGCTCTCGGAGGTGTCACCCTGTTCGGCGTCGTAGGTGAGGTAGATGCGGTTGTTCTGCGAGAAGGTGTAGTCCATGCGCAGGTTGCCAACGTTGTTGTTGTCCGTGCTGTTCTGGTTAATCACGAAGTTGGTGAAGTAAGCCGCGTAGTTGTTGGTCAATGGCTGAGGAAAGAGGTTCTGCAGGATCTTTCTGCCTGCGGTGCTGATGCGCGCATTCGGGATCACATTTCCCGGGAACTGAGTGGTGTAGCCGCCGTAGTTGGCCGCGGTCACGGCCGGGTCGAAGATGGGAATTTCGGTATTGTCGTATGGATCGCGAAGACCGGAGAGATCGACATCGCCGTTCGGGCGGAAGACGATCTGGCCCAGCGGCGGCGTCTCGCCCAGGTACGAAGAGGATGAGCTCGCACGATTGCCTTCATAGGCAAAGAAGTAGAAGAACTTGTCTTTGATGGCGGGACCGCCGAAGGTGGCGCCGTAGATCTTCTGGTTCAACGTAGGTGTGGATCCTGCAGGAGATAGCGCGGGGTTGGCCGCCGTCGCAGTGGGGCGATCAAAGAAGTAGGCGCTGCCATGGATCTGGTTTCCGCCGGACCTCGTCTGCACGACGAGCGCGCCGCCGGAGGCGCGGCCGAACTCAGGCGCATAGGCCGACTCTACAACCTTGAACTCCTGCATGGCGTCCAGGCTGGGGATCAGGTTGGTGTCGTTGTTACGGTTGCCCGTCACTTCCACGCCGTTCACCTGGACAGAGTTCGAGAACTCACGCTGGCCATCGACGGAGATGTTCAGGTTATTGCCGCCGCCGCCCGTGTTCACGCCCGGCACCAGCAGAAGCAGCGAAGCAAAGTTTCTGCCTTGCACAGGCAGGTCCTGGATCAACTGCGTGCTGATCACCTGGCCGGTTTCCGCGCCCTGGGTCTGCAACACGGGGGTGGAGTCAGTGACGGTAACGGTGGTACTGACCTCGCCAATCTTCAGACGGATCGTGAAGTTCGCCTTCTGGTCGATGTCCAGCAGGAATGGGGCCCCCGTCGCCGTATCGAAGCCGCTCTTTTCCACCACGATCTTGTAGTGGTCCGGCGGCATGGCGGAGACGACAAAGTCGCCCGCGCCGTCGGTAACAGCCGTGGTGATCAGGCCCTTGTCGAGGTCCTGGATCGAGATAGCCGCGCCCTGAATGGCGTTGCCCTTGGGATCGGAGACGTGCGCGGAGATGGAGCCTGTGGTGGCTTGTCCGAGAGCGTGGTCACTCGACAGAGCCAGCACGAGCAGGAGAGCGCCAAGGAGGTTAAAGCATAAAGAAAAGCGTGTATGAAGCATGGTCATGAAGGGCCTCGTAAATTCCCTGCGAGCGGGAAACGTTTTCTACCAGCGCCCGAATGATGTCATGGTGATTTATAGATGTCAACGATAATGCAATTGTTCCCCTATAGGAACTTTTTCTTTGGGAAATTACCTTGAATATTAGGATTTTATGCATCCGGCCGTTGGTTGGGGATGCAGAGGGTTGACAGGAGAATCAAGAAAACCTTTACTGTAGCTTCATGGCTCAACCCTCCTCGCTTCCGGCGGATATACGCGCAGTCGCCCATCGCGCTCGGGTTTCCATAGCCACCGTCTCACGGGTCGTCAATCAGGTCTCCACGGTCGACCCGAAGCTCGCGGAGCGAGTCAAGAGAGCGGTCCAGGAGCTTCGCTATACCCCGAACACCCAGGCCCGCGGTCTGGTTTCGGGTCGCAGTCGCATGATTGGTCTGATTGTCTCGCAGATCACGAATCCCTTCTTTCCCGAGCTGATACAGAGCTTTGAGGATAAGGCCGTGCGTTGCGGCTACGAAATACTCATCGGCTCAACCAACTACTCGACCGAGCGTATGACACAGTGTGTCCGCCGTATGGTTGAGCGCAAGGTGGAAGGCGTCGCCGTGATGACCTTCGGTATGGATGAGGATCTGCTGCGGGAGCTATCGCGACTCCGTATTCCCGTGGTATCGGTTGGAGCCGCACAGAATTTGGACCGCGTTACATCGCTCGCCGTTGACTATGGCCAGGGAATTGATGAGGCCGTTCAGCATCTCGCCGCACTGGGACATCGCAAGATCTGCTTTATCGCTGGTCCGCTGAAGGTGCGCAGCGCGAAGTTGCGCGAGATGGCATTCATCGCCGCTATGGAAAGAATCGGCGTTAAGTGTTCCGATGATTCCATTCTGGAGGGTGATCACACCATGGAAGGCGGCCTCGCTGCCGCGGAACGAATGTTCCAACGCAAGCAGATACCGACGGCCGTTCTCTGCTCGAACGACATGACGGCCATCGGCGTCCTCCATGCTGTATCCGATCGCGGCATGCAGGTGCCTAAGGATATCTCCATCATTGGGTTTGATGACATTCACATGGCGCAGTTCACCGTTCCACCGCTCACCAGCATCAGAATGTCAGGGTCAGACCTGTCCACAGCGGCGCTGGACTCGCTGCTGGCGACTCTGGCTGGGTCGTCCGCGGATTCAGCGAAACGTCAGATTCGAATACCAACGCGACTTGTCGTCCGCCAGACGAGCGGCTATCCTCGCGGCACCTCAAACACCGCCGGCCTCGCCGCCACGGCGCGGAAGGTCCCTGTGAAGCGGGTAAAGAGAGATGCCTAGATTGAACATCTGGGGGAGATTCGTTGTGAGCCAAACCCTATCCATCATGATAGTGGTAGCGCTGCTGATGTCAGCAGCGCCGGGAAAGGCAGTTACTCCGACTCCGCCGCCATTGTTGCTCGGCTCGGCGTGGTATCCGGAGCAATGGCCGGAGTCGCGGTGGGGTGCCGACCTAGACCTGATGCAACAAGCTCACCTGCACGTTGTGCGCGTCGGCGAATTTGCCTGGAGCAGTGAAGAGCCCAGCGAAGGCCACTTCGATCTCGATTGGCTGGAGCGAGCGATCAATCTTGCTGGAAGTCACGGCATCTATACGGTGCTTGGAACACCGACGGCGACGCCACCTGCATGGCTCACGACGAAGTACCCGGAGACACTCCGCATCGACGAAGACGGTCATCGTGCCGAACACGGCAACCGTTTGCAGTACAACTGGTCGAATGCGAAGTATCGCGAGCTCTCGCGAATCATCGTGGCCAAGCTGGCCGAACGCTTTGGTCACAATCCATATGTCATAGGCTGGCAGATTGACAACGAGATCTCGCAGACCTCGACCGATGACGGTACGCGCAAGCAGTTTCAGGATTGGCTCCACGGGCGATACGGCACGCTCGACAATCTGAATGCACGCTGGACCACCACCTATTGGAGTGAGACCTACACTGACTGGTCGCAGATTCCCATCCCCACGCACGGAGGCATTGACAGTGGAAACCCTGGGCTGCTGCTCTGCTGGCGGCTGTTCATCTCCGACACCTGGCGCAGCTACCTGCTCAATCAGATCGACGTCATCCGTCCCCTTGCCGATGCACGTCAATTCGTCACTACCAATACCATGGGATTCTTCCAGTACTATGACCATTACGACACGGAAGCTGTGCTGGATCTTGCCGCATGGGATGACTACATGCCGGATGGCAGGATCGATCCGGTATGGAATGGCATGCAGCACGACCTTACACGCGGCTTCAAGCGCAGAAACTTCTGGGTGATGGAGACGCAACCGGGCTTTGTGAACTGGTCAAGCGTGAACGTACCACTCAAGCCGGGTGACGAACGCGCCCTGGTATGGCATGACATTGCGCATGGCGCGGACGCGGTCAACTTCTGGCAGTGGCGCAGCGCTTTGAATGGTCAGGAGCAGTATCACGGTACGCTGGTCGGTCCAGATGGAAATCCCGTGCCACTCTATCCCGAGGTGCAACAGATTGGTGCGGAGCTTGAACGCCTGGGGCCCGTGCTCGCGGACACGCATATTGTGTCGCAGGTTGCGATACTTCACTCCTATGAAAGTCGTTGGGCAATGGAGTGGCAGCCGCAGACGGACAAGTTCGATCCGCTGCAGGAGATGGCACGCTACTATGCTCCGCTGCGCCGAGTGATGCAGTCGGTCGATATCGTCTCCCCGGACGTGGATCTATCGCAGTACAAGCTGGTGGTTGTGCCGGCCCTGAACCTTATCACTACGAAGCAGGCCGACAATCTGATTGCCTATGTCAAAGACGGCGGCAATCTTGTGCTCACTCCGCGCTCGGGGATGAAGGACGCCGACAATGCCTTGCAGACCGAACGCCAGCCCGGGCCGCTGGCGGCGCTGCTGGGCGGGCGTGTCGAGCAGTTCTATGCGCTGGCCGAGCCCGTTGCTGTTGAGGGAGACTTATTGCATACGAATGCGACCACCTGGGCCGAGATGCTGAGCACCTCATCACCGGAGACGAAGGTGGTGCTGCGCTACGGTAAGGCCAACGGTTGGCTCGATGGCAAACCGGCGATGATCACGCGCCGCGTCGGGCGGGGAAGCATCACCTACATTGCCACCGTCTTTGATGAGGCAGCGATGCGCACGCTGACGACGTGGCTCGTGAAGGAAGCGGCAGTCACGCCGGCACCTCTACTTGTTCCGGACGGCGTGGAGGCAAGCGTGCGCCACGGCAAAGACAAGGACGTCCATATCCTCGTAAACTTCTCCGGTATGGAGCAGAAGGTGACACTACCGGCGGCAATGACCGACGAGATGGGTAATGGCCACAGCGTGAATGAGGTTGTGCTGCCGGTGAGCGGCGTGGCGGTCCTGCTTGAATCTCACTAGATATACCTGCGGACTGGGATTGGCGTTCAGTGCCATTGCACTAGCGCTCACACCGAACTCGCGGGGTACCACCAGAACCTATTATGTTGACTGCGGCAGCGATTTGAATGCCGGAGTTGGCACTCTGCAGGCACCGCTGTCCACCGTTGCTGAAGTGAATGCTCTGCCGCTGCATCCGGGTGATACGCTACTTTTCAAGCGCAACTCTGTGTGTCACGGCGAGCTGCAGCCGAACGGCTCCGGAACGGAAGCCGCGCCGATCCGCCTTGCTGCCTATGGTGAAGGTGAGCTGCCGCGCGTTGTCGCCGCTAGCCAGGATGCAGCAGCTCTGCGTCTCAGCAACCAGCAATTCTGGGAGATTCAGTCTCTCGACCTGAGTGGTGGCACAACCTACGGCCTCCTTGTCGAGGCATCTGGCAGCACCATGCATCATCTCTACTTCCGGAATCTCCGCGTGCATGATGTGCGCGGCCCTCTGCGTCATAAAGAGTCCGGATTGGTCGTCATCCATGCGACCGGTGACCATGGCGCCTTTGATGACGTTGACCTCGACGGCATTCAATCTTATGACACGACGCTGTGGTCTGGAATCTTCCTCGCCGATGCCTCTCATGTGCAGATTCGTAACTCCGCCGTGCATGACGTGCAGGGCGACGGCATCGTTGTCTTCCGCTCGCACGATGCCGTCATCTCCGGCTCGCTCGCATGGCACACTGGCATGCAGCACCAGCAGAGTATCGGAACACCCAATGCGATCTGGACCTGGCGCTGTACGGATTGCAAAGTGGAAGATAATGAAGCTTTTCTTAGCGATAGCCCCGGCATCGATGGTGGCGCGTTCGATATCGACTTCGGTAATACGCGAAACACGGTGCAGCGAAACTTCGGCCATGACACCGCAGGCTATTGCGTTTCCGTCTTCGGGGCATTCGGGCCGACAACGGAGAGTCTCGTTGCAGGAAATCTGTGTCTCAACAATGGCATGAGTCCGCGCCTCGCTCAGCGCCAGGGGGCGATCCTCTTGATGACATGGCAGGGAGGTTCCCTCGACGGCGTAGACATTCGCGACAATTGGATCGATTGGCGGCCGGCCGGTGATACTCCCGCAATACAAAGCGGTACGAACCTTCAGGCTGCGCGCGTCCTGTTGCACCATAACAACGTGTGGTCAACGGGCATCAACTTCGTCGACCCTGAATTGAAGTACAAGGGCGACGGGAATCAATACAGCGTCGAGTCATCTGTAAACCCCACAGAGGGTCGTCGCCGCATGGCGCTGTTGCCCGAGAGCGATTCGACTCTTCGTCTGGAGACACAGCCTGACCATCACACCGGAGCGGTCTTTGGAGACGTCCCTACACCTGGGGCGTGGCGCGTTGTAGCCACTCTTCCATCAGCCTCGCCGGGCGTTGATGAGATAGACCGCGCAACACTCATTCAGTTACAGAGTGCCGCTCTGCAATTTGGGCACACGGGACTGGCGGTCACTCTCATCTGCGGCCCTAAGATCACAGAACTCGCGGAAGACTGGTTGCTGCCGTCTGCCGGCGTCCTGATAGAGTCTGAGACAAAATCTACAGACAACAAATTCTCCGTCAAACTAATTGCTCCCGGCGGCACAGTAGTTCACGAGTGGACCACATATCCTGGGCCCGTAGATCTGGGGCTGGCGTTGCGCCAACATGTGGGAGAGCCGGTCTATAGCTTTCTTCCTCTAGAAGATGTGCGCGCGACGGACTGAACCGCGACCTATTCACGGCGAAGCTCGAAGTGATGCGGTTTCGGCGTCAGCTTGGTGCGGATCGTCGCTGCCAGCTCATCGCCGGCTGCGCGCAGCCGGGCTTCTGCTTCCGCTGGATCAGGCTTCTGTGCCGTCTCGGCACTCAGGATGAATCGCGCCTGATCGAGTGTCGCTCGCCGTTCCTCATACCAATCAATGCCGCGCGCCTGGTCGAGCATAGGCGTCTTGAGCAGCGCAAGATTCACACCTCGCCGCAACTCGTCTTGAGAGAACGTCGCGATCATCTTTCCGTCGATCCAGAGTTGGTACTGGCCTGGCGCTAGCCCCTCCGCGCGCAGCGTCTGTTCGTCGAGCTTCGCGATATCAAATACACCCAGAAGTACCTTGGTCATCGCGTTATTGAAATCGAGCGGAAGAGGTAACGCTTCATCCAGTTGCGTCCATCGCACGCCAGTCGCTGTCTTCTCCAACTCTGAGACGGTGGTCCGTTGCTTGTCTATAACGTATGCCTTTTCTGCCGAAAGACTCAGTTCGCTCACAATGGGAGTCACATTCCATGCAGAGAGTAGCGTGCTGGCCATGACCCAGTGGCCGGTGTCGGCCGGATGGATACGATCAGGTATTAGCAGCGGCGCAAGCTGCGGAAACTGCGCCTTCGCTCGTTCGAGTGCATCCACCAGCGCACCATGGAAGTCGACGAGCTTGATGGGCCTGTCGTTGAAGACCCTCCGCCGGGCTGCGATCTCCGCGACATCCTTCGCATTCTGGTCGATCACCGATGAGTAACCGGGAAAATCCGTGCCGTGCGTGGTCTCGTCATACGGCGTGGGGAGAATTATCGTCAGCGCCGCATCTGGATTGTTACGTTCCAGCTCGTCCAGCAGATCGCTGTAGCCTTTGCGAAAGACGGCGTCAATCTTCGCTGACTCGGGTACATAGCCCCCATCGTTCATGCCCAGCATCACGGTAATCATGTCCGGGTGAAATGGCGCTACGTCGCGCTGGACGCGCTCCTTCATAGCACCTGCATAGCCGCCGTATGTGGTGTCGCCGGGAACACCGGCGTTCACAAACTGAACATGCAGGTTCGGATAGCGAGTAAGGACAAACTCTTCCGCAAAGCGGGTATACAGCCGTTGTGCCGTGATACTGTCTCCATAAAAGACGACGGTCTCGCCGTCCTTTAGAGCGAAATCCTGGACACGAAAGTTCTGCGCGGCCGCCATCATCGGCAATAGAGATAGAGCGATAAGGTGCGCAACATGTCGAAACCATCCACGTTTCAACACTTCGATCTCTTTGGAAGAGATGATCGTGCGATGAAATCCAGATCTTTGGCTTTCCTGCGGTTCATTGGGTAGAGTATCCATCCAGTCCATACCTCGATTCGTCAACACACACGCACCACGGCAATGCCGAGCAGTGCTCCAAACTTTTCCAGCACCGAAGCCACGTGTCCGACTCCGACAGCACAGTGGTGTGCCGGAGCGTGGGAGTTCCATGCCTGCATAAACCCTCGTGCCCCAAGCGAGAATCGGTAGCGGCTATTGGTGTTGCCTATTTCAAGATGTGGGCCTGTCACCGCCTCGCCCTCAGCCACTAACAGCAGGAAGCCGCGCTGCTTCGACTCCACAACTGAAAGCAGGGTCACCGGGCCGCTCTTGATGCTCATCTCAACGGAAAGCCCCTTCCCAACCTTGCCGTGATAAACCTCCAGCGGACGCACCCGAACCTTGTTCTGTGCAATGCCGGGATGCCCAGGTCCATCATGCCCCATCAATACAACGTCATCCTCATAGTCCACGGCATAGTACTCGGTGAATGATCCACCGACTCCGAGCGTGTCTAGAATCTTCATCGCCAGGGCATTCTTGATCTCGTACTCCCCCGCTACGGGAACGCCCGCTGCAGTCAGCAGCGAAGTGCCCAGGATGATCGAACTCATCGTGTCCTCATTCGCCGCAACCCCAGTGCCCTTGTAGTAGTAGGCAAGCGCGCCCAGACGGTACTTTTGTGCGAGTTGGTGCAGACCGGCGGAGGTCCGAGCCGCACGCTCCAGCTCTTCGGCAGCACAGTCCTCGTGCACGTCCAGCGTTTTGCGGATGGCCGAAAGCTGGGCTGCAACTTCGGACTCTCCGGCATCCAGGCGCATCCGGCTCAACTCGTCCACCTCAATGTGTTCCAGGTGCACGCCAAAGATGTGGCATACGGCGGTCAGATCGGTGGCGATGTCCAGCATTCCACTGTAGTAATGCCCCATAAGGCCTAGTGTGGTGTGGCTTAGCACGTAAACCGTACGTGCCGCCTCAAGCCACTCTTCCACCTCTCGCCAACAAGCCGGATCGTCCTCCAGCACGCCATGCACCTGGTGGAACGGTATGCCGCATCGTGCAAAGATGTTGGCAAACTCCGGCATCGGGCAAGCGGAACAATAGGCGAGCCAGTTGCCCGTCATTACGGTGCGGTCAGCAAGCGCGTTGACCGCTGTGTAATCAATAGCAGATGTAGGTTGCAGGTCCAGCAACAGCACCGGCACCTTCGCGCGCCGCACAATGGGCAACACCAGCGACGAGAGGGCATACGTCGTCACATGGATCACCAGTATGTCTACATCTTTCGCTCGCGCCTCGTGCCCCGTCTGGATGGCTTGATCGATGCAGTCCACCAGACCGAACGAGATCACATCACGCCCAGGTCCGTTCAGACGTCTCTCAACGGTTGCGAGATATCCCATCAGCCGCTGGTGCAAGCCATCAAACTGTGACCAGTACTCGGCCAGGCCTACTCCCATTAAACCGATCCGTAGTGTCACGTGGTCTCGCAACGTCTACTTCCCCTTTCGTCATGGCCGCGGGAACCCGCCTGACTGAGCATCCGATCGTACACCGGCACGACTATTACCGGCTCGGTAAGCACCGGCAGCAACAGTACGATACGTCCTTCGCATATTTCCATGGCCATTTCTGCATTTAGGCGGAGTTCATGTCACCAGGACAAGCGTATGTCATTGGCTCATCTCCCAAAACGCTTTGAGATGACACATTATTTCCCGATGCAGAAGGTGGAAAAGATTCTGGTCAGGATGTCGTCGGGGGTTGTTGTGCCTGTAAGGGAGTCAAGGGCGCGGAGAGCTGAGTGCAGGTCGAGCAGGATCATCTCGTGTGGAAGGCCGACAGAGTTTGCGGCAGCCGCAGCCTGCAGAGAGTTAACAGCGGCGATGACGGCCTGCTGCTGGCGCAGATTGTTCAGCAGGCCGGACTCAGCGAGTGAGCCGGCCGCCCCGAGTTGCGCAAGGATGGCTGAGCGCAGGTCGTCCAGCCCTGCGCCGGTGATCGCGCTGGTGGGGAGCACCGGGAGTCCAGTCCGCGCTTCAGATTCGAGATGCGTGGAACCCTGAGTTGCGGACGAGAGCAGGTCGATCTTGTTTTCAATGATGAGGTGAGGTCGTCCGTCGAGCAAGGCGGCAAGTGTGAGGTCGTCGGTCGTGATGGGTTGGGTCGCATCGCGGACGAGCAGGATGAGATCGGCGTCGGCGAGCGTGGCATGAGTTCGTGCGATGCCATGCTGCTCGGCAACGTCCGCGCCCGTGATGCGAAGGCCGGCGGTATCAATGAGCCGGATGGGGATGCCGCTGAGGGAGACTGACTCTTCCAACGTGTCGCGGGTGGTGCCGGGCAACGGCGTGACGATGGCGCGGTCGCGATGGAGCAGAAGGTTGAAGAGCGAGCTCTTGCCAGCGTTGGGCCGACCGACTATAGCAATCGCGGCACCGTTGCGCAGGAGTGCACCTCGGGTGAAGGTTGCCGCCAGGGCTCCGAGCGGTGAAATCACGCTATCTATAGATAGTGCAATCTGCGCGGGTGGGACGATGGCGACGTCGTCAAGCTCGCCGGAGGCGAAGTCCATGCCGGCCTCGAGCAGCGCGATGAGGTGAAGCAGCGACTCCTTTGCCGGCGCGATGCGGCGGGAGAGCGCACCGCCAAGCTGTTGCGCGGCGACGCGCGCCTGGTCGAGCGTCTGCGCTGCGATCAGGTCGTGGACGGCCTCGGCCTGCGTGAGGTCGATGCGGCCGGAGAGGAAGGCGCGCCGGGTGAACTCGCCGGGCTCCGCAAGGCGGGCACCGAGTGTGAGTGCGGCACGGAGGATCGCCTCAAGTATGACCGGAGATCCGTGCGCTGCGATCTCAACGAGGGTGTCGCCGGTGTAGCTGTGCGGCGCGGTGAAGGCGGTGACGAGGGCGTCGTCAATTGTGGCGGCAGGGTCTGCCGGATCGAGGACGCGAGTGAGCGTGGCGCGGGCGTGCTCCAGGGGCGATTTCAGGGCGAGGAGTTTTGCAGCAACTATAAGGGCGTCCGGCCCGGCGATGCGCACGATTCCGATGCCTCCCCGGCCAGGAGGCGTGGAGATGGCGGCGATGGTGTCGGGACTGGGCTTGGATGCGGTAGTCATCTCCGTTAAAGGATGACATGCGGGGCGAAATGCAAAGCCCAATGCGAGAAACAACGTATGACGACATTCAATTGGAAATAAGACCGAAATTGGCCAGCGAATATGAAAAACAGTACAAGTCGGATTCCCCAAGAGCTAAAAGTCACTAAATAACTATGCTTTTGAGGATTTTCGGGCAAAACCAGACATCGCGGTTTGGCCCCAAACGTGCTCTAAACACAGTGTTCACTATAAAGTTGCGCTACGAAGACCGCTTCGCCGGGGAAGATAGCTGGCTCCAGGCGAAGACGGTTCCAGGAAAAATGAGGAGACAACATGAAGAAGATTCTTAGCTTGATCGCGGTTTTGATATTTAGCTTGACTGCGAGTTTCGGGCAAATCGTTTCAACGAACGGTGGCTCCATTCAGGGAACGGTAACCGACTCCACTGGCGCAACCGTCCCTGGTGCGGAGATTTCCATCGTTTCCGCTGAGACAGGCTATTCCAAGTCCCTCAAGACAGACAGCGCAGGCTACTACTCTGTAGGCCCGCTGAATCCTGGACCTTATAAGATCACCGTGACGTACACCGGGTTTGAAACGTTGGCCGTCAATACCGTGGTGCGCGTCGGAACTGCAACCTCGGGCTCGTTCAAATTGACGGTAGGTAAGAGCAGCGAAACGATTGAGGTCGATGCAGGCGCGGTGCAGATCAATACCGACCAGGCGGGTGTCAGCGACGTCATGACCGGCCAGCAGATCGAAACACTTCCTATTAACGGACGCAACTTCCTCGACGTGGCCCAGGTTGAGCCGGGCGTCGTTCTACAGGCTGGCGGTTCTTTTGATCCGACCAAGGCTGGCTATTCGGCCCTGTCGGTGGATGGCGTGTCCGGTCGTACCACCCGCATCCTTCTGGATGGACAGGACATTACAGACGAAACCGTCGGAACCACGATCTTCAACGTGTCGCAGGGCGCGATTGGCGAGTTCCAGCTCAACCGCTCCACGCAGGATGTCTCCGGCGATGTGACCTCCACCGGCCAGGTGCTCGTTGCTACGAAGTCCGGCACGAACGCATTCCATGGCGAGGCCTTTTATGACTTCCAGGACGCCCGCGCCCTCTTCGCAACGGAGTTCGCAACCTCGGCGAAGTTGAGTCCCTTCCAGCGCAACCAATACGGTGGCTCGATCGGCGGTCCGATCATCAAGGACAAGCTCTTCTTCTTCGGCAACGCCGAGCGTATCAAGCAGGACTCATCCACTCCCGTTGCTGTGGGTGGAGCGTTCCCACAGTTCACTAACCTGAGTGCTCCAGCGCCTTACCGCGAAACCTACTCAACGGTCCGTCTGGACTATAACGGCCCATTTGCCGGCCACTACTTTGTGCGCGGCAACTACAACGTGAACTCGGTCGCCACCAATGGCGGCAATGCGTTTGAGCTTTACGCAAACCGCGACAACACCCCCGGCATCTCCGGAGGCGCGGACTATGCGTTCGGCCACTTCACCCACTCCTTCCGTGGAAGCTACGAAAAATTTCACAACCTCATCGGTGATGCTTCCTCATCAGCGCCTATCAACCTGCTGCCCGGCATCACCTTCCAGAATGTAGTGCAGAACCTGGAGACCGGACCCAACGACAATGCCCCGCAGGGCACTTTCCAGAGCGACAAGCAGTTTCGCTATGACGGATCGTGGACAAAGGGTGCGCACACGGTTCGTTACGGCTATAGCTTCAACTACATATTGGGCGGCGGATTTGCCTCCTTCTTTGGTCTAGCTCCCCGCGTCCGCGAGACTGCCTCAACGCTGCTAACCGGCGTCGTCTCTGCCAGCAATCCGAACGGACTGGGTTGCGGCGGTGTTGCTCTCGCGGCCCCCTGCTCCACCGATCCGCTCAACGGCTACCACCCGAGCTCGATCGTCACTGGAAACGGTCTAGGCTACTTCACGGAAAACCCGGGCTTCGGTTTGCCCTTCGGCGG
>Ga0182012_10002419_pt1 | contig 20178 bp, 13 predicted proteins | sample 612S2SmetaG_FD_120486 | JGI IMG/M metagenome (GOLD analysis project Ga0182012, IMG submission 120486) | Permafrost microbial communities from Stordalen Mire, Sweden - 612S2S metaG | ecosystem: Environmental > Terrestrial > Soil > Wetlands > Permafrost | place: Sweden: Stordalen | collected...
CATCATTTACAATCAAAGATTCTCTAACAACCGGACATCATCCTATGCATCGTTGGTCGCAGCTCTTCATCCCCACTCTCCGCGAGGCTCCTGCCGACGCCGAGGTCGCCAGCCACAAGCTCTTAGTCCGCGCCGGATACGTCCGCCAGCTCGGCGCCGGCATCTACTCCTTCCTTTTCCTCGGCAATCGCACCACCCAGAAGATCGTGGGCATCGTCCGCCAGGAGATGGACAAGATCGGCCAGGAATTCTATCTCCCCGCCCTTAATCCCCGCGAAGTCTGGGAGGCCAGCGGCCGCTGGACCACCATGGGCGAAAACATGTTTCGCCTCAAAGACCGCAAAGGCGCCGACCTCTGTCTCGGCATGACCCACGAAGAGGTCATGACCGACATCGCCCGCAAAGAACTGCGCAGCTACAAGCAACTCCCTCAAATCTGGTACCAGATTCAAACCAAGTTTCGCGACGAACCCCGCCCCAAGGCCGGATTGCTCCGCGTCCGCCAGTTCATGATGAAAGACGCCTACTCCTTCGACATCGACGCCGCCGGACTCGACGTCTCTTATCAAAAGCATTACGACACTTATTGCAAGACCTTCGACCGCTGCGGCCTGAAGTACATGATCATCGACGCCCACTCCGGAGCCATGGGTGGATCGCAATCGCAGGAATTCATGGTCCGCACTCCTGCCGGAGAAGACCAGATCGTCAGCTGCGAAGCCTGCAATTACGCCGCGAACATGGAGAAAGCAACCTCCAAGTTGGCCCACGTCGACGATCTGCAACCCGAAGGCGATGGCCAGCCGCTGGAAGTCCACACGCCCGGCCAGAAGACGATCGAAGACGTAGCTCGCTTTTTGGGCGTATCGCCTGAGAACAAAATCAAAACGCTTGCCCTCATGATCACCGAAGACGACGCAAAAACCGGAAAATCACGCTCGCGCGCCGTCGTGCTGCTCATGCGCGGCGATCACCAGATGAACGAAGCCAAGCTCTCGACGGCCGTCGTCGGCAAAGACACCCGCCCCATGCAGGAAGACGAAATTCGCGCGCTCTTTCACTCCCCCGCCGGATACCTCGGCCCCCTCGGCATCGAATGGGCGAAAAGTTTCGAAGATACCGCCAAGCCCATCCTCCTTGTCGACAAAGCCCTCGAAGGACGAGCCAACCTCATCGGTGGCGCCAACAAAGAGGACTACCACGTCAAGCATCTAACACCCGGAAAGAACTTTCATCCCACCGCCTACGTCGATCTCCGCGCCGTCACCGCCGGAGAGGCCTGTCCCAACTGCGGTGCTCCTCTGCGCATCGACACCGCCGTCGAAATCGGACATATCTTCAAACTCGGCTACAAGTATTCCGACTCCATGGGCGCCCGTGTCCTCGATCGCAACGGCAAAGAGGTCGCGCCCATCATGGGCAGCTACGGCATCGGCATCGAGCGCATCCTCACCGCCGCCATCGAGCAAAATAACGACGAAAACGGATTCTGGCTGCCTCCCTCCATCGCCCCCTTCGAAGTTGTCGTCGTCTCCACCAACTCCAAGGACGACGCCATTCGTGCCGCCTCCGAAGACATCGCCAAACAACTCGAGACTGCCGGATGGGACGTTTTGCTCGACGACCGCGACGAACGCCCCGGCGTCAAGTTCAAAGACGCGGATCTCATCGGTATCCCCTTTCGTATCAACGTCGGAAAGAAGGTTACCGAAGGTACCGTAGAAGTCGTTCTCCGCTCGACTCTCGCCAAAGACGACGTTAAGATTTCAGCCATAAGTGAGCATTTTCAGGGGTTGCGCCAGGGATGAAGTTTCGGTCGCGCACGAACCGCGCGTCCGTCACATTTGCAACACATTGTCAGCGTAAGAACGCGCTACTTCACCGCCCGCGCAGCATCCCAAAAGGCTCTTCTCAGAAATCGCAACGCTTGTAACAAGGTCGACTAACAAGGGATCGGCTCTCTGTTTTCTTATGGCTACTCTGAAACTCATCTTCGGCATCGCTCTTTTCGCAGCCGTCGGTCTCGTCTGCTTCAAACTGATCCCGCCCTATTTCGCAAACTACGAATTTGAAGATTCCATCAAGACCGAATCGATCCAGGCCACCTACACGTCCCGCTCCGAAGACGACATCCGCGACGCCGTCGTCAAAGAAGCTCGCAACTACGACATTCCTCTAACTGCTAAGCAAGTTAAAGTCTCACGCGTCGGCGGGCTCGGTACCGGCAGCCTCAACATCGAAGCCGACTACACGGTTCCCATCGACCTCCCCGGCTATTCCACCACCATCGAATTCCATCCCTCCACGAAAAACAAGGGCGTCTACTAAGCGAAGTCCGCAACTACTTTCAGCCGCCTACTTTAACCTCGCCGTCCCTCCCAGACACACCCGTCCCTCTCTTGACACGCATCCAAACCGCTATGCGCCCCGCTTCGTGATTTAGAATCAATCAGAAAGGCTCCCAGACTCGAAATCCGGTTGCGGACCGAGAATTGCTCTCGTCATGATGCACATCTCTATTCATGGCCATTAAGCTCAAAATCCCCACCGCGCGCAACGGCGGATCCACTCGCAAAGGCCGCGGGAAAGGCGGCTTTTTCTCCCGCGATCCCATTCTCCGCATCGCGCTTCTTACTTTCCTCTCCCTTTCTCTGTTGGTTGTAGGATTTTTTGCCTACTGGTATGTAAAGTACGACCGCATCATCGAGCAGCGCTTCCGTGGCCCTGTCTTCGCCACTTCGGCCAAAATCTTCGCTGCTCCCGAGGTCGTCCGCGTAGGCTCCAAAGCCACCGTCTCAGAAATTGCCACTGAACTCCGTCACGCCGGCTACGCCGAGAAGGACGGCGAATCCCAGCTCGGCAGCTATCACATCCATGCCGGATCCATCGAGGTTCTCCCCGGCCCCGAGTCCTATCACAGCCCCGAACCCGCCACCATCACCGTCACCGCCGGCCTCGTCTCTTCCGTCAACAGCCGCTCTGCCGGAGAACTCGCCGCCTACGAACTCGAGCCCCAGCTTCTTACTTCTCTCTTCGACGCCGAGCAACGCAGCAAGCGTCAACTCATCAAGTACGACGACATCCCCAAAGTGATGGTCGATGCCGTCACCTCCATCGAAGACCGCCGCTTCTTCCAGCACAATGGCGTTAACTTCATGCGTCTCCTCGAGGCTGCCTGGATCGACTTCACCCACCAGCGCCACCAGCAGGGCGGATCCACCATCACCATGCAACTCTCCCGCGCCTTTTTTCTGAGCCCCGAAAAAACCTTCCGGCGCAAGCTGATCGAAATGCTGATTGCCGTCGAACTCGAACAGAAATTCTCGAAGCAGCAAATTTTCGAGTTCTACGCCAACCGCGTCGATCTCGGCCAGCGCGGCTCCTTCACCATCTCCGGCTTAGCCGAAGGTTCGCGCTCCTATTTCAATAAAGACCTCAAAGACGTCACCCTCCCCGAAGCCGCGCTCCTCGCGGGATTGATTCAGGCTCCCAGCTACCTCTCGCCCTACCGCCACCCCGAGCGTGCTCTCGAACGCCGCAACACCGTGATCGAAGCGATGGCCGAAAACCACGTAATCACTCGCGAACAGGCCGACAAAGCCAAGGCAACGCCCCTCAAACTCGCGCCCCCCAACGTCGAGGCCAGTGACGCTCCCTACTTCGTCGACATGGTGCGCGACACCATCGTCAATAAGCTCAACGAACACGAGGTCAACGAGCAGCAGTATCGCATCTACACCACGCTCGATCCCGCTCTGCAGCGTGCCGCCGCCCAGGCCGTCGAGACCGGCATCAAGCTGGTCGACGACCAGGTCACCAAGATGCGCACGAAAAAGGTGAAGGTCGGAAAAAATAAATTCGAAACCACCGTCACCCCCGGCCCGCAGGCGCAGGTTGCGCTCATCGCCATGGATCCCCACACCGGAGAAATCAAAGCTCTCGTCGGCGGCCGCAACTACGGCACCAGCCAACTCAATCACGCTCTCGCCAAACGTCCCACTGGATCGATCTTCAAGCCCTTCGTCTACGCCGCCGCTCTCAACACCGCCGTGGACGGCTCTCCCGCCGTCATCACACCCGCCTCCACCGTCTCCGACCAGCCCTCAACCTTCACTTACGGCGACCAGATCTACGAGCCCCGCAATTACAAAGAGGAGTACCACGGCGACGTGACCCTCCGTTACGCCCTCGCTCTCTCGCTCAACAACGCCACCGTCAAGCTCGCCGAAGAAGTCGGCTACGACAAAGTCGCCGCCCTCGCCAAGTCCGCCGGTATCGCCTCCGTCAAAGCCACGCCCGCCATGGCCCTTGGAGCCTACGACGCTACTCCCGTCGACATGACCTCCGCCTACACCGCTTTCGCGAACGGAGGCGTCAAACTCTCACCAATATTCGTCAACTCCGTCCGTAACTCCAAGGGCGACGTCGTGCTCAACCTCGGGACGGAAAAAAATCAGGTACTCGATCCCCGCATCGCCTTCGTCATGACCAACATGCTCGAAGGCGTCATGAATTTCGGCACCGCCTACGGCGTCCGCCAGCGCGGCTTCACCGCCCCCGCCGCCGGAAAAACCGGCAGCTCCCACGACGGCTGGTTTGCCGGATACACCAGCAACCTTCTCTGTATCGTTTGGGTGGGATACGACGATTACAGCGACATCCGCCTCAGTGGCGCACAAACCGCCGCTCCCATCTGGGCAGAGTTCATGAAGAAGGCCGTTACCCTTCCCGCCTATTCCGACGTAAAGCCTTTCACCCAGCCCGAGGGCGTAGTCGACGTGCAACTCGACAAAATCACCAACCGCCTCGCTACCCCGACCTGCCCCGATGACTACACCATCGCCTTCATCGCTGGAACCGAGCCTCACGACACCTGCGATCAGACAGGAAGCGGAGTCCAGGGCTTCTTCTCCCGCGTCTTCGGCGGAAACTCCGAAAAAGCGCTCCCCCCTCCCAACACCAATGGGAACCAACCGCCCGCCGCCGGTGTCCAACCCCAATCAGACGAAGAAGCCAAAAAGAAAAAGGGTTTCTTCGGCAAGATCGTGGGCGCCTTCAAGGGCGACAGCAATAACCAGAAGAACGACAAAAACACTCCCCCTCCGTCTAACCCCGGAACGGGAGCAGCCCCACCGCAACCGTAGACAAACGGGCGAATTGGGCGCAATCTTCTTTTGGTACCGTTGCCGTTATATGTGGGATTTGTCCGGGATTGATGCAGTAATCTACCGCCGCACCTTTTCTCGAACGGCACCACAGGTTATAGCCTCGAATTCTTTTGGGTGGCGCAGCAGTTTACTGCTGCGATGTATGAGACATAGAATGCGGCTTCAGCCGCCGAGTTCAGGTTGGTATCAGGGCATCGCTTTAGCGATGCCACCGAAATCGCTTTCATATGCCCCTTTAGGGGCTGGCCTTAAACGTGCATTAGACCGAATCAAAGTGCGCTGAAATGGCGCGAAACTACGTTGTTTCGTATGTCTGGCTGGGGGTGGGATATGTTTTCCTGGATCCGCATCAGCTCTCTCGTTCTTCTCTGCGCCGCTCTTCCCTTCTCGAACCTCTTGCAAGCTCAGAACAGCGAACAACTGGAAGTCGGCCCACCTCCCCTCCATCGCGTCGAACCCCCCGCTCCGGGAGCCACTCCCGACCAACTCGAACAACGCGGCGATAGTCTCCGTGTTGAGAAAAATTTCCTCGACGCCGTCGACTACTACCAGGCCGCTCTCAAAGGCGCCACCGACCTTGCTTCCGTCTACAACAAAATCGGCATTTGCGAACTCATGATGCAGCGCTACCGCGAGTCCAAGAAGAGCTTCGAACGCGCCATCAAAGCCGACCGCAAGCACGCCGACGCTTATAACAATCTCGGCGTCATCTATTACCAGGCGCGCAATTACGGCGCCGCCATCAAGCAGTACGAGAAGGCCATCTCCCTCAACGACGATGCCGCCTCCTACTACAGCAACCTCGGCGCCGCCTACTTCGGTAAGAAGAATTTCGATAAGGCCGTCTACGACTATTCCAAGGCCATGAGCCTCGATCCCGACATCTTTGAGCGCACCTCCCAAGGCGGCGTCCAGGGAAAGCTCCCCTCCCCCGACGACCGCGCCCACTACGACTACGTTCTAGCAAAACTCTACGCCCGCACCGGAGTTCCCGACCGCTCCCTCCACTACCTCAAAAAAGCCATGGAAGAGGGCTACAAAGACATCAAGAAGGCCTACACCGACAACGAGTTCAGCGAGTTGCGTAAAGATCCCCGGTTCGCCGAACTCATGCAGAGTAAAACGACCGCCATCCCTGACTAGAATGAAGAAGGTTTCTTGGGGCGGCTTGCAGACCTGCGATCGTAATAACTTGATCTTGTCCTAAAAAGCTCGCCCTCAGAGCCCGCTGCGAAACTCGCCGGTCGCCTTTCTGCCGGGCAGGATTTGACTAGATGCTGGCTTGTCACGACGAACCCGTTCTCAAATTTGGAGCGCGAAGCTACATCGTTCTTGCCTTGGGCTGATCGATGCGCTCAACCGCGTAGAACGGCAAGCTCGCCTCCTCGCGATGCAGTTGCAGCCCAAAGGTGCTCAGAACCGCCGAGAGCGTTGACAGGCTGGCAAATTCCGCTCCTGTACCGGACGCACCCGGTGGAGGCGGCGGCAAGTTCATTGGCTGCCATCCCTGCGAATGCATCGTGAACAATGCTTCACTGCCGGTTCGGTCCACCACGGGCAGATCCGTCCAATTTTCCAGATAGTGTGCTAGGTCAGACATATCCACACCCCTTGCGTTCAGGGGGTGTCCGAAGCCTATTGCAAAGCTGTGGCAACCATCTGAGCCCAGGTCAAGAATGCAATCCGTTGGGCTGATTTTCGATCTCGTCAGCTTCTGATCGCCCCCCAGGAGCGTAAGCGCGTAGACCGGCGTCGTCACCGTTGTAACCCTGAGCCTCAGGCCGAAATATCCCTTCAGGAGTTTCTGCAGCAAAATCTCTATAGTTCGCCTCTGGGCTGGTATGTCCTTCTTGTCGAGCTTCAAGGACGCGGATGTCTTTGCTTCGATATCGTACCGCTGGCGGACCGCCCAATCCGGCAGTAACGTTAGTCTTGGGGTCGGATTGTCCGGGACGGCATATGCCAGGCTTATTAGCTCGATTACAGGAACAGAATGACCGATCAGATCACCATTAGGAAGGAAACGTAGACGGCTTACGCCGGCAACGTTCGACGCAGAGGACTTGATGACAACACTCGCGAACTGTTGCGTTCGAGCGAGGGGAGACAAAATCAACACCACGCAGAGAGTGCACACCCGAGAAGCGATCATAACCGTACCTCACCGAGCAGCTTGCCAGTTGTTGGATATCAGTATTGATCAACGCGCATTGCGCAGTCCATCTTTAACCGGCGACTCAACCGGGATATTCCGGTTGCCCTGCCGACTTATGAGGACCAATCCGGATCCGTAATTGCTGACGCTTGCAGCATAAACCTATCGTTCCAACCGAGATCGTAGCTCCACCTGGATCGTGCAGAGATAGCAATAGGTCACGGCTCTCAATTCCTCTCTTGAACAGATCGCACATAGAAAGTTGGCGAGAGGCCGGTTTCGCGTTTGAATGCAGTACTGAAAGCGCTCACCGATTGAAATCCTGCCATCTCGGCAATATCGATCATGGGCACTTCCTACGACGCCAAGGCGCTTTTCGCAAGCGCCATGCGCCATTTGGCCAAGTATTCGATTGGTGGAACGCCGACGATCTGCACAAAGCGTGATGCGAACGCGGATCGAGATATACCTGCTTCACGGGCGAGTGCAACCAGAGTCCAAGGTCGTTTTGTGTCGGCATGCATGACGCAAAGCGCGCGCCCAATTTTCGGGTCTGCGAGGCCAGCCAGCAGGCCCCGACTCCCTTCGCCGATCTCGGCGGGACGATAGCGTAACGCCTCAATCAGTATGAGTCCCAGGAGACGATCAAGCACAAGCGAACGGCCAGGCCGCTCCGTTAGCGCTTCGTCGCCGAAAGCCGCCAGAAGTGCGCCCAACCGAGCGGACGCAAGCTCATTACCCCGCACACGGACGATGGGTAGCATCAAAGTCGAGATCAGATCGCGATTGTCCGACTCAAATTTAAAGTTTCCGGCCATGAACCGCGTGACTTGAGTCGTGAGCGCAGGCGAGAAAAGTAAGCCAGGGTCTTCAACAAGTGCCCTGAAGTCGACTGCGCTGCCTCCGCCGTCGGAAGTTGACGGAGCGGCTCCAAATGCTTAACTCTGTAATTCACAGAAGTCTCCGGAGTAAACGCATGAGTGTTCTTCGCATCCTTCGTGGTTGTGTGATTGTGGCGGTTGGGTTTCTCTGCCTGGCAATGGCTCCAGCGCAGGACTTGAACCCTGAGGCGAAGCTTCATGAGCAATATGTCGAGGCTCAGAAGCTTTATGAGCAGAAGCACTTCGCCGAAGCAGCAGCCATTTTGGAACCCTTCTATGCTGCTGGGCCGGATGGGATAGGTCGGGATTGGTACACGGCTATGTACGATCTGGCGTGTGAGGAAGCGCTGGCTGGACACAAGGAGAAGGCAATCGAGGTGCTGACGGCCTCGCAGGCCGATGGAGGCAGCGGAACCGCCGAACACCTCGCTACCGATACAGATCTCACATTGCTGCACGGCGACACGCGTTTTGCACACCTGGTTGAAGAAGCAAAGAGCCGCGAGCGGCTTTGGACACACGAGCCAGGGCAGGATGTCCCCTATGCTGCCAACTTGAGCGAAGACGCCAAAGTGGCCGGGTTGTCGACCGTTTGGGCTGAAGCGCGTTTCAATTTCGCGTTTTTCGACCGGCAGGCGACGCTGGACTGGAATCAGCTTTATCTGCACTACCTCCCAAAGGTGCGAGCGACGAGCTCCACCGAGGAGTACTACCGTGTCCTGATGCGGTTTGCGGCGGCATTGAAGGATGGCCATACGAACGTGTATCCACCGGATTCGATCGCAGATGCCTTCTATGGCGGCCCAGGGCTCCGTACGAAATCGGTGCAGGATACGGTGGTAGTGACCGCGATAGACGATCCGGCTTTGTTGACGCAAGGCTGGCGGATCGGCGATGTGCTGCGCAAGATCGGCAATGAGGATGTGCGCAGCTATGCGGAGCGGGAAGTTGCGCCATACCAGAGTGCGTCTACGCCGCAGGATTTGGCTGTACGGACGTACAGCTATGCGCTGCTGAGGGGAAAGGCGGGAACCGACCTGACCGTAACAGTGGATGATGCGGAAGGTCACCAGATTGTACGTACATTGAAGCGAATGTCCGTCTCGGAGCGCACGAAGATGCGTCATGTTGAAGACGCGGCTTTTGCTTTGCGACCAGACGGGATCGCGGTTCTCACCGTAAACGAGTTCGACGACGCGAAGGGAGTAAATCTGCTGCTCGATAACCTGCCTCGGGTCGAATCCGCAAGGGGGCTCATTATCGATGTACGCGCCAATGGGGGAGGCAGCACGCCGGTTGGTCTGCTTCAGATTCTTGCGCAAAAGCCAATTCCTGGAGCGTTGCAGCGGACCAGATCGTATCGGGCCGTGGACAGGGCCTGGGGTATCCTGCCGGGTTGGGCGGAGCTACCCGCAGAGCAAATTCTTGCTGATAAAGACCATCGTGTGGATGTGCCGGTTGCTGTGCTGACCAGCGCTATGACTTACTCCGCTGCTGAGGACTTCGTGGCGGCGTTTGACGCCATGCACCGTGGCATCACCGTAGGTGAAACAACGGGCGGCAGCACGGGGCAACCGCTCTTCTTCCATCTGCCTGGCGGTGGCAGTGCAAGGATTTGTGCAAAGAACGACCGGGCCGGGGATGGAACGGTGTTCGAGGGCGTAGGACTGGTGCCCACCATACCGGTTTCGCTGACACTCGCGAACGTGCGCTCTGGGGCCGATGTTGTTATGGATCGCGCGGCGACAGCGCTGCTCGGTCACAATGAATGAGGAAAAGCTCCGACCCGCATCCCAGATAAATCTGGCAAAGCCGTGATTGCCTCAATATATCCGGAAAAACGCGCTTCTCGTCATCGAATCGCCGCAGATTGTGAAGGGGAAAGGCGCAGGACAGGGAACGTCGTCCTGCCGCGCAGCAGACGAACTGGAGCAGGAAGGCTGCGGGAACCAGCGGTGTCTTCCTGCGCGATTTTGGAGCAAAGAAAACTAGTTGCGGCAGATTAGCCGGCCCTCACCGCATTCTTTCCGATAAGTGGCTTTCGCGAGTGTTCCCTTTCCGGAAATCGCCTTCCCTTTTTCATCACAATCCGCTGTAACCAGCGTCACGGACAACCAACCTGCAATCCGCGAAAATAGATCTTGATTGGCTAGGGAAAGAGTGTGCCGTCTCCAGAGGCGCCCCGCTCGATCCTGTCAAAGCCACTCGCACTCGCTCCTTGAAAACCCAACCGGTCGAGCAATCAGCACCCGCTCCCGGCAAACACCGCCTCGAACTGGCCCCTGACCACCAACCACTGACCACCGCTCCCTTTTAATTCCTTATTCCACAATATTTTGCATCTAACTCCTTTGGAATCAAAGATCTGGCTCGACCAAATCCGCTAAACGATTGATTCCAAAAGATCGAGGGGGGAGGGGGAGGGGGTACCTTTCCTCAATCACCCACCAGAAAGCCGTTGACCTCGCTCCTTGCCTCAACCAACCCTTCCGGCAACACCCCACGGTTGTACTCCGTCATACGATTCTTCCATTTCAAGAAGTCCGTAATGCTCTGCGGCTCGATCCGCACCTCGACCCTCCGCAGACTGGCCAACAACAAATTCATCTCATACTGAAATCCGACAGCCGACCGCAGATTCTTCGCCGACGCTTTCACCCGCTCCACCTCGCGCCCACAAACCTCCAGCAAGCCCCAGCCAGCCGGTAATTCTTCCACCCGAATCAATCCTCGCGGAGCCAGATAGTATCGCTCGCACCCCACACCACTCTCCGGCTTCAACCGAAACGGCTTCCCGCGATCCGCCAGAAAATCTCCCCGCGAAACCTTGCTCTCGACCAACACCGAATGGCAAGCCTTCTTCCACCCGATTGCATCCGGCATCTCCCCGCTGACGCAAGCCTGTTCGCTCAAGACCACCCCGCACCGGTACCGCCGGAGCCACCCCACCGCCATCGCCACTAATTTCGCGTGAGTCACAAGAGAAGTTTGAGAGGAGAATCAGCTCCTGAAAAGTATCTGTATTGGGAACGGCCTGTGAGGAACAAGTTTAGCGTGGAAACAAGTTCAGGTTGGAAACGAATTCAGTGTGGGGATGATTAAAGTGTGGGGACGAGCGACCTCGCTCGTCCGCTCTCATCAGTGAATGATCCAAGCCAAACCGATTCTAGACTCGAACCGCTCGCACCTTAGCCAATGGTCTCTCAGCACCCATCGCGCTTCGCAACCCCCGCACCAGCAGCGGACGCCTCAGCACCGTTTCCAGCAAATGCCTCGCACCCGCAACCTCTTCCGCCGATCGATCCGATGCCGAGTATCCTTCCACTCGCACCACCACCACATCATCCTGTACTTGAACCTCAATCTCGCGAGCATGGGAAGAATGAGAAGACGCGCGATGAGTAATCGAACGATGCAGGGACGAAAGGTGTTTGGACGAACCGTATCGCGACAAGCCGTGTGGGGACAATCCGTGTCGCGACGAGCGACCTCGCTCGTCCAAATCGAGTTCACCTCGGCCACTCTCTTGCCCGTCCCCGCGGACCACTCCATCCAGCGCGTTCGCCAGCCGCAGAATCCCCGCCAGTTCCATCGCCAAATGCCGATCCGGCAGTTCGAGAAGTTGCAACGCCTTCGCCCGTATGTGCGGCAAAGCCCCACGATGATACCGCGCCACGACTGCCGCCATCTCCAACTCGCGCGCACTCCATCCCATAGGCGGTGCCAGCCCACGAATCATCCGATACGACGCCTTCCAATGCTTCTCCCCGCCCCGCGCCTTCCCCACATCGTGCATCAATGCCGCTGCCTGCAGCACTCCCCTCCAGTCCGAGCCGCGCTCCGCACCGATCAACCGCGCTCCCGATTTCCCCCGTGTTCCTGCATGGTCACGTCTTTCCTCGGCAGTCGCCAAACTCGGCCGCACCGAAGCACCCGCCAGATGAGGCAGCACGCCATGCACTGGCAGGATCCCCTCAGCGCGCAACCTGTCATACAACGCGAGCGCCAGCCCAGTCACCCTCTCGGAATGCGCAAAGTCCGGATCCAAATATCCTGCCCAAACCCGCATACGGCTCAAAGCCGCCGCCCGCAGCCGCGGACCCTCCGGCAACTCCTCCCGCCAAACCCCCCAGAGCGACTCGCGCCCCACCATCTTCGCTCGATACTTCGCAGTCCGTTTCTCACGTTCCTGATTGAGCCGGGTCTGCCACCGCCGCCGGCTCTCCCCGTCCGGAAACGCCCCGATCTCCACCGCCGTCATCCACAGCACATCCAGATCATGCACCTCGCCCAGCAGATCTTGGATTTCTTTCAAGTCCCCGCCCCAAGCCGCATTCTGGCGCGGCAAGAAGTTCTCCACCGTATAGCGAAATCGCTTGATCCCAATCCGCAACTGGTGCAATCCGACTCGCGACCGCGTTCGCAACGCGTGCTTATGCAAGTCATAAGCCGCCGTCCACTTCTCCAGCGCCAGATGCGCATACACCAAACTCCCCGGACGTACACGCGCTCCCCGCGCTGGCAATTCCCGCGCCCATTTCCTCCATTGCTTCCGGTCAAACCCTTCCAGATCCTTCACCGCCAGTAGCTTGCACTCCGCCTCGCGAGTATGCAGATGGTCAAGTAACCTTTGCGTCACCGCATCTCCTGCAAGATGATCGTGCACCGTTTCGGAAACCCGCTCTCCCGAAAGATCATCCGCAGCCGAATCGCCCGTGTCGGAATTCGCCTCAGGAGAATCGGCCCTCGACGCCCCCGAACCATCGCCTCTCAAATCGCCCGACCTGCCAAGTTTTTCGATCCACTCCTCCATCACCTGCATGTCGCGCAACTCGCCAAGCGCCTGGAACAGTTTCTTGCCTGCCTTCTTCATCTCCTTCCAGTCGCCCTCGGAATCAATCTCCATCAGCCCATCCGCCAGCGACCGGCAGCGACGCAGCGCCACGCGGAGGTCATGCACAGCCTCCACATCAAATCCCGTCGCAGCGCGGTCACTCTCTTCCAGCACGCGCTCCATCCAGGCCCGAAGCCCAAGCTTCGGCTTGCTGCGAGCAGCCTTCTTATGAGCGAGCGTAATGCCTGTAATTTTCAGAACCGGGTCGGCTCCCACATCGACTCCTTCGTCGTTGCCAACCATTGTCGCTTCTTTGCGAAGAATGTTCTAGGGGGATGGCACGCGGATGTTGATCCTGTGGGAGCTCGCCGCTTGCGATAAGATCGACACAACAAATGCCTTCCGACGACAATAAAATCGCCCCGCCTGAAGATCTCCCAGACGTCATCAGGAGAATTCGCGCCCAAACCCCCGCCCGTCTCTTAACCGGACGCGCCGGCGCCGCCTACAAAACCAACACTCAACTCGACCTCCGCGAATCCCACGCCGCCGCCCGCGACGCGGTGCGAACCGAACTCAATCTCCTCGCCGATCTTGGCAACGACTTCATCGGCACATGGAACCTCTTTGAAGTCCCGACCGAAGCAGCCAGCAAGGATCAGTACCTGCTCCGCCCCGACCTAGGACGTCGCCTGAACGAAACATCTCGCGCAAAAATAAAGAGTAGTTGCCAAACAGGAAGTGATCTTCAGATCGTCATCGGCGACGGTCTCTCCGTCACCGCCGTCGCGAGCCAAGTCCCAAGTCTCCTACCTCTTCTCCATGAGGGAGCCAAAGCAAAATCCTGGACTGTCGGGCAAACCTTCGCAGTCCGTTATTGTCGAGTAGGAGTTCTGAACCAAATCGGCGATTTGCTCCGGCCCAAAGTCGCCCTCTTGCTCATTGGAGAACGCCCCGGTCTGGCCACCGCAGAAAGCCTCTCCGCCTACATGGCCTACCAGCCCAACCAATTTCACTCCGATGCCAACCGCAACCTCATCTCCAACATCCACGTCCGCGGAGTAACTACAGAGCAAGCAGCCCATCGAATCCTCAATCTCGCCGCAGCTATGATGCAGACGCAAACCAGCGGATATCTTCTTCGAGAAAAAATTTCGCCCGCTATTCACCAAGAGCTCGTTTGAAGACACCAAGTATACTGACGACCAACAACTAACAAGGCCTACCCCACCACCGCCCGATCCGTAATCTCCAACCCCTTATCAATGATCGCAAATGCCTCGCGCAACTGCTCCTCATTGATGCATAATGGAGGATTGGTATAAAAGCTGTTCCACCGCACAATCGTATACAGCCCGTTCTCGCGGAAGAATTTTCCCAGCGTCACCATTTCTTCTGAAGTCCCGTTGAACGGGGCCATCGGCTGCCGCGTCTTCCGGTCTCGAATCAACTCCACAATCCCAAACAGCCCGATCGATCGCACAGCGCCCACAGATGAATGTTTTGCCTGTAACTCCGCGCTCAGCGTTTTCATCACCGCGCCCATCTTCCGCGCATTCTCGATCAGATTGTCATCCTCGTAAACCTTGATGGTGGCTAGCGCCGTAGCACATCCCATTGGATGACTATTGTAAGTCAGTCCCCCATAGAACACCTTGTCGTCGAAATACTTCGCGATATGTCGCCGCATTCCCACCGCCCCCAGCGGGATATAACTGGCCGTGAGTCCTTTCGCCATGCAAATCAGGTCGGGGACCACTTTCCAATGATCAATCGCAAACCACTCGCCAGTCCGTCCGAAGCCGGCCATCACCTCATCCGCGATCATCAGAATCCCATACTTGTCGCAAAGTTTCCGCACCCCCTGCATATATCCATCGGGAGGCACAAGAATTCCATTCGTTCCCACCACCGTCTCCAAAATAAATGCGGCAATCGTGTGCGGACCTTCCAGCTGAATAATCTCCTCAATCATCGTCAGCGAACTTTCCGCCGACTCCCACCCCCGCTCGATCCCGTGATACGGATCCAGCACCCGCACCACCCCCGGAATCCCCGGCTCCGCCGCCCACCTGCGCGGATCGCCCGTCAAACTTACCGCCCCCGCCGTCGCTCCGTGATAAGACCGGTAGCGTGCCATGATCTTGTGCCGCCCGGTAAAGAAGCGTGCAATCTTGATCGCGTTCTCGTTTGCCTCCGCCCCGCCGTTCGTAAAGAAAAACGTATCGATGTCGCCCGGAGTAATCTCTGCCAGCTTTGCCCCCAGCCGCGCCCGCGGTTCCGTCGCCATGAAAGGATTGGCATACGCCAGCGTCGATGCCTGCTCCGTGATCGCATGGATCACGCGCTCATCGCCATGTCCAATATTCACCGACATCAATTGGCTATTGAAGTCAATGAACCGCTTTCCCTCCGGGGTCCAGAAATAGATTCCCTTCGCGCGCGCTACCGGAATCGGATCGACCTTCGACTGCGCCGACCATTCAAACAGAGTGTGTCTCTTAGTAAGATCAACGATTTCCTGCCCTGTCATAGGCGGGTTATCGGTAGCAATCGCCATAGGTCAAAACTCCTAAGCTCTTACTTCGTGAACCTTCGTGCCCTTGTTGGTTGACGCTATTTCTTAGTCTAGATACAAATCCTCGCGCGCTCAGAACTTACGCGAATGCTCCTTAGCCCACCGCTCCACCACGATCTTCTTCTCGGTATAAAACTCGATCGCGTCGCGCCCCTGCGCATGCATAATCCCAAAGAAGCTGTCCTTCCAGCCGCTAAACGGAAAGTAAGCCATCGGCGCGGCAACTCCAATGTTGATCCCAATATTCCCCGCGGGCGTCTCATGCCGAAACCGCCGAGCCGCCGACCCGCTCGAGGTAAAGAGCGACGCCTGGTTCCCATACGGGCTGCGCGCCACAATATCCATCGCTTGGTCCATATCACTGGCGTGCACCAGACTCAGCACGGGACCAAATATCTCTGTGTTAGTGAGTTCGCTACTCGCCGGAACATCGTCCAACACTGTAGGCTTGACGAAATTTCCCGCCTCATGCTTCGCCACCGTAGGATTCCGTCCATCAATCACGACCTTCGCACCGTCCCGCGCGCCCACCCCAATCAAATTCTGCACCCGCTCCTTACTCTGCCGTGTAATCACCGGACCCATCTGCACACCATCATCCAGTCCATTTCCCACACGTAGGTTCGCCGCCGATTCCGTAATCGAATCGCGAAAAGTCTTCTGCGCCTCGCCCACCGTCACTGCAACCGAAACCGCGAGGCACCGCTGTCCCGCGCATCCGAATGCGCTGTCAGAAATAATCTGCGTCGCCATCTGCATATCAGCGTCTGGCAATACAATGACGTAGTTCTTCGCCCCACCCTGGCACTGCGCCCTCTTCCCGTTCGCGCCGGCTCGCGCGTAAATGTATCGCGCCACCGGAGTCGATCCCACAAAGCTGATCGCCCGCACCGCCGGATGATCGAGCAGCGTATCGACCGCAACCTTCCCACCGTTCACCAGATTTACAACACCTTTCGGGATTCCCGTTTTCTCCAGCAACTCAAACGCCAGCTTCATCGTCAGCGGCACGCGCTCCGACGGCTTTACGATCAGCGTGTTGCCACACGCAACTGCATACGGCAGAAACCAAAAAGGAATCATCCCCGGAAAATTAAACGGCGTAATCGCCGCCACCACCCCCAACGGCTGGCGGATCATCGTCTCGTCAATTCCCCGCGCCACGTCTTCCAGGTTGTATCCCTGCATCATCGTCGGAATGCCGCACGCAACCTCGACATTCTCGATTGCGCGCCGCATCTCCGCCTTCGCTTCCGCGAAGGTCTTCCCATTTTCCCGCGTGATGATGCGTCCGAAATCGTCGAGATGCTCTTCCAGAAGCATCTTCAACTTAAACAACGGCTGTATGCGATCTTCAGCAGGAGTCCTGCGCCACTCGGGATACGCCGTTTGCGCGGCTTCAATCGCCCGTGCAACTTCTGCGGCCTCCGCGACCGGAGTATGCCCGAGAACGTCGCCCGTAGCGGGATTCACAACGTCGAGCCATTCCGACGCTTGCGACTCGATCCAGGAGCCGTTAATAAACTGAGGAATTCTGGCGATGGGAGGAGCAGCTACATTCATATCGAATCCTTTCAAGCAAGCGACTAAGCGGTTAGTATAAACGGAAGCTGAGCCTACGGTAGCTCCGTCGCCAGTACGCCCTTTCTTTCCGCCACGGTCGCCAGCGCGCTTTCTAGTACGTCCATCGCCTCATCCATTTCGCCGTCGGTAATGATCAACGGCATCAGCAATCGAATGACGTTACTGTACGATCCCGCCGTAATCGTCACCAGGCCATGCTCGTAGCAATATTGTGAAACCTGCTTGGTTTCCTCGTCAGCTGGTTCCCGTGTGGCTTTCGACCGCACCAACTCCAACGCCTGCATCGCGCCCAGCCCACGGACGTCTCCGACCAGTTCCCAATTCGACTGCCACTTGAGAGCTCGCCTGCGGAAGCGCTCGCCCAGCACGTTCGCACGTGCACCAAGATTTTGTTTTTCGATTGTCTCTAGCACCGCCAGCGCCGCTTCGCACGCCACAGGATTCCCCGCGAACGTTCCCCCCAGCTGTCCTGCCCCGGGAGCATCCATAACCTCGGAGCGTCCCGTAACCGCAGCCAAGGGAAATCCGCCGCCCAGCGACTTCGCCATCGTAACCAGATCAGGATCTAGTCCTAAACGCTCGCACGCAAACATCGCCCCCGTCCGCGCGAATCCCGTCTGCACCTCGTCGGCAATCAACAGAATCCCATGCCGATCGCAGACTGCCCGCAGCGTCGGGTAAAACTCCGCCGGAGGAGTAATGAATCCCCCCTCGCCCAAAATCGGCTCCACAATCAACGCCGCCACCGATTCCGCCGCCACTACTCGCTTGAAAGTGTCTTCAATATGCCTCGCACAATGAACCTCGCATGATGGGTAACTCAAGGAATACGAGCAGCGATAACAGTAAGCGTACGAGACACGATACACTTCGCTTGGGAACGGCTCGAATCCGGCCTTATAAGGATGCGTCTTACTCGTGGCAGCCATCGCCATGTAAGTGCGGCCATGAAACGCGTCTTCAAAGCAGATTACCGCTTGCCTCTTTGTATAACTGCGCGCAATCTTGATCGCATTCTCCACTGCCTCTGCGCCCGTATTCACGAGGATGGTTTTCTTCGGACCCCTCCCCGGTGCAAGCGAATTCAGCTTTTCGCAAACCGCGATGTAGCTTTCGTACGGCAGCACGTTAAAACTCGTATGCAGGAACCGATCCAGTTGCCGTCGCACCGCATCAATAACCGCCGGAGCGCGATGCCCCGTGTTAAGGCAGCCGATCCCTCCCGCAAAATCGATCAGCCGGTTTCCATCCACATCCTCGACAATCGCCCCCTCCGCCCGCTCAACAAACACCGGCGTAGCATGAAATGCCGCCTGCACCACCGCCGCATTTCGCCGCTTCATTAGCGCCTGCGACCGCGGCCCCGGAATCGCTGTTCTTAACTGAATTGTAGACATATAATTCTCTTACCAGTTGTTCAGTCTCTGCGGTTGCGAATCACGTTCCAGAGTAGCCCTGTCGGTTTCGCGAACGACGAACGACCTTTCTCAATACCACCCGATCGGAGCCTCATTCAAATTGATATAGACCTGCTTCGTCTCCAGATACTCCTCAATTCCCCACGGCCCCAGTTCCCGTCCGAATCCCGACTGTTTATAGCCGCCCCACGGAGCCTCCACGTAAGTTGGCTGCATATGGTTCACCCAAACAATCCCCACCCGCAGGGCCTTTACAGCGCGCATCGCCTTGAAGATATCGCGCGTCCACACTGCGGCCGCCAAGCCATAAGGAGAGTCATTGGCTATCTTCAACGCATCCTTCTCATCTTCAAAAGGAATCACCGTCGCGACCGGCCCGAAAATCTCTTCCCGGGCGATGCGGGCGTTGTTATCGACATCGTAAAAAATCGTCGGCTGCACATAATACCCTTTGGCAAACTTATCGACCCGCCCTCCACCCAAGGCTAACTTTGCCTCCTTCTTACCGATTTCGAGATACGAGACGACACGGTCATACTGATCTTTCGAGACCAGCGCCCCCATCTTCGTCTCGCGCTCCATCGGAGGACCGACCCTGATCGTCTTCGCCTTCTCCGCCATCGCCTCGACAAACTTCTTATAAATCGATTTCTGCACCAGAATCCGACTGCCCGCCGAACACACCTCGCCCTGATTGATGAACACACCGAACAGCGCTCCATCGATCGCCGCTTCAAAATCCGCATCCGCAAAAAAGATGTTTGGCGACTTGCCGCCAAGCTCGAGCGTCACACGCTTCACTGTGTCCGCCGCTTCCTTCACAATGATCTTCCCCACCGCCGCCGACCCCGTAAAAGCAATCTTGTTCACATCGGGATGTTTCACCAGCGGCGATCCGCAGCTTTCGCCAAACCCGGTAATCACATTGACCACGCCCTTTGGCAACCCCACCTCGTCAAACCATTTCGCCAGCTCAAGCGCCGTCAGCGGCGTCTGTTCCGCTGGTTTCAGCACACACGTACAACCCGCAGCCAGTGCCGGAGCCAGCTTCCACGCCGCCATTGTCAGCGGATAATTCCACGGAACAATCTGCCCCGCCACGCCCATCGGTTCCTTCAACGAGAGGCTCATCGCGTTATCGGGAACCGGATTCACGTAGCCCACAACTTTCGTAGCCAGCCCTCCGTAATACTCAAAGCAAGTCGCGACATCGTTGATATCGAATTCCGCCTCGACAATCGGCTTACCCGAGTTCCGGCATTCCAGCTCGGCCAGCATCGGCAGATTCTGCCGCACCTTCTCCGCCAGCCGGAAAAGAATCCGCCCCCGCTCCTGCGCCGTCGTCGTCGCCCACGGTCCCTCTTCGAACGCCGCCTTGGCCGCCGCAACAGCCCGATTTACGTCCGCCGCGCCAGCATCCGGTACCCGTGCGATCACGTCTTCCGTTGACGGATCGTGAACGGGAAAAGTCTTACCTGACTCACTCGCAACCCAGTCCCCACCAATCAACATATCGTACGTTTTAATATCCGTACTAACTCCACCCGCCATAACTCCTCC
>Ga0182012_10002420_pt1 | contig 20164 bp, 21 predicted proteins | sample 612S2SmetaG_FD_120486 | JGI IMG/M metagenome (GOLD analysis project Ga0182012, IMG submission 120486) | Permafrost microbial communities from Stordalen Mire, Sweden - 612S2S metaG | ecosystem: Environmental > Terrestrial > Soil > Wetlands > Permafrost | place: Sweden: Stordalen | collected...
AGAATCGCTTAATCGCAACGACAATCGCAACGACAAACCGTGCTGTGCTGAGAATTCGTGCGCGATGGCAACGAGAAATTCAGCAGCCGGATCACAGTCCTTCTCATGAGGGAAATCTTTGATCCGTGCGTACGCATCCCAGCGCTTGTCACAGAACTCTACCAGTTGATCGACGCTGAATTCACCGCCAAATTTCGCGTGGAACAAAGCCATTGCCACCGGCAGAGCCATTGGAATGAGGCGTGGACGGCGTGCGGCGGTGTCGCGTAGGAACGCGGCTGCTTGGGTGTGATCGCCGCTGTAGTGCCGTAGCATGGCGTGTATTGAGGCACGGTGGTAAACCATGCCGCTTTCCATCACGTCATCTGTGATTTCCGGTTCAACGAACTCAAGGCGCAACTCCCGGTTGGGTGATGGTGCGCTCGTGTCGTTCAATTTCTTCAAATGCCGCCAAACGGTTTGGCGCGTTGTTCCGAGCATTTTGGCAATTTCGAGGTCTGATTTGCCTTCCGCGTCGAGGTCAATAATCCTTGTTATCTCGTCATAGTGAATGCGACGAGAGCATGGCGCCCGCAAACTTAAATTATTCATGTGTTGAGTTGTCCTGAATGGCTAGTGCCTTGGTGAAAATATCTTTGGTCGCCTGCGAAATCCCGCTTTGATCACCTTGAAATCGGCGGATGAGACCAAGCGCCCGATTGACATCGCTTTCTTCTTTGAAAAACCACAGATGCTTTCTGGTCGGGATGTTGTCTTGTCGCAGCCACCCGTACAATGTCGGCGCCGTGATGCTGTATTTCGCATAGATGGTCCGTGGATGAACGCCGTTCTGGTAAGCTGTCAGTATTTCGTCGCGAATGCTCGCTTGGTACATGGAATTACCTTATTTGATTGCATTAATATAACACAAAAATGAGTTCATTAATAATATATTTATAAATATATTAGGAGAACACTCTGAAATGACACGCATAAGAATTACCGCTGCGATGCACGACATCATGATGACCGACGAATCCTTCATGACATTCATGTTCGCGAACTTTTCGGTTGGTTGGTGTTGGGTGCATAGCGTGGCTGGCACCGGACGTGGTGAGCGCTGGATTGAATTTGCCGATGCAAGCGAAGCGCTGTATTTTAAATTATTGATGTCTTGATGTGTTGCAGTTTGTTTTGTATATCTTGGTGAATCCAACCACCGATCCGAAAGAGTGCTTTTACATTGGAGTCGGCAAGGCTGGGAGACCGGCACAACATCAAGCTATTGTGACATCCGGAATTGGCAAGGAAGTGAATTTCTTCAAAAATGCCGTGATCCGCGAGATATTGTCGCAAGGGATGGAGGTCGAATACCACGTGCTCTACTGGTTCGCCACGATTGTGGAAGCCTTTGATGCCGAGATCATCGCCATTGCAACTTGTCGGGCAGCGTTCCTGCCACACATCAAACTTTGCAACATCCATCGTGGAGGGCGGTTCAGCCCGACCAAATACGCCAGTCGAAGACGCAATCGCCGCAAACGTGAACTACCGCGACCCTGAAGAGGTCGCGGTTTTCTCGCCGCGACCATAAATAGCTGTGGCGGCTTGAATCACTGCTGATCGCAGATACTTGTGTCCCCAAGAAGTTGGGTAGCCACGAAACGGTGTTCTCCAAGATAGGAAATGAAGTAATATTCGGAAAAGACCCAGCCTTTTTGGTTGGGTCTTTTCCTTTTTGATCGTTTATCTATTCGGAATTTCCCTCACGCCGTACAGCAAATCTTGCTGTCGAAGATTAAATCTTTTCATCTGGCGTCCATTATGAAGTTTGTTGTCGATGTGTCGATGTGACAATGTGACCCTATTTCCGCGTCCCACTTACAAACACCCAATATCGGTGTGACACCGATTTGGGTATGTAAGGGTTGTCACATGTCACACTTTTTAAGTTATTGATTTTGTTATATAAAAAAAGTGTGACAAATGTGACGTGACAACCCATTTGTCACGTCACAACCACTAAATCGCAGCATATTTTGCCATTTTCATCCATCCAAAGTTTATGATTGGCGCCATTGACCATTACATGACGTTCATCTAACAACAATTGTCTGATATGTTCCTGAACACGTCCATTCTTTTTGAAGGAACCATTGCTCTGTGACGACAACAAGCACACGGCACTGATGGCTTTTCTATTGCCAGCACCTACTAGCATTGCGATCTCCCATAGCTCTGTCTTTATTTTTTCGGTTCTTTGTTTCTGCTGCTCGGTCGCAACCGACATATCTGGTACCACAACCAAGTCTGATGTCACCGCACCAAATGCAACATCATCAAATTCGATAGTTTCTGAAATGAAGTGATGATCTTGACTATCTGGTCCGAATTTCTGTTTTTCAACAGTAAGGATAATTTGTGGTTTGTTTTTGTTCGGGCGAGAAATCCACCACACGCAATCTGGTTCAGCCAGCCATGAATTTGATCCGATGATGCCACCTTCTTCATTCTTTCCGGTGTGATGCACCAACAGAACGCTCACACCGAACTCCCGCACCAGTCGTGAACATACCGCGCAGAATGCTATCACATCCTTCTGTGACATGCCGTCAAAGGCTCCGAGTGCCTTAGCAGCAGTGTCGATACAGATGAAACCAAGCGGGAACCCTGACACCTTCAACTCGCGCAATGCTTCGAACAATTCCTCAACACATTGTGGATCACTGAATAATAACGGGTCTTCGATCTGACGATAGGTTTCGCTGGGAAACTTTTTGTTGTTTTTATTTGACCATGCTTTTAGACGGCTTTTCATACCGAAAGCACCTTCGAGAACAATGTTGACCACTCCCATTTTCGGAAGTCTTACATTTGGCATGAACTCTCCGCCCGTTGCAAGATGACCCATGATGTTCAATGCAAGATATGATTTGAACGATTTGGATTGGGCATATACGATAGTGAAACATTTTTCGATCAACAATCCTTCGATCAACCACTTTGGGTCGGGTCGATCCATTATTTCATCTGCTGTCACGAACGTGAACCTTTTCTTGCGAAGTGGTAAAATTATTCCAATAGCAACACAAAGATCATAGACGCATTGATTTTCTGCAACCATATCTGCAACGAGATTGGCTACAATCCATTCGGGAGAAATAATTTCTCCCTTGTCGTGTTTTTCAATGATAGATGTCATCAACTTTGTGATGTGTTCTTGATATTCGATCTTGTTCATGGTAATATCTCTTTGGTGTTAGATTGTTGGTTTGAAGTTTTTCAGACTATTGGATCGTAAGTCTGCAAGTCTGGACGCAAGTATTTCATTAGGTGTTGGTGATGATGGCGACACGGCTTGATCCATCACCCACTTAATGATTTCTCGTAATCTTCCGTTGCCGTGGTTCCGATTGAAATAGAAACTGTCACAAGCATCAATTTCTGTTGCTATGATTTCCATTTCTCCATAAGTCAAAGTTCCTTTTGACTTAAGCCATACCTTACCCATCTTGGAACGCATTCGCTCCCAATGACTTTGTTTTGTGTCATTGTCCCAATCAGGATTGTAATACCTTGGATTGTGTTTGCTGACACCTACACTTACGGTGTATGTGTTTGCTTGCCGCCGCAATGAAGCATAGACTGCTGGCGTAGCCACATAGGTTGATTTGTTACTATCAACACGTAATTCAATGGCTCTGGCGTTCATTACTGGATCGCCAGCAACGATCTCTAATATCACATCTGTATCGAGCGACCCACCAACATTAGACGTTATTGTTGTGTGATGTGGTGGAGCATAGAGAAAATCAGACGGATCATAGATCGAAGTATCAGCTTGTCCATCGAACACATGTTGATCGAAGAATACAGCCAATTGCCGATTTTCGTCGCGAGTTATCAGGCGAGAAATATCCATAACCAATCGAAACTTTCGTTGGTTTTGGGTATCTGAATAACTTGTATAGGTGAAATAAGATAGATCGAGACCGAGAGCGGCAAGATTATCTGACACGTCTTGTTCGGTTATCTTTCCTGAATTGGCATTATCAATGTCAAAGATGGCAACACCCAATACATCGGTTTCGCCTTCACCATCTCGCCAACGACCGAACTTGGTATATTCTTCTGGTTTACCTACCTTGAATGTTTTGTAGCGTTCTTCAAAGATTGTTCCAGTCCAACCATAGCATTCTTCCTTGCACCGACATTGTGTCGGGTATCGCAACGACAACACATGATTTTTTAGTTCTTCGAATGAACCGAAGATATGTTGTTCCGTCACAACATTGAATTTTAGTTGTGGGATACCAACATTTTTCTGCATATATGGTTTGAGAGAAACATTGGACATGTCACTGACAATATAATGCCCATGACTTTGTTCTTGTGTTCCATCATCGGTCATAGTATAAATACTTTCGTTAGATGTTGGTAGCGTTTAATAGTCTTTGGTGGTAATCTGTATCGAAGTTTGTGGACAGAGATACGAAAAGTTTTCAAGGGCGGATCGTTTGGTAGCGATCCGCCTTTTTCTATTTAATTGAAAAATATTCTGGATGTTCCAGTTTGCGAATACCGCATGGTTATCCACCTCAAACGTTACGGTCCATTCTTCCTTTGGTTGATTTCTCCAAAACTTATGCGGATAATCTGGAAAACTAATACCTTTGGTATAATCACTCCAAAATTCCAAACGTTTTGTGATCTCTCTTGTGAATTTCAACGTAATCATTCACATACCTTTATTGCACCATTGACTTGCATATCAACTTGCCGCAACCTCGCAGTCCATACGAATCCATGTTGCCATCCATGCATCAAGGTCGTTACGCAGGAACATCATCTTGCGCTCTGATGGCTTGGTGTATGGAACGAAACCCTTCTTCGCTTGCGCGACCAGATAACCCTTTTCGATACCGCAATAACGAGCCGCGTCGTCTGCGAATAGATACTTTGTGTTTTCCATTTGTGTTCTCTCCTTGCGCCGGTAGATCAGATTTATCCAATCTACCGACATTTTGTTACTCAGTCAATATGATTTACGGGATGCTGCTATGCAAAATTAGATGGTATCGGCAGCGATCCGATCTGCTAGAATAACGGAATTGGAGAAACACATGAACTCGACTGGATGCGTAACGAACTATTCGGGGCGACTGGATGCGTAACGAACTATTCGGGGCGACTGGATGCGTAACGAACTATTCGGGGCGACTGGATGGGTAATAGGTACCCATACCTACAGCTATGCTACCCATTACCTATTCACGTAGCTGTTACCGATTACCCGCTTGACGGTCCTGTCAATTGCCGCTAGGCTCTTGCTGGTTAACGGAGTTCATAAGGTGGTAGCGAGAAAGAGTAGTGTGCGTAAGCGGCGGGCAAAGACGATCAAGCCACGTCGCTCTCGAAAGCCAGAGGCACCGCCACGCTGGTATGCCGACATGGGTGATCTGTTAAAGCTAAAGGACACCACGCATATCGGCGGCTTGTTGCAAGAGCGTGGCGTCTCGGTGATGCACGGTGATCCGGGCACCTTCAAGACGTTTGTGGCACTGGCGGTGGCATCGTGCGTGGCGTATGGTCTGCCGCTGATGGAAGGCGGTCCACGGTGCAAACGCGGGCTGGCACTCTATGTGGCGTTCGAGGATGCACCGGGCTTCAAGGCGCGACGGCTGGCATGGTTAAGCTGGCATAAGCTGCCCGCGATCAGTCTGGACGTAGATGCGGTCAAGGTCATCAACCCGTATGACGAAGCCATTGGCGAGATGCCCGGTCTTGACTTCACATTGACCGATCCGAAAAAGGTGGACAACTTTATTGACCATGCCAAAAAGCTGGCAGCGTCGGGCAAGCAAGCGGTTCGGCTGGTGGTGATCGACGTATTGCGTGACGCGGTGGAAGGGATCGAGAGTACCCGCACCTTTCGACTGGCAGCGCAACATGCCAAAAAAATGTCACTAGAGTTGAATTGCCATGTGATGCTGCTACACCACAACGCTTTGAACAAGGACCGTATGCGAGGGCCGCAAAGCCTAGAGGGGGCTATTCAGCAGCGGTTCCTAGTCGTGCGATCAGGGCAAAACGTCCAGATCGGCGTGATGAAAAACCGTGAGGGCAGGACTGGCTTCACGGTCAATGCCAAAGCCCATGAGCGGGTTATGGGATTGGTTCGCAACCGTAAGGCGATTACCAGTCTGGCGATTGAGTTTACTGGCTTATCGAAAGAGGAATTGCTGGAAGCCGACACCGAAAAGGTGCTACAGCTTTGCGCCGTGTTCGAAGCTGATACCGATATGTCGGAGGGGCAGTTGCTCAAGGCGTCTGGCATGTCGGTGACGGGATCAGGCGGGATGCAGCGCACCTTATTGCGTAAGTGGATACCATCGAAAGATGGCAAACCGGGTTCCATACTGGTGCATAATGGCGGCACTGACTATCGGCGGTTCTTTCGTGAATTGGTCCGCAAGCGGTGGGTGTATTATTGCCAGAGCGTGCATCCGTCCGAAGCCAAAACCGAAATGTCAGAAATGGCAGGCGAAGCTAAAAAGCCGAAGCGTGAACCAGAGGTTGAGCGCATCCTAAAAAAGCGCAAATCGGCAAAGCCTGACGATAAGGCCGCTTGACATATTGGCGCACCATGATACGGTGCGCCATCGGAAAGGAGTTGCCCATGTCTAATGATTTTGTCACTGCCTTGAATGAGTTGCTCAGGCGCAAGGGCATGGCCGTCATGCAGCTTGAGAGTGAGTAACTTTCAAACTTCTTAGCGTGCGATGGAAAGCTTATGGAAAAATCACAGATCGAAGCTGAATACTTACCAGCGGGAATGGCATTACCGTACGCGATGTCGTACGCGATGGAAATTCTGGTTGAAATCGCTAAACGCGCGGAAGCCGCTCCTGATCCAGTGAGCGGACATTCGGTGATTGACGAGATCGCCAAGACCGCGAAAGCAAAGCTGACAGCGGACATCAAGAATTCTCAGTGGTGACTCGGCACAAAGATAAACGGTAAACAGAGTCCCGTAGAACGTTTGGCGATGAACGTTCCATTCGGCTTGAACCGAATTTCACTCAGGAAACTCGGCAACGTCGCGGCAATCCATGCCCGTTTGGATACCAATTCAGCACCCGTCAAACCATCCAAGGCTTCGGTCACCGAATTGTAAGTGTTCAGCAATTCGTCAGCCGGTTTTGCCACCATTTCCGCCGCAAGCTGGCGTTCCAACAATTTGATCTCGTGTTGTTTGCCATCATACTCGCGTCTTGATCCTGATGATTTCCACATTCTTGATTGATAACACCCCTCCGTCCAACAGGCGGAGGGGCTATCCATCATGAAAAAATCACTAGACCGTTATCAGGCACAGGCGGCAAAATTGTTTTCTTTTTAGATTTGGGTTTTTTCTCCACAGAGCCTGAATCGTTTATCCTATCCTGCGCTGTCTTGAAATAAGTTTCGTCGCATTCATATCCAACGAACTTACGTTGCAATCGCTGGGCTACGACCCCGGTTGTTCCGGAGCCGAGGAATGGATCAAAAACAACGTCATCAACGCTCGTGAATAGTTTAATAAAGAACTCAGGTAATTGTTCAGGAAAGGCGGCACTATGATTTTTATTACCGCATTCCGTCGCAAAATGTAAAACATTATTTGGTAATACTTGATCCTTATCCTGCCAATTTGCGATGTTCTTACCAAATCCTGAACCGTTAGCCGCCGTCATGCGCGTCCTATCATTGGCGGATAGATTTTTAAGCCTTGATGTAGCCCAATCACCAATTGGCACCTTTACCGCGTCCTGATACATTGCAAATTTTCGTTGTTTTGTAAAATGCAGGCACCGCTCCCAGCTATCTCGGAAACGATTAGGCCACCAGCCGGGAGAACAGTTTTTCTTATGCCAACAATATTCTTCCGTCCAGAGCCAGCCAAGCTTCTTCATTGCCAGAATTAATTCAATTACATAGGTATGTCGTTCTCCGGTTACCACTTTTTCCTTTATATTAATAACAAAGGAACCTGTGGGCTTTACCACCCGCAACATTTCCGTTGCGAGCGGTAAAAACCATTCTACATATAAATCTGGATGGATGCCGCCGTATGTAGATTTTCGTGCATCTGCATACGGCGGGGATGTCATCACCAGATCGATCGAGTTGTCATCGAGTGATTTTATTCGTTCAAAGCAATCGCCTTGCTCAATTATAATGTCTGCCATCAGATATTTATTTCAGTTAATCGGCAGCCATTTTCCACTCGTCTTCGCAAGCATCGGTTGCCGAACGGAGAAATTCAGAAATCAGCGGTCACGGCGCTATTGTAGCATTTGCAAAGAACGCCATCGCTGCCGGACTGCCGGACAACGACGCAGCCACCGCGTTCGCGAGTGTCGGGGTGACCGTCACTGGAAACTGCACAGAGCCAATGGCGGAGATGCCGGAACCGGCTTGTGCCGAAGCGTGGCTGTCCCACACCGCCATGTTGACGAGCAGATTGCCCGATCCTAGCGAGGAAACGGTTGAAAGATTGACATAGGCGTTATTAAATAAAATCTGTTCGTTGCCGACCGTAACTGTGTAAGATGGTAATAAAAAGGCCACTTTGAGTATTCCTTAATTGTTCAAGAATAAAAACATATTGGTCGCAGATAGGCTCGGGATTAGAAATGGATTGATGGCGGAAATGACGTTGACGGTCGGCAGATTGATCGCCATCCCAAGGAACGGGGTCACAATACCGGCGGCTGACATCGCCAATACGTTGCTCGGATAGATGCTGCTGCCAATGCGCGTGCTCTGACTGAACGTGGCAGTGGCACCGGACAGATAGACAGGGATGCCGACAAACACGCTAAACGAACCGAGTGAAGATGTCGCCGCAATACTTGGTAGATTTGGATTGTTGATCGAAACTGAGAGCGTTGGTGTGGTAATCGCGGAGGTTGCCGCAACACCTGTTAGTAAAACGACTTTTACTGGATTTGAGTCAGCGCCGTAGATCGTGCTTCCATAGATTGTGGCACTATACATTTTGCTGACTTTCCTATCTTACAGATAAACGCTTGCGCTTGTTGAATATGTCGGCAGCACGACACTGGACTTCATCGGAAAATGCCGAATTGGATTTCTCACAGGGGCGTCTGCGCCCCATCGTGGGGCATTGGCGCTCCACACATAGAATGAATTACCCACACTGCCGAACTGTTGATAATTACTTTTTAATGGCAGATACATCCAAAGGTTTTTCTGTCTTATTACGGCAAAATCAATGGGGCTTAAGCCTCTCGCCAGTTCGGTGAAATCTGCCTGTCCATTGAATGCAGTTGCAAAAACGGAGATGTTGGAATAAAGCGCATTTCCTGAAACCGCATACGCACTATTGCCGCCGAACCAGCCAAAACCTTTGACCGTAGCACCCGCCGTTCCCACGGCACCGGCTGATGAATAGTATTCCTTGCCCTGCGCCGAGTTATAGCAATAGAGCAGTGTCTTGCTGGTTGTCCATGACACGCCGCACATGCACCACGAACCGGCTGTCACGGCACCGCCAAGACTCGTAATTAGCCCGTTTGTTCCGGGGTAGTAGGTATAGGTATTACCACAGGTTTGTAACGTCCCATTAACAATGTCCATCGTGTTGCAATAGCTCGACGCATTGGTGTAGGCATCCAGAAATGGCGAACTGCATGTGACGCCGGGTTTGAAGTATATCCAACCAACGAGAGTGAGCGGATACAATGGTGGTGCGTAGGTTAGTCCCGTCCCTGAAAGGGGCGAGGGAGCGATGCTGGTATTCCCCGTCGAAACCCAACCCATGGTTAAATCCCTATAATGTTTTGCGCTTGTGCGGAAAACACCACATAGGTGCCACCACCAGAGCTACCGATGCACTGCACCTGATAAAAACTGATACTTGGGTCAATGTAGAATGTTAGCGGATATGTTGTCGAAGCGACTACACCGGCTGCGGAAGTCTGATACTGAAACCAATAGGTTCCTTCTGGCGACGCATTGATGGTAATGGTGCAGGGCAATGTCCCGGCAGATGCCTGTGTGACCGTCTGCGTGGTGACGGTGGTGCCATAATACGACGTGACGTTGATCGCGCCGCTGACATAGGTAGCAGCCGCCTGCACGCTGGTATTGGCTACGATGTAGGAGGTAGTCTTTGAAGCTGCCATGATATGATCCCTTAAGCTATGGTGGCGTTGGTAAGAAATGATACCAATGCTGGATTGGGTGAGGTCACCAACGCGTTTAAAACTGAGTTGGCAATTTGTGGTGTCACAACAATACCGAAGGTCTGCTGGTCGATCGTGGCGATACCAGAGCCGGGGGTTGCGCTTGTGGCGGAATCCCAAACGTTCATTGTTACTGTAAAATTACCGAGGTTGTCAGAATGAACGGAATTGACGTTGACATAGACATTCGCCAAAGTCATCTGCGATGCACCGATTGTGATCGCGTAACTTGGAAGTTCAAACATGGGTGATCCTTATCCGTAAACCGTAATATTGTTATTGAGCGGGAAGCAGACGATCCATGTATTCATTGCCTGCACCCATAGAAAATTGACTGTGGCACCCGTATAAGCAACGGATTGCAATCCGTTGAAACTACTACCGCCTGCCGGTATAACCGTGGCACCACCCCAAACGATGTTGGAAACGCCATTGGCGAATATAATATCAAGATACAGCGCGCCCGACGAAAGCACGGGTGATGGTAAGTTGATCTGTGCGTTGGCAATGGTGCCAAGCGGATTAATGATCGCCGTGCTGATGCCATTGCCGATGTTGACGACGGCATTGACAATCGGATTGTAGACGACACACGATGTATCGACCGTCGCATTGGCATAGAGCGTCCCAGCTATCGTTACGGAATTGGCAAAGGCTACCATAGAATTTGAACGATACACCGTGACCGTATTGACAACCGTAGAGGCATTGTCGGAATACGTCTGGATCGTGTAATTTGATCCGGTGTTGGTATTTGTGTTGGTTTCTACCGCGTTTGATAGACCGGCAACCACGCGGGTTGCGCCATTGGTCTGATGAGTGATTGAACGCGGAAGATTGACCGAGGTACTAAGGGTAATTCCATTGGAGAAGTTGACCGGATTGAGCCATACGGCAACACCATTTGAACCATAAATGTGTAATGGTGAATCTGCCCATTGTGACGCATTCCAAGCATAATTCTGATAACCCGTGGCAGTGAAGGCACTGTAATTACCGCGATTTATTCTGAAATCTTGTTGTGCCTCGTATCCTTGCGAACCATCTCCAAGGTATAACCCCCACTGCAAACCCGGTAAACTCCATCCAGAGTATCCGAATATTGCATTGTTATTTGGCGCGTAATAATTTATTCCGCACGTCAAATGAATATTTGCGGACGCAGAAGACGACCCTAAACTAGCTGCATTGCTTCCTTGCATAATCAATGACGCGCCAGCACTGTTACCGGTAACAAGACTAAGTTGCCCGCTCGTAAATGATGCGGTAGCAGAATTCAATGGGAAGTTCATTACCACAGAGTTTGCGCGATTTAGTGTCAGCAAGCCATTTGCATTAATTGTTCCATTGTCGAGATAACTGTTGAATGACAAACTGGAACCTGTCTGTAAACCACTTTCCTGACCTGACATGGCAACCGCCCAGCGATTGGTGCTGACATTCTGAAACAAAATCTGTGTGGTGGTGTTTGTGGTGCCACTGCTCAACGTGACCGTGTTCGTTATCGTGGAATTGGCAACACTTAGCAATACGCTGCCACCTGATAGGTAATTCGGCATCGTCGCGGCGGTGAACTCAAGTGAAACGACTGCCGCACCACTTAAATTGAGCAATGAGCCGGTGGAAGACGACCGCAATACACGGGTCAATGTGGTTCCTGAATTTGTATAGACACCCGTGCCGATTTCCCACGCAGAACCGCCAACATCAGAAATGAGGTATTCGATGGTGTTGCCGTTGACAATACCTGCCGCAGCGAATGTCTGATAGCCGGTAATAGCCGAACCAAGGGTGATCGTGCCCGTTCCCGTCGTGGGTGTGGTCATCTGTACTCTGTCGGCAAAAGTATTAACCATAATGAAACCTTATGAAATGCGGATCAGAGCGGTTGTTGACGTTGCACTTGGGATAATCAAAGAAAACACCCCAGAACTAACACTCTGAACTCCACCAAAATCGAAAATTCCGACACATCTATTGGTGACACCACCGAGTCTGCTTGAGGCATTATAGAGCAGCCCGGCACTTGCACTGAACGTCGCCGCCGACCAGCTTGGATTGACCGAAAAACTCAGATAGCCAACGCCGCCAGAGGAAACCGCTGACACATCCGTCAAAGTAAATCCACCGGTTGTGTAACCGGAACCACTCGCCAACTCGTCCGTGCCGAGATTTGCCTGCGTCGGGGTGCCAGTGCCGGTACCATAATTTGTCTGGTTGGCGCCATAACCTCCTGATAAAGTGGGGGCTGCAATGATGAGCGCGATTTTAAAAACATCACCACTCATATTCAAAGTCCCAGCGGTTATTGTGCCGGTGGTAGGCAATGAGAGAGTGAATGTTGTAGCAGTTGTGGCTGAAACCACGCTGCCGGTCTGGATCGACGTGCCGCTGACCGTCATACCAACGGCAATATTCGCCATAGCGGACACTGAGGTGACGGTGTATGATCCAGATGTCGCCGTTCCAGTCACAACCTGTGGAGACTGAAAGCAATGCCCACCCGCTAATATTTCGGCTTTGAATGAATTGCATACGGCTGTTGTTGCCATTTCGGTATGTCCTTAAGTGTGTCGATATTTAGTAACCTTGGGCGACCGCGAGAATATTCCACTTACTGGTGAGCGCCGCATATTCGACGCCAATATAATCGGTCTTGAGAGCAGTTGGTGAAGCCACAAAGGATGTAATCGTCGTGCCGAAGGCAAATCCATTACCAAGCGTAACAGTCTGGTTACCTGTAGCATTTTGCACGAATGCAAGCAATAACTTCTGACGATCGACCGTGCCATTTGAAATCGAATAGGTACTTGACGCATTACAAGTGATGACGATTTCGGTATAGGAACCGAAACTGATCGCGGTATTTGCTGAATTGGCAGTCAATGTCCCGACCGATGGCAGCAAACTATAACCTTGGTTTTTGACATAGGCAGTGGTCGCCACATTAGTGGTATTATCGGTCGTCGGCTGTGTGACGGCAGTATTAGCCACGGTCGCTACCAAAGCCGATCCAGCCGTGTTTGCGTATGAACTATTTGTAACTGAGTTCGGAAACACGATGCCAGCAATCGCCGCTGTCACAGAACTATTTGAGGCGGCATTGGCGATATCAGAAACCGATAGGACAACCGCACCAGTTTTCCCAGCTACCGAGGTCACCGGATAGGATACAACCGGGATCGAAGCTACGACTGCGGCAAGCGCCGCATTACTCGCCGCGTTGGCGATATCACTCACGGACAGAACTACCGCGCCTGTGCGCCCTGCGACGCTCACCACCGGGTAAGAGGCAGCAACCGCTGCGATGGTGGCTGATCCGGCTGAAACCGCGTAGGTGGCTGTTCCAGACGTGTTCGCATAAGTGGCATTTGTCACCGAGTTCGGAAACACGATGGCTGCGATTGCCGCTGTCACAGAACTATTTGAAGCCGCGCCTGATATATCAGCCACCGAAAGCGTGATAGCACCTGTACGACCAGCCACGGTTGTCACTGGATAGGTCACAGCCGTCAGGTAGCCCTGATTTCTAACCCATACACTCGTTACGATATTTGTCGAGTTGTCGGTATTTGCGATAGTGATGTAATTGATTTGCGGAATAATGCCACCGAACGAGGTCGGTACATTGATATTGGCGGAACCGGGTCCGGTTACACTCAAATTGTTAGTTGACAGATTAGTATCAGTTTGCGAGCCATCGCCGCAAGCCGGGGTATAGCCAAGCCAACCGATAATATTTCCTTCTGACATTTGACCCACGGTCAGAAGACCGTATGGGTTCGTATTGATGACATTGGCGACCCATGCGGTCGTCGCAATGGCATTCGAGTTGTTAAATACGCTCACGGTTGGTGCGGTCGGACTACCTGTCAAAACCGGACTGGCGAGGGGCGCCGCACCTGATATATCAGCCACCGCGAGGGTGACAACACCAGAACGACCAGCAACACTGATGACTTCATTGGACAGACCATCGATCTTGTCCCATGTCGTGCCGTCGAACACCACGCTATCGCCGACATTCCACGTGCTGATGCCGTCCAAGGTCGTTGTGCCAGAAGTCGCAACCTTGTAGTAGTAGCCCTTGGTGCCAGAACCGCTGGTTAATGCCGGTGTATTTGTCGTTGCATTCCATGTGCTTTGATAAACCAGCGCACCCGTGACAATGGTCGGAAGTTGGGCGGAAGGTACTTTGCCGGTACCATCAAGCGAAGCGATGCCATTGGCGATACCGATGACGGCGTTGTTGATCGGGATGTACCCGAGCGACGTTGTGATATCGGAACTATTGAGGACGACGTTGCCTTGTCTGCCCTGCACCGAATAAAGATAGTTGGTTGCATTCGATCCATTGCTTCCAGCCACGCCAGCGACACCCTGATTTCCCTGAATGCCTTGTGGACCCTGAATGCCTTGAGCACCGGTTACCGAATTTCCTTGGATACCTTGTGGTCCTTGAATTCCATTTGCACCGGCTGGACCCTGAATGCCTTGAATGCCTTGGACACCGTTCGCTCCAATGGCGCCTGTTGCGCCTACTGGACCCTGAATGCCTTGGATACCTTGACTGCCGGTGGCACCCATTGGACCCGTAATTGAGTTGCCCTGTGGTCCCTGTGGACCCGTAACGGAATTTCCTTGGATACCTTGTGGTCCTTGAATTCCATTTGCACCGGCTGGACCCTGAATGCCTTGAATTCCGTTGGCGCCTGCCGGTCCTGTTGGTCCTTGAATGCCTTGGATACCTTGACTGCCATTCGCGCCTGCCGGTCCTGTTGGACCAACAACTGTGTTCGAGACAGGGGTAAATCCAAGTGCCGTCACCACGTCATTGCTATTGAGATGATAATTTGATCCTGCAACGACACGTCCGGTCAAATCCACAACCACGGTGTTCCACGTACCGGGTATGACGCCGGTATCGGACAGGCTGGTGACAATCGATCCATCACCCGCGCCGTTGACATCGCCGGTTAGCGATACACGGGTTGAAGACGGCGATGCCGAACCGCAACTCAAACCGAAACTGAAACCAAAAGGATTGCCGTTGGAAAGATTGGCTACCACCGACATTTCGAAATTGGTGCCATCGGAACCACCCGAGACATCCCAAGAGATTTGCGTGCCGGAAATCACCTGATTGTCGAACACCAGCGGATCAGACCCCGCCCAATCCGCCGTCTGCGATACCGTGGCATTGGAAATGACCAAGCCGTAATCGATGACATTGCGAATATCGAAGGTGTAATTCTGCGTGGTCGCCTGTGATTTGTTCGGCAACCTGTTTGGCATCACCTGATTGGAGATATTCGACGCGAGCGTGAACAGATAAGTCATTCGATGGAAACCTCGTTTGACTTATTTATTGCAGGGCGCAATGGTAGGTGTTGCTCAAGGTCAGACTGACCGCACTCGGCACGGTCACGGCTTGACTCTGCGATCCCGGCAGAAAAATCACTGTGCCACTCGTTCCCGTACCAGAATAGTTCACTGCTGCCAAAAGAGTGTATTGCTGGGTGAGCGAGAAATTTGCCGTCGTGCCAGACACCACCACCGAGACAATCGGATAGGTCAACGTGCCGGGTAACCCGATGCTGCTATCAGGATAGATCACATAAAGCTGCAAATGTGCCGGTGCGATCTGGCGCAACATGCATTCCAGATAGGACGGCACCGCACCCGACACGATGGTGACGATCCAGATGAAATCATACTTGCGGTCATAACAGCTTTGATTGATGTCATGACCGATGCGCAAAGACGAATAATTTGAGATGGTGATGACGTAGCCCATCGACAGGGCATAAGAGATGTAGTATGCCTCGGAGACGCCGCCTTGGTTGTTGATTTGTGCGACGATCGCCGACTGACTGACCGCGACATTCGACGAGCCGATACTGCATGGACCCGGAAGTCCCAATGATTCATTCCACTCCGGAATGAGTTGCACACTCGTAGACGGAAAAATATCAATGAGTAAATTCTGCGCCAAAGTTTCATTCGTCGCATAGGTGTTCGCCAGCGGATACAGCGCAATTCTAAGTTGTGAATTGAAATCGGTCGCCCATGCCGGACCTGTCGGCAGTAATCTGACAAACGCTTCGGCAAATTCCAATTGGGTGTATTGCGTCATCGGTGGTGGACCAATATTAGTGGTATTGGAAGTGCTCATGAGAATGTCACGTCCAAAACGGTAATCTCAGGCAAAAAACCCGTACTCAACGTGATTTCAGCAACCGGACTTAGGAGCGTGAAGGTCGCCGCGATTCCAGCCGCTCCTTGGATCGCCGCACTGATGGATGATGGAAAGATCGAACAACCGAGTGGACTTCCAATCGAGACGCAAAGACTTTGCAGGGCAACGACGATTGCCGCTTGCACTGAGGGTGAGCTATTCGACAGACTTTGAATGGAAACCGCGATATGCTGCGGAATTGGTGAACAGACAAAAACCAGCGCGGTGGCAGGTTCGGACAGGAATACCTGATTGGCAACCAAAAGCTGATCGCCGGTCGCCTTGGTCGTCCATCTTGTCTCATTGGTGGCGACACCGTCTGAGCCAACCGGAAAACCGTTCGTTGCAGATTCGATTGTATCGAGACAGATGTAGATCACCACAGTTCCCGGACCAGCGCCCGATGGATTGCACCAGACGCGGGTAATATTGCCGGTGCTGGTCGCCCATGAATTGAAATTGGCGACCGACCCCGATTCGCCCAACGCTTGGAAAGCTTCCAGCATACGAGTTCGTAACGAAACATCGGTTTCTTGATCACTGCCATTGGTCATCGCGGTCGTTACGGTTGCCACGCTGTTGACACCCGTTACCGAAGTCGCGAGGGTAACCGTCACACCTGTGCTGAGATTGGTGGCTGAACCGGCTGTAGTCGCAATCATGGTGACCACGGCTGATCCGTTGGAAATTGTCGCGCTGTTCGCGGTGTAGTAGCCGATGCCATCTTGTCGGGTCGCCGTGGTAGCGGCTACAATCGCCGAATTTGCCACACCTGTGAACGTTACCTGACCGGACGCTGGAGTTGCCGCTAATCTGTTGACGCCCTTCAGTGCAGCCCAAGCTGAAAGGAATTCATCGCTGGCGGTAAACGGTACACTTTGAAGCGCGATATACCTCAGATGTTCGGAGTGAAGGTACGCCTGCTGCGCAATCGCATAACCGAGGTAGCGAAGGATGGATTTGGGCAATAGTCCGCTTGTGACAAACGGCATCGACTGGATGTCCGCAAGAACTTGCTGCTTCAGTTGGGTGAAAGACGGCAAACTGTAAGGCATCGCGAGACTATCCTAATCTGATTACTTTGTATTTATCGGTTAGCGGTTGAGAATGCTAATCTGCAATTGTAGTTTTTCAATCGCCGTGACCAGACTATCCCCGGATTGCACCAAAAACGGTGTCGTCGGATTGGGATAGACGGCAGAGACACCCGAGCTATTCGTTACGACCGCAATGGTTCCATTTCCGGCGACACCATTCCATGTGGAATTGGACGGCATCGTCACCAATGTCCATGTGATCCCGTCTGGTGAGGTCGCTATAGCAGCGCCTTGGCAAACGACAATGAATACATTGTTGTTATAGGTGATAGAAGTCCAATTCGCCGCCGCAGGAAGGGTACGCTGGGTCCATGTGATGCCGTCCGGCGAGGTCGCAGAGATAGATGTATTGGTTGATATCGCGACGAAGACCGAGTTTCCATAGGCAATCGCACTCCAATTGGCTGACACCGGCATGAACCGTTGCGTCCATGTGACACCATTCGAAGATGTCCCGACATTGAACAGACCAGAGGCTATGCCTACGAAAGTCGAATTGCCAAAGGCAATCGCCGCCCACCCGGTTGAGGTTGGTATCATTCGCAGTGTCCATGTCACCCCGTCTGGCGAAGTCGCAATAATATTATTTTGTGCCGTGGCGACAAACTTTGCGTTGGCATAGGTGATAGAAGTCCATACCGCTGCGATCGGCAATGTTTGCTGGGTCCATGTGATGCCGTCTGGTGAGGTCGCAGCGACACTACTGTAAGTAGAGGATACCGCGACAAAGGTCGAGTTTCCGTAAGCAATCGCACTCCAACTTGCTGACGAACTTGCTGACGACGGCATGGTGCGCTGAGTCCACGTGATCCCGTCTGGCGAAGTTTCGCAGACACCCTGAGTTGATACCGCGACAAACGTCGAGTTGCCGTAGGCAATCGCACTCCAACTCTCTTGCAGCATTGTGCGATCGGTCCAAGTGATCCCGTCCGGTGAGGTGACAAGTATATTTCCTGCTCCAGTAGCTATAGCTACAAAAACCGAGTTGCCGTAGGCAATTGCAGTCCAATATCCCGCCGATGGCATGGTGCGCTGAGTCCACGTGATCCCGTCTGGTGAGGTCGCAGCGAAACTACTATAAGCAGAGGTTACCGCGACGAATACTGAATTTGCATAGGTAATTGCACTCCAACCCGTCACCACAGGCAGCGTGCGTTGGGTCCATGTGATGCCATCCGGCGAGGTCGCAGCGATATTTCCCGTTGATACCGCGACAAAGGTCGAGTTTCCGTAGGCAATCGCCGTCCATTGTGACGCCACTGGCATGGTGCGCTGAGTCCATGTGATGCCATCAGAGGAAGTCGTTACGGAATTGGAAGGCGTAGATTGTGATTGCAAAGTCACAAAGGTCGAGTTCCCGTAGGCAATCGCCGACCAGTTATTTGATACCACGGGAATGATGTTCTGGGTCCATGTGACGCCGTTCGGTGATGTCATGGAACCGCTAAAGCTAGTACTAACGGCTGCGAATGTCGAGTTGCCGTAAACAATTCCATTCCAAGCCACTGTGACCGGCAGCGTGCGTTGGGTCCATGTGATGCCATCAGGCGAGGTCACGGCAATATTTAAAATATAACCTGAAGTTGGCAGCGCGACGAAGACCGAGTTGCCGTAGGTGATCACACTCCAATTGATTGACACTGGCAGTGTTCGCGATGTCCATGTCACACCATCTGGTGATGTCGCCGAAACCAGTCCACCGCTCGTCGGTAAAGCGACGAAAGTTGTGGCGTTGGCGGCAATAATGTAAGAAGTGCGTATCGGTAGGATGTAGGCTGGAGTGAGTGTCGTGTATCCGCTGTATACGCCTGCGTTACTGAGCGGAGTGTAGCCCAAAGCGGTGACAACGTTGGCTGAAGTTATCGCGGGGATGATCGAAATCGGCACATAGCCCAAAGCCGTTGTAATCTGCGAAGAAGTCGGATTAGGGAAAGCAATCCCGACATCAGAAGCCGCCGTGATAAGCCCCTTGGCGTTGATGGTGATGGCTGGCACCGATGTCGCCGTGCCATGTGAGGCAGCGGATGTGATGCTCGCCAAGGTCAGGGCGATCGAGCTTCCAACCGAGGTGCCAGAGACATCGCCCGTGGCAGAAAAGCCAGTGAGGAAATTCGCGGTTGTCGCATCGACGTAATGTTTTGTCGCCGCCTGCAAAGCCACCGCCGGATCGGCATTCAAGATCACAGCCCCAGAGAATGTCCCACCTGTCGTCAGCATCGCTGACGAGGACGCCACCGCCGTGATCAAACCAGAGGCGCTGACCGTGAGGGTTGGCGCGGTGTAGGTTCCGGCTGCAACCCCATTGGTCGCCAACACAGATGTCAAATACATGTTGTTATCAGTACCGAACGTACCCGACCCGGTGATCGCGCCAGACAGATTGATCGTCGCACCATTCGCGCCGAGTGCTGAAATCACTTGATTCATCAGGGTCGCTGAAATAATTTGTCCGGGAACGACTGGAGTGATACTCATTTTAAATTCCTTTTAGCCGAACACGGCTGAGTCAAATGACGCATAATTAAAGTAACCAGTCGATCCAGCGCCGCCTTGTGCATTGACCGGATTGTAAACCTGACCGGCAATCTGCGCCCATA
>Ga0182012_10002421_pt1 | contig 20159 bp, 21 predicted proteins | sample 612S2SmetaG_FD_120486 | JGI IMG/M metagenome (GOLD analysis project Ga0182012, IMG submission 120486) | Permafrost microbial communities from Stordalen Mire, Sweden - 612S2S metaG | ecosystem: Environmental > Terrestrial > Soil > Wetlands > Permafrost | place: Sweden: Stordalen | collected...
ACATCCTGGGCGGCGCCGGGTTCGCCAAGGCTATCGTAATTCTGCTCATCCTGCCGTTCCTGTGGTGTTTGCCCACTGCCCTCATGATCGGCGAGCTAGCCAGCGCCATTCCTGCCGACGGCGGTTTTTATATCTGGGTGCGGCGCGCTTTAGGCCCTTTCTGGGGTTATCAGGAGGGCTGGCTTTCGCTCTCGGCCAGCGTCTTCGACATGGCCATTTATCCCGCCATTTTTGTTCTTTACCTGGGCAAGTTCAGTCCGGCGCTTACCGACGGCTGGAGGGGCTACGGCTGGTCGCTGGCGGTGGTGGTGCTTTGTTGTTTGTGGAACCTGCGTGGTGCGCCGGCGGTGGGCGCGGGTTCCGTGTGGATGTTCGTCCTGCTGCTGGCGCCGTTTGCGGTCTTTATTGTTCTCGGTCTTTGGCACTGGTCCGCGGTACATCCGGCGGTGCAATGGAGTCAGTCCACCTCAGGGGACGCCCTGGCGACCGCGATCACGGTGGCCATGTGGAACTACATGGGCTGGGACAATGCGTCGACCGTTGCCCAGGAAGTCGAGAATCCGCAGCGTAACTACCCTCGCGCCATGATCGCGGCTACCGCCCTTGTGGCGGTCTCCTACATTGTGCCGATGGCGTTCATGGCGCTGGCCGGTCTTTCCTCGATTGGCTTTTCAACCGGCGACTGGGTGCATGCGGCAACGTCTGTGGGCGGTCCGCTGCTGGGCATCGCGGTGGTGGCTGGAGGCGCCATTACCGGCATTGGCATGTTCAATGCGTTGGTCATGAGTTATAGCCGCCTGCCCATGGCCTTGGCCGAGGAGGGCATGCTGCCGATGGTCGTGGCTAAACGCAACAGCCGAGGTGTTCCGTGGGTCAGCGTCGTGCTGTGCGGGATGGCATGGGGGTTGGCACTCAAGCTGCCCTTTGAGCGCCTCATCTCCATCGACCTCATTCTTTATGGGTCAAGCCTGTTGTTGGAGTTTGTGGCGCTGGTGGTGCTTCGCGTCCGCGAGCCAAACCTGGAGCGGCCCTTCAAGGCCGGCAATTTTGCTGTCGCCTGCCTGCTCGGCGCCGGCCCCGCAGCGTTGATCGGTTATGCCCTATACACCGCTCGCGATGAGAAGATCTTCGGCACCACCTCGGCGCTGCTCTTCTCGGTCGCCGTAGGCCTGCTGGGGCCTGTGATTTATTGGGCTACGGCCGTTCCGATGGCACGGCGGCGTCTGGCGGCTGCGCCCGCGGATGGCGATTAACAGGTAGTTCATCCCGTACATTAGATAACGAGATAGGTTTCGGCTTTACAGGCTGCGGAAAAACTCTGGAACTCGGGTGAAATTGAAGGAGGGCGTCCCGCAGGGGCGCAAGCCCGCCTTTATTTTCAGCTATTTGCGGCACGGCTGAAGTCATGCCCTGTTACAAAGCCATCGAAAACTCCAGATGCAGCGAGTTTTCGCAGCCTGTTTAACCCCTGAAGGAAGGTTTTCAAGGGGCTGCATTCCTTCGGCGGCCAAAGCCGAAGCCTGAACTCGCTATTAACTTACGAGATGAATCCCGTTCCCTTCAAACGCACAAAGTTTTTTGAACAAGCTCTAAGAGGCATCCTGTATCGATGGCTCCAGAGAGCCGCGCATCGACCAGCACCGCGCACCCTGAGTAACTCAGCGACCGAAAAAAGAGCCACGGACCGGTCGTCCGCGGCTCTTCGTTTTTGCCGCCCCGAGGCTTATCCAGCCACCCGCTACTTCGTCTCTCCCCTTTTCGCTTTGGCGACATCGAACTGTTTTGTAGCTTTCACCACCTGGTCGCGGGCGTAAGCTGCGTCGTGCCAGCCCTTGATTTCAACCCGCTTGCCCTCCAGGTCCTTGTATATAGAGAAAAAGTGGGTGATTTCTTTCAGCATGTGCGGGTAAATATCGGTATAGTTCCACACGTTGGTGTAGCGAGGATTGTTCTTGCCCACCGCCAGCACCTTTTCGTCCAGTACCCCCTGGTCCATCATTTCCAGCAGGCCGATAGGCCTCACTTCCTGCACGCATCCGGGAAAGCTCGGCCCCGGCACAAGCACCAGCACGTCCAGCGGGTCGCCGTCGTCGCTCAGCGTGGAGGGAATGAACCCGTAATCTCCAGGGTAGTGAACCGGCGAGTGCAGGTTCCGGTCCAGTTTGAAGACGTGTAGCTCCTTGTCGTATTCGAACTTGTTGGTGCCGTCCTTGGGGATTTCAATGACCACTCGAAAGACCTCAGGGGAGCGGTCTCCAATAGGTAGCTCCAGATAATTAATCATCTCTTCTTACTTCTCCTTAGGGTTGGGGAGGGGGATGGTTTCGGCGCGGAGAATCGAGCCAAAACCTCAAAAATGTCCGGCCGCGCACCGGTCATACTATAATCACGGATAATGACGGCGCATGTCTATGTCACGCTGAAGACATCGGTCCTCGATCCACAGGGCCAAACCATCCAGAACGCCCTTCGCAAAATTGGGTTTGCCGAGGTCACGGCGGTGCGCCAGGGCAAGTATTTCGCCCTTGAGCTGGCCGACGGACTCTCCATCGATGCCGCGCGCGCCCTGGTCGAGCGCATCGCCCGCGAAGTGCTCACCAACCCGGTGATCGAAGAGTTTACATACCGCATTGAGGAATAGAACGCCTCTCCGGGCCAGCGCGCGTCCTCGCTTGAGTACGTAGCCGATGGCCAGAATTGGGCATGGACGCCGCCCGGCGAGCGCGTTGACCTGAAAAGTGACCTGGTTGGCCAGTCTTTCCAGACTACTTCGAATGTGCCGCACAATTCGGGTCGGCAATCTCAACGCGACGATTCTTCGCTCTGCCCGCATCGGTCGCGTTATCTGCGATCGGTCTGGTCTTGCCAAACCCTTTGGCGGTTAGCCGGTCTGCAGCTATTCCATGCTGTGTGAGCCAGGTGACGATGGCCTTGGCGCGCGCTTCAGAGAGCGTTTGGTTATAGGCATCCCCACCCACGTTGTCCGTGTGTCCCTGGACCTCGATCTTCTGCGTGGGATTCTTTTTCAACAAATCCAGAATCTGCTGCAAGACCGGGTCGCTGGCAGGTTGAAGCGTGGACTTGTTGAAGTCGAAGAGCACGCCGTAGATTGCTGCGTGGCAGTTGGTCTTGAGATCGCTGCCCATGTCCTTGTTCACGGCCCCGGCGTCGGCCACACGAATGTCGAAGGTGTCATTTTTGTGGAGAGATGCCCACAGGTTACGGCCGTTTTTGGTGAAATGCGCCGAGATGGCCACATCTGCGCCCATGAATTCATTGACGATTGTCCAGCCCGCCGCGGTCAGCGCGTCGTGATATGCAATGCGGAAGAGCGAATTGGAAAGTCCATCCGGCGGTGCGTAGTATACCTTGATAATCGAGCCGGAAGCTACCAGTTCCGGCTCATTGGCGCCCTTGATCGCGACATAGAACGGGGCAGGGTCCGGCGCGCTACTTCTGAACTTGGAACCCGGTAGCGGGCCCAGCCAGGGAAAATCGCCCTTGGCAGGGTTAACCGGCTCAGGCGTTGCGGATGGCGGCGCCAGCGTGAACTTGAAAGGCATTGGCGCAATCTCGATCATGTCCACTCCTGCGCGTTCCGGGTCGCCGGGACCGGTTGTGGCCCATGCCTCCACCCCGTCTTTCTGGTAGTGAAGAAACAACTCGATTCCTCCCGTAGACCACTCATGCACTGCGGTCCATCCACTGGCAAGGAAGGCCGGCTTGATTTTGGCCCAAATCGCATCCTGCGTCATGGCTCCCGGAACAATGACGGGAAACTGCCAGTGCTTTCCGCGCACCACCTTGCCTATACCGCCGCCTCCCCGGTCTCCACCCGGCATCTGCATCTCGGTCCAGGGCTCGTAGGTGATGCGGTACGGCTTGCCTACCTTGTTCAGGAAGCTGAGCTCGGACGGGATCGGCTGCTCCTGCGCCGTGAGCGGAAGGGCCATGAAAGCAAGCAACGCGGTAATGACTGCGAAGCGCAAACAGGACGCAGCCACCCCAATGAGCGAAACAGCAAGTTGGCGCATGTTCACCTCAGAATCATGGAAGACTAACACACACATCGCGTTTTCGGTTTGTTTCTTGCAGTTGCACTCAATTCGACTTGTAAACGGCAACGCGCCAAACCGGCTGGAATGTTTTGTCATACCGGAGGGCTGAGGCCCGAGGACACTCCCGGATCAAGCGGCCTTTTACCGATACCTATTTCTAGTTGCTATGCGAAAACCTGCGCATGCCATGGAACTCAGGGCTTCAGGGAGCGTCGCTTAACATAGCATCGTATCCGGGTATGCCGCTGCGCATTGTAGCTGGGCCAGGAACGGGTAGGACTTTCGCGTTGATGCGGCGTGTTGCACGTTTGCTCGAGCAGGAAGGCGTGCCGCCGAATCGAATACTGGCTGTGACAGCCACCCTCGCCGACGCCGTAAAAAACGCCGTCGGCATATCGCCCTGCCCGGTCATGCGGGCCTCGCTATGCGTGTGGGCATAGATCCCGAGTGTGGCCGCGACGTCTGCATCTCGAAGCAGCGTCTGAATAGTCTTGGGGTCCGTACTTGCGCTGCCGGTCGCGATGATCTGCTCGTCCCTCGGGGCTCTGCCGATGACGGCGGTTAGCACACAGCTGCGGTTGTCTGCGTGCCGGCACGCGGCGGAATGCGCTGCAATAACGCTGCACGCGGTCACATTGCGGACATATCCAGAACACCGCGTGGCATCTGCGGCAACTTCCGCGGCAAGCGCGACATCGACCCGCTGCCGGAGGACGAATCAGGCGACCAGGACCTATCTTGCCCGGCGAGTTCTCTCAGGCGTTAATCGCCATTCCCTCCACCGCGCCATAGGCATCCAGCAGGCTTTCGGAGAGCGTGGGATGGGCGTGGATGGTGAACATCATCTCCTCGACTGTCCCTTCCAACTCAAGCACCGCAACCGCTTCCGCGATCAGTTCCGTGGCCTGCGGGCCGACGATGTGTGCGCCCAGAATCTCCCCATACTTCGCGTCGGAAACAATCTTCACAAAGCCATCGTGGCTGCCCAGAATCGTGGCCTTCGAGTTGCCGGCGAACGGGAACTTGCCCACCTTCACCTCATGGCCCTTTTCCCTGGCCTGCGCCTCTGTAAGACCTACCGATCCAATTTGCGGCTCGCAATAAGTGCAACCCGGAATCCGATCCTTGCGCACAGGCCTGAAGGTGCGGCCGGCAATCTTCGCCACGGCGACCATGCCGCTCATGGCGCCCACATGTGCGAGTTGCGGCAGGCCCGCCACGATGTCTCCAATCGCATAGACGCCCGGTTCGGCGGTTTCCTGCGCGCCATCTACTCTTACGAAGCCGCGGTCCAGCTCGATCTTGGTATTCTCCACGCCCAGGTCGCGCGTCCGCGGAGCGCGCCCAACTGCTACGAGCACCTTCTCGGCCTCCTTCACCTGTGTCTTTCCGTTCGCATCGGTAAAGGTAACCTTGACACCTGTTTCGGTCTTCTCGACGGTCTCCACCTTGGCGCTTGTATTCACGTCGATTCCGCGCTTTTTGAAGAGCCGCGTCAGCTCCTTTGAGATTTCCTCGTCCTCCACCGGAACCATGCGCGGGAGAAACTCAACGATAGACACCTCCGCCCCAAATGTCCGGAAGATCGACCCAAACTCCACTCCAACGGCTCCCGCGCCAATCACCACCAGCGACTTCGGCGCCTGCTCCAGCGACAGAATCTCGATGTTGGTGAGAATCCGATCGTCCGCCTGCAAACCAGGAAGCATCTTTGCTTCCGACCCTGTGGCCAGAATCACATTCTTCGCCTTGACTTGGCTTACTTCGCCGTTTGTCCCAGTCACATCCAGCGTATGAACACCGTCTACAGCCGGCCCCGTGAGTCTCGCGTAGCCCTCCAGCCGCGTAACCTTGTTCTTCCTCACCAGGAAGTCCAGTCCCTTTGTGTGCTTCACAACGATGCCGTTCTTCCGCTTTTGCACTGCCGCCCAGTCCAGCGTCGGCACCGCTCCTTCGCCAAGGTTGATTCCGAACTCCGCTGCATGCTGCAAATGGTCCCAGATCTCCGCGTTGAACAACAGTGCTTTGGTCGGAACGCAGCCCACGTGCAGGCAGGTCCCGCCCAGCTTGTCGCTCTTCTCGATCAACGCCACCTTCAGGCCGTATTCCGCACCTCGAAACGCCGCCGTATACCCGCCCGGCCCCCCGCCCACAATCGCCACATCGTAAATCGTCTCTGCCACTGCCAGCTCCATTCCATGCCGCTGCTCATCGATTGAGCGGCATCCACCACCGCTTAGCACCACACTCATATTCAACTTAATCCCTTGAATCCCGGCGAAGGCCCGGGCCTGAAGGCCACCTAAATTCGACCTCTTTCAGGGAGTTAAAACTCCCTGCTCCCTCCGGAACCCGGATTCCTGAACCCTACATTCACATCTCTGGTATCAGTTTAAATCTCAGCCTAACCCAGGTCATTCGGCGCAATCTAAGTATGTGGTACTCTTTTCCCGCAACCCCCGGCACGTCTGGAAGCGCACATGCCCAGAAAGACCCTCCATCCCGCCGCCCTCTTCACCGCCATCCTGCTCGCCTTTCCCACCCAACAGCCGGCGCAGGACGTTCAACCCCAAACCCGAGCGGTCACAGTCAACGGCATAAATATTCCAGACATTCCAGATGCTCCTTTTTCCGCCACTGCGGTTTTTGAGTTCGAGCGCTACTGGCCCGACGGCTCTACCCAGGTGTGGCGGACAATCAATCTGGTTGCTCGCGACTCCCAGGGCCGCACCCACAATGAGACCCGCCGTCTCATGCCTGGCTACTTCCACGGATCACCCGAACTGATGAGCGTCCGCCTCTTCGACCCGATCACCCGCATCCGCACCGTATGCGACCCCGTGCTTCACATCGCCCGCCAGCAGCTCGTCCCCAAACAGTCCAAAACAGCCAGCCCTCCCAACCCCCTCCTGCACATTGAAGACCTTGGCATAGACACCCTTAATGGCCTCAAGGCCAAAGGAACCCGCCGCACCCTCATTATCTACGGCGACCGTCGTGGAAAGGGCGGCCCGATCAAAATTGAAGATGAGGAATGGTATTCCGAAGACCTGCACATCAAACTGCTTGTCCGTCACACCGATCCGCGTACCGGCGTACAGACCGTCGGTGTGTCGGGCCTCAAGCGGGAAGAGCCGCCTGCGTCGATGTTTCAGGTTCCCCAGAGCTACAAAATCATCGACGTCACGCCGGCTCCGACGCCTGTTCCGGCAACTGTTCCTCAGCCAACCGCAGCCGGAGCAGTCCCTAATCCCTAGTCCCTTGTCCCTGGTTGTTCACAAGTTTCACCGCCGCCTGCACCGCCTCCGGCGTGTCCCCGAACGCATCGAGCCAGTTCACTTCGGGCTCCCGCCGAAACCAGGTCAACTGGCGCTTCGCATAGTTCCTGTGTCCCTGCTGCGCCGTTTCAACCGCGGCGGCCTCGCTCATCGTTCCCGCCAGCACAGCCGTTGCCTGCCGGTAGCCCAGCGAGTCGAGCGCTTTCACCGGGCCATACTGCTTAAGAAGGCCTCGCGTCTCTTCCACCAGCCCCGCCGCAAACATCGCCGTTGCCCGCCTGTTCAGCCGCTCGTAGAGCGCCTTCCGCGGCGGATTCAGCCCGATCCTCAGGAGACGAAATCCTTTCAGCGGATCGCGTGCTTTCGCTTCGTTCCCCAGCACCTCGGACATTGGCGCTCGGCTAGCCAGGCAGACCTCAATCGCCCGCATCAGCTTGGCCGCGTCGTTGACGTGTATTCGGGCAGCCGATGCCGGGTCGAGCCGCCTGAGAATTCGATGCAGCCAACCCTCGCCGCGCTTCTCCCTGCTTCGCGTCAGCCGCGCCCGCAGCCCCTCGTGCCGCGCGGGCCCGGCAAACAGCCCTTCCGTCAGCGCCCGCAGGTAGAGCCCCGTCCCGCCGGTCACAATCGGCAGCTTTCCCCGGCCCGCAATCTCCTTGAGCGCCGCACGTGCCTGTCTGCTGTATTCGCCCGCTGTAAAGGGCACATCCGGCGTGGTGACATCGATCAGATGATGTCGGACCCTCGCACGCTCTTCGCTCGTCGGCTTGGCCGTCCCCAGCTCCATGCCTCGGTAAACGGCAACTGAATCGCAGCTGACGATTTCGCTCCCAAAGCGCTCGGCAAGCTCCAGCGACAGAGCTGTTTTTCCGCTTCCGGTGGGGCCGAGGACGACCACAGCCAGCGGGTCGACCTGCGTTTCAATCACGTTCAAGGCCGCCACCACCCCGCCGGAAAGATCCACGCTGGATTGGTACGGAACAACCAAAAAACCAGCACCGCCGCGGCCACCATAACCAGGCCCAAAGCCTGGTTGCGGCGACAGACCCGCGTCTGCTCCACCCGCCGCGCCTTCTCGGCCTGCTCCTGCAAATACGGCTTGATGCGGCGTTCGACCATCGCTCGCCGGTCCTCATTGAATCAGGCGATCAGCCTACGCAATTCCAATATTCCGAGCTTGAGCGAGGATAAGCACTGATTAGGCGGTTCCTCTTCGCTCTTGACCCACGCATGCAACTCAGCCGCCGCGGTTGGAATCAACCCATCCCATTGGCGATGTTGACGTTTATACGGGATATCTTCGTCGGCGGCCTCTCCGTTCAGATTTAGGATCCATGATTCAATCGACCATTTTGGAATCAGGCGCGCAACGTTGTCATTTTCAACGCGGCATTTGCGCACACGCTCATCCTTCGATTCCGCGATGCGCTTTCGGAATTCATTCAGTCTTTCCTGGGTGGTCCATTTGTCTGCATCAATCACCACGATCAGCCACTTTTCGGGCCTGCGCCGATCTGGCAGTTTTGCTCTGCGGATGAGATGTGCAAGAACCTCAGACTCATAGTGGTCAAGGACCCACTGTGCGCCGCTTCCTCGGCCATCTGCCATAGGAGCGTCATAGATCGCTCTTTGACTCAGGCTTGGTATGCGTTTTTTCAGATACTTCCGAATGAACCGCGTCTGCCGCAGATCTTCAGCCAAAATTGTTACGGGCTCCGGGTTATTCATTCTCCCATCCCCGCGCTATCACCTCGGACGGTTGAAGAACGCCGTCATAATCCGTTTTGAATTTTTCCGTCCGCACGTGCCCATTCTCCTCCCGGAAGAAGCGGAGGCCGTATTCCTGTGACCACTGATTCAATATCTCAGGATGATGCGAAATGAGGATAAGTTGGCCCTTGCAGTCGTCAACCGCTTCTTCCGCCGACAAAAGCCAGGGCTGAATCTCGCGGAGAGAAAGGAAGTTGTCCGGTTCATCGATAAAAACAGCAAGTCCCTTTACCAGCAGGAAATGGAGGATCATGTAAAGAGCCATCAGCTTCCGCTGTCCATCCGAGAGCTCCGAAATTGTGTACGCCACTCGCCCTTTCGCAGGAGACTCAGAGTCGACGAGGAGTTTTCGAAGGCCGCCTTCCTCCGTCTTGAATCGCAGAGAGATGAATCCATTCAGTGCTGCTTTAAGTGAAGCGAGAAGGTTCGCATTCCCTTCGGGGTTTTCCTGGATTAAGTGCAAGTACCATCCTGCCAGGTTATCAAGTTCATAATCGGGCTGTCGGCTTTCGGTGTCCGCGACCTCATCCATCTGTCCTGGATAGACATCGATGCTAAAGCAACAGACAGAGTCCAACCATTCGACAAAGCGCCTCACGCTCGAATTGCTAAACTGAGCTAGATGCAAAGCCGATTCGGTTGTCTCCCAACGCAGCACGGATGATCGTGCTCCTTCCTCGGGAAAGAAACGTATTTCGCCTTTTGACAACTCGAATACTGGTGCGCCAGCCACCGTCAATGTTTCTACGGCGATTGACGGAAGCTTCGATTCTGACGAATACCGAATCTCCAATCTGTATTCATATACCTGATCGTCTAATAGCGCTTCGATCTCAAAGACCTGAAAGGGCCGGTCCTGCCAACGCGTGCGCGTGGATTGAGTGAACGGGTTTTCTCCGCCCCGGATGAACTCCTTGAGTTTTCGCACTACCTCCATCAACGACGACTTCCCGCTCCCGTTTGCCCCCAGCAGCAATTGCTTCCGTTCCGGCTTGTATTCGAAGTTCACAAAGCAGCGGAAGTTGTCGATATATAGGCGTTTCAGCATGGCAGGATTATACGTCGATTCCCCCTTCGCCACCCTCCCGGTTTGACTTCCTAACCCCGGTTTGCTCAGATAACCTTTCAGCATCTGTCAACGCCAGCACGACAGGAAGCGCAGGGAAGCATCCATGAAAGTCTTGATCTTCGGTTCCGGAGGCCGCGAGCACGCGCTGGCCTGGGCGGTAAAACGCAGCGAAAAAGTTACGGAGATAGTCTGCGCCCCCGGCAACGGCGGCATTGCGGAAATTGCCCGCTGCGTCCCAGTCGACCTCAAGGACCTGAGCGCCATGGTCCGCGTCGCGCTGGACGAACAGCCCGGCCTGACCATCGTAGGCCCTGAACTGCCACTTTCCCTCGGCATTGTCGATGCGCTGCAGGAACACGGCCTACGCGTCTTCGGACCTACCCGCGCCGCGGCCATGCTCGAGTCCAGCAAGGGCTTCGCCAAGCGCTTTCTCCAGCGCCACAACATTCCCACCGCCAACTACGCCGTCTGCACCTCTGCCGGCGAGTTGGAAAAGGCTGTCGAGATCTTCCACCCGCCCATCGTGGTCAAAGCCGATGGCCTGGCCGCCGGCAAGGGTGTCCTTATCTGCCAGTCGCGCCACACCGCGATCGAAGCTGCGCAAGGCCTGTTCACCGGTGCGATTCTCGGCGAGGCGGAGCGCCAAGTTGTCATCGAGGAGTTTCTCGTAGGCGACGAAGTCAGCTTTCTTTGCCTCTCTGACGGCGCCAACGTCGCCCCGCTCGCTCCGGCACAGGACCACAAGCGCATCGGCGAAGGCGACACCGGACCCAACACCGGGGGCATGGGCGTCTATTCTACCGACACCCTTCTCGATCCTGCGATGACCGAGTGGATTCTGCACCACATCGCCAAGCCGACCATCGAAGGAATGGCCCAGGAAGGTACGCCATTTGCCGGCGTCCTCTATACCGGACTGATGATGACGCCGCGCGGCCCGCAGGTGCTCGAATTCAATGCCCGCTTCGGCGACCCGGAAACCCAGGCGATTCTGCTTCGGCTCGATTCCGACCTGGTCGAGGCTCTAGAAGCCTGCGTCGACGGCCGTCTGGCCCAAGCCGAAATGCGCTGGTCCCAGGGTGCCTCTGCCTGCGTCATCGCCAGCTCTGCCGGCTATCCCGGCGCCTATACAACCGGTTTCCCCATTTCCGGCCTTGGCGCCGCCGCCCACGTTCCCGGCGTCGAGGTCTTCCACTCCGGTACGGCCCTCAAAGACGGCCAACTGGTAACCGCCGGAGGCCGCGTCCTCGGCGTTACCGCTGTCGCAACCTCTTTGCAGGAAGCCCTGAACCGCGCCTACCAGGCCATGGGTGAGATCCAGTTTGAGGGTATGTACTACCGCAGCGACATTGGCCACCGCGCCCTCAAGAGGATGCCATGACCCCTGCCATTACACTCGAAGAACTTCTCGCCTGGGACCAGGAAGCCTCGAGCTTCTGGAAGACCTGGCTCGACGCCAATCCCGCCGTTCTGGAATTGCCCTGCGACATCGGCCGAGCCAAAAGTGTTCAGGAATTTGTGCGTCACATCTGGGTAGTCGACTTGTTCTGGACCCGGCGCATTGCAGGTTTGCCGGAACTGGATCGCGAGAAGACGCCCCATGGTCCACTTGAGGTTTTGTTCGACCAGCATCTTGAGGCCGTCAAGATCCTTCGCTCGCTTCTCGATGACCCTGCGTTCGCCTGGGATGTGAAGCTGAACCTGACAGCCCCATTTTTGCCGCCGGAAAAGCGGACCCCCACACGCCGCAAGGCGCTGGCTCATCTGCTGCTCCACGGCCCGCGCCATTGGGCACAACTGGCAACGCTGGTCCGGGTCGCCGGTTTCCCCTCGGGGTTCTCTGGAGACCTGCTGCTCAGCGCAGCTCTGGAATAGGCCCGGACGCGGCTGCGGACGGAGTTCCGCTAGCCGGCACGGGTTTCCCGGCCTGCTTCTGAAAGCACGACCGGCAAAGCACCGGCCGCCCCTGCGTCGGCTTGAAGGGCACGGTCGTTTCCGCTGCGCACTCCGAACAAGTAGTCCGCGTCTCCGAGCGAACTCTCGGGCCTCCGCGTACACGCTTGGCCTTGCACTGTTTGCAGTGCTTGGGGTCGTTCTTGAACTGCTTATCGTGGAAGAATAACTGTTCGCCGGCGGTAAACACAAACTCGGCACCGCAATCATTGCACTTCAATACCTTGTCGATGAATTCCATGGCCTGGCTTCCCTAGAGCAGGGAACCCGGATGATTTCGGCCATGATCCTGAAAACTTGCCGTTCCCGTTTCCCTGTCTACGTACGAACTTCCACAACAAGGGCCCGGGCCGCAACAAGTCCAGCGGCAAATTCTATCTGCTTCCAATCGAACCGGAAGACTTCAAGAAACTCTATCACGCTCTTCAAGCGTGCCACGATGATGACCAAACATTCACGGACGACTGGCCGCCCCGGCTCTGTTTTACGTGCTGGAAACCTGCCGCTCTCGTGCAGCGGAAGTCGCCGGGGCGCCTGAGTTACATACCACGTTGAAAACTAGTCAGCCTCTTTGCGAGCCTTCTTGCGATTCCGCTTGCGTGCCAATGCTGCCTTCACGCGACGCTTCTCACCGGGCTTCAGATAGTAGGAGTGACGTTTTACTTCCTTGATAATGTCCTCCTGCTGTACCTTCCGCTTAAACCGGCGCAGCGCGTTTTCGAGCGGCTCGCCTTCCTGTACGCGAACCTCTGCCAAGAAATCCCACCTCCAAACCCGCCAAATGGCCTCTCTTATGATACAGAACTCTTGAGCCTCGGGTCAAAAAAACGACTTATCTTTCGTATTTGCATTGACATAGTTCAGCTTTTAGGCCCGTTTTTCCAGCCTCACCAAACCGGCGCGCTTCTGAGCGACTCGACTGTCTCCCTCATTCCGCCATCCCGTGGCCCTTATGCTTATCTAGTCCTCTCGCTCCGCGAAATGCCGTAAACTTGCCGTTGAGAGGCCTTCAGCCATGATCCGGAATTACCAGGGACACAAGCCCCGGTTTCACGATACCTGCTACATCGATCTGTCCGCACAACTCATTGGGGACGTCACCCTCGGCGCCCACTCCTCCGTCTGGATGAATGCCGTCCTCCGCGGTGACGTCAATTCCATTCGCGTCGGCGCCAACTCCAACGTCCAGGACTGCTCCGTTCTCCACGGCCAGCGGAACCTCTATCCGGTCATCGTGGGAGACTGGGTTACCATCGGCCATAACGCCACGGTACACGGCTGCGTGGTTGAGGACGAATGCCTTATCGGCATTGGCGCGCGGGTCCTCAACAACTGCCGCATTGGGACCGGTTCCATCATCGCCGCCGGCGCGGTCGTCCCCGAACACACCGTTGTACCGCCGAGGACGCTATGGGCCGGCGTTCCTGCGAAGCTCCGCCGCGAACTCTCCGACAAGGACCGCGCCCTCATCCTCGAATACGCCGGGAACTATCTCCACTACACCGAGATCTATCTGAATGAACCCGCCGTCTAGAGCATTTTCGCTTTTTCTGTAGACTTCCGTGCCATCCTTTCCGTTTTTTTCCTGCGGAAAAGGTGGGAGACCAATAAAATCCAGGACTACGCTATTTCCGAAAATGCTCTAGAGCCAGACCAGGGACGGTGTATCCAGAAGGTATGCTCCAGGCTGGCGCAACGGTCGACGGGAGACGACCCTCCACAGCACCCGCCGGGATAGAGCAGACCCGGCTCCGCCTTCAACCGGCGTTGTCGCGGTAGGGATACCAGTCGCCTGATACCCACTGGGTGGCCGGAGGCAGTCGCCCACGCCCGGCTCCCACAGAACCCAGCGTGCAGATTTCCCGCACTGGGCTCTTCAGACGTTGATTCACAGTATGGCGATAGCCTGCAGCTCCTTGTAGGAGTAATGCAGCTTTGGTCGAAGCAGTGGGAACTGTTCCTTGATCCGCTGAAATTGCTCCCACCGAACCGTGTGGCCACGGAGCATCTGATTGAGAAGTTTCACCTGTTCCTGGATCGACAAGTGCCGCATCCGTCGCACTTGGTCCTGCAAGCGCATGAGCGCGCGGCGCAGCCGTGACTTTTCCGTAAGCATTCCAATTCGAAAGTTCCCTTTCTGATTGTGAGTGCAGTACAGAGTAAACCCCAGGAAGTAGATCGTCTCCGGGCGTTTACGGCCACGTTTGCTTGCGTGTCGATGCGCGAAGCGTCCAAATTCAACGAGCTTGGTCTTCTTCGGCTCCAAGGCCAGACTGAATTTACTCAGCCTCTTGGCGAGCGCCTCCTGAGCGCGAAGAGCATCCGAACGAAATTGGAAACACAGCACGAAGTCGTCTATATATCGCACCATGCAGGCCTCACCACGAAGTCGCGGCTTGACCACTCGCTCGAACCAAAGATCGAGCACATAGTGGAGATATACATTACTCAGCCGTACGCTGATCGAACCTCCCTGCGGGGTTCCCTCTTCGCTTGGATGAACCTCTCCGTTCTCCAAAACGCCAACCTTCGGCCAGCGCCGGATTAAACTAATCAGACGCTGATCTCCCACTCGATGTTCCACGAAGCGGAGCATCCACTCGTTCTCGCGTATCTAGTTCACAGTAACCGTAAATGTGGCTGTGTTCCCGGTGCTCTGCGCCGGATTGCCACTCGCCGTCACGGTAAATGTATAGGTGCCCGAAGTTGTCCCGGTGCTTCCACCACCACCACCGCCTCCGCTCCCACCGCCTCCACCGCCGCAGGCTGCCAGGCTGCCGAGAGCCGGCAGCAGTACAAGCATGCCAAGCATCGACCGCCATCTACGGTTGCGTGCTGGAATTCCCAGGAACGACAGAAAGGCAAATACCGCGCCACCACCGGCGCCGGCCAAGCCTCTACCCAGATCGTTCCAGTGATGTTCACCGAAGCGGGCATGGCGCATGTAACTGGGCTGATTGCGCTCGCCGGGCTGGAGGTTACTGAACAGCTAAGGTTCACCATTCCGATAAATCCATCCGTCGGCGTAATGCTGATAGTCGACGTGTCGCCGGTTGTCGCTCCCTGAAGGATGGTGATGGCCCCGCTGTTGCTCAGGCTAAAGCCTGGCGTGGTTGATGCGGGGTTGGCAACGGCCAATTCCAGACCCAGAGTGTGCGTGATATGCGAGACCGAGTCCGTTGCGATGAGATTACCAAAGAATTCCCCGCTGCCCAACGCGGCGACTGAAGTAAGCACCACGTCGAAGGTTTCGCTTACGCCGGTCGGAGGAATGGTGATCGAAGCTGGGAGTTGCGGGCCAGGAGCCAAATTCCCCCCGGTACTGAAGGCGATCGTGCCGCTATAGCCATTCACGGGGGTCACTGTGAGAACGACGGTCGCGGGGTCCCCTGCGTTGGGAACAACAATTATGGCACCCGAAGACGACAAAACAAAGTCCGAAAGCGGATTCGAGATCGGGGTGCTCAGCACCGTGGCGGACGAGTTGTAGTTGGTGTCGCCCAAGTACTGGAGAGTGAGCTCGTTTGCCCCCTGGAAGAGTTCCTGACTGGTCAGCGTTATGGTGAACGGGACCGAAACTCCCGAGGTGGCCGAAGCAAGGGAAACTCCGGTCAGATAGTTTCCGGAAGAATAGACATCTATGATTCCTGTCGGGGCTGCATTCCCGCTCTGACCGGTCACTGTTCCGGAAATCGTAACCGTGGTGGTCGGCGAGATGCTTCCGGTGACCGTGGCGGCGATTGCGGACGTCAGGCGGCCGTCCCCATTGGTGTTCTCGATGCTTATGGGAAAGTTGTCGGAGGTCGTGTTGTAATTCGCGTCGCCGTTGTAGGTTGCGGTCAGCGAATAGGTTCCGGACACAGAGCCTGCTGGTACTACAAAGGCGGCGACGCCTTCAACTGCCTTTGAGTACGGGTCAACCGCCGGGCCCAGTGTCACGGTCCCGGTCCCGGAGAGCCCTGCTGGCGAACTGCTCACCGTGACTGTGCCAGTGGGTGGGGCTACAGGAACTGGCCTGGGATCGGGCGGGGGGAAACTTCCCTCCGCGTACTGGAGCCCGTTTAAGATCCGGAACATAAGCACTGTGGGCTGGTTGGGTCCGTTGATCAGAGCGAAGCAGGAGTTGAGCCGCGGAGAGCCGTTCGGCAACGTGCATGGTTCCACCGCAGACTAGACAATTCCAGAGCGAGTGAGTCTTGCCGGCGGACGGAGATGTCGCTGAAGGGGCTGTCTGCTCTGATCCGCTGAGCAGTTGGAAGCAGAGCGGCAGGAGTGTGGCTCGGTTTCGGTTGGCGAGGAATCCGAAGTTGCGGATGCGCACGAAGCCCGGCGGCAGCAGGTGGAGCAGGAAGCGGCGCAGGAACTCTTCGACACCAAGGGTCATGTGTCTCTTCTTGTTGCCGTGCGCGGAATCTCTCCAGCGAAATGTAACATTACCTTCGGAGAGCGCAACGAGCCTGGAGTTGGAGATGGCAACACGATGGGTATAGGCGCCGAGATAGCGCAGGACGTGTTCCGGTCCACCAAACGGCCGCTTGGAATAGACAACCCAATCGTGCCGGAACAGTAGCCTTAGCCATGCGGAGAACGCACGTGGTTGGGCAAGAGGCAGCAGGTTGCCGTAGAACTTGAGCTCACCTCGATGAAAGGCGTTGCGGAGCCCCTCGACGAACTTGCCGCGGAAGACACGGCTGAGTACGCTCGATATCGGCCTTGGAGTAAATGTAGGGTACGCGGCGGGTCTTCCGGTAGCCGAAATGATTTGGTGGCAGCAGTTCGTGCCGGCTGTCTTCCAGACGGACGTAAGCGGCGAAGCTGCAGATAGTCCGATATCGCGTGTGGCGCTGTGCAACCGATCCGCTCTGGCTGGACCAATCTATGGCGGTCGTGCGGCGGACATGTGTTTGCTGATGATCGGCAGCGAAACGAGCAAAGCTCCGCAATCGATATTCCACGTTGCTGAGGGAATAGCCGGCAGCGCGCCCTGTGGCCAAGTACCTTTCGATCGCGGCTATCATGAGTTCACCTCCGGCCATGGCTGTGCGACTTGCTGGAGGAGAGCGAAATCCACCTTGGCATAGTAAGCCGTCATATCGATGCTGCGATGGCGCAGGACGAGGCCAATCTTGTCGAGCGGCACCCCGTGTCTCAACATCGCTGTTGCAGCGGTGTGTCGCAATAAATGAGCACCTTTTGCCGGACTCTCAATACCAGCGCGATGAAGAGCACGCTTCACAACATTAGAAATACTGCCGCCAGAGACAAATGGCCTAAACGGAGCGATGTTGCGAACGAATACATGACTAGCATCGCCAACTCGAGGTCGGGAATCCAAGTAGCGAAGCAGAGCCTCGCCGGCATCTTGGGGTAAAGGCAAACTCACTTGGCGTCGGCCCTTCCCGGTAACGTGTATGGTGCCGGCCTTCCAGTCGATATCGGCAAAGCGAAGCCGGGCCACATCGCCAGCGCGGAGTCCGAGCCGGGATAGCAACAATACAATTGCGCGGTCGCGAAGGCGCTCTGGAGTAGCCCCGTCGCAGGCGGTGATGAGGCGGTCGAGTTTCTGTGCTGAGAGACAGCGCGGAAGTGTGGCCAGACGCCAATGGGCGATCGCCGGAACGGCGAGGTCGAGATCGTCTCTGGCTTCGCCGCAGAAAATGAGATACCGCAGGAACGCTCGCACGGCTGTGATCGGCCTCTGGGTCGCTTCACTGCCACACTGGCTCGCGCGATCCAACAAAAACGCACGGACGCCCTGGGCATTCCACTGACGGACATCTTCCCCAAGTGAATGGATCAGTTCCGCCGCGCCACGGGTGTAATACCGGAGAGTCCCTTGAGTAACGCCACGATGTATGTGAAGCCAGTCGCGGAAAGCAATGACCAATGCAGGCAGATCGTTGGTAACTTCATCAGTCGGAAGGCTCTGCCATACGCCTTGCTGAACCAAATACCGGTAGAAGAGTTTTACTCCAAAGCGAGCGTGATAGCCGGTTTTCCTGCCGTTGTACCGAGAGCAGCGACAGCGTGAAAAATGACGGCCATCTCCAGAAGAGGCCGATTCATGAACTGTGCTTGCGTCCTCCTTGCGAAGACAAGCTGAGTGCGTCGAGCGGGCTGGCGGTCGCGCTGAGATGCCGTTGGGACAGATGCAGATAGACGGTCGTCACTTCGAGGTCTCGATGTCCTAGCAAAATCTGAATCGTACGCAGGTCGGCGCCGGCTTCAAGCAGGTGAGTCGCAAAGCAGTGTCTACTATCTACCATGCGGAATAGTGGCGCAAAGTGTGGGGATGAATGCGCCTGTTGTCGAGGCCAACGCGCTCGGCGGCGATCTGACAGGCACTCCAAAGCACCTTGGTGGTCACAGGTCGGCTGGATGTGTGCCAGCTGTTGCCGGGAAACAACCACTCCTTGGGCTTGCGGCGGAGGCCGCGCCAGTAAGTGCGTAGTTCTTCAAGCAGCTTCGGGCTAAGCATGACATCGCGGTCCTTGCCGCCCTTGCCCTCGCGGATACCTGTGAGGGCCTCGGGGTGAAATCCCCCGTGGCTACTCGACAACTCCGGGAGAAAACTGGAGACTTTTTACCCGAGTGGATTCTCTCAATCAGCAGGCGGGTGGCCGGGGTTTACTCGACCCGAAATGATTGGGTGCCCCATGTCTCGCCTTTTGGAGAGATGGGTTTCGAGAACCCGTGGAGATGGATCCACATTGGACATTCGAATCCCAGGTCTGAAAGTCCAGACCTGGGCCACCAGATCCTTCTTGGCCAGCAAGTCCTTGGCCACCCGCCCGATCTCAGGATTGAGGGATGTGCTCTCCCACCCTTCCGCCAAGAGCATGCGGAAGGATGGGGACCCAACTCGTTGGCTGGTAATGGGTGGCCCGCCCATAAGCGCTAAGATAATGTTTCGACTTGCGGCCTTCTCTTTCGGTTTGGCTCAGAGAGGGATGCAGCAATCTGGTTCCACTGATCAAGAACAGATTGCAATGGGAGTCTAGGCGTAATGGCGGCGATCACCTGATGGAATGCAAAGTGGAATTCACGCCACTTGCTCCGTGTTCTTTGTTGATTTTGTCGTGTAGCCCCAGGGGGAAATGGTGCTTGCCACTCTCCTCATCTTCTCTGTCAGCAATGCAATGAAAAGCTTTCCGTAAAGCCATGCGCGGCTACTTCGGTCATCGTCTTTCGGAAGATGGCCGAGTTCCGCTATCGACTTCAGCCGCTTGAAACTCAGTTCAATCTGCCATCGAAGCCGATATATATCCAATACCTTTTCCGCGCTGGCCTCCTCTAAGGAAAGGGTCGTGAACACCAGGACATACTGAGCGCAGAGCCTGCCCAGCGGGCCGACGGTCTTTCCCCTTTGCACCTTGTCGTTGATGCGCACTTCTGCCCGCCGGATTGCCTCCAGGCTCTTGCGAATGGCCGTAAGCCGTCCTTGATATTTCTGCTCACCGACATGAACCCATACCGGCCACTCCGTTATCTCTCCGGGCGTGGCCAATCCACTTAGCCGTGCGGTCAGATCAATGCGCCCTCCAGCCTTGTCATACAGTGGTAGCGCGTATGGATTCAATCGCACACACACAGCGGCGTTCTGTTCGACGACGCTCTGAATGCCAAGCTGATGGCTGTATCCGGCATCGGCCAAAACCAGGTCCTTGGCTTGAAATTTGAATTGGGCAAATCGTTCAGCAGCGCCAGCGCCTTTCGTTGAAGTAAGAACAAAATGATCGCACTCCAATGTGGGCAGGCGCAGACTGTAATGGATGCGCCATTGACTGCCGGTTTTGCCCGGCTCGCTGACCACTGTGGCATCCAGCAAGCGCACGCTCCGCCCACCAACACTGGGCTTCAAAGTCACACCCAGTTCAAGCAAAAGAAGCTCACATAATTGCCGGAACCACGCCTCCGCGTCTCGAAGCCGGTTCAGCAGTGTCACATCGGAAACCTCGGCGAGCCCCGCTAACTTAGCCTGAACTACGGTCTCGCGCAATGACCAACCGCAACCGACATGCAGCAACAGCG
>Ga0182012_10002424_pt1 | contig 20139 bp, 12 predicted proteins | sample 612S2SmetaG_FD_120486 | JGI IMG/M metagenome (GOLD analysis project Ga0182012, IMG submission 120486) | Permafrost microbial communities from Stordalen Mire, Sweden - 612S2S metaG | ecosystem: Environmental > Terrestrial > Soil > Wetlands > Permafrost | place: Sweden: Stordalen | collected...
ATCCGCTTTGATCCGCTGCACTTCCATTGGTAGCTCGATCTCGATGGTATCGCCGCGTTCCCAGCGGCGCGTAATGACCGCATAGCCCTTGATGATGTGCGCCGTGACCGGTTTACCGTTTATCGCCAGCCGCTTCAAGCCATCGACCTTGGGCGTCTTCGTATAGAGCTTCGAGGTAGCGCGGTTGGGCACGCGCACATGCACGCTGAAGGTCTTTGCCTCATCCGGGTTGATCGTGATGGCGACCGCGCCTTTCCATGGATACTCGGTCTTCTGCACGACCTGTACATCGGTGCCGGCGATCTTGCCCACATTCACGCGGCTCCCTATAAACAGGTTCACATGCAACGCATCAGGCCCCTTGGTGTAGCTCCATGTCGGCACCATCAGCAGCGTGCGCGGAATATTCCCCACGCAGCACGGGCAAACATGCCATGGCGTGCGCTCCGAATTTACCAGCGGATTGGTGTAGCAAAAGTTCTTGCCTTCCATGTCTACCGCGCCAAAGAGCGCGTTATACATGGTTTGCTCGTACAAATCGGCGAACTTCGCATCGTGATAAGCGAGGTTCATCTTGTACTGGAAAAAGATGAGACCGCAACTGGAGCAGGACTCGCAATAAGCTTCGTTGCGCAGCGAGTAATTCGGGCCGAAGCCTTCTGACGTCTCTCCACTCCCAATGCCGCCCGTCACATAGAACTTCTTGTTGACCATGTTGTTCCAAAGTGCCAGTACTGCGCTCTGGTAGTCCTGATCGCCGGTCTCCGCCGCAATGTCCGCCATGCCGGAGTAGAAGTACGTCGCGCGCACCGCGTGTCCCACCGCTTCGTATTGGCGGATGGGCGGCAAATGGCTCTGATCGTATTCCTGCCCGCCCTTGCGCGAGTCGAGGAGGAATTTCGCCAGCTTAATGTAATCGTCGCCCAGGCCGTTGCCTTCCGTGTCGTTCACGAATCGGCCAAAGCGCACCAGCGCCTGTTCCATTTCCTGGTGACCGTCGAACCAATCCTTCTTGCCTGGTCCAATGTTGGCCACCCAGCAGTCGGCCAGCTTCTTGGCTGCGTTGTAAAGCCGCAAATCCTGCCCATTGGTCAGCGTGTGATGGTTGATCGCTGACTCGATGAAATAGCCCGCGACATACCCTTCGTGATTGCCGCGATGATCAGGAGACCAGCGCTCCGGCCACTGTTTGCGGTCGGCGAGCGTATACGCCGTTTGTAGATACCCGTCGTGTTCCTGCGCCGCAAGGATGATGGGAATCCATTTCTCCAGTGTCACCTTCATCTTTTCCTGCGCAGCAATGATGTCCGGGTCTCCCTGCGCATCCACCATGAGTGCAATGCACATCGACTCCACCGTCTGGTGCACCCACGCGTTCGAGAAGACGTAGCCCTTATGACGTCCGTGCGGCTCACCGCCGAGCGCCTTCGCAGCCTCAATAAAATTGTCCAGGCCACCTTGTCCCTGCTTCAGGTCGGTGCGTTCGCATTGCTCCACGCAATGCGGAATCCAGTCGACAATCAGTGTCTTGGCGCGCTCGTTCCACATCGGGTTGTCGATTGCGTAACGCGTCGTATAGACCACGTTCAGCCTCTCCTTGGGAGGAGCTTTTTCGGCCTGCACCGTGAGGCTCGACTTGCTGTTTTCCCTATCGCCGAATGCCGTGATCTCAAGCACATACTCGCCCGGCTCCGAGAAGGTCGCCGTCGTGTCGGCCGAAGCGGCATCTGCGAAAACAACCTGGCCCGGCCCCGAGGTCTTGCTCCATCGCACGTGCGATGCGGCTGTCGGCATCAGCCAGTCGGCTTTACCTGACAGATAGGTCTTTCCGCCCAGCACCACCGCGCGATCCACGCCCGCTTCAACGTTAGGCGGGAAGAGTGGCACCGGCCCGCTGCTGTAGACCTTCCACTCCAGAACCCCTGTCGAATGTGTGCCGTCCGAGCTGATATCAAGACGCAGCCTGTCTGTCTTGACCTCATCGAAGCTGGTGCTGTTGAAACCGTTTGGATCCACACCCAGTCCCTTCGCATTCGAGACAGGCACAAACTCGCTGCCATTCCAATACATCACCCGGTAGGAGGACGGTGCGCCCACTCCCTCGCCGTCGACCCACCAATACACTTCCACGCGGTTTGTGGTGACCGGCTTGCTCCACTCATACTGCACCCATTGCGCATCTGTGTGCGGCCAATTGCCGTAACTGCCATGGCTCTGATCATGCGAATTGACAGGATCAAATCCATCGTTCAGGGCCGCCACTTTGGTATCTCCTGAGGTGTACGATGCCGAAGCCGTCGCGACTTTTGCCAGGTTAACCGTGACGTCGTTGACGACGGCGGCCAGAGCCTTCGACCGATCAACGGCCGCCAGCAATGCTGCGCCTGCTACACCAGCTAGAAAATGCCTGCGGTTGACAGCGCTGCTGGAGCGCCGCAAAGACATTTCATTCTCCCCCGCGAGCAGCTCTGGATGTGCCGCGTCGGAAGCTTCAGGGACCTGGGGCGAGGAATTAGCAGGTTGCATGATCTGTTCCTTTCAGCAATGCCGTGCGCCGCATCTTGCGAGGGGACGGGCGGGTCTTCGATGATTGCCGCGTAACCAGAGACGCGCGATCCATTGCTTTCGTGCAACGTGCGTGTCTCGGCTATATTGTATACGAAAATGTACGCACTAGAGTTTGACTTGGTCAATCTCACCCCAGATGTTAGGTATTTAGGACAAGCTCCAGGCGTTTGATTCAAGCCGGGTAACGGCGGACTCTTTCGCACACTTTGCCGAGATAAAGCTGGCTGACATTCCAATGGAGTCCTGCAAAGCTTTGAAGCGCCCCATCGAGCTGTACGTTCAGCGAGATCAAAGATAAACATCGCCGTGGAAGGGGGCATTGTGTCGATTGGTGTTACCAGTCCACTGCAGACACTTTTCAACAAATGGGCAAAACTTCCCGCAATGTCCCTGGCTTGTCCATACCTCTAGAAGGCCGCCGCCCCGGGTCGCCGGCATATACACCTGGGTGAGCCTCGAGCCAACGATCGATTGCGATTCAAGCCTGAAGACTGTGAGGGATACACATCAGTTTGTGGACCTTAACAAGATCGGGCGGGTAACGGTACCACCCCAACAGAAACACTTTGGGCGTCGAACAGCTATAGCGCTGCGGGCCTGACGAAGGCGACGTTCGGTTCAAATAGCGCAGTCGAGACTTTGCAATATACAAAGCTGCTGGCGCTTTCGTCTTCCAGTACCGTGAACTCAAGCGGCACGACGCTGTACAGCGAGAGCCTGGGCTATTATCCAAATCTCTACTTGCAGACGGCCAACGATTCGGTGAACGGCAACTGGACTTATACCAACGACACTCTAACCGGCTTACGAAGGCCGTGTCGTCGAATACGGCGGAGGGATGTTCATTCGCCTATGACGCCTTCGGGACCGGACCCAGGAGTCAGCAAATGGGACGGGCAACAATTGTTTCACCGAGAATCTGACCTTCAACAACACGGCCACCAACCACATTGATGGATACAGCTAAGAGAGTTCTGATCTCCGCGGGAGTAAGCACAACGGGCGCCGACTTTCGCTTCGCACTTTGACGCAAGAGTCGAATTGGATTTGCGGTCGCACCTGCTTGCTTGTAAATCTGTACCCCCCAACGATCGCATATTTATTCCGACTTATCCAACTCTCGTAAGTAATTTATTATAAACAACTTATACGAGACAATGATGAGAATCTGCAAAACTTTCACCTTATGCGTAAATTGCCGTGGAAACTTTCATCTTATGAGGTCCAGAGGTTTCATCTTATGGGGTGCGTGGTTTTGTAACCTATTGAAAAATATGAACGTCAGCTTTCAGCTTATGCGTAAACCCACAATGCTGTGTCTCACTGACGGTCATCGAATCGTTCTTCAGATCTCAGGTTGGCGGCGTCCCTCCAAATCCGGCCCTTACACAGTTGACCACGTTACTCGCGGAAGCGGTGTGACGTGGTCTATCGCGTATTGGCGGGTGCAATGTGTGGGCGAGTCCGGGGAGGCTGAACTGCGCGTCCGCCCAGCGATGCTGTTGCGTTACTAGTATTGGCCGTACCGGCCCTTGATAGAGTCGAGGAGTTTAGCGGAGTCGTAGCCGACACCGTCCTTGAAGACGATTTCGACCTTTTCAATGTCGTCGATGTTGACGGCAGGGTTGCCGTTGATGACAACGAGATCAGCGTTTTTTCCGGGTGCGATGGAGCCGATGGTCTCCTGCCGGCCGAGATAGATCGCGCCGTTGAGCGTGGCGATCCTGATGGCCTCGAGTGGCGTGAATCCGTCGGAATCGACCAGGAGTTCGACCTCGCGCTGGTCGCCGAATCCGGGAAGTACGCCGCCGTCGCCGGTTGGGTCTGGACCGGCGAGCAAAAGTCCGCCGGCCGCGACAAACTTGTGTTCAAGTTGCGCGTTGTGCTGGTAGGCGAGTGCGCGTGCCGGGTTGGCGGGGCGGGTTAGCTCAAGGTTGCGCGTGTAGAGATAGGCCTCCCGCGTGGGCGGGGACATCGCTTCGAGGACCCGATTCTGCAAATGGAGATGCTGGGGTATGGAGCTCTCGAAGACAGGAAGTGTGCTGGTGACGGCGACGTGGTGGTTGACGAGAAGCTTGATGAGAGCGGTCGCGTCGGCGCCGTTAGGGTCCATTCCAGCGAGAGTTGGATTACCGGAAGACCGCGGGCAGAGGTCGGGCTGCTTGCCGGGGTCGAGCTGAGTGTTGACGAAAAAGCCGTGTTCCAGATTGTCGATTCCGATCTCGGCGGCTTCGGGGTAGGTGACGGCGCAGAGGTGGCCCGTGATTTTGAGGCCATGTTTGTGAGCCTCATCCACGGCGGCCTTCAACTCGGCGCGCGTGATATTCATGTAGGCCTTGTAACTTGTAACTCCCTGAGCTGCCCAGTAGTCGACGAAGGCGCGCGCATCGTCGGGACCGGTGAGGTTGTGCATCTGGACGAAGGGGCTGTTCGGACCTTCAAGGTAGGGTGCTGTCACGTCCATGTGCGGACCGGGCAGGTGGCCGAGGTCGATTTCGCGGCGTAGGTTGAGGTCGAGGTAGGGCTCGACGCTGCCGGTGGTGCGCATGGTGGTGACTCCCGCAGCGAGGTACATGCGGGGCGAGGTAAATGTCATTTGGGGCACGATGAGAGGCGGCTCGGACGATCCATCGGCAGCTTCGTCGGCGCGGGCGATGTAGTAGAGGTGGTCATGCATGCCGACCAGGCCGGGAATGACGGTGCGGCCCGAGAGATCGATGATTTGCGCCGGGGAGTTGGCTGGCGGCGTCGCGCCGATACTGACGATTTTGCCGTTTTCGATGAGGATCGATTGGTCTTCGAGAGGAGCTGCGCCCGTGCCGTCAATGATGCGAACGTGGGTGAGCAGCACCGCTTGGGCATTGACCCCGACATACTTGAGGACATCGGGAGAAAGCTTGGGCGCCTGGGCGTTAAGCGTGGCACAGGCGGCCGCGAGTGAAAGCGCAAGCACGGCGTTGAGACGATGATGCATGGGAAATCTCCAGGGGATCGAAGGTTCTTGAGGAAGCGGGGTGCGTTTTATCCTGCGCAGGCAAATTCAATTAGAGAGTAGAACATGGCGCCGTTACAATCAACGATATTGCTTCTGCAAGGTATAGAGAGGAATGCAATGCGAATCTCCGTCGTTCTGTTAATGCTCGCCCTGTGCGGGTGTCTGCCTTCGCGAGCCCTTCAGCCCGACAGCAAGGCCATTGCTGAGTATCTGAAGGCCTTGCCAAACGCGAACAAGCCAGCCTTTGACGAGGCAACAATTCTTTCGCTGGCCGCGCTGCCGCTGTCGTGCGTCGATCATCCCCAGGTGACAGAAGATCACACGCACGACTATTTGTGGGTTCATGACACGAAAGCGCATCCAACTGAAGACTACAGCAAGAATCGAGCCTTTTATGGGTGCTACGATTGGCATTCCGCCGTGGACTCGACCTGGGTTCTGGTGGCACTTTTGAAGCAGGATCCAAAGATGTTTTTGGCGCCTGTCATTCGGCAGCGGCTGACAGAGCATCTGGGAAAGGAAAACATCGCCGGCGAGGTAGCGTTCTTCAGTTACTCCAAACCCGACGATTCCGAAGGGAAGAATTTTGAGCGGCCGTATGGCTATGCGTGGCTGCTGAAGCTTTACGGAGAACTTGCTTCCTGGAACGATCCCGACGGACAGAAGCTTGCCGCCAATGTGAAACCGCTTGCGGAACTCATGGCGGGGAAGTATGTAAGTTATCTGAATAGTCTTCCCTATCCCATGCGCGTTGGCGTTCATCCGAACACGGCCCTCACCATGGGGTTTGTTCTCGATTACACCGATGCAGTTCCGGATGCGGCGGTGAAGACAGCGGTGCATGACGCGGCCATGCGCTTCTTTGGCAATGATAAGAATTGTCCGACTGCGTACGAGCCGAGCAACGGAGATTTCGCGTCGCCCTGTCTTACCGAAGCAATGCTGATGGGGCGCGTCATGGATCAACAGCGTTATGTTGCGTGGCTGAATGCGTTTCTGCCGCCAGTGTATTCCGCCGAATTCAAAGTCTATCAATCCGACATTGACACGATGCGCGTGAAGGCATCGGGAAGCTCGGCTGATGCAGAGGATAAAGAAGGCCTGCTTGGATCTAAGGCCCACCTGATTGGCCTGGCGTTTCAGCGGGCTGCGGATTTCGAGAAGATTGCCGCCGCGCTTCCCAAGGATGATTTGCGTGTTCCCGTGTTTCAGAAACTCGCGACGATCAACGCACAGCGCGGTTTTCAAAAGATTGGAGATGCTGGGTACCTGGGGCAACACTGGCTGGCCACCTATGCAGTTCTCTATATGCAGGCGGAGAGTGCGGCAGCGCAGAAGTAAGATCTGGCGTGATGTGAAAGGTTGATTCGAGTTTCTATGCGCGTGGCAATCGACACCGGCGGTACATTCACGGACTGCGTCTATCTCAGGGATGGGAAGCTCCAGGTCCTGAAGGTTTTTTCTACGCCTGCCGATCCTGGTCTGGCTGTTCTTGAGGCGCTGCGCAAGATTGGCGCGCCAGAGCGCGTGGTTGTGCGCCATGGTACGACGGTGGGCACCAACGCAATGCTGGAAAGAAAAGGGGCGAGGGTTGCATTCGTCACCACGGCGGGATTTGAAGACGTGATTGCCATTGGCCGGCAGGCTCGAGCCAAGTTGTACGACTGGTTTCAAGTTGCGCCCGATTGCCTTGCTCCAGCAGAGCTTCGTTTTGGAATCGAGGAACGGACAACTGCGGAAGGAATTGTGCTGAAGAGCGGGGAGCCGGCTGCGCTCGAACAATTGGCAGAGCGCATTGGCGCGTCGAGCGCGGAAGCGATAGCCATCTCGCTTCTCTTTTCCTTTGCGAATCCATCCAATGAGAGCATGGTTCACGCCGCGCTCAGTGGAATTGGAATTCCTGTTTCCGTTTCGCATCTTATCTTGCCGGAATTTCGCGAATACGAAAGGGCATCGACGGTTGTGGCCAACGCGTATCTTTCGCGCATCGTGGGCGGCTACATGGAGAAGCTTGTGGCGAGCGTTGGCGCGGAATTCGGAAGCAGGATTGAGGTGATGCAATCGTCTGGCGGGATTATCCCAGCGAGAATCGCCGCGCATGAGCCGGTGCGGACCTTGCTGTCTGGGCCCGCGGGCGGAGTGATGGGCGCGTATCAAATGGCAAAGCTGGCCGGCTTCGACAGAATCATCGGGTTCGATATGGGAGGAACGTCGACAGACGTTTCGCTTGTCGACGCAAACATTGGCGGTCCGCAATTGAGCACCGAATCCAATGTCTCTGGAGTGCCGATCGGGATCCCCATGCTGGATATTCACACGGCAGGCGCGGGCGGAAGTTCACTGGCGCGATTCGATTCCGGCGGATTGCTGCATGTCGGTCCGGAGTCGGCAGGATCGTCGCCCGGGCCGATCTGTTTTGGCCGCGGCGATCAGCCGACAGTGACGGATGCAAATCTGATTCTTGGACGCCTTGATTCGAGCAGCTTTCTTGGCGGGGCTGTACCGCTTGACCGCGAGCGAACGGTGCGCCTTATGGAGCAGGCGAAGGGATCGATTGGCAACGTTGAGGAATTCGCCGCGGGAATTATTCGCGTCGTTGAAGCGTCCATGGAAAAGGCGATTCGCGTGATCTCTATTGAGCGCGGATACGATCCACGAGATTTTACGCTGGTGGCGTTTGGCGGCGGCGGCCCGCTGCACGCTTGCGCACTGGCGCACGCATTGCGTATTCCACGCGTGCTCATTCCGGCGCTGCCTGGGGCGCTTTCGGCCGTCGGCATTCTGCTGGCGGACGCTGTGCGCGACTACTCACGAACAGTAATGCTTCCTTCTGATGCAAATCTTGAAGGCCTTTTTCTGGAATTGGAAGAGCGCGGCGCTGCTGAATTCCTGGCTGAGGAGTTGGATGGATCGTCGATGCGATCGGTGGATTTGCGCTATCGAGGGCAGGGGTATGAATTGAATGTTCCATTCGGCGAAGAGATGCTGACGGCCTTTCATGAGCTGCATCGCAAGCGATATGGATTTGCCAATGAGCAGCGCGAAGTTGAGATTGTGAATGTGCGTGTGCGCATGATCGCGACATCGGAAGCATTCGATCCCTGTAAAAAAGAGCTGCAGGAAGGGAACGGGGAACAAGCGCTCCTTTCCACGCATGCGGTACATTTCAATGGATGCGCACCAATGACGCCCGTTTACGATCGCCAGGCGCTGCGGTCCGGCGATGCGATTCAGGGACCGGCCATCATTACGGAATACAGCTCTGCGACTCTTCTTCCACCGGAAGACAGGTTGCGCGTGGATGCTCTCGACAACCTGATCATTGAGGTGCATTGATGCCAGAGACAAGACCTGCTCACGATCCTGTCGCGCTGGCAATCTTCCAGAGCGGAATCCATTCGATTGCGGAGGAGATGGGCGCAGCGCTTCGGCGAACCGCAATTTCGCCCAATATCAAGGAGCGGCGCGACTACTCGTGTGCGATTTTCGACGCGCAGCACCGCGTGATTGCCATGGGCGACCATATGCCGGTTCATCTTGGGTCGATGCCCATGTCGGTGAAAGCTGCCGTCGAGACGCTGCCTCTCGGTCGAGGTGATATGGCAATCCTTAACGATCCGTATGCCGGAGGCACGCATTTGCCGGACATCACGCTGGTGTTGCCGGTGTTTATTGAAGCCCATGATGCCCCGTTCTTTTATGTGGCTGCGCGCGCGCACCATGCGGATGTGGGCGGGATGTTTGCCGGGTCGATGGGGCCAGCGCGCGAGATCTATCAGGAGGGCATTCGTATTCCTCCGGTCCGGATTATGCGCGGTGGAGAGATCGACAAAGAGGTGTTGTCTCTGATCCTGCATAATGTGCGCACGCCCAGCGAACGGGAAGGCGACCTGGCCGCGCAGATCGGCGCATGCCAGGTGGGGGAACGCAGGCTGCGGGAAGTGATCGAAAAATATGGCGCGGAGAGTGTCGCCATTCTCACTGGGGAACTGCTCGATTATTCCGATCGCCTGATGCGCGCCGAACTGAGCAAAATGCCGGCTGGAGTATTTGAAGCGGAGGATTGTCTGGATGATGACGGAGTTGGCGCCGATCCGTTGCGAATCGCGGTGTCTGTTCGCTTCGAGCCGGAAACTGGGTCGGCGGTGATCGACTTTTCAGGAAGCTGTGCGCAAGTCGCCGGCAGCGTGAATGCGGTCTACGCCATCACCTACTCCGCTTGCTTCTACGTGCTGCGCTGCCTGCTGGCCGACGACGCGCCGGCTACGGCGGGGCTGATGAATCCGGTTACTGTTGCGGTGCCCGAAGGAACGATCGTAAATGCGCGTCCGCCTGCCGCAGTGGCCGGAGGCAATGTAGAGACATCGCAGCGCATTGTGGATGTGCTGCTTCGCGCAATGGCGAAGGCGATTCCGCAGCGCGTGCCGGCTGCGAGCTATGGGACGATGAGCAACCTCACTGTCGGAGGCATTGATCCGCGCACCAATCAGCCGTTCACTTACTACGAAACGACGGCCGGAGGGATGGGCGCGCGGCCTGGGCTGGATGGAATCTCCGGAGTGCATTGCCACATGACGAACTCGCTGAACACTCCGATTGAAGCTCTCGAATATGCGTATCCATTTCGAGTGCGCGCCTATGGTTATAGAAAACATTCCGGCGGGGCGGGACAGTTTCGAGGCGGAGACGGATTGGTTCGGGAGATCGAATTGCTGGCGGACGCGCAGGTTACGTTGCTTTGCGACCGGCGAAAATCTCAACCCTACGGATTGGCTGGCGGTTCAGCGGGCGCGGTCGGACGCGCGCTGTTGATCGATGAGAATCATTCGGTGGAGCTGCCGTCGAAGTGCAGTGTTCATGCGTCGAGCGGCAATCGGATCCGCATTGAAACGCCCGGCGGAGGCGGATGGGGAGTGGGAGACGGAGTGGAATAGGAATTGAGGAACAGATGGTCGCAGAGAGCGAGCCGGAGGACATTCGGGCAGGGAACATCGATGTGAGCAAGGAGGCATTTGTCTGGATTGCGCGCCTCACGGAACGCGAGCGCTCCACGCTGATTGCGACATTTGCGGGATGGATGCTGGATGGTCTCGACGTGATGGCCTACAGCTTCGTAGTTCCGACGCTCCTGGTTGCATGGCACATGACCAGGGGACAAGCCGGCATGCTTGGAACGTCGGCACTGCTCATCTCGTCTGGCGGCGGGTGGTTGGCGGGAATCCTGGCGGATCGCTATGGGCGGGTCCGGGTCCTTCAACTGACGATCCTATGGTTCGCACTGTTCACGTTCCTGAGCGGATTCACGCACACATTTACTGAATTACTCATCGTGCGCGGATTGCAGGGACTCGGTTTTGGCGGCGAGTGGGCGGTGGGATCGGTGCTGATGGGCGAGAGCATCCGCACAAAGTATCGTGGCAAGGCGGTTGGGACGGTGCAGAGCGGGTGGGCAATCGGCTGGGGCATCTCCGCACTTTGTTACGCGATCTTCTTCTCGTTGCTACCATCGGCGATTGCATGGCGGGCCATGTTCTGGATCGGCATTCTGCCCGCACTGCTGGTTTTCTATATCCGAAAACATGTTCCAGAGACAGAAGCTTTCCGGAACGCTCATCGTGCGCAGCGTGGCAGCGTGATGAAGATCTTCGCACCTGCAATACTGCGCACCACGCTCCTCGCTTCACTGGTTTCCCTTGGAGCGCAGGGCGGGTACTACGCGATCACGACATGGCTCCCGCTTTATTTGAAGAGCACGCGCGGGTTGACGACGCTTGACACCGGGGGGTATCTGGCGGTGGTGATTGCCGGGTCGTTTGCGGGCTATCTGACGGCGGCGTATTTGACCGATCGACTGGGGCGCAGGGGCACGCTGATTCTTTTTGCAGTATGCTCCTTTGTTGCCGTCCTCTCATATGTCAACGCACCGATCGGGAACAGCGTCATGCTGCTCCTGGGATTTCCACTGGGCTTCTTTGCGTCGGGATCGTTCAGCCCGATGGGCGCATTCTTTACGGAGCTTTTTCCTACGCCGCTACGCGCATCGGGACAGGGATTCTCCTACAACCTTGGAAGAGGCGCGGGCGCGCTCTTCCCGACTTTCGTCGGTTTCTTCAGCGCCCGGTTGTCGCTGGGAACTTCGATCGCGGCATTCGCCGTGGTGGCTTACCTGGCAATGATCTGCGGAGTCATGCTGCTGCCTGAGACGCGAGGCCGCGAACTGATCGCATAGGTACGCAGCGCGCTTGATGCCGCATCAATTCAAGCAGAATCAAATCAAGAGGAAGGTAAAACGGCCGGCAATTGTGCCGGCCGCATTGTTTTGCCGTGGTCTTTTATTGTTTGTGACGAGGATGGCCCAGGGAGATCACTTCCAGTGCCACCGGAGCGAGGCCGGCCTTGGTGATATTGAGTTCCTGAGCGGCTGCATACGAGAGGTCGATGATGCGTCCCTCGTCGAGGATGCCGCGATCGTTGATGCGCACCACAACCGATCGTTTGCTGTTAAGGTTTACGACACGCACCATGGTGCCGAAGGGTAGCGTGGGGTGACATGCGGTCATGGCATACATGTCGAACCGCTCACCACTGGCGGTGCGATGGCCGTTGAGCACCGAGCCGTACCACGATGCGATGCCGCGAAGGGCGTCGTTGCGCGATTCAGTCACGGTCTTCTTTGGTGCTAATACAGATGGAGTCGCGCTTTGTATGGGAGGCGCGGTCAGAGCGGGTTTGGGAAGCCGCGCATCTGCCTGCACTGGCTGAGTGGAGAGTGTTACCACCACAGCGGCCAGCGCAACCGATGAAGCTCCCGCAAGGAGACATATTCCAAGCGGGGATTTCAGCGTTACCTTGCGTGATTTCCTTCGAATAACCATTTGCCAATTTTACTAAACCAATTCCTATTTGCCTAATTTATAGCGAGAAGCCCACACCTGTTAACTTAAGCCAAGAATTCACATAATTCCAAAGTAAGTCATTCATATGGTGCGGCTTATTCTTCAGATGTTTTTGAATGCCAAAACGCTGTGGACAAAGTCTTTTCATGATAAGTCTGTCGAATAGCCAGTTCTAAGAGCGAAAATGTGCATTTTGACACGCAAAACGAGGGCGGCGGATCGTTCAAACAAACACAATCGGCGTATACGTGCAGACACACCTCCCGCGGCTTTGCGGTAGTTGAGCGCAACATGAGTTAATCAATTGGATGCGCCCCTCGGTTTTCTTATTGCCAGACAGATTCTCCGATGGATCAACTGCGTCACGATGAATAGAGGCCTGAGCGGCGCCGGTGATGCGCGCGGGTCATGGCCTATAGTCTGGAATCCTCTGATGCTGGTCAGTGCGGCACCTTTCTTTGTTTTTCTTGTTGCGGTTTGCCTGCTCTACTGGGCCGGCGCCGGGTCGCGTCGTTTCCAGTTGGCGGTGCTGGTGGCGGCCAACCTGTTTTTTCTGGCGCGGTTCAGCCTGATCTACCTGGTGCTGCCGCTGGCTGCGAGCGCGGATTTTCTTGTGGGTCTCGGATTAGGACGCACGCAGAGCAGATCGATGAGACGCCTGCTGCTTGGAGTTTCTTTGGCGATCAACCTTGGCCTGCTGGCGGGGTTGAAGCTGGTTCCGCTGTTGACGGCAGGACGGTTCGCATGGCTGTTTACGCTGAGCCTTTCGTTTTACTGTTTCCAGTCGCTCACCTACACCATCGACCTCTACTTCGGCGAGATGCAGCCGACGCGCAGTTATCTTGCGTACCTTGGCGCGGCCCTGTTTTTCCCATCAATGACGGCCGGGCCGATTCCGCGTACGCGCAAACTGCTCGAGCAATTCGCGCGGCCCTTCTCATTCAGTGCCGGGGACGGCGGAACAGCGATGCTGCTGATCGGCATAGGCCTGGTGAAGAAGCTGCTGATTGCAGACTACCTCGCAAACAACCTGGTAGGGCGCGTCTTCGATACGCCGTCGCTCTATTCGAGCGTCGAGATTCTGATTGGCGTATACGGCTATGCGCTGCAATTGTTCTTCGACTTCTCCGGCTACACAGACATTGCCATGGGAGCGGCGCTGCTGCTTGGAATTCAACTGCCCGAAAATTTTCGGCGGCCGTATCTTGCCGTGAATGTGGCTGAGTTCTGGCGGCGCTGGCACATCACTTTTTCAGAGTGGCTGCGCGACTACCTCTTTGACGTGCTGCCCAAGCGGCGCAAGTTTCCGGTGCTCTCTTACAGCTACGCGTTTCTCATCACGTTCACGCTGGGCGGATTGTGGCACGGAATCTCGTGGAACTTCCTGATCTGGGGCGTGCTGCATGGGCTGGCTCTCGGCGTGGTGTTTGCGTGGAAGCGGGTGCGCAAAATTCCGTCGCCGGCATGGTGGGCGAAGCTGCTGGGCGGGTTGATCACCTTCAACTTTGTTTGCTTCACATGGATATTTTTTCGGGCATCTTCGCTTGAAGGCGCAATGAGCATTTTGCGCGGGCTGGGCGCGCTGACCTGGGGTGCGGAAAACCTGACGCCGCTGGTGGTGGGCGTGCTGGTGCTTGCTGCTGTGATTCATTGTTTCCCGCCTCGCTGGTTTGAAGTGTCGGCTGGATGGGCTGCACGCGCACCGTTCTGGGCGCAGGGACTGGCGATGGCGGCCGTGATTCTTCTGATTCAAACGCTGGCGGGCCGCGGTTCCGCTCCTTTTGTTTATGGCAATTTTTGATTTTTCCGAACACGGCCCAACTCCACACGGCTCAGCGGCGCCCGCTCCCAAACCCAGCGGCGCGGGCCCTCCGTTTAAGACGGCGCTGGCGATTCTTGTGCTGGCGGCAGCACTGGCGGGTTGGCGTTGGTATATCGATGACGGCAAGGGTATCGCCCCCGGCATCTTTGCGGAGACATTTTCGCTGCATTGGCCACAGCCGCCAGCGCCGGTGGTTCCGAAGATCGCCACGACCAAACCCAATGAGAAGCTGCCGCAGATTTCTCCGGTGTTTACGGACGATTCAAGCAGTTTGGATCCGTTTTTTTCCGCGCTGTGGAAGCTGGAGCAGAGCAGGAGCCAGCAAGGCAAAGAGGGCGGCGTGGTCACGATTCTGCATTATGGCGACTCGCCCACCACGGCTGATTTGATTACCGGCGATGTACGCGCTCAACTGCAAAACCGCTTTGGCGACGCGGGGCGCGGCTACACGTTGATTGCGAAACCGTGGGCGTGGTATGGTCACCGCGGCGTGGAGATCAGCGACCATGGCTGGAAGGTGCGTACTGGCGTAGGCCTGATGCGCGAGGGAATTTATGGGCTGGGCGGCGCGGCCTTCGAGGGGCAATCCGGCGCGTGGAGCAAGTTCAAGCTGACTGAGTCGCAGCAGACGGCTGTGGATGTGGAGTACCTGGCCAAGCCCGGCGGCGGCACGTTTGAAGTGGACGCGGACGACCAGCGAATTGTGGAACAGACGACCGACGCCGAGACGCAGGCGACCGCATCGGTGCACGTAGAGCTGCCGGCTGGAACGAAACTTGTCGGCATTCGTCCAACAGCAGGGACTGTCATTTTGTTTGGCGCGGACTTTCGCCGCGGGACGAGCGGCCTGCTCTACTCGAGCCTGGGGCTGAACGGCGCAACGACTACGGTGCTGGCGCGGGTGTTGCAGCCGGTTCTGTGGAAGCAGGAACTGGAGCGCGCTGCGCCAGCTCTGATCGTGGTCAACTACGGGTCGAACGAGAGCAGCTTTGGAGCGTTTGTCCACAAACAGTATGCGGCGGAGTTGCGGTTGGCGATTCAGCGGGTGCGCCAGAATGCGCCAGGCGTGCCGATCCTGGTGATGAGCCCGATGGACCGCGGGGAACGCAGGGGGCTTAACGAGATTGAAACCATGAGCACGATTCCCGAAATTGTCGCGATTCAGCGCCAGGTGGCCGCAGAGATGCACTGCGCGTTTTTCGACACCTACGATGCGATGGGCGGCGAGGGCACCATGGCGCGCTGGTATGGAGCCAGCCCGCGGCTGGTGACGGCGGATCTGCTGCATCCCACGCCGCAGGGGGCGTCCATTGTCGCGGGGTTGTTTCTTGAGCAGTTGGGGCTGGGATACAATCGATGGAAGATGCAACACGGAATTCCCCTGCCATCCGTAAATCCCGTAAGCCCCGCGAAGGCTGATACGCCCAAAGCAGCGATCCAATTGAAGACCGTGAAAAGACGTGCTGGAAAGAGAGCCGGAACGAAATGAGCTGGCGCGTCCCAATGCGGATGATGACTGCGCTCTGTTCCGCGCTGGTGCTAACGCTGGCGGGTGCAAGCCTGCTGTCGGCGGTTCCGGCCAAGAAGAAGCATCATGGCGCAGCGGCAAACTCGGCGGCAAGCTCAACGGGCGCCAAGGGGCATACCGGCACGCAGGCGGCGACGGGAAAGACAGCAGCGGGAAAGACGCCGACTGGAAAAGCGGCGACAGGACAAAGAGTTCATTCACGAGTGCGAGCGCGCGTGCATTACTATGCCGGTCCGCGCCTCGACCCCGCGCACAAGGCCGCGCTGATTGAAGAGATCAGCGCGCAACTGAAAGACCCCCCGGCGAAAGCGATTGCATACGGCAAAGCGTTGGATGGGTTTTATGCCCAGCTCGCATCGCATGAGGCCGCGCTGAAGGATGCAGAGCCGCAGACCAACACCCTGCGGGTGATGCAGTTTGGCGACTCGCACACCGCGGCGGACATGTTTACGGGCGAAGCCCGGCGCGTCTTTCAGGAGCAGTTCGGCAACGGAGGCATCGGCTACTCCTATGCCGGACACCCGTTTGCGGGATACAGAATTCTGGGCTCGCAGCGATCGCAAACCGCAGGATGGAAGACGCAGGGGAACAAGTTCCTGCAACTCGGCGACGGGCAGACGGGGCTGGGCGGCATCAGCATTTCGACCGAGCGCGCAGGCGAGCGGGTCACGCTGGACGCGCCCTGTGCCACGCTCGAGCTCCAATACCTGCAACAGCCCGGCGGCGGCAGCGTGCGCTTTACCGACAACGGCGCCGATGTGGCCGAGATTCAGACGGACGCATCGGACACGGGGCCTGGCACCTACAGCTACATGTGCCCGGAAGGCGATCACCATTTTGAAGTGACTACGGAGCAGAGCGCGCCGGTGACGCTGTTGGGTTTTGTTGCGACGCAGCCGGGAGTGACATGGGAGTCGCTCGGCATCAACGGAGCCGAGGCACCGCTGATTTTGAAGTGGGATCAGTCGCTCTTCTCGCGCTATCTGAAGGACAACTCGCCGGCGCTGATCGTGTTGGCGTATGGGACCAATGAAGCTGCCAGTCCCGCGTGGGATGAAGAGAGTTACCAGCAGACCTTCGCCTCGATCATCGATGATTTGCATCAATACGTGCCGGAGTCGTCGATCCTGGTGATGGGTCCTGCGGATCGTTCAGTGAAGCAGCATCGCGCGTGGCATCCTTATTCCGGAACTGATCGGATTGTGCGGGCGCAGCGCGCCGTGTGCCGCACGCATGGTTGTGCCTACTGGGACCAGCGCGAGCGCATGGGCGGCCTGGGCGCGATGCAGCAATGGGTTTATGCGGGATGGGCGCAGCAGGATCATACGCACTTTACGGGCGAGGGTTACCGGGCACTGGCAGATGCGCTGATAGCCGACCTGATGACCGGCTATCAGGCCTATAAGGAACGCAACCCAGCCGCCACCGAAACTAGAGCGCAAGGAGCGGGAAATGGAAGTACAGGCTCGAATCCTTAAAGTTTTGAGACAAGTTACTGGAAAAGAAATCAACCCCGGCGTGGATGATTCGCTGTTTGTTTCGGGATTGCTGGATTCCTTTGCACTCACTGACTTTGTCGGCGGTTTGGAGGAGGAGTTTGGCATTTCGGTGCCCGACTCCGACTTATCGGCGCGCAAGTTTGACACCATTGGCAAGGTCGAAGCTTACCTTGCGAGCAAGAGTTAGCGGATGGCATTTCTACGAGCCTTTGGATCGTGGCTGCCGCCGCGCCGCGTGACCAATGAAGAGGTTGCGCCCCTGGTGGACGCGACGCCGGAATGGATTCTGGAAGTTTCTGGTATTGAAGAACGGCGCTACGCGGCCGAAACCGACACGGTTCACGGGATTGGCTTGCTGGCTGCGCAAAACTGCCTGGACAGAGCCGGCGTAGCGGCTGCCGAACTTGGGATGATCCTGGTTTCCAGCGGATCGAGCGATCGCTTTTGCCCTGGGCCTGCAAGCCAGATTGCTGCTGGGTTGGGCCTTGCTTCCACGCCGGTGCTTGATATTCCCGTTGCATCCTGCGGTTCGCTCATGGGGCTGGCGTTGGCCGCACAGCTTGCACCTACAGTGGGCCGCGTGCTGGTGGTGGGCGCGGAAATCATGTCACGGCGCATCTCGCTCAAGCCTGAAGACAAGAACTCGGCCATTCTTTTCGGCGACGGTGCGGGCGCGGCGCTGGTTGATCCGGAGATCGGGTTCGCGCGCATTGCTGACTTCTGCCTGTTCACGGATGGCGCTTCGTCGGAGGTTCTCTATGTGCGGGACGGGCAGTTTTTCATGGATGGCGCGGCGGTGATCATGCACGCCTCGCGCAAGATGCCGCGAGCCATCAACGAATTGCTGGCGCGTAACCAGATTGCCGCAGGAGACGTAAGCGAGTTTCTGCTGCACCAGGCGAATCTGAATCTGATCACGCGCGTGGCCGGTGCGCTAAAGGCGCCACGAGAGCGGTTCTTTACCAACATCGCGCGCTATGGTAACACGTCGTCGGCATCGCTGCTGATCGCGGCAGATGAGTGGCATGCCGGGGAAACCGGTGCGCTCGCAGGGCCACTAGTCTTTTCCGCCTTTGGCGCCGGGCTGAACTGGGGCGCGCTGCTGGCGTTGCCGCGATAGCTCCCACGGCTCGCCGCACTCCGGCAGATGCGAGAATAGCGTTGATACTTCAAGACATAGTTGTTGAGCGGGGTCCAACGGACTCTTTCAGAATCGATGTACGATGCGTCGTGTTGCGCTGATCTACAATCCGGCTTCCGGCCAGGGCTCTCCTAAACGGAAAGCCGTGATTGACGATGCGCTCCGCGTGCTTCGCGGCGCAGGCATCGAGGCCAGTGCGATCCACACGGATGCGCCGGGAGGCGCGGGTGCGCTGGCGTTGGAGGCGATGCGCCAGGGCTGCGACACGATCATTGCCTGCGGAGGCGACGGTACCGCGCACGAAATCATGCAGTGCCTGGTGGGAACTCCAGTCGCGCTCGGGGTGGTGCCGCTGGGAACGGCGAACGCTTTGGCTGCGGACCTTGGAATGGGAACGTCCCCGGCGAAAGCAGTCGAGATTCTGCTGTCGGCCGAACCGGTGCGGGTTCCCGTGGGACAGATCTTCTTCCGTGATAAAAATGGCGCAGAGGATTCGCGCTATTTCACTGTGGCCGCGGGCGTAGGCGCGGACGCTCTCTGCATCTCCATGCTCGATGCGGGGTTGAAGAGGCGGTTCGGTTATGCGCTTTACATGGTTGAGATGTTCAAGGTCTGGGCTACGCACTCGTTTCCTCTCTTTGAAACAGTCGTTGTGCCGAGTGCGGTCGGCGCAACCAGAACAGTAGAGGTCTCGCAGATTCTGGCGGTGCGCATTCACGATTTTGGAGGGCTGCTGCGCAACCTCGCGCCCGGCGCCAGCATTCGCAGCAAGAGCCTGCGCCTGCTGGCCTTCAAAACGCGCAGCCGCATGGACTACCTGCGCTTCGTGATGGCGTCGCTTTTCCGGCGGCAGACTTTTGCACGCCACATTGAGTTGCTGGACGCTGTGTCTGTTGAGTGCAGGGCACGCGATGGAGCCGGATCGAAGGTCTTGGTGGAAGCGGATGGAGAGTTGCTCGGCGGACTGCCGGTGCGAATTGAAATCGCGGCCCAGGAATTGACCTTGCTGATCCCTGCGAATTCCGCGCCTTGAGGTTCGGTTTGATTGCTGGCTTGATCTCTTTGCGAGGGCAACGGCAAACGCCTATGATTTGCTGATGGATGAACATGGGAATGAGCTGTCAAGGCTGGTGGATGAACTGAACCGCGCGGCGGCCGGCGCCAAGTCCGGCGAGAAGCGATCGATCGACCAGCTTCTGGCGAGCGCGGTCCATAGCAATGCTTCAGACATCATCCTGGTGGCAGGCTCTCCCGCCACGTTGCGCGTGAATGGAGCGCTGATGGCAGACTCGGGGCCTGCTCTTTCAGCCGAGGCGATTCGCGGCCTGCTGCTGACCCTGCTGACGCCCAGCCAGTTGCAGGAGTTGCAGGAACGCAAGTGCGTGGACTTCTGCTTTGTGCGCGGCACGATGGGGAGATTTCGCGCCAATTTTCACTTTCAGCGGGGAACGCTTGCAGCGTCGATCCGGCTTTTGCCGGCGCAGATTCCGACGCTGGAAACGCTTCATCTGCCCGCATCGCTCGGCATGTTGACGGAGCGGCGGCAGGGGCTGGTCCTGCTGACCGGCGCGACGGGCTCCGGCAAGACTTCAACGATGGCCGCGCTCCTCGACAGGATCAATGCCAGCCGTCGCGATCACATCATCACCATTGAAGATCCAGTCGAGTATCAGCATGCAAATCGCAAATC
>Ga0182012_10002425_pt1 | contig 20137 bp, 19 predicted proteins | sample 612S2SmetaG_FD_120486 | JGI IMG/M metagenome (GOLD analysis project Ga0182012, IMG submission 120486) | Permafrost microbial communities from Stordalen Mire, Sweden - 612S2S metaG | ecosystem: Environmental > Terrestrial > Soil > Wetlands > Permafrost | place: Sweden: Stordalen | collected...
ATCACTCGTGGTCTCCTCGATCTGGCGGCGGATCTGGTTGACCCGGCCCTGGATCTCGGAGGACTTGCCGCTGCCTTCCACAATCGTGGTGTTTTCCTTGTCCACCACAATGCTCTTGGCCCGGCCCAGGTCTTCCAGGCCGATGTTTTCCAGTTTGATGCCGAGGTCTTCGGTGATGGCCCGGCCACCGGTCAGGACGGCGATGTCTTCCTGCAGGGCTTTGCGGCGGTCGCCAAAGCCGGGGGCCTTGACCGCGCAAATGTTCAGCGTCCCGCGCAGCTTGTTGACCACCAACGTCGCCAGGGCTTCGCCTTCGATGTCTTCGGCGATGATCAGCAGGGGTTTGCTGGTCTTGGCCACTTTTTCGAGGATGGGCAGCAGGTCCTTGAGGTTGCTGATCTTCTTCTCAAAATTGAGGATGTAGGCGTCTTCCAGCTTCACTTCCATCGTTTCCGCGCTGGTTACGAAGTAGGGGGAGAGATAGCCCTTGTCGAACTGCATGCCCTCGACCACGTCCAGGGTGGTCTCGATGGACTTGGCTTCTTCCACCGTGATGGTGCCGTCCTTGCCGACCTTGTCCATGGCGTCGGCGATGATTTCGCCGATCTCCGTGTCCCAGTTGGCGGAAACGGTGGCGACCTGCTTGATCTCCTCCTTGTCCTTGACCTTCTTGGAGATCTTGGTGAGGTGTTCCACGGCGGCGGCGACGGCCTTGTTGATGCCGCGCTGAATGCTGATGGGGCTGGCGCCGCTGGTCACATACTTGAGACCTTCGCGATAAATGGCTTCGGCCAGCGCGGTGGCGGTGGTGGTGCCGTCGCCGGCCGCATCGCTGGTTTTGCTGGCGACTTCGCGCACCATTTGCGCGCCCATGTTTTCATAGGGATCGTCCAGCTCGATTTCCTTGGCAACCGTGACGCCGTCCTTGGTGACGGTCGGGGAGCCGAATTTTTTGTCAATCACCACGTTGCGGCCTTTCGGGCCGAGGGTGGCGACGACGGCGCGGGAAAGCTTCTGCACGCCCTTGAGCAGGGCCTGGCGCGCCTGTTCTTCAAAGATCAATTGTTTTGCTGCCATAATTTTTTAATGCGTTACAAAGTTAAATGGTTAAAAAGGTTAAAGCGTTGGGATTATTCGAGGATGGCCAGGATGTCGTCCGAGGACAGAATCTTGTATTCCTTGCCGTCAATTTTGATTTCCGTGCCGCCGTATTTGGAGACCAGCACGCGGTCGCCTTTTTTCACTTCAAAGGGGACCTTCTTGCCGTTGTCATCCGTCTTGCCGGTGCCCAGGGCCACGACAATGCCTTCTTGCGGCTTTTCCTTGGCGGTGTCGGGAATGATGATCCCGCCCTTTTTGGTTTCCTTCTCTTCGGCCGGCTCCACGAGCAGACGGTCACCGAGAGGTTTTACATTTAATGCCATATTGGTTTTGGTTGTTGTTGTTATGTTTTTTACTGCGAATTAACTCCCGGTCCGCACCCGCGGCGGGAAAATACTTATTTCTTCTCATCCACGACTTCGGCGTCAATCACGCCGTCGTCACTTTTCTTGCCTTCAGCCTTCGGCTCGCCGGCACCGGGGGGCGGCGTGCCGGCCGCGCCTTTTTCCGACTGGGCCTTGGCCGCGCCGGCCTTGTACAGTTCGGCGCTCACGGCCTGCCAGACTTCGTTGAGCTTCTCGCTGGCGGACTTGATGGCCGCGGTGTCCGAGCCTTTCAGGGCCTCCTTCGCGGCGGCCACGGCGCTTTCGATCTTGCCCTTGTCCCCGGCCGAAATGGTGGCCGCGTTATCCTTGAGCAATTTCTCGGTGCGATAGACCAGGTTGTCCGCCTCGTTGCGGGTCTCGATTTCCTCTTTCTTTGCTTTATCCTCGTCGGCATGGGCCTCGGCGTCGCGGCGCATCTTCTCGATTTCATCCTTCGAGAGGCCGCTGCTGGCCGTGATGGTGATTTTCTGCTCTTTGCCGGTGCCCAGATCCTTGGCGGCCACATGCAAGATGCCGTTGGCATCAATGTCAAACGTCACTTCGACCTGCGGGACGCCGCGCGGGGCGGGCGGGATGTCATCCAGCTTGAACTTGCCGATGGTCTTGTTGTCGCGGGCAAACTGGCGTTCGCCCTGCAGCACATGAATTTCCACGCCCGGCTGGTTGTCCGCCGCCGTGGAGAAAATCTCCGATTTGCGCGACGGGATGGTGGTGTTGCGCTCGATCAATTTGGTGAACACGCCGCCCAAGGTCTCAATGCCCAGCGAGAGCGGGGTGACGTCCAGCAGCAGCACGTCCTTGACCTCCCCCTTGAGCACGCCGCCCTGGATGCCCGCGCCGATGGCGACGACTTCATCCGGGTTCACGCCCTGATGCGGCGGTTTGTTGACCAGTGAGCGGGCCACTTCCACCACGCGGGGCATGCGGGTCATGCCGCCCACGAGCACCAGTTCGTCAATCTTGGACGCCTCAATGCCCGCGTCGTTCAGGCACGCCTTCACCGGTGCGATGGTGCGCTCAAACAACGCGTCGGTCAGTTGCTCCATCTTGGCGCGGGTGAGCGACTTTTGAATGTGTTTCGGGCCGCTGGCGTCCGCCGTGATGAACGGCAGGTTAATGTCGTATTGCGCGGAACTGGACAGGGCGATCTTCGCCTTTTCCGCCTCTTCCTTGATGCGCTGGAGGGCGTCCGGCTGCTTGCGCAAATCCATGCCGCTCTCCTTTTTAAATTCATCCAGAATCCAGTCCATGAGCAGGTTGTCCCAGTCGTCGCCGCCCAGGTGGGTGTCGCCATTGGTGGCCTTGACCTCAAACACGCCGTCGCCGATTTCCAGCACGGAAATATCGAACGTGCCGCCGCCCAGATCATAAACCGCGATTTTCTCGTCCTTCTTTTTGTCCAACCCGTAGGCCAGCGAGGCGGCGGTGGGCTCGTTGATGATGCGCAGCACCTCCAAGCCGGCGATGCGACCGGCGTCCTTGGTGGCCTGGCGCTGGGAATCGTTGAAATAGGCGGGCACGGTGATGACGGCCTGGGTGACTTTTTCGCCCAGGCGCGTTTCGGCGTCGGCCTTGAGCTTGGCCAGGATCATGGCCGAAATTTCCGGCGGGCTGAAGCGCTGGGGTTTGCCGTCCACTTCCACTTCCACGGCGGCGTCGCCGTTGGCGGCGCGGACCACCTTGTAAGGCACACGTTTGATCTCCTCCTGCACTTCATCAAACTTGCGGCCCATGAAACGCTTGATGGAATAGACCGTGTTCCGGGAATTGGTGACCGCCTGGCGCTTGGCCGCGTCGCCCACAATCCGGTCGCCGGTTTTGGTGAAGGCGACCACCGACGGCGTCGTGCGCTTGCCCTCGGAATTCTCCAAGACCAGCGGTTCGCCACCGTCCATGACGGCCATGCAGGAATTGGTCGTTCCCAAGTCGATCCCTAATACTTTTGCCATATAAAAAATTGGTTAATTGTTACAGCTTCTCGCCGATTGAGATATGCAGGAATGATGCCGCACTTGGTTATTTTGGCTTAATGGCCTTATAATGAACAGTTTAACGTCATTTTTGAGAAATTGGAACAGAGTCAAAACTGTGCCAAAAGCGCCGTTTTGGCACAGTGCGGAGCGATATGGCACACTGAAAATGGCACAGTCGGACAACCTGTTTTGATGGGCATGACGAAGCGGATTGCCCTTCGTCCGGCCACCGGGTCGCCAATCCGCGAAACAGCGGGCCATCAGCCGACGCCACCGGGCAAACCTGTTTCCGAGCTTGCGGTCCGCCATCAAATTATGAACATTCTCCCGCCGCCCGGGCGGCCAGCCGTGAACATTTTGGCAGCCGGGTTGTCTTTATGACGGTTGAATTTTTGAAATTGACGATGGCCTTTGGCCGTTAATAAATGTTGGTGCGAGCCTGAAGTTGGGACAGAATGAACATGATGGACAACAACAGATGCCTTGCCAGTCAACCGGCCTTTGGCCGGTGGTGGCGGGGCGTGTTGTTTTTGCTGATGGCGGCCGGCGTCGGTTGGGCCATGACCGCCGCCGCCGTCACGTTCACCACCTCGCTGGACCGGGATGTCATTAATCCGGGCGAAACCGCCGACTTGTCCCTGACGTTCGAGGGCGGAGGGCCCAAGGGTAATCCCTCGCTGCCGGCCATTCCCGGTTTGAGCATCAGCTATGTGGGTCCGTCGAGCCAGTTCAGTTTCGTCAACGGCCAGACGAGCTCCACCATCACCCACCATTTTAATGTGACCGCCCTGAAACCCGGCGTCTATGCCATTCCCGCGCTGTCCATTCAAGTGGACGGGACGGCGCTCACCAGCAAGCCGCTGAAATTGACGGTGTCCCAGAACAGCGCGCCCTCCGCCGCCGCGGTCAATTCCGGCGCGGAGGTGGCGTTTGCCAAACTGGTGATGCCGAAAAATCAATTGTATGTCGGTGAGGTGGCCACCGCCGAACTGCAAATCTGGTTGCGTGACGACGTCCAAAATTTCGGCAACCTGTCCCTGCCGGCCGCGCCGGCGGAGGGCTTGAACCTGGGCAAGATGACCGAGCGGTCCCGTTACCGGGCGCAATTGGGCAACCGGTCGTACACGGTGGTCCCCATTGGCATCACGGTGACCGCCCTCAAGAGCGGTCCGCTCACCCTCGGCCCGCTGACCGCCCAACTGGTGATTGTGGTGCCCTCATCCGACCGCGGTGGCGACCCGTTCTTCCGGCAGTTTTTCAACCAGGGCGAACAGAAACCGATCACCTTGAACACGGATACCAATGTTCTGCAAGGGCTGAAATTGCCGGACAATCCGCCCGCCGGCTTCAACGGCGCCGTCGGCCAGTTCCAGATGGCCGTGACCGAGGGGCCCACCAATGTCACGGCGGGCGATCCCATCACCGTGCATGTGCGGATTGCGGGCCGGGGTGCGCTGGACACGGTGAACCTGCCCGATTTTTCCGCTTGGAACGGTTTCAAGACCTATCCTCCCACCGCCAAAACCGAATCCTCCGACCAGCAGGGGCTGGAGGGGGACAAGACCTTTGAACAAATTGTCACGCCGCAAAACCCGGAGGTCCGGGAATTGCCGGCGTTTGCCTTCACCTACTTTGACCCGGAACAAAAGTCCTACCAGACCGTGGTGCAACCGGCGCTGCCGATCGTGGTGCATGCCTCCGGCGCGGCCCCGTTGCCGGCCATCGCCACGGCCAAACCCGCCACCTCCGAAAGCACGCCCGCGCAGGCGGACATTCTGCCGGTCAAACAGGAGCTGGGTCCGCTGCTGGCCGCCGGGTCGCCGCTGGTGACGCAACCGGCGTTTGTCGCCCTGCAAGGCCTGCCGGTTTTGGCGTTTCTGGCCGCCCTGGTCTGGCGCCGGCGCGCGGATCATCTGGCCAACCATCCCCGTCTGCGCCGGCAGCGCCAGGTGGCGGAACTCATGCGCGCCGGACTCGCGGACCTGCGGACGTCCGCCGCCGGAAACAACTCCGAGCAGTTTTTCGCCACCCTCTTCCACTTGCTGCAGGAACAATTGGGGGAGCGGCTGGATTGCCCGGCCTCCGCCATCACGGAATCCGTGGTGGACGACCGGTTGCCCGCGCTGGCCGCGCCGGTCCCGGTGCTGGCGTCCCTGCGCGAACTGTTCCAATTGTGCAACCAGGCCCGCTACGCACCGGTGCGCGATCCGCAGGAACTGGCCGCCGTGGCCGGGAAATTTGAAACCGTCATCCGGGAACTCCAAGCCCTGAAAGCATGAAATTTGACCAAAAAGCGGAAAGCGGAAAGCGGGAAAGCGGTAAACCTGTGTGTGACAGGTGCATCCCGGCACTGCCCCGGGGCGCGGCCCCGCCCTGCGGGGCCGCTTCAAGGTGCGAATGGGTTGGAATGGTTCGGTTGTTTGTGAATGGTCGGATTGCTTTGCGACTGGCGGCGATTCTCCCTCTCCCCAGGGAGAGGGCCGGGGTGAGGGGGAACAGGTGTCAGCCATGTCGGAACATCGCCCCTCCGCCTCCGTTCAGGGGTCCAAAGCGCAAATTTCTGCTGCGAGGAATGCTGATGTTGGTTTTGCTGCTGGCCGGCCTCCTGCTCCCCGCCGTCAGCCGCGCCGCGTCCAGCGGGGCGCCGGCGGAATTCAGTGCGGCGAACAAATTGTATGCGGAGGGGAAATTTGCGGAGGCCGCCGGCGCCTGGGAGCAGTCCATCCAAGAAATTCAAGCCGCCGGCCTGGCCTCCCCGACACTCTGCTTCAATTACGGCAACGCGGAATTCAAGCTGGGCCATCTGGGCCGGGCCATCGCCGCCTACCGCCACGCCGCGCTGCTGGCCCCGCGCGACAGCGAGGTGCTCGGCAACCTGGCCTTTGCGCGCAACCAGGTGCAGGGCGCCACGGTCCGGCCCGCCCGCTGGCAAAGCTGGGCGGGGGCGCTCACGCTCAATGAAGGCGCCTGCCTCACGGCGGCCGCCCTCTGGCTGACCTTTATGTTGCTGGCGCTCAAACAAATCCGGCCCGCCCTGGCCCCGCGGTTGCGCGGCCTCACCCTGGCCGCCGTCGGCGCCACAATCATGTTCGGCGCCGTGCTCGCCGTGCAGGCGGACAATCATTTTGCCCGGCCATCCGCCGTGGTGATCGAATCCAATGTCATCGCCCGCAGCGGTCCGTTTGACGACGCCCAGAACACCTTCGCGGTCCATGACGGCGCGGAGCTCGCCGTCCTGGACCGGCACGACGACTGGCTGCAGGTGGCCGACGGCACCGGCAAAACCGGCTGGCTGCCGCGCAAACAATTGGAACTGCTGCCCGGCGCCTGAAAGGAATTTTTTTGAACACCAGCCCTCATCCCCCTGTCCATCTGTAAAATCTGACATCCAATGAATACCGGAATCTCCGCCCTCAACGAAGCGGTCAAGGACGCCAGCGCGTTCACCCAGCCGCTGTTCAGCGAACTCGGCAAAGTCGTCGTCGGCCAGCAATACCTGGTCGAGCGGCTCGTCATCGGCCTGCTGGCCAACGGCCACGTCCTGCTCGAAGGCGTGCCCGGCCTGGCCAAGACCCTGTCCGTCAAATCCCTGGCCGCCACCCTCTCGGTCAAATTCTCGCGCCTGCAGTTCACGCCGGACATGCTGCCGGCCGACGTCATCGGCACGCAGATATACAACCCGCAGTCCGGCGGCTTCACCACGCGCAAGGGCCCCGTGTTCGCCAACCTCATCCTGGCCGATGAAATCAACCGCGCGCCCGCCAAGGTGCAGAGCGCGCTGCTCGAGGCCATGCAGGAGAAACAGGTCACCATCGGCGACCAGACCTACAAGCTGGAGGAGCCCTTCCTGGTGCTGGCCACGCAAAACCCCATCGAGCAGGAGGGCACCTATCCGCTGCCCGAGGCGCAGGTGGACCGCTTCATGCTCAAGCTCAAGATCGGCTACCCCTCGCGCGCCGAGGAGCGGCAGATTCTGGAGATGATGGCCCGGACCTCCGGCACACCCACCTGCAACGCCGTGGTGGATGCCAAACAAATCCTCAAGGCCCGCGAAGTCATCAACGAGATTTACGTGGACGACAAGGTGAAGGACTACATTGTGGACCTCGTCTGCGCCACGCGCGACCCGGACCAGTACAAGATCGCGGTGAAGGACTTCATCCAACTGGGCGCGTCGCCCCGCGCCACCATCGCGCTGACGTTGGCCGCCAAGGCGTATGCGTTCCTGAAAGGCCGCGGCTACGTCACGCCGCAGGACGTGAAGAGCATCGGCATGGACGTGCTGCGCCACCGCGTGGCCATCACCTACGAAGCCGAGGCCGAGGAAAAAACCAGCGAGATCGTCATCCAGAAAATCTTCGACGAACTCCCGGTGCCGTGATGACAACCGCTCGATCTCCATATTCTGAAGCAACGCAAACGGGGTTGACGGTCGTGGGCATATACCGTGAAACCGGGCGCGAAGTCAGGATGCGTGCGGACGCCGCCGCGTCCCTCGGTGGTCTGCTGGCCCGGGCCCGGGCGGCGGGCGTGGCGATTGTGCCTGTTTCCGGGTTTCGCACGTTCAAATATCAGGAATCATTGTTCTACAAAGCAGTTGAAAAATACGGTTCGGAGGACGTGGCCGCCCGCTGGGTGGCACGGCCGGGCCATTCGGAACATCACACCGGTTTGGCGGTGGATCTGGGTGACGAATCCAGCCCGGAATGCGATATTGAACCGCCATTCGAAGGGACCGGGGCCTTTCATTGGCTTTGCCAGAATGCCGGGTGCTTTGGCTTTGAGCTGTCCTTTCCGCGAAACAATGCCTGCGGGGTTGATTATGAACCATGGCACTGGCGGTTTGTGGGGACACCGGAAGCAAAACAGGTTTTTCATAAATGATTCTGCGCGATAGCCATTTAGATATCCGGCCGGGCGAAAGGCTCACAAGTTGTGCGACGCGCTGGTCAAAGCCGTCGTTTCATTTGCCGTATTTTGCGTCGAGTTTTGCCAACACTGTTTCCAACGAAACAACGTCTTCAGGATGGTCAAGTTCGTCTTGGAGACGGCGGTCAATCAATTCCGTTTCGCCGGGCGCAAGCGCGCCGTCAAATTTATCACGGAGCCGCTCGAAAACCTCCCATTGTTCTGCCCCCGGAAGTTTTTCCAACAGTTCCATTACTTGGGCAGAGCTCATGCCTTTAATTTACAGCGGTGACGTTGAACCAGGATGTTTGGCACGGCATCGTTTTTCGATGTCAGTGAAAACCTCCTCGATCGGCCGACATCGCTCGGGGTGTTTGCGGGCGTCTTCGGCGCGCCGTTCAAGCTCGGCCATTTGTTCCGGCGTCAACTCCTCGTCAAAGTCGCCAAACTCCGCCCAGACTTTTTCGGCGACTTCGTACTGCTGCGCCCGCGGCAGCCGGCGGATTTGTTCCAAGATTTCGGATGCGGTCATGAGGTTGATTTTGATTTCCTACGCCGAACCGGCGTCGGCGGGGTTGTTCAGGTGCTCCCGGAGCCGGCGGCCCAGAATCGCGGCTTCGTCGGCGAGTTCCTGCGGACTGACGGGGCGTTCGGTGATTTCCGTGAGGACTTTGGCAAACGGTTTGGGGTCGGCGGCCTTCTGCAAGGTGGCTTCGGGGGCGGCGGCCGGTTCCGGGGCAGGGGCGGGTTCCGGCTCGCGGCTGTTTTTCAACAGATGCTCCGTCCGTTCCAATTCTTTCGCGCGTTCCAGCAGGGTGGCAATTTCCGCCTTCGGGGGGTTCCAAGGGAACACGCCTTCACTCACCGGCCACGCCTGCCAGATGTGTTCGACCAAGCCGCGCCGTTCCGCCGCCGGCAGCCGGCGGATGGCTTCCAAAATTTCGGCCACGCTCATGCGGGTAACTTACCGTGCTAAGGCGACGGCGCAAGTGGCAAATGTCCCGGAGGGACAATCGGGAATAGCCCGGCGTTTCAACGCCGGCTTTGGATCAGTGACCTCGTCAAGTCCCGCAGGGACGGCTGAGAACCACCGGGCTTCAGCCGTCCCTCCGGGACTCAGGCCGATATCCGGCCTTCCCGGCGTTGAAACGCCGGGCTGCTCTCAGGAAGTCCCTCCGGGACTGCGCCCGGGCCATGCTTCGGCGTCCGTGCAAGCCTGGTTTTCCCCGCGTTCGGATTCATCCTTTCTCCCTCATAATTCATCCATTTCCCCCGCATGATCCCGCGCGAAATCCTCAAAAAAATCCGGCAGATCGAGCTGCGCACCAACCGCGTGGTGACCGAGACGCTGGCCGGCGCGTACCACAGCGTCTTCAAGGGCCAGGGCATGAACTTCGACGAGGTGCGTGAATACCAGGCGGGCGACGATGTGCGTTCCATTGACTGGAACGTCACGGCGCGGATGAACCATCCGTTCATCAAGAAGTTCATCGAGGAGCGCGAGCTGACGCTCATGCTGCTGGTGGACGTCAGCGGGTCGGGGCTGTTCGGCTCGCGGGCGCAGTCCAAGCGCGAGCTGGCCGCCGAGCTCGCCTCGGTGCTGGCCTTCTCGGCCATCCGGAACAACGACAAGGTGGGGCTGCTGCTGTATAGTGATGAAGTGGAGAAGTACATTCCGCCGCGCAAGGGGCGGGCGCATGTGCTGCGGGTCATCCGCGAAGTGCTGTATTTTGAACCGCGCCGGCGCGGCACGGACCTGGTGAAGGCGCTGGAATTCATGGGACGCGTGCTGCCGCACAAGGCCATCTGCGCGGTCATCTCGGATTTCCTGGACAACGCCCCGCCCGACCGCCGCGCGCCGGTGTGGACGGAGCCGTTGTCCAAGGCGTTGCAAACCGCGCTGCGTGTGGCCAACCGCCGCCACGATGTGGTGGCCGTGCAGGTGACGGACCAGTACGAATTGGAACTGCCGGCGCTGGGCCGGCTGATCTTGGAGGACGCGGAGACCGGCGAGGTGCTGGAGGTCAACACCGGCAGCGCCATGCGCCGCGGGGCGTTCGCGTTGCAGCGGCAGAAGCACCAGGAGGCGCTGGTGCGTCAGTTGCGCGGCGCCGGGGTGGACCTCATCCAACTGCGGACCGACCAGCCGTATGGCGTGGCGCTTGGCAAGTTTTTTGAGAACCGCGAGAAACGGAGGCTGCGCGGATGATCACCAACGGCACCTTGTCCCGGGCGGCCGCGCCGGTTCCCGCCCCGGAGGACATTCGCGACCTCAAGCCGCCGCTGGACATCCCGAACGGCTGGGCGCCGCTATGGTGGACGCTGGGCGTGCTGGCGCTGCTGGTTGTTTTGTTTTGCGTTTGGCGCTGGTGGCGCGCGCGGCGTTTGCTGGTGCCCGTCGTGCCGCCCGTGCCCGCCCATGTCCGTGCCCGGCAGAAACTGGCTGCGGCGCTGGCCTTGCTGGCGCAGCCCAAGCCGTTTTGCATCGCGGTCTCCGATGTCACCCGGGTGTATCTCGAGGAGCGCTTCACTTTTCACGCGCCGGAACGCACCACCGAGGAGTTCCTGCGCGAACTGGCCGGCACCGACCGGCTCACCCCGGACCAGAAGGAGAGCCTCAGCCGGTTTCTGGAAAGCTGCGACCTGGTGAAATTTGCGCGCTATGAGCCGGGCGAGCCCGAGTTGCGCGCGCTGCATGAGTCGGCCGGGCGGTTGATTGACGAAACGGAACCCCGGCCCGCGACCGCCGCGACCGCGACCGTGCCGGCCCCGCCGGTGTTGAAGCCCCATTGATCATCCCATGACGTTTGCCCATCCTTATTTGCTGTTGACCTTCCTGCTGCTGCCGCTGGTGGCGTGGCTGAAGGGGCGGCGCGGCCGGTCGGCGGCGTTTGTGTATTCCTCCGTGCAACTGGTGGCGGGTCTCACGCGCGCGCGCCGCTCGCGGGCCGGCGCGCTGCTGGCCGCCCTGCGCTGGCTCAGCCTGGCCGCCTTCGTCTTCGCCTTGGCGCAACCCCGGCTGACCCGCAGCCACACGGAGGTGAAGGCCAGCGGCATTGACATCGTCTGCGCGCTGGATTTGTCCGGCAGCATGAAAACCGGGGATTATGTTGTCAACGGCCGGCAGGTGAGCCGGATCAACATGGCCAAACCCGTGCTCGAGCAGTTTATTGAAGGGCGGCCCAACGACCGCATCGGGCTGGTGGTGTTCGCGGCGGAGGCGTTTATCGCCGCGCCGCTGACGCTGGATCATGAGTATTTGCTGGATTACGCGGACCGTTTGGACATCGGGGCGATCAATTCGGACGCCACGGCGATCGGCGACGGCGTGACGGTGTCGCTGAACCGGCTGCGCGACCGCGACGCCAAGAGCAAAATCATCGTGCTGGTGACCGACGGCGGAAACAATTCCGGGAAGATCAACCCGGAAACGGCGGCGGAGGCGGCGAAGGCGCTGGGGGTGAAGATCTACACCATCGGCCTGGGCAACCGGGAAATCGTGCAGCGGATGCGGCTGCCGGCGAGCTTCCTCCCGGACGAGGACACGTTGCGGAAGATTTCGGAGAAGACCGGTGGCAAATACTACCGGGCGGACAATTCGCAAAAGTTCAAGGCCATTTACGCGGAGATTGACAAGCTGGAAAAATCGGAGGCCGTGATCAACAAATATACCCAATACCAGGAACTGTTTCCGTGGTTCATCAGCGCCGGGCTGGCCGTGCTGCTGCTGGAGATTCTCCTGGGCCAGACCCTGTTGCGGAGGTTGCCATGAATTTCGCCCACCCCCAAATCCTCTGGCTGCTGCTGGTCGCGCCCCCGGCGCTGGGCGCGTTCTTCTGGTGGTCGTGGCGCGCGCGGCAACGGTTGGTGGCGGCCTTCATTGACGCGCGGCTGCTGGCGCAGCTTACGGCGGGGGTTTCGCCCGTGCGCCAGAAAATCCGGCTGGCGCTGTTGGTGGCGGCGGTGGCGGGGCTGATCTTCGCCCTCGCCCGGCCGCAGTGGCAGTTTGACTGGGACAAGGTCGAGCAGCGGGGGCTGGACATCGTGGTGGCGGTGGACACCTCCAAGAGCATGCTGGCCACGGACATCGCCCCCAACCGGCTGGCCCGCGCCAAGCTCGCGGCGCTGGATTTGATGCAGCAGGCCAAGTCCGACCGGTTGGGCTTGGTGGCGTTTGCCGGCGAGGCCTATTTGTCCTGTCCGCTGACCATTGACGATACGGCGTTCCGGCAGAGCGTCGAGGCGCTGGATGTCCACACCATCCCCGAGGGCGGCACGGCCATCGCCACGGCCATTGACACGGCGCTGGCCACGTTCAAGGAAGGCGGGCATTACAAGGTGATGGTGCTGCTCACGGACGGCGAGGACAATGACAGCGAGACGGGCGCGCTGGAGGCGGCGCAGGCGGCCGGCAAGGCCGGGCTGAAGATTTTCACCGTGGGCATCGGCACCGCCGCGGGCGACCTGCTGCGGACCACCGATGCCAATGGCAACACCGACTATGTGCGCGACCCGGACGGCAACGTGGTGAAATCGCATTTGAATGAAGGGTTGCTCAAGCAGATCGCCGACGCCACCGGCGGGTTTTACCTGCCGCTGGGGCCGCAAACCATGGACACCATCTACGAGCGCGGCATCGCGCCGCTGCCCAAAACCGGGGCGCAGGAGAAGCTGATCCGGCGGTACCACGAGCAATACCAATGGCCGCTGGCCGCGGCGATGGCGCTGCTGCTCCTGGAAATGCTGCTGCCGGACCGGAAGCGCGAGCGGAAGGCCGCCCCCCCCGTTTCCCCCGGCGGCGCGGCGAAGGCGGCGGCGAAGGCGGCGGCGCTGCTGCTGGTGCTGGCGCTGCTGCCGTGGACGGGCGCCGCCTCGCCCGCGAGCGCCTTGCGCGACTATAACCGCGGCAATTACACCAACGCCGTCGAGGAATACGAGCGGCTGGCGCAAATCAGCACCAACGACCTGCGCCTGGTTTACAACGCGGGCGCGGCGGCGTACCGGGCGACGAACTACGACGAGGCCGCCAAACAGTTCCTGCTGGTGACCACGGCGCCGGACTTGAAATTGCAGCAGCGGGCCTATTACAACCTGGGCAACACGCTCTACCGGCAGGGCGAGCTCAAGTTCGCCGCCACCCCTGATTCCGACAGCCTGGCGGCGATGGAGGAAACCTGGCAGGCGGCCTTGAAGAGTTATGCGCAGGCGGTGAATTTGAACACCAACGACGTGGATGCCGCCTTCAACCAGCAGTTTGTCAAACGGCAGCTCGGCCTGATCGCCCAGTTGCGCGAGGCCATGCGGAAGGCCAAATTGTCGGCGGACGCCGCGGTCCGGCGCAACGAGTACCACACGGCGTTGGAAATCATGGAGAGCCTGAACAACCCGATTGCCACCAAAAAATTCCAGGACTACATCAAAAAACTAAAGGACATCGATGCGATTGCCACTCCTCCTCAGTCTTAGTCTGCTGTTGCTGACCGGGTTGTCCGTCCGGGCGCAGTTCATCCCGGCGGAGGACTTTTTCAACAACGGCGCGCACTTTTACATCTCCAACAACATCCCCTCCGCAATGGAGCAGGTGGACCTGGGGTTGAAATTATATCCGAATGACCAGAAGTTGATCGCCTTGGACAAGCTGCTCAAACAACAGCAACAACAACAGCAACAACAGCAGCAAAACCAGCAGGATAAACAGAATCAACAAAAACAGCAGAACCAGCAGGCGCAGCAATCGCAGGATAAAAAGGACCAGGACGCGCAGGCCAAAAAAGAGGCGGAGCAGAAGCAGGAACAGGAAAAACAGGCGCAGGCCGCGCCGCAGGATAAACAAGACAAAACCGGTGGAGAAACCAACGACGTGGCCGAGGTCACCGGCGAACACGAGATGACCCCCAAGGAGGCCGAACACCTGCTCGACGCGCAAAAGAACAACGAACAGTTTCTGACCCTCAAGCCCAAGGAAAAAGCGGAGGACGCGCGGCGGTTGGTGAAGGATTGGTGAGAACCGAATTGGCGGATTAACCAACGCACCGGTGGGGTTTCAAAATGCGTATGGTCGGTTTTGCGCTTTCAGGAATGCCTTGCTTAAAACCCGGCCATGCTTTACCTATATCCTGCGTCCATTTGCTGACTTGAAATGAAATGAAACTTGAATCCCAGCGCGTCTCGTCTGTGCCGGAGGGCCGGAGGGGAAGCCTCGTTTCGTCGGGGAACCAGCGGCCTTGGCTGGCCGGGGTTTTGCTCTTCCTCTTATTCATCTGCCGGCCGGCGGCGGCGGCGCCGGTGGGGACCAATGAGGCGGCCCATGCCGTCCAGGGCTGGCTGCGGCAGGATCAGCGCCCGCTGGGCAAAATCTTGTCCGCGAAGATCCGGCGCACCGAAGCCGTCCGGGACGCCGTCGGGAACGTGGTTTATTTCGCCATCCATCTGGACCCGGCCGGCTATGTCATTGTGGCCGGAGATGACACGGTGGAGCCGTTCATCGCATTTTCGGCGGGCGGGGACTTTGATTCGTCGGCGCGGGAGGGCGTGGCGGCCTGGGTGAACCGGGATTTGCCCGGGCGGACGGCGCGCGCGCGCGCGCGCGCGGGCGATCGGGAACGGCAGGCGCAGCGGAAATGGCGGAGCGCCCTGGCGGCTTCGCCCATTCCCCCGCCGGATTTGCCCACCAATAACTACGTGGTGCTGGGGTCGCAGATCTGGGTGGCCCCGTTTCTGCAAACTTGGTGGAATCAAATGACCGACATCTCCCTGAATGACGCGTGTTTCAATTACTACACGCCCCCGTACGGCGCGGGGAACGTGAATAATTATTTTTGTGGCTGCGTCGCCACCGCCATGGCCCAGTTGATGTATTATTACCACTACCCGACCGCCGCGGTGGGCACGGGGACGTTTCCCATTACGGTCAACGGCGCCGGCACGATGGCCAGCTTGCGGGGCGGGAATGGCACGGGCGGTCCCTACTCCTGGACCAACATGCCGCCCATCCCCAACAATCCCACGACCGCCCAGGCGCAGGCGATTGGCGCGCTGTGTTACGACGCCGCGGTGTCGGTGAGCATGGATTTTGAGGCGGGCGGCTCCGCCGCGTACGATTCGGCGGTGAAGCCGGCGTTGACCGGGACCTTTCAATATGGGGGCGCGGCTTACGGCTTCAACAACAACAACACGTTGAGCGGCACGAATTTGCTGGCGATGATCAACCCGTGCCTCGACGCCCGGATGCCCGTGATGCTCGGGATTGAGTCCGTGGAGGACGGGGGGCACGAGGCGGTGTGCGATGGCTATGGCTACAGCGGGTCCACCTTGTTTCATCACGTCAACATGGGTTGGGGCGGCAACGACGACGTCTGGTACGCGCTGCCGGACATTGATACGTTCGACAACAACGGCAATTACACGGTCGTTACGGATTGCATCTATGATGTCTATACCAACGGCTCCGGCTTGGTCATCAGCGGACGCATCACGGATGCCACCGGCGCGCCGGTGGCCGGGGCCGCCATCACCGCCAAATATTCGGGCGGCGCTTTTACGGCGACGGCGGACACCAACGGGATTTATGCCCTGATCAAGCTGCCGGCGAACACGCTTTTGGCGCTGACCGTCACCAACGCGGGGTGCCAGCCGGCCGGCGCAAATGACACCACCGGCCAGAACGCGGACAACACGATCAAAACCGGCAACATTTGGGGGGCAAATTTCACCCTGGCCCCCACGTTGCTCGCCGTCCCGAAAAGCGGTTTCGCGGCCATCGGGCCGGTGGGCGGCCCGTTCAATATCACCGGCCAGACTTACAGCCTCACCAACGGCACGACGGCGGCGATCAACTGGGCGGCGTCCAGCCCGCCGGCTTGGTTGGACCTTTCCACGAACAAAGGCGCGGTGGCGGCGGGTGCGGGCGCGGGTTTGGCCATCTGCCTCAGCCCGGCGGCGGCGGGCCTGGCGGCCGGCTCCAACGCCGCCACGATCTGGATCACCAATCTGACCACCGGTCTGGCGCAGGCTCTCCCTTTTTCCCTCGTGGTGGCCGCGGCGGATTACCCCCTCGCCGTCACCGGCTATAATGACGACGTGGTCGTGGAGAAAACCGCGACCGGGGGCGACTCTTATTTGTACGCCGACACGTTTGACACCAACAACACCATGCTGTTCACCACGGCCACGCCGTTCTGTTTTTACGAGCACGGTTTGGTGGCGGTCAATCAGGGTTCGAACAATGTGGCGTCGGTGGCCGGACTGCCTTCCGGCGGGTTCTTTACGAGCGCGGCGGACGGGGCGACGACGTTTCAATTCGGGCCTTACGTCGGGTACAATGTGCTCGCCCTGACGGCGGGGGCAACGAACGGAACGCTCACCCTGGCCGTGCCGCAGGCCTGCAAATCGTTGTCGGTGCTGGCGGCCACGGCCGAAGGCGGCGGCAACGGCACGATGGTCCTCAATTTCGCGGACGGCACGCACAGCCCCCCGCTGGCCTTCAAAGCGGCCAATTATTTCTCCCTGAATTCCCCCGGCGCGGGCGCGGCGTTGAGCCGGTTTGGGCTGCTGTTTCCGGGAGATTACAATGAATTCGACACCTACGACACTTCGTATGGGTTTCCCAATGTTTATCAAACCACCACCAACCTGGCGGCCGTGGGCCTGCACACCAAGCCCATCAGCTCGGTCACATTCGCCATGCCGGGCGGGCAGGGGACGAACGCGGTGACGGGCATTTTCGCCCTGAGCGGGACCCAATCGCCGTATCCGCTGATCACGGCCCAGCCGCAGAGCGCGTCCGTCGTCGTGGGCGGCGCTGCGGCCTTCAGCGTGGGCGTCAGCGGTCGGGCGCCGCTGGCGTATCGCTGGCTGCTGAACGGCGCGTTGCTCGCGGGTACGTCCACCAACCCGACGGTGAACATCCCCAACGCCGGCCTGGCCAATGCCGGCTATTATCAGGTGATCATCACGAACACCTCCGGCGCGGTCACCAGCTCGGTGGCCACGCTGTCCCTCACCAATCTGCCCGTGCGCTTTGCCACCGGCGGGAAGGCGCTCCTATACGGCGGCGGCCAGTTTATTCTGCAACTGACCAACTTGGCGGGGCAGGGGGCGGTGGTGATTTCCGCCTCGACCAACCTGATGCAGTGGACGCCGGTTTTCACGAATCCCTCCGCCTTCGGCTCGTTCAACTACACCGACGTCAACGTCCGGGTGTTTCCCCACCGGTTTTATCGCGCGACCACGCCGTGAGCGGGAGACCGCGCTGCAAATGCGGCCGGCCCTACGGGCTTGACGATGTTGCGGCCGGGGTGGCGGGCAGGGTGTGGATCATCCAGCACAGGCCAAAACGGTCGGCCACCATGCCGAAGGACGGGGAGAAAAAGGTTTTGGCCAGCGGCATCTGCACTTCCCCGCCGTCCGCCAAGGCGGCAAAGAATTTCTCGGCCTCGGCCACGCTCTTCACGTTCAGGGACAGGGAGAAGCCCTTGAAGGACGGCGCGCCTTCACAACGGCCGTCGGAGGCCATCAGCAGGGTTTGGCCAACCTGAAAGCTGACGTGACAGATTTTTTCAGCGTTCGCCGGCGGGCAGCCCGGGTCGGGATTTTCCTTGAAACGCATCAGGAACTGCACCCGGGCGCCCAGCGCCCGGCGGTAGAATTCGAGGGCCTCTTCACAGCGGCCGGCGAAGTTCAGGTACGGTTGAACGTGGAAGGTTTGATCGCTCGTGGTCATGGTTTGGGGGGACATAACTTTGATTTTGGTCAGGTTCTAATTTGATTTGGTTCGCTCCCGCGGGCGGCCTGGCCGGCTGTGTTCGCGGCCGGCGGGGCGGCGGCGCGTGGGATCGGCCGGCGCGGCGAAGGCGCGGTTCAGGCGGCGGGACATACATTTAACCATGGGGTTAAATGTTAGCGGAGGCCGGGCCGAGGTGCAAGCATTTTTTGCGGTGTAATAAACAAGTTTTGACGGGTGGCCCCGGGAATTCCTATCGTCAGCCCGGCGGCCGTAATGGCTGCTGGTGGTCCTGCATGGTCTTGTGTAACATCTGCTTTGGGGGCTGATGCGAATCGTCTTGGAGGATTGCCCCCTGATTCATTTTTAAACCTGCTTAATTTTGGCCTGATTGGTCAAGAAGCCCGCCGGATCGAAGTTCAGCGAAAATTGGACAAATTTGGCCGCTAAGGAAGTGAACACTTGAACCTGCGGGCCACCCATGGCTGTAAAAATGAAAAAATCTTCCGATGCAATAATGATCGTATCGTTCCTTTTAGTTGTTTCCTTTGGTTTTTGGTGGCTAATCAGTCCCTCGAAAGAGTTGACCCTGGTAAACGCCTCACTTGTTGGTGACACTAATGCGGTATTCATGCTGGCAAAAGACGGCGCAAATATTAATTGGAGATCAAAGCAAACAGGAAAGACGGCGTTAATTGTGGCTGCCAGTTATGGAAAAGCTGAGGTTGTCAACATATTGTTGAGGTTGGGTGCGGATATAAATATTAAAGACAATTTAGGTAAAACGGCCGGAGATTATGCGGCATCAGGGGGTTGGACAAATTTGACCAAACTCCTATCCACTAACAGTATGATAAGCAACCAAGTGGACTTTACACGTCAACCAAAGCCGTAAGTCCAACCCCAAGCAAAGTGCCATGTTCGTTGAAAAATGAGCCTTACGCGCCAACCATGGCACGCGGGATGCCAGGAAATTAAACGCTGGACATTTTGTTTACGAATGTTTCAGCAAGTGAAGCAAACCCTCCCTGCTCAACGCCCTCATGGAGCCGTTATTGGAGGATTGAAGAAATTATTCATCTCATCGCTCTCCCCATAGCTGCTATAACCGCCGGACGAAACTCCCTGCGACTGCAGATACGCGTTACCCTTCTGGTTGTATTCCGCCCCGTACAGGCCCAGCCCTTGCAGCACCTGTTGCATGAAGCCGGGCGGATCATCCTGCCGCTGCCGGTCGCGCAGCGCTTTCTTGGAGCCGAAATAATAGCGCACCCCGAACAGCAGGTGGTCGTAGCCATGGTCGCCTTTGGCCGCCTCCGCCGTCAGCGCCAGTCCCCGGATCGGGGTTTGGTATTCCAACTCCGCCCGGCCCAAGTTATCACCAAATGCCGTGGTGTACGAGACTCCCGCCCGCAAATCCTTGATTGGATAATAATCAACGGACACCCGGCCGATGAACCGGGTCGGGTTGGTGTCAATGAACGGCTCCGCGTTCGCATAATTGATTTGGCCGATGCCGGCAAACGCACCCAAGGTGAATTGGCCGATGTAGTATTGCGCTTCCGGCCCCAATTGAAAGGTGTCCACCCCGCTGCGGTACAAATACCCGCCGGCCAACCCGATCAGGCCAATGTCAGGATCGCGCCAGAAGAAATGCCCGGCTCCGCCGTAAAAATCCCCGGCCCCGATGCGGCTGTACAACGTGTCGGCCTGAAAACCAAAGGAGTGGCTGACCGGCAAGGTGATGGTGGCGTTAAAATTATTGCCCTCGGAGCCGTCCATTGTGCCGCCCGCATACCCCGCCTCGCCGTTGATTTCCGAGACCGCCGGCGCGGCTTGGGCGATTATCGAATCCGCCCCGCCCAAAACCAGGAAGAGCGTCAGAAAAGGGAATGCCGTCCGCCTTCCCTTTGCGGGCTTATGAAACAGCGGACTAATTCCAAGGTTCGCCTTCAAGCAGAACTGATTATGCAAGCAGTTCTGTGGAGAGTCAATTAAAAGCTACCCCAGAATTCCATTGGCCACGGATGGCTGGGTATCCGCCAAAT
>Ga0182012_10002427_pt1 | contig 20129 bp, 17 predicted proteins | sample 612S2SmetaG_FD_120486 | JGI IMG/M metagenome (GOLD analysis project Ga0182012, IMG submission 120486) | Permafrost microbial communities from Stordalen Mire, Sweden - 612S2S metaG | ecosystem: Environmental > Terrestrial > Soil > Wetlands > Permafrost | place: Sweden: Stordalen | collected...
AGTCTTTTCCAATTGAAGGATGAGCCTGAATGGAGCGAAGTTCAGGCGAACTGAGGAAGGTCCTTTCTGTTTTGGATTTGGATAGGTTAGCAGCCGCAGTCGTGGCGGAGGGAATGTGGAAATCGTCTTATTGATTTCCAAGGTTTGTGGAAAGGTCGGGAAACGGTATTTTTGTTTTCCGAGCTTTCCATAAACCGTCATTTCCTCCGCCTTTTGGCTTATGCCGACGTTCTGAGTCGATCGAAGAGTTTTGCTTTGGCCTGTTGCATTGTTCTTGCTGCATCTGTGTCGCTGGTGGCAGCTGCGACTCGTTTGAGAGCGTTTGTGCTGAGTCCGGGACGCAGGAACCGGTTGGGTTTTTCCAGTGCCAGCAGGGTTTCCAGTGGCGTCTGGTAGCGCTTATAGCGGGTGCGTTTTCGTCCTCTGGCATCGATGTCAACCTCGGGCTGGGCGCAGGGTCGGTGGTAGTTGAGGTAGGGGTTTAGGTGGTTGCGGTAGAAGCTGTTGATCGGCTCGGCGTAGGCCTGGTCGATGTATCCGTAGCCGATGTGCTTGCGCAGGACCCAACCGTTTTTGGTCTCGACCAGGCCGTTGTCGCCGGACTGGCGTGGACGGCTTTTGGTCTGCTCGATGTTCAGCTTGTTGAGCAGTTGGGCGACGGTGCGGTTGAGGAACTCGCTTCCGTTGTCGGAGTGAAATCCCTGGATGCGGAAGGGGAACTGGCGCAGCATGGCCTCCAGCACGGGCAGCAGGTAAGCCTCTGAAATGCGGGCAGTTGCGGCTGCCACCTGCCACTGTGTCACCTCATCGACGGCGTTGATGTGGTAGACACCCTTGACTGTCGGCGAGTCGCCCTGGTGGACCGTATCGAGGCGCAGATAGCCGGGTTCCCCGCGCGGATCGGGCTTGCGCCGTTCGCCGATCGACACGGTCGTGGGCCGGGTCTTGGTGTAGTTCAGCCGCCGCTCGCGATAGCGCTGGCTTCGGCGCAGGTTGTAAAGATGGCCGTTGGAAATGGCAGCCAGGCGCTCGAACTCCGCCTTGCCGTAGACCTCGAACTCGCGCTTGAGAATGGCCCGCGTGGCCGGTCCGGAGAGCGTCTCATGGGCCTCGTCGACCGAGGCCAGCAGTTCGACGTCGGCCAGCGTGTAGCGCTTCGGAAAGCTGCGCCGAAGGTACTCCGTCACCCGCACCTGGCCACTAGCCGAGTAGCTGGCCACTAGCCGCGTAACCTGCGACCGGCTCATCCCGGTCATCCGCTCGACATAGCGGCGCAGCATACCGCGAGCCACTTTACCCTGCCTGGCATACTCCTGATCGATGAGCACCCGCTCCACCCACGCGTAACGCTGAATGCGGTTCTCACTCTCAAATCGAAGCTCCTCGCTGGCCAAAATAAACCCGCGAATCTGCTCCAAACTCAACTTCTCGGCTTCGTACACGCTGATCTTCAATCCTCAGCTTCGCCGATCCTTCAGGCTCATCTCGTGTTGGAATCAAATCCTGCCTTCAGGCTCATCTTGTATTGGACAAGAGTGTCGGGAAGATTCCGAAACTTCTTGGGATATGATCGCCAATGGCTGGAAGATGTCGGATCGGAAGACAGCCACGGGAGGGCGCTCTGGTCGCTGGGAACAGTCCTCGGTAAATCGCAAAATGCGGGATTGCGCGGAGCCGCCGGACGTCTCTTCGAGGCTGCGCTTCCTTCAACGCTCGCCTTCACTAGTCCGAGAGCATGGGCTTTCAGCGTCTTGGGCATGCAAGCCTACCTGGACTGGTTTCCAGGGGACAGAGTTGTTCAAGGGGCGCGAAACACGCTTGCAAACCGCCTCCTCGATATCTACACGCGCAGTCGTTCCGAAGAGTGGCATTGGTTTGAGAAAAGCCTCTCGTATTCCAATGCCAGATTACCTCAAGCTCTGATCCTTGCCGGATGGCACAGTGACAATCGAAGCATGATGCAGGCCGGCATACAGTCATTGCGTTGGCTCGTATCCGAGCAGATACGCGAAGATTGCAATGTCTTTGTCCCCATTGGCTCAAGAGGTTTCTATGTGCAGGGAGAAGACAAAGCACGTTTCGATCAACAGCCGGTAGAAGCGTGCGCAACAATCTCTGCATGCCTTGAGGCACAACGCCTCACAGGAGACGAACAGTGGTTCAGAGAAGCCTATCGCGTTTTCGGGTGGTTTCTTGGAAAAAATGATCTGCACACCCCGCTTTACGATGCGACGACAGGCGGCTGCAGAGACGGACTTCACCCCGATCGCGTGAATGAAAATCAGGGGGCGGAATCAACGCTCTCGTTCCTGATGGCGTTGCTTGAATTGCAGGCGGCCCCATCAGCAAACGAATTCAACTGCAAACATGAAATGAGCGCCGCACATTGACTTCAGCCCAATCAAACGTTACCACATCTGGTCATCAGTCAACCTCTCCATGCGGTTTGGACGGATGTTCAAAAACGCCGCTTTTCAGACGTCATGTTGGCAATCCCATTCTGACGCGAGAGGATTGGCCTTATCCAATAAACAGCGTCTTCAATGCAGGCGCGACTTTGCTCCAGAATGGAGAGACGCTCTTGCTGTGTCGGGTGGAGGACTGCACTGGCATGTCTCACCTGTGCGCTGCCCGCTCGGCTAACGGAATCGACGGTTGGATCATCGATTCGAAGCCAACGCTGATGGCCAGTCCACGCGAGTTTCCAGAGGAGATCTGGGGAATTGAAGATCCCCGCATCACGTATGTTCCTGAACTCGAAAAATACGCGGTGGCCTATACTTCCTTTTCGCGAGGCGGGCCAGGAGTCTCTCTCGCCATGACCGCCGATTTTAAGAACTTTGAACGTTTCGGCGTCATCATGCAACCGGAAGATAAGGACGCAGCTCTTCTCCCAAAAAGGATCGGCAATCGCTGGGCTCTCATTCATCGGCCGGTCACAACTCTGGGCGCTCACATGTGGGTCTCTTATTCGCCCGATCTGCATCATTGGGGCAATCACAAAATCATGCTTGAGGCAAGACGCGGTGGGTGGTGGGATGCGAACAAGATTGGCCTTTGCTCCCCACCGATCGAGACGGCCAAGGGCTGGCTGACCATCTACCACGGGGTACGCAATACTGCATCCGGGAGCATCTATCGATTAGGTCTGGCGCTCTTTGATCTGAACAAGCCCGAACTTTGCCTGCAGCGCGGAAACTGTTGGATGTTCGGCCCGGAAGCGCCGTACGAACGAGGCGGAGATGTAAGCGATGTAGTCTTCCCTTGCGGACAGACGATCGCAGCGGATGGCGATACCATTCATCTCTATTACGGGGCCGCAGACTCCTGCATGGCTCTGGCAACCGGGAGTATTAGCGCCTTGCTGGAATGGCTGGAGGAGGACTCCAGTTTGGCAAATGGAACCGGCACTTAATCGAGGCAATCTATTCTGCAACTCCGCGAACGGGTACAGTCTCATGGGGATTGTGGGACAGGCAGAGTAATTTAGCAAGCTTGTACCAGGGCGAGGCGATTTGTTGTCAAGAGCGCATCCCCCCAGAACAAAAGAATCCTGATTCACACGGATTCCAGCCCCTCCGCCAATGCGACACCGGAGATCGCCACTGATCTTGCCCAATACGTTCATGCGGATATGTTTCTTCTCCACTTTATCGTCATATTTCCCATGACTACAGCCTACGACTTCTTTCCTGAGACGACCTTTCTTGAAGAGGCTAGCAGACTTGCGGAAGAGCATCTGGCACTGCAACAGAATGATCTGCATGCGATGGGACTTGATGCCTAGACCATAATCGAGAGCGGTCATGACGTGGTAGGCCACATCATGACTGTCATCGATCGCGAAAAGATAGACACGGTGGTGATTTCGACGCATGGCATTTCGGGTTGGCCACCCCTTGTTTTTGGCTCAACCGCAGAAAAGGTAGTTAAGCTTGTGCCGCGCCCAACGTTGCTCCTCCGATCCAGCGAACCAGGGCCGAGGGGATAGCATCCAAGGCCTTGTGACGAGAAAGGTGCAGTCCAGAGCGGCTCTTTTACGCAGATGAATGAGCCGCAGAATACATCGTAACTCCGCTCGTGAGTGGGACTCCGCTATTCTTCAATGCGATTTCTGTTCCGCGGGCTAGACAATCCGGTTCGGCGTTAACGTTGCATGGGGAGTCCAGAGAAACATGCTAGCTTTTTGCAGATATAGCGCTTGTCTAGAATTGACAGCGCTTAGTCAGTAGCTGAACGTATCGGACAGCAAATCCCTTCGTCCCAGACCGCATACATAATGTAAACCCTGCTGCGCATCTAAAGCCCGCATACAAGATTGTCGTTCACGATATCCCCGGCATTTATGACTTATTTGGAGGAACGCATGGAATCCTCAACGATACCGAGCATCCGGGATACTGTTCGCGCAGCCGCGCCGTGGCGAGCGATCCGGTCTCCGCCTCGCCGTCGCCGATGACGCAAGCTACGATTAAATCGGGGTTGTCGAAGGCTGCTCCGAAGGCATGGCTTAGCGAATAACCCAGTTCGCCGCCCTCATGAATCGAACCAGGTGTCGTTGGCGCGACGTGGCTCGATATGCCTCCGGGGAAGGAAAACTGCTTGAACAACAGCTTCAGGCCGGCCTCATCCTGGGTCACATTTGGATACACTTCGCTCCACGTTCCCTCGAGATAGACATTCCCGACAATCGCCGGGCCACCGTGGCCGGGGCCGGCGACGTAGAACATGTTCAAGTCGTATTTCTTGATGGCCCGATTCAGGTGAACGTAGATGAAGTTCTGTCCGGGCGTCGTTCCCCAGTGCGACACCACCAGAGGCTTAACATGTTCCAGCAGCAGCGGCTCTTTCAGAAGTGGATTCTCGTAAAGATAGATTTGGCCGACCGAGACATAGTTTGCCGCGCGCCAATACGCATTCATCTTGCGAAGCAACTCCGGGTTAAGCGTGTCTGCAGTCTTGACGGACTCTTCCTGAGCGACAGTTTCCGGAGACTCATGGAGCACGTCCTGCATCATCAGTTCAGTTGACATCGTTTCTTCTCCTAAATTGGGCCATCTTGCGGTGACTATTGACAGGGCAATTTTTAATCGCGGACGATGCACTTCGGCAAATCTGCCGATGTGGCATTGTTTACTTGCGCGAGCCCCTAGGCCGAGCACGTCGAGCTTCTTGCAGGCGGATAGGAAGTCCTTCCAGAGCGGTAACGTCCGACAACTAAGTTAGTCTTCCCTCTTGAGAGCTCGGGAGACTGTACTACGCTGGACTGAGATTGAACTCGGATCACTCGATCCCAGCAGCGATATTCTTTGCTGAATTCAATTGCTACGACACAGGAATCAGGCTGGACCATATGAAGAGGGATAGCCTCTTTCTCCTTTGCATGAATCCTCAACGATTTCTTCCTAGACTGGGCTGTTCCGCTTTTCAGATGCAAAAGTGTCCGTACCGCAGCGCCGATGGATGCCGTCTTTGTGGGGCTTCACAGCCTGCTCTAGCCGGCAATTTTTTCGTGCCCCTGAGGAGACTATGTTCCTTCCAACTGTTGGTATCTGGTCCCTACTGCTCATCAAGACCTTCGTGGACGTGGACCGCGAAAACGTCGTGTGCCACTGGGCGCGATATGTACGATGGAACGACTGTTTCAACCGGAGTATCGGCATTGACTTATAATCCGGGCACGGAGAAGGCGAGAAATGTGCTTTTCAGCAACGGCTAACTTTGTTGGCAGTGGAGTTCTCGGAGCGCTTGGCGTCGCCACGCTGACGAAGGTAAAGCACAGGCGCGAACTACTTTTTGCGGCCCTGCCGGCGCTCTTCGCCGTCCATCAATTCATTGAAGGATTCGTATGGCTTGGTCTCGACGGCTCGCTCTCACCCACGGTTACGCACGATATGGGGGCAGCGTACATGCTGTATGCGCAGGGTCTCCTTGTCTTTCTATTGCCATTCAGCATTTGGCTTTTTGAACCGGATGGGAAAGGGCGCAAGCGGATGCAGCCGTTCGTCTTTCTCGGCGGAACGACAGGTCTCTACGTGTTGTGGGGACTCGCTGCGTACCCTACCGAAATCTTCGTCAGGTCAAATAGCATCGTCTACATCAATCCAGCAACCAACAATACGGTCGTTGCAACACTTTATCTTATTGCGACCTGCGGCGCGATGCTGTTCTCAAGAGTGAGACTGATCGTCGTTTTCGGTGTCGCAAACCTGTTGATCCTACTAGCGGTAGCGGCAGTTAAGAGGTATGCTTTTACCTCGCTGTGGTGCGCATATGCGGCAATTGCAAGCTTGATTATTCTTGCCTATTTCTGGAGGAGCAGCGAAAGTCGGCCGCTTCATTACGCCACGAATGTGTGAGCCGATCGCGAATCTCGCAAATTTCTTGGTTATCAACGTTAACCGCGGCGGTTGCGCACCTTGAGCAAAACCACACAGCCTAATCATTGATTGCGGGAATACTGTCAGAATGGCATCCTCCGCAACAAGCGGTGCGTGGATGCATGGGAATTCGCCCGAGGCGGTGGAATTGCAATGTGTGGCTGGCAAGGCTCGACTTGAGTGGTTGACAGGTGACTCGATGATGTTGCGGGCGGCGGAATGGCTGGTGTGAGGCACTGCAAGCCCAAGTCTCGCAGCGGTAGATGCCATTGTTACGTCCGCACAGCCCACAATGGTCAACGGTCACCATACTGTGAGGATGAGTGCCCCCCCCTTAAAGCGCTCGTGCAAACTGGTCGTTTATGAGTTCAACTGCACCTGCAATTAGTCTGGAGACACGAATGGCTTCCTCGACAATACCGATCCTCCTGGATACGGTGCGCGATGCCGCGCAGCCCATCACAGGCTCGCCGTCCGACTATGATTCGCTTCTGACATTCATCGGCGACACGAGGGTCGTTTTACTCGGAGAGGCTTCTCATGGAACTAGTGAGTTCTACAAGGCGAGAGCGCAGATTACTGAACGCCTTATCTGCGAAATGGGATTTTCCGCGGTCTGTGTTGAAGCTGACTGGCCAGATGCACATCGAGTCAACCGCTTTGTGCGAGGGGACAATACAGATGTAGATGTCTCTATGTCTCTGAGCGGCTTCAAGCGTTTTCCCACATGGATGTGGCGCAATACAGAAGTGTTGGAGTTCCTCGGGTGGTTGAGATCACACAATGATCGTCTGGAGACGGATGAACGCGTCGGATTCTACGGACTCGACCTCTATAGCATGCATGCTTCGATGGAGTGTGTACTGCATTACCTCGATAGCATCGATCCCGATGCTGCCCGCCGGGCGCGAAATCGCTATGCCTGCTTCACTCAATTTGGGGATAATCCTCAACGTTATGGTTACGCTGCGGGACTAGGTCTCCGGCCCTCTTGCGAGAAGGAAGCTATCTCTCAGCTGTTGGACCTGCAGCGAAACTCTCTGCTCCAATCTCGAATGGACGGATTGGCCGCATTGGACCGGTTCTTTGACGCCGAGCAGAACGCTCGAGTAGTCAAGGATGCTGAGGAATACTACCGGGCGATGTTCGGCGATTCCGTTTCATCCTGGAACCTCCGTGACCAACACATGATGGAAACCTTCGTCGCCTTGTCTGATCATTTGAGTCTCCGGCAGCCATCCGCAAAGCTCGTTGTCTGGGCCCATAATTCGCACGTTGGAGATGCCCGGGCCACAGCCATGGGGCAGTCAGGCGAATGGAATATTGGTCAGCTCGTTCGGCAGAAATATGGAGATGATTGTCGAAGTATAGGCTTTACAACCTACTCTGGAACAGTGACGGCCGCATTCGAATGGGACGGCCGAACAGAACGGATTTGCGTAAGGCCGGCGCGTAAGGACAGCTACGAGCACCTACTGCACAACACAGGTATTCCAGCCTTCACACTCAATCTGGAGAAAGGTTCGCCAGTTTCAAATGCATTGCACGTCCCAATGCGCGAACGGGCCATAGGAGTGATCTACCGTCCGGAATCGGAGCTCGCGAGCCACTACTTTCAGGCATCTCTCTCGGACCAGTTCGATGCAGTCGTTCACTTTGATGAAAGCTTCGCTGTGGAACCAATGGATGGGATCGCCGAAAATGCCCAGGGGGAGCCTGCTGAAACGTTCCCATCTGGCATATGACTCTAAAGCCGAAAGGAAACAACAGCCGTATCCAGCCTGTAAGAGCGAGGATAAGGTTGTTGTCCATTTGTTTCGGAGTGTTTTGCAGTCTGCAGGCATTGGGCCAGCATCCCAGCCAGGGACTTCCCGCTTCTATCGCCAAGACTATTCCAAAAGTAGCTCTCGGCAAACCTCTCGCTTCACCCGTTCTGCTCCAGAAGGTGCCGGTAGACCTCGATCTTCCGTCGAGAAGGCGTGATGAGCTGTCTCATCTGAACAGTGCTGTCCAGTACTATCTTTCCGCAATCGCACAGATACAGACCGCTGGTTCTTCCAGCGACACTCAATATCGCGATCAAGCAATCGTCGATGGAAGACAGGTAGCGGAGCTTGCTTTCCAATCCGGACGGGCGGAAGCTGCCTTCGAATCTGTCTATGAAACAGGAACGCCAGGTCAGGATGCCGTTGGGCACGAAGAGGGGAGTTTGCGCACTGGAATTGCTTGGGTCAACGGACAGGTCACGAAATTGACGGCACAACGGGCTGCGCTGCAAAAACAGATTTCAGAGGCGAAGCGCGACCAACAGAAGCTGCTCAAGGAGCAGATCGATCAAATTGATGACGCGATCAATCTCGACGGAGAAATGAGCGACGCCCTGGCGAAGATCCAGACTAACTCAAACCTCCTTGGCCATCCTGGGCTGGCCGGTGACATCGACCGGCTGCAACGAACGACGCCCGAACTGATTGACGGTAAGGCAACGCGATTCGCACCTGCTCTCGAAAGCCTGAGCGGAGTTGCATCGGCTGGACTTACCAGTCAGGTATCGTCACTTTTCCAACTTCATGGGGCGAGAAGTGCCATCGACGATCTAATTGATCAGACGAAGGTAATCGAACAAGAGGCGACCAGTCTTGAAGACCCACTGACGGCCATCGTCCAGAAGTCGATGAATGTGGCCCCATCCAATCTCCAGGAGGCGAAAGGCGCAGGCCAGGGCTTTGAATTTGGACCCGCTTTCACCAAGGAGAGCTTTGCAGCAACAAGTGCGACACTCAAGGCTCTTAGCGCAACTGCGGTCCCTCTAAGCCAGGAAATCGTCACGCTGGAGCAAGCTAGAGCCAACCTGCTCGCTTGGCGTACCGCAGTCAACCTCGAATACCGGGGTGTTGTTCGGTCCTTGGTACTTCGGTTCGTTGGGATCGCGGTCGTCCTAGGGGTGCTATTGATTCTTGGGGAGGTATGGAAGCGTCTCACAGTGCGCTGGGTCCACGATGTCAGGCGTCGGCGGCAACTCATGGGGCCACGCCGTATCGTGATCGGCTGTCTCTGTGCACTCGTGCTCTTCTTCGGCTGCGTGACACAGTTTCATTCCGTTGCCACTGTCGCCGGCTTCATCGTCGCTGGCCTTGCGGTGGGGTTGCAAACAATCCTACTCTCCGTGGCTGCTTACTTCTTCATTATAGGAAGGTATGGAGTGCAGGTGGGCGACAGAATGACGATCACGGGAGTGACAGGTGACGTCATCGAGGTCGACTTGCTTCGGTTCTACTTACTGGAACTTGCCGGGGACGGGGATGAACTGGCGCCAACCGGCCGCGTAGCGGTCTTCAACAACGCAGTCCTCTTTCAAGCTGGAATTCCCGTTTACAAGCAGATGCCGGGGATTGAGTATACGTGGCATGAAATGACTCTCTCGCTACATCCGACTTGCCCACGCGAAGAAGTGAGCAAGACCATCCTCGCTGCGGTGAGTGCGATCTACGAGAAATATCGGGAAGGCGTCGAACAGCAGCATAAGGATGTCATGGGCTGGGCAGATATCAGAGCAGGTGCGCCCAAGGTCGAGTCGCGGCTTCAATTCGCTGGAGGCGGCCTTCAGTTGCTCGTACGCTTTCCAGTGAAACTCGACAACGCTACTCAGGTCGATGCGCAGGTTACGCAAGCGATGGCGCATCTCATGGTGGAAGACGTTACGGTCAAAGCGGCTGTGGCTGCTGATCCAACGATCAAAGCGACTGTGCAGGCCTGAAGGACGCCCCGCGGTTGCTCGATAGAGAGGTCCGTTGGGCGGGTCGCGGAAACTAGAACTGACTGTCTTCAATGAACAACTCTATTCGCTAACTCTCTGAACGATCGCGTCGAACAGTACCGTGCGTTGCCGAGGCGGCACGCGGATACCTGGATTCAGCGAGAAGCGAATCCTAAGAACACCCCGGAGTGGATCCTCAAATCTATTCAGGAAGGAATCGATCCTGCCAAAGTACTGGCCGCGATTCGGACCATCGGCTCGGGGAATGCGGCGGTCCATTGAGACCATACATGCGGATCACGCGATTCTAGGATGAGGCCAGCAGTAGACTTCTGTGGCGGACGTGGCACACCGCAAATCGGAACATGAGGGTGAGCAGAGAAAACATGAGCACCGAAACTACCATCGACAAGCACGCAATCCACGACAAGCTTGAAGCTCAGATAAAGACCCTTGAGGCGAAGCTTGAAAGGCTGAAAGCGCAGGCCGAGACGGCGAAAGCCAGTATCGAAATCAAGGCGATCAGCGATTTGAGAGCCAAAAAGCATGAGATGCATCAGAACCTTCATGACCTGAAGGAGGTAGGCGAAGACAAGTGGGAGCGCGCGAAGACGGCTCTCGAAGCGCGAATCGCAACTTTCGAGAAATCCGTTCACGCTATCGAATTGAAATTCAAAGCACACTGATACGTTCTGAGCCCCCGGAGCCCGGCGCCTCCGGGAGCAGGAGATAGTCGGTGTGACTGTGAGGCAAGTAAGTTCGCGGACTGGATCTTCCGCTTGACGCTTGCCTCACGGAGCCTGCAAACGAATCTTCCGGTTCCGATGAATGTGGTTGAGACAACCCTCATGGTCGCAAGCACCTACCCGCAAACGGTCCCACGCATCTCCTTACGGTAGTCTGAACGGAAAACACGAGAGAATTCGCTATGAGAAACTACGATCGCATCAATGAACTTCCCCCCCAAGGCATCAACGACAAGCGCGCTCATATCATCGGTGGCGGAATTGCTGGACTTTCGGCTGCGGCGTTTCTGGTCACCGACGCTGGCATGGCTGCCGATCGAGTGACGATCTACGAGAGTTTGCCCCTGATGGGAGGCTCGATGGATGCGTACGGAAATGCCAAGATCGGCTACACGAGCCGCGGCGAACGAGAACTCGAAGCCTACATGGAGTGCCTCTGGTATGTCTGCGGCAAGGTGCCATCTGTGCAAACTCCTGGCCTCACGATCCTCGACGAGAGCCACCGAGCCAATGTTCTGGAGCCGATCCATTGTCACTTTCGGTTGATGGAGAAGCAAGGAGAGCACTACGATTCCTCCGGCCCTCTGATGTCTACAGACGATGCCGGGAGAATGCAGAAGCTTCTGCTTACGCCGGAGAGCGAAATCGAGATGAAGACGGCAGCCGAATGGTTCAGCCCCGAATTCACAAACTCGGTGTTCTGGCTTTGCTGGAGCAGTATGCTCGCTTTTCGCGACTACAACTCGCTGATCGAAGTTAGACGCTATATGGCGCGATTCCTCATGAAAGACTACGGGATGGTTTGGCACCGTGGGATACTGCACACGGAGTACAACGAATACGACTCCATCATCAAGCCGATGCATGTGTGGCTCAAAGGCCTGGGCGTCCGCTTCCGGGCAGCCACGACAGTAACCGATATCGCGACAATCAACGAAAAAGGTGAGACCGTAGCTTCTGAGCTGACGTTCCGCGATAACGCCGGCATTCATCATGCGAGACTGACGCGCGACGACCTTGTGTTCTTCACCAACGGATCCTTGACTCAAAACTCGGAGATGGGCGACAAAGATACCGTACCGAAATTTGATCGGCAAACAGAGGATCGCGGGTGCTTTACGGTTTGGGAGAGTTTGGCGGCGCGCGATCCGAAATTTGGCCGTCCCGCAGCATTCATCTCAAACATCGAACAATCCAATTGGATGTCGTTCTTCCCGACGATCACAGGCGATCGAACTCTATTTGACCATATCGAGAAAAAGACCGGAGATCGCGCCGGCACTGGCGGAGCCATTACGATCGTCGATTCAAGTTGGAAAATCAGTTTTGTCCTTTACAGCAAGTACTTTCCCGACCAGCCTGCCGATGTAAATGTACTTTGGGCCTACGGTCAATGCAGCGGGACGATCGGTGACTTTATCAAGAAGCCGATGCGCGAATGTACCGGAGCGGAGATGTTTGCGGAGTTGCTCTACCACTGTGGCCTCAAGGACGAGACGGAAGGGATTCTTGCGCACAGCGCAGTGTCGACTTGCATGATGCCCTACATCACCAGCCAGTTCTCGCCGCGCAAGGTCAGCGACCGCCCGAAGGTTATTCCTGAAGGCTGTGTCAATCTTTCCTTCATCGGGCAGTTTGCCGAATTGCCGGGCGATGTGGTCTTCACTGTGGAGACTTCCGTTCGCACGGCCATGATGGCGGTCTGGGGGCTTATCGGGTTGAAGAAGCCAATGATTCCGCTTTATCAGCCCATCTATGATCTGCGAGTGCTCGCTACTTCTGTAAAGGAAACCCTCGGCATCGACGAATTCACGCCTGAAAATCTCCATGCCATCGCCCTCTCCGGTCCGCCGCTTTCCACTCTTCTTGCCTTTCTGAATGAGTTGCCTGTGCCCATCGTTTGAACCATTTCCTCATTTGGACGCGATCTAAGCCCGGACTCTGACGCCTGTTGCAGTCGGGCTTCGGCTATCTCCAAGAAGACTCGGGTGAATAGTGGCTGATTGCGTTCCATCGGCGAAACACTTTCGGTGCACATTCCTTACGCACCGCCGAGATAGCAGCTTTCCGCTTGCTTCAATTGGAGGAGAGGTCACGCCCTTTGATAGAAAAGGCGAAAAACCTCGCGTCCTCAGGGAGGCGTTCAAGATACCTTACGCATCACATCTCTTGCGCACGGGCGATCGCCCCGCGCTGAACGAACCGCTGAATTCTGTTCTGAAATCGCTTATCGGGGAGGGATGTGCAGCTGCAAGGCATCGCGCTTCGAGCTGAAGTTATCGTAGAGCTTTCGGGCACCACAAGGGCTGGCGACCGCGTCATGGGTACTCGAGTAGAGCATCCATTCCAGTATCGCTGTGTAGCGCCTGATCTTGCGCGAGCCTAGCGCAACCATAGCTGCAATAGCCGCGAAAACGCTCAATAGCCATACAGGAATTGACCTTATCTTCAAAGCGCGGCGTGAGCCGAGTACCTCAGCCGCCAGAAGGCCGATCTCTCGAAAAGTGAAGATATCTGGGCCTCCAATCTGATGTTCACGCCCCGCCATCTTAGGATTGGCAATGCAGTCGGCGATGAACGCAGCGACGTCGTCTCCATCAACTGGATTGATACGATGCGATCCATCTCCGACAACTGTGTAGCGGCCGCGTTGCAGCACCGAATCGAAAGCGCGGTTCGTCAAGTCGCTAAAAAATGCGGTCGGTCTGACGACTGTGAACGCGACTCCTGCTTGGCGACAAGCTGCGCCAATCGCATCCACTGCACATTCTTTGGCGTTGCTGAACTCGCTCAAAGTCCTGGAATCACGCCCTTCGAATGTTGCCACCAAAATGACGTGTTTAGCGCCAGATTGGACTGCCTCAAGTCCGAATCGAATGTTGGCATCTCGATCGATCGCCCAGAAATCGTCGGTTGAGTCGACATGCACGTTACTCGATGACATGCACGAGATCGCGATCTGAGCGCCTGAGAGAGCCCGAGCATAGGATTCGATACGGGAAGCGTCAACAAAGGCGAGTGTGGCTCCCAGGGCATTCAGGTTGTGCTGGTCGGCCTGGCAGGATCGATCCTTCAAAATAGCAGTCACTGGCATCGAGCGCGTGCGCAATTGAGCAACGAGTCGGCGACCGAGATATCCAGTCGACCCAGCGATGCAGACTTGGATAGGCTTCATGATTGGCGCGCTTTCGAGCGTCGCAGAGAGTAGATTGGTAGGAACGGAAAAAGGATGGGCACTCTACGTGAGTAAACCTGATAGGCGGTGCTCGAGGCGTAGTTCTTGTCTTGTTTCAATTCCAGGCGGCGACTGGCGCCGAACATTACGGATACGATTAGGGGAAGTCCGAGACTGCCGACGAGCCAGGTGGGTAGACTCCGATAGGTTGAAATTGCCGAAACCCAGAGTCCGAGCCAAAACAACATCTCGCCAAAGTAATTCGGAAATCGTACAACGCGGTAGAGACCAACACTGCAGAAGCTGGTTGGATTGATCTTCTTGAATTCGGATTTCTGCCAGTCGGCGCAAGCCTCGATGGTAAGACCAACACACATCACCAAGATGCCTGCGGGCGCCGATGCCAAGCCCATTGCTCCTGCTTGAGCTGACATGGTCAACAATGCGGGTAAGAAAAGCAGAACGTAAAAAAGCGATACTCCGAGCCAGATGCCAACCTTCATCGGAATCCCTACTTGGACGCCGCGGGCGGTGCTTTCCGTTCGCTGCTTCTGGAAGGACGCACCGCGGTCCCGAAGTGCAAGGAAAATTCCCAGCCTCAATCCGTATGCGAGGAGCAGACCGGACTGGAGCAACGCAAGTTCTTTGATTGTGTTCCGATAAAGAAGCGGAAAAGCAATCGCCTGCGCAGCGATCGATGCTGCGTAACCGAGGCTGACAAAATACTCGACTCTTTTGAACCCCAGGGCAGAGGACAGCAGGCAAAGCGCAAGACCAAGGACCGGAAATTGCCATGGCAGTCCAAGTAAGTTAAGGGGTGGGTGGGACAGCGGGACCGGCATCGTGTTGTCCTTAGAAAGGAAATTTGTACATTCGTGCTCAAACCTCTAGATTATTTGCAACCGCCAGTTCAACCCGAGCCCACAAGGCTTAGGATTTAGTATCGTCATTTACTTGATGGCTACGCCAACTTGGACTACCAGCTTTCCGAAGTTCTTTCCCTGGAGCAATCCGATGAAGGCGTCGGGTGCTCGTTCGAGACCTTCCACCATATCTTCGCGGTACTTGATTGTTCCACCGCTGAGCCATTCCGACATCTGTTTTTGAAACTCGCCGAAGTGCGAACCGTAGTCTTCAAAGATGATGAATCCTTGTAAACGTACCCGACGCTTTAGGAAAGTCCCCATCACTTCAAACGTGCGGTCCTTTCCAGTGGGGGCTTCACAGTCGTTGTAATGTGAGATCAGACCGCAGAGTGGAATGCGCGACCGCGTATTGAGCAGGGGATGTACGGCGTCAAATACGACCCCACCGACGCTTTCGAAGTAGACATCAATACCCTTCGGGCAGGCTTCGGCGAGCAGAATCTTAAGTGCGGGATCCCGGTGATCAATGCAAGCATCGAATCCTAGATCTTCAACAGCAGACCGGCACTTTACGTCGCCACCAGCGATGCCGATTGCACGACAACCTTTGAGTTTTGCTATTTGGCCGACTACGGATCCGACCGCGCCAGTGGCCGCTGCAACCACTACAGTTTCTCCGGCTACTGGCTTACCAATGTCCAGCAAGCCCATATAGGCTGTAAAACCTGGCATACCGAGCACTCCCAGAGCATACGAAGGGTGTTCGATATGCGGGCCGAGGTGAAAGACTCCTTTTCCATCCGAAATGGCATAGTCCTGCCAGCCGCTCTGACTGAGTAGCAACTCTCCGACAGCGAAGTCGCGATGGTGAGAGATCTGGATTTGACTGACCGTCGATCCAACCATGACATCGCCGATCGCTACCGGGGGAGCATACGAGGGAGTGTCGCTCATCCTGCCGCGCATGTAGGGATCGAGCGAAAGGCAGATAGTTCGCAGGAGCATCTGCCCCTGGCTGGGGATAGGAATGGGTTGCGTCTCGATTCTGAAATTGTTGGGAGTGGGCGCTCCGATCGGTCTGGATGCCAGGACAATTCGCCGATTTTCGGAATTGCTCATTTTGAGATTCTCCATCTGAGTTTCTGTTTGAAGTTTCCGGAAGCTTAGGCGCTCCGCTGGTTTCGTGATCGGGAAGTCCCCAAAGCCTCAGACACGGGCAACGCTACATCACGATCTCAGTCTTCGGACCGAGCAGGCTCAAGCAGAAAAGAAGAACCGAAACAATGACAATCGTGGGCGCAATGCTGAGACTGCGAAATACATATGCATTGATTAGGAAGCCGATGCCGACGGCCAACACACTCGCAAGCGAGGAAGCAAGGAGAAAGACGCCGATACTGTTGGACAGGCGTCGGCCTGTAGCGGCCGGCACGATAATCAGTGCTCCAGCGAGCAACGCCCCCATGAATCGAAGTCCGATGAGCACAGTTAAGCTAAAGGCGAGGAGAAACAGTAGATTCAGCCGATTGAGTTTTATGCCGGTTGCTGCCGCCAATTCCGGCGAGAATAAATTCAAGATCAGTTCGCTCCTGCGTCTGAAGATAAAGAAGACAATCAGGGCAACGGCAAGGACGCCAAGGACGAAGGTGAAGCCCGAAATCTGCTCGAATTTGCCAAAGAATGCATCTACAAGATCCTCAGTGGGTGTCAGGGCAGCTCCAATTGCGACTGAACCGGCGAAGACGACACCAATAGCGACGTCGGTCGAGAAACTTTCATTCTTTTGCAAATTCCAAATCAACAACGTACCCAAGAGAAGTGTGGCTCCGCCTCCGAGCAGTGGATTGAAGTGAAACAGAAATGCCAAGCCGAGGCCGGGCAACGCGACATGAGAGATCACATCGCCCGCGAGGATCATTCGCTTCATCAGAGCGAAGCTCCCCACCAAGCCGGCAGCGATGGCGAACAAGAACGCCAGGATGATGCTATAGATCATTCCGGCCTCAGCCATGCGAATCCGCCTTGCATGGTCGCGCTGACTCTTCATCATGCTGATGTAGGAAGAACTTCGGCGGGGCAGAGTACATGGCTTCAAGTGTTGCAGGCGTCAATATTTCTCTTGGAGGGCCGAAGCAGACTTTGTCTTTGCTCACGCAGAGTACCTTGTTTGCAGCGCGGTAAACTATGCTGAGATCGTGCGAGACCAGAAGCACCGTGAGTTGTTGTTCTCGTTGCAGCCGCTCCACCAACTCGTAGACTCTTTCTTGCGCCAGTTCGTCGAGACTCGCCGTAGGTTCGTCGAACAGCAACACATTGGGTTTGCCGAGTAACGCAAATGCGATAAGAACTTTCTGAAACTGGCCGCCAGAAATTGTGCCAATGCTCGAGTTCACAACTTCCGGTGTCAAACCAGCCATAGTTGCCACAGCATCAACGCTCTTGGGAGGCAACTTCAGGACATCCGCCTTTGCGGCGAGCAGATCGTGAACGCGAAGGGGCATTTGGCGGTCAGCTGCCACTTTTTGGGGAACATAGCCTAGTCTTACGCCGGGCGACCAGCGGATCTCGCCTTCGTGTGGAATCAAACCAAGCAGCGCCTTGAGCAGGACGGTTTTACCCGCGCCGTTAGGCCCGATGATCGCCAAGGTATCACCCTCATCCACTTCAAAACTGAGGTTGTGAAGGACGCTGAGCTTGTCGAACTGAATGCTCAGCTCCTGGACCGAAAGAATATTACCCGTCGTCACTTTGCTTCCGTCCTCTTCTATGCAGCTGTCGGCAATCGAGCTTCGAACATCTCCGATTCCAACTAACTCAAGGAACAATAACAGCCGATCCATTCTCGGTCTCATCCTTCACGGCCACGAGTGCCTCGTTGGCCTGATCCAGACGGAATACCGATACGCGCGGTTGAATGTTCAGCTTGTGCGCAAGCGCAAGGAAATCGCGTGCGTCGTCTCGCGTCATGTTCGCGACGCTTCGTATCTGCCGTTCGCCCCAAAGCAACTTGTCATAGTTGAAGGCCGGCATTTGGTCCAGATGGATTGCATTGATCGCGACTACACCGCCTTTGCGAAGGCTCGACAGAGCATCGACTACCACCTTGCCGCTGGGCGCGAATGTGATTGCGCGATCAAGCGCCACCGGCGGTCTGGCGTCTTCGTCGCCGACCCAGGTTGCGCCGAGTCTTACAGCGCTGGCACGGTGGGCTTCGCCCCGGGTCACGACATATACTTCGCAGCCCCAGGATTGAAGCACCGGAATCGACAGCGTGGCGGAGCTTCCAAAGCCGAAGAGGCCTACGCGGTCTCCAGGCGTGACCCCGGCAACCCGCAAGCTGCGAAACCCGATAATGCCGGCGCAGAGCAGTGGCGCTACATGGGTTGCATCGAGCTCGGGCGGAAGTGGATAGGTGAAGTCTTCTCGTGTGAGCGCAAATTCAGCATACCCTCCGTCGACGGAATATCCAGTGAACGTCGGATGGTCACAGAGGTTTTCCATGCCATGTAGACAGAAAAAGCAGTCGCCATCTGTGCCACCCATCCACGAAACACCCACTCGAGTCCCCAACGGCAAACTCGCGCTAGCTCCCTCAATCACCTCTCCGACGATCTGATGACCGGGGATCAGGGGTTGGTGGAGCACTGGAAGATCGCCCTCGACGATGTGCAAGTCTGTACGGCAAACGCCGCATGCGAGCACACGCAACAGAACGTAGCCCGAAGCCAGTTGCGGGCGAGGCACATCCTCAATTCTTAAATGGGAACCTGCGCTTCTTGTTGCGGGCTTGAAAATCGCAGCTCTCATAAATGCTTATCTGTTCCTTCGATTTGATGGACGCCGTGCTCTTGAAGTGTGAAAGGCCGCGCCGACATTCCACGGAACACTGCGATTGTTGGCATCGCGCAGTGGGCAACTGAAGGGTTTGGCTTTTAACACGCGGTCAAGGTGTCCACCTCACCTGAAAGTCTTACATCTGTTCTCTCCGACCGCTGAGCAATCGGGCACGAACGCGTTTCTTGTACGTCCTGGGATTTAGCAGCACTTCGAGTTCTTCAACTTGTGCTGAGGGAGCATTGTCATAGCGTCATTCGGCGGGTTGGCGGCGACCTTCTGGACTCGTCTGTAAAAGAAAACCACAAATCCATCAAGCTTACGGCTTACCAAGCGACTACGGTCTCAATCAGGTGCGCAAAAGGGCACAACAACGAGAGTCAGGAAGACCGATTAGGTCGCTTCTATCAGGCGTACGGATCGTCGAAACGCATGGGATGGGGGCGTGCGACCCTTTCAGCAAACTGTTGGACAACTTCTATGCGCAAGTTGTGACCGGTCTAAACGGCACATCCTTCCCTAGTCCTTGAGGATCAATATAGGCCAGTGTCGAGCAATTTCCAGAGGTTCACTCATATGCCACAGCAAGTCAAAGAATTAAATGGTTACCATACGCTGACAACTCACAGGCGGCCAATGACGGTTATTCCGAAACCAGTATTGAGAACCAGACTGCTTCTAGCTGAGGGATGCGCGGAGTCGGATTCCAGCCGGAACCTCCTACTGTCCGCTTCCGGATTTCGTGTTGAGAGGGCAAGCACCCGTTCCGAAATCTTTGAGTTGCGACTCATTGCAATACACCTGGCGGTCCTAAGCGACAGCTTAGGAGCATTGATACTTCGCGGCGTTGCAGAAGACGTGCGCCGGCAATGGCCTCTAGCACGAGTTCTGATCATCGGGCGAGCTGAAGCCGTGCTGGATGATCCGTTATATGACGAGGCTGTTGATCGCCGAGCTTCCCCCAGTGATCTGCTGCTGGTGCTCGCCCGAATGTCGATCTACCCCTTCAGCCAGCGGGTCGAAGTGTGGAGTGTGAATCCTGGAAGCGCAGATCACCAGGATGAAACCACAAATAACCGTACTTCCATCCCTGCTGAAAGCGATCCTACCAAAGCTCCGGGTAACGATTCGGGACTTAGGGTTGTGCCACGAGATCTTCCCGCGGAAGAACGCAGGAATTGGCGACACATCGAACCATTTCAACAGACAGCGGGCGATTGAAATTAAATCCAATCAGAGATCAGAGGATCCCGGTCCAGATCAGGATCTGACGCATGAAGCTGTGAGACCGCAGAGCTTTACCTGGCAGAGACGCCTCTTTGGTCCGAGGTGCCAAGTTAGTCCAACAGATATTTCAGTGGAGATCATCTA
>Ga0182012_10002428_pt1 | contig 20129 bp, 28 predicted proteins | sample 612S2SmetaG_FD_120486 | JGI IMG/M metagenome (GOLD analysis project Ga0182012, IMG submission 120486) | Permafrost microbial communities from Stordalen Mire, Sweden - 612S2S metaG | ecosystem: Environmental > Terrestrial > Soil > Wetlands > Permafrost | place: Sweden: Stordalen | collected...
GGGCCGCGGTCGGTGATTCTGACAGTGACTTGCATGGAGCTTCGCAGACTTCGCACTCGTATGCACCGACCCATGGGCAGATCTCGGCTCGCAGCCGTAAGTGCATGCCGGTCATACGGCTGGCCGTTGGCCATGGTTCGCCCTTGATGCCGGGCACCATACCAACTCGCCAACCCGGTAGCGCGCTGGGAAGATTGGCCAGCACCAGCGCATAGAACGAACGCCACTGCCGCAGCCAGAAGCCGGCGACGTGCCACATGAGCCACCTGTTGAGATGGCTCGGTTATGGCTCAAAGTGGCCGGCGATGTCGTTGCATATACGGAAACAGATGGTGTCGGAGGTGCAAGATGGATTACCTGCCGATTGGCGATGAATGCGAGCCGCTGCACCGGCTGATGGTGGGCAGCAGCCAGCATGGCCCGGTGCATTTCAGGGGGTGCCGGTTAGTCGGCTACTCCAGGCCGTTCCAGGCCGAGGTCGACGGTCGCACGCGGCCGGCGCGGTGGGCCTATTACCGCTGAGCCTCGCGCGCCAGGCGCCTCCAGGGGTCGAACTGGAACCCGCTGGCCGACAGCCGGGGTGACTGAGCACGCGAAGGAGGGGATGGCGTGCAGCGACTGGGCGGTACTGGCGGGGGATTGCTACACGCTGGCCGCTCAACCGTGGTTGCAACCGCGCGGCAGACCGGCAGGCGCGCCGTCACGCCTGGCGGCCTTGGCGCAGGGGCCGGGTCGCGCGCCTGGCGTTCGGCGATGTGGCGCAGGCCGGCGCGGCGCAGGTCGTCGGGGTGCAGCTCGATCTGGTCGGCGATCGCAGCCCGGCTCGCAGCCCAGTCATCACCGCGCAGGAAAAAAGCCGTTGCGCTGGCGTGCAGCTGCGAGCCGTAGGGCTCATAATCCAGATCATCTAGAGCCTGCTGGACGACGGCCATCCACAGCACCTTGTCGCCATGGCCGCGACAGCCGCGGCCGGGGAGCTCGCTGGGGCAAAGATCAGCGGGTGCTGTGGCCGACATGGCGTGGGAAATAATCCCGCTACAGCATCGAAATCAACTACGGGTTAATACGTAACGATCAATCTTGATGGCAGCAAAATCTCTGGCAATGGCCTGTGCGGCTGAGCGGAACAGAAAAGCGGCGTAAGGCTATTCCAAAGTCCGCAATCGGCGCGGCAGACGGCGCAGGGTGCATTACTCGTTTCTCCGGTTTCCCGAACTACCCGGCCCGCTGCCCGCAGCGTGCCGGGTTTTTTTATGCCCGGTCAGACGTCAGACGATTTGTCTGCCATTATCTTTTCAGCCCATCTGCGGGCATCTTCTGGGGTTGGCGGCGGGATTGGGGTTAGCTGCCCATCGAACATTGGCGCGCGTGGGCTGCCGTCATTGACCGCGACGGCAGCCACGAGGGCGACGACAGGCGTCCCGTTGTCGTCGCGCGTGGGCTGCCGTCATTGACCGCGACGGCAGCCACGAGGGCGACGACAGGCGTCCCGTTGTCGTCGGTTCCGGTCCACATTCGCACCATGACGTCGTCGGCCACGAAGAAGTCCTCGGTTGGTTCAATCGTCAGCTTCATATGCGTCCTTTCGTGCGTGGAGTGCGCGGCGCAGGCTCCGCTCAAGCAGCACGTCATCGACGAACCCGCAAGCAGCGCAGAAGCGTTCTTCCGCATCGCGCGGGTGCCAGGACTTCCGTTGGCAGATCGGGCAGACGAACGGGGGCGGATCAGTCATCGGTGCGTCTGTAAGTCACCAGCCGGATCGCGAGCACGCGGATTGGCTCGTTCTTTGTGAGAAGCTGCGCTTGCCGTGCCATCGGTTCCATTGCCTCGGCCTGGGTGCGACGCGAGGACAGAAGAGGTGTCATTCCGATGCCCTCGAAGCCGCCCGCGATAATGCCTTCCGTGCCGTCCGAGTAGGTCGCGATCCAACAATGCAGTTCGTGGATCATTTGGCCCGGCGTCGGCTCACTGGCGATCAGTTTTTCGGCTGCCATTAGCGCGGACCCGCGTCCGGCCCCGGCACCAAATGTTCGAGCGGCTTGCCACCGAAGGGCGTATGCTCGAAGTCGATCCCCGCACGGCGCAGCATCAGCTTCATGTCCTCCATCCAGGTGGTTGTCTGTTCGCCAAAGTCGGAGAGCTGGCAGATCGTGTGCATGGCACCTTCGACCCGGCTTCGGGTCTTCTCTTTGCCGTCCTCGTTTGACTTGGCACGGAATCGAAAGCCGAGCGGGAGGCCAGGTTCGTAGCGCAGCGCCGACCAGGGCGCGTCCATCTTGTAGGAAAACGCCGCTTCCTGATCGGATACCAGCATGACGGCGCCTGCCAGGCCATACCGCGCCATCACCTGCCGGACCTCGTCGAGTGCTTTCTGCAGTTTCGGGTCGTCAATCGGGCGATCGTTGATCATCCTGTTTTCCTCCGCGCCCGGTTGGCCTGGTCCCGCAGACACCCGCACGACCGGCTGGCACCCGTCTGCAGCGACTGCCGCGCCACGATCCTCTGCTTGCCGCACTGGCATTCGCACAGCCACCAGGTTTGCGCCCGGTACCGGGTTGACCTGGTGCCCCGTTCCGGAGGGTCGCCCGGGCCGAGCACGGTCCAGAGGTTTGAGGTCGTGCCGGTCAGCTCTGACTTGGCGACCACCGTCAAGCCTCGGCAGCCGCGCTGGATGGGTTTGGGGCTTGCGCCATCTCGCTCTGTCCTTTTGAAAGCGCATAGTGTTTCAATCAGGCGCCGCGATTCTGCAAGTCCAGGACGTCACCATGACAGAAGCTGAAGAAATCGCCGCCGATCGTATTGCGCGCGCGGTCGAAAAGGGCACCGGCCACAGCATGGAGTCGGCGGCCAGGATCGCGCGGGCGGCTATCGGCTACATGCGGGATGCCGGCGTCGAGCTCAGGCTCGTCAAGCGATGAGCATCACCTGGCTTCTCGAAAATGCTGACACCGTCGGCGAACCGCGCGAGGGCCCGCGCAAGTTCTGGACCGGGCGGGAGACGATGATTCTCCGCAATGCCTATCCTGAGGGCGGTATTCAGGCCTGCCTGGCCAAGCTGCCCGGCCGCTCTCCAAGCGCCATCTATCAATACGCACTTAGACTGAAACTGCGCTCGCCACGAGGTGGACCGCACGCGCTACCGGCCAAGACCAACGATTATATCGACGGGATGATCAGGCGCACCTATCAGAACAACCCCGACCGCAACGCGATCAAGAACCTGGCGCGCACCATCGACCGCTCGCGCCAGTGGATCCGCACCCGCGCCATCAAGCTCGGCATCGCGGTGCCGCGGTTCAAAGAGCCGCCATGGATCGCAGAGGAGAACGAGATCGTCCTGGAGAACGCGCATCTGGATCCCGGAACGTTGCAGCGATGGCTCGCGAAGGCGGGTTTCCAGCGGACCCAGGTCGCTATCGTCAGCCAGATCACCCGGCATGGCGTGACAAGGGAGGATCCCGACCACTACACCGCGAACGGCCTGGCGAAGCTGTTCGGGATCGACGTCCACGTCGTCACCGGCTGGATCGACAAGGGTTGGCTGTACGCCCAGAGGCGCGGGACGGCTCGGGTGGCCGAACAGGGCGGCGATCAGTGGTGGATCCACCGCCGCAGCGTCCGCCAGTTCGTCGCCGACAGCGTCCAGGTGATCGATTTCCGCAAGGTCGACAAGGTTTGGCTGGTCGAGCTGATGATCGCCAAGGACATGAAGCCGCTCGTCTGGGGCGAGGGGCGCTCGCACGGCACGCACAGGCCCGGCGTGTTCAGGCCGGGCGTGTTCATGCCCGTCCCCAAGCCGGCTAAGTGCCGACTGGACCAGGAGGAGGCGCGGGAGATGGTGCAGGAGGTGGCGCACTGGCTGAACGATCTGAACGAGATCGATACCGAACGGGTGTTCACCGAGATGCGCCGGCAGAACCAATGGATGAAGCTCAAATCGAAGGCGCTGGGGGGCAAAGGCATCCCTGTTGGCGCCGCTGACTTCGATGACGTGATGCAGGCCGAGGTCCGGCGCGACTTCCTGGCAGCGATCCGCACCGGCAGCACGCCGGAGGCGGCCGCGGAGACTGCCAAGGAACGGGCCGAGTCCTACGTCGCCAAGCACAACGCTCAACGGCCTGACGACCTCAACTGGCAGCGTGCGAGCGGTGCCTATGCCAGCATCGCTGACTTGCTGGTGGTGTCGATGCGGAGCGTGCTGGCGAAGGTGTCTGACATGCCCGGCTGACACGAAGCCGAAACTCCGCCAGACTCGCCGCAAAACCCGGGGCAGACATCGGTCAGATGGGTTGAGATAGGCTTCAAAAAATCGCAACGAAACGCGTTCAACTTCGGGCGGTTTTTAAGCCCAAAATGAGGCGCCAAAGTTGAACGGAATGGCGGATTTCCTACGGTTGCACAGGTTTACAAAACCGCTGCACTACCGCTGTGCTAACCCGGCAACTACCTGATTTTCAAAGTTTAATTTACGCAACGCCACTTTTGAGTTGAACGAAAAAGTTGAACGCTTTGGCAAATCCGTTCAACTGCCGTTCGCCCGCACCGCTATTTTCGCTGCCGGCTCGCGCGTTGTAAACGCCCCATGGCGCCTTTGGCAAACGTATCGTCAGGCCGGACGTACACCTGCAGAACTTCGCGGGTCCGGTGACCGGTAATCGACCTGATCTGGTCATCCGTGCAGCCGGCGGCGCCGAGGGCGGTCGCGAGCGTCGCCGCGAAGGTCGGCGCGTTAGGTTAAGCCGCCATGATGCCCCACCCTGCTAAGCTGTCGGCATGAGCGGAAAGGACCGGACGTGGCATCCTTTCCTAAATGAGAGGCGCTTGCGGGAATCGACGCGCGGCGACTATCGTCGTTTTCAGCACCGGAGCGCCGGAACAGTAAGAGGCGGCAGTTTTGAGCGGCGCGACCAAATTCGTATTTCGGATCGACAAGATCGCACCAGCCGACCTCCCGATGCGACGGTTAGCGGCCTATATCCACGAATTTTCGAGGTTACTCGGCGAAGAAGCTTTGACGCGCCTCGATGGCATTGCCGATGGTTCAACCAGAATAATCGCACTCTCGTTGCCGATGGCGGTTCCCAAGGTGCGCGCAAGACTTGACGCCGCGCGAGACGGTTCGCTGGATGATGCCCGACGCGCGGTCGACCGCCTCGACGAAATGTTAAGCGAAGACAACACGGGCGGTTCACTTGTCGCGGACGGTGAACCGGGGATCATTATTCGTTTTCCAGGAGCCAATGCGCGCATCGCACAACTGCCGATAGTGGCGGAGCCAGGTTCGCTGCAGGGAGAGCTGATTCGCATCGGTGGCCGGGATGAAACGGCGCACGCGACGTTGCGTGATGGCACGCGGATCTACACCTGCGTCGTCAGCCATGATCTGGCTCGTTCTCTAGGCAAGCATTTGTTTGGTGCGCCGCTGCGCCTAAGCGGGCGTGGCCGTTGGCGGCGCAATCAGGACGGCGTCTGGGATCTGGTGGATTTCAGGGCCGATGCGTTTGATGTGCTGGACAAGGGGAACTTGACCGAGGTTGCGCAAAAATTGCAGGCCGCGGGCGGCTTTGGCCAAGGTGATGCGGCGGACGCTTGGGACCGCCTGCGTGAACTGAGGGCCGAGTAATGGCCGCATGCGTTTTTGATTCCTCTCTTATGCTGCTGGTAACCGATGGTGTGGCATTAGCGCCGCCTCCGCCGCGTCCTGACGATCAAAACCAAGACGCAGCCGGTGCGCGGGACCGTCTGACATTCTTGCTCGAAACACTTGACGATGAGCGCACCCATATCGTCCTGCCGACTCCGGTCCTGACGGAACTTTTGGCCTCGGCGCGCACAGACGTTAGCGCGACACTCGGGGTATTAAATGGCCTGGCCAGGATTCGCGTGGAGGGCTTTGGCCAGCGCGCCGCGATCGAATGCGCGGAGATGCTACGTCGCACGGCTCGCGGTAAAGGACCAAAATCCAAGGTCAAGTTCGATCATCAAATTGTAGCCATCGCCAAGGTCGTCGGCGCAGTGGTGGTCTATTCGGACGATCACGATGTGAAGGCGCTGTGCGCACGTGAAGGTCTCGTCTGTAAAGGCGTTTGGGACTTGTCGCCAAGGCCCGTCGATCCCCAGGCATCTCTCCCGCTGGATGGATCGATCAAGTCCTGACGACCCCCTGATCCGTGCTACCTTCGCGGCATGAGCAAGAACTCCTTCCCCAAGCCGCGACCGATAACGTTCATGACCCATGGGTTCAGTGCGGGTCAGGCGGTGGAGATCCTAGAGTGTTGGGACACCCTATCCGACGACGAAGTTATGGCGCTCGGTCTTACGGGTTCTGTTTCTGGAGAACAGCCGCAATCGATGAAGCCGCGACCGCAATCTGTGCATTAAGCTGCGTGCCACCAGCGGCCGAACTTGCGATACGTTCCAAGTGTGATTCTATCCGATCTAGATAGAGCGCGATGTACTCCAGGGCATGAATCTGGCGTTCGTCGGCGCTCGCCGGAGCCGACGGCATCGACATAAGCGGCATCCACGTCTTGCGCGCTGCCGGTGGCTGTTGGGGTTGAGTTGCCATTGGTTTTCTCCTTCGTTGGGTTTCGATCACCGTCCTCGCACCCGGGCGATCATCGCAGCGCCCTGATCCGTGCTACCGTCGCGGCCAGCAGATGGAGCGCGGGTGGGCAGCATGGAGTTTGCGATTACGGATTTGGAGTGGGTTTCGCTTCAGCCTCGTCAGCCTTTCTGGCTAACATCGCAGCAATTGTGCGAGCTTCGGTGGGAGTCATTCGTATTGCGACGGGGCGTTCAACGAACTCAGCCCACTGGCCCATATCCAGGGTCACGAGAACATCGCGATCCGGGTTTATGATCGCGAAGCCAAGATTATCGGGCGTCAATATAAGCCAGTCATCAGCCATCGTTCTCCCCTTGGTTGGATTTCACCGTCCCCGCACCCGGGCCATCGGCACGATGCAGCCGGCGGCGCGGCGCTTGGGGCGCGGGTTGGGGGTCGGCTTCTCGTCTGGCGTTGGGCTCACATCGCGGCGAAGGGACTTGGCCAGCCGCAGCAGCATGTCACGGCCCTGTTCGTCGGTTGTCCGGAATGCATCCAGCAATTCGTGCTCTGGTGCTGTTGTGAGGGGACTGCCCACCGGAACAGGTACGCCGCTTGCCCTCGAGAGCTTAGCCAAGGTGCGGGCTGTTAAAAGGTGCTTAACCGGTTGATTGAGGAACCGCGTTAGCGTCGATGGCGCTATCCCCGCCGCTCGTGCCAGACCTGTCGGATCGTGGCCTGATTTTTCCATCATCAATCGGATTAGATCGCGGATCGCGGCCTGCTGATCGTCTATATCCATTGTGCGCAGAATTGCACACCGCTCCGGGGCAGTCCGTTTGCAAGACTTCTCTTGACTTGATTGCGATTTTGCACACAGATATAGTCTATGACAGATTTGCTAACCCCCGCCGATATCGAACGCCTGGCCAAGCGGCGCGGAATCCCGATCGCTGAGGTCTGTCGGCGGGCCGGGGTCGCGCCGTCCATCTTTAGTCGGTGGAAGTCCGGAAAAACCGAACCGAACCTGGATAACTATCGACGGCTTCGAGATGCTGCCTTAGGCAAATCACCAACCACCACCACTACGCCGCCGTCACCTCCTTCGTCAGCGCGTGCCGAGGCCGCCTGATGTCGGCCTGCGACTCGAGCGCCGGCCCGCGCCCGAGTCGCTTCGGCGGCACGCTGTCGCTGTCCCGTCCGCCGCCGCCGAAGGTCGCGGCCATGGTCGCGGCGATCAAGTCTCCCCAGGCCCCAAAGCCACCGCCAGCCGAACCGCAGTGCGCAAGCAATCCTTGCGCACTGCCCCCGGCGAAACCTCCGACCAAGCGCGACCGCGGCCCTGTCGTCCTGCTGCCGCCCGGCTCACCGACGCCTGGCGCGGTCGAGGCTGCCGCTGAACGCCAGCGCATCGCCTGGCGCGTCGCCGATCTGGCACTGTGCCGCGAGCGGTACCCGGCGCTGTTCGACCCCGACCATCCTGTGCCGCTTGCGATCCACATCCATAAGTCCGGCCGCCTCGGGCAGCTGCTGGGCATCAAGCGGGCCAAGCGCCTGCTGGACTGGTGGACCTCCCAGCCTGCCTATGTCGCCGCTGTCGCAGCGGGCGGTCAACGTTTGAACCTTGACGGCTCTTCGGCCGGCGAGGTGTCCCCTCAGCACTGCGCCGTCGCCCAAGCTGCGCTGCTCTCTCGAGCACAACCTATAGATTTGCCTCCCTCGGTGGGGGTTCGACAAATGGAGGATGCAGCGTGAGCCCCCTTTCGGCGAAACATCGCGTCAGTGACTACGACTTTCGTGTCGTTGTCATTTCACTGCTGGCACATAAATAAACAACCCCCAGTTGCTAGAACAACTGGGGGCAAAAAGAGTAAATCCAAATGCGTCACAATCTATACACAACATTTCCTCTCCCGTCTATTGCTGGCGAATTAATGTTTCCCGACGTTTCCGTGAACGCGGCCGGCTGGGCTGAGTTCTGATGTCGGCGACGAACGCCGGTCCCGGTCGGCCGCCCGGAATATCCGAGGCGACGCTGGAGCGCCAGCGCAGGGTCCGCGCGATGCACGCAAAGGGCATCTCCATAGCGACGATCGCGGAGCTCGAGGACCGCGTGCCGGCGTACGTGCGTTCGCTGATCGGCGGCGCCGCGAAGGACAGCGAGCCTGAGCCGGGCGAGGACACTCTGCCGCAACCGCCGCGACCGCTGTCACGGCGAACGGTAGTGTCCCGGGCATGGGACTTCATCGAAGATCAGCCCACCATGACGCTGGGCGTAGCCGAGAACGATTTCTGGATCAGGGTTCTCGTCGCCATCCATGAAACCGGGGACGGGTTCCGTCTCCAGATCGGCGAGGAGGGTTGCCGGTTCCGGACGCGCGCGGATCTGGCCCTGCTGGTCGGCGCCGGCCATTTTTGTGCCGGCGACAAGATCGATGTCGAGGGGTGGCTGACGAAGCTGATCGCCCGGGGGCGCCTGATCGACATCGGCGGCGTCGATATCGGGATACCACAGGGTCATCCCCGTTTGCGCCTGACGCCGACGAACAGCAAACCGCGCAAACCGACGCCCAAGCCACAAGCCAGCGACGATGACCGGCGCCAGGGCGCGATGCTCCATTCGTTTCCAGGGGGGCGCCTGTCCGCCTCTGACGACGGCGAATTAAATCTGCGTTTCGCAGATAAAAACCCCTCCGGCGGGGAATTAAATATGCGTCGCACCGCAGATTTAATTCCCTCCGGCGCAGATAAAATCGCAGATTCAATTCCCGGGGTCGCGTGCGTGGGCACGGCTGCTGCTGCTGCTAATGCTAAGGAAGATCAATCTATTAGCATCAGCAGCAGCACTGTTAGCCGCGCGGGCGACGGGGAATTAAATATGCGTTTTGGCGAATTAAATATGCGTTCGGAAAACCCCTCCGGCGCAGATGAAATTAAACCGAAACGACCCGACGACGACCTCGTCAACCTGGTCGCCGAGCTGGTGGAGCTGGCCAGGCTAGGGCGCCACCCGAACCCCAAGGACCTGCGGGCCGTCCAGGGATGGCTCGAGAAGGGGGAGCCAGCGGCCACGATGCGGGCGGTGATCGAAACCGTCGTTTCCAGGCCGAATGGCACACGGCCGACGTCGCTGGCTTACTTCGACCGAGCGATGGGCGAGGCTATGAGGGCAGCTGTCCGGCCGTCGGGGGCCGCTCCCCCTGCGGGATCGCCAGCACGGCCGACGATGTCCGATGCCGACCAGGCGATTCAGGCCATGCTGAAACCCTCCTGCGAGCGATGGCGGAAGGACATGCACAAATACCCATTTCCCGGGAACCTCGCGGCCTTCAAGGCGGCGATCAGCTCGGGCGTGCAGCCTCTGGCCGACCGATGGATCGAGTATGACGACGCCTGGAACAAGGCGGGCTGCCCGGCTCCCCTAAAGCCTCCGGACTTCACGCTTCTGGCTTCTAACCCGTCCGCTTTCGAGGCGCGCCTGTTTGAGTGTGAGGAAGGAATAACCGACCCCGGCGCCTGACGTGATCGCCCTCCGCGCCGCGGCCGCGGGGCTGGCCGAAAAAGACGTCACGGCTCTGCCCGGCCGCCGGCCGCTGTCCCTGGAGGAGTTCCTGAAGGCCAATACGCCTCCCGTCGGGATCGACCTCGGCACCTCGGTTCTGACGTCGCCTTCCGGCGGCAGGTCCAGGAAGGACATGACCGAGGAGGGCGTGGTGATCGAGGTGGTGCCGCCTGGCGGCCAGGTGCGGTCGGCGCGGGTGGTTTATCCGCGCACCGCCTGCGCCGCGCGCTCGGCGGTGGTTCGCTACGTGGTGCAGTGCTGGACGCGCCGGGTGTTGCGCTGGGCGGCCGAGTTGCAGGTCATTAGCCGATAGAGGGAGGGGTTGTGGAGACGCTGGAATACTGGAAGGCCAAGGCGGAGGCGCTGGAAGCCGCGCTGCGTCGGGTGGAGGCCTGGTCGTTCGACGAAGCGGTGGATCTGACGCCGGCCGGCTATGAGGACTGGTGCCCGCTGCTGCATGGCCAGCGCATTCGGCCGGAGCGCTACCGTGGCCACTGAACCGGACCGGCTGTTTTTCGGCGCGGCCCCTCCGCTGCCGGATTACGACGTCGACGACATCGCCAAGGAGGCGATCGAGGGCATCGAGGCGCTGGGGGTCATCAAGGGCGTCCTGGTGGCGTTCGATCCTGCCGACCCGCCGGAGGTCCACATTCTGTATTCCAACGCCGCCGCGGCTGACCTGGTGCCGCTGCTGCATGCGGTCCTGGCGCAGCTGGAGGCGGGCGTGCTGCGCCTGCCGGTCGAGGGCGGCGTGCGCTGGTCCAGCGATGCCGATCCGGCCTGAGCTGCGCTGTCTAGGCTTACTTACCTAATGCGCCGCGCGCTCGGCGATCTGTTCACCGGACCTTATCGGCGCCGCTGAGCGACCGCGCGACGCATAGAAACATGGCGTGACGCTAGATGACGCGCGATCTAATTCGTCTGAGAATTTTATCTAAATATTTTTCATATTATTGATTCACCCGACCGCAATTTTAGCACATGCGACGGTGCGGCTCGGCGCATCGACATACGCGTTCGGCGCTGTTTACTTCAGACGTTCGGGGTATTGGTCGAAGGAGTGCCGGTGCTTCAAACGCCGGCACTCACCTCTGACCACCCGAGTGCTGGAGCACCCCCGAATGGCTGATGAACCTTCTACCAAACGATGCCCGATGTGCGACACGGTCAGGCCGCTGAACGAGTTTGGCCGTCTTCGTGTATCGAAGGACGGCATGGCATTTTACTGCAAGTCGTGCATGCGCGGTTACAACGTGGAGCGACGGCGGGTAAACGCGGCCTCTGAACGCAGCGCATCATCCGGGCTGAAGACGCTGGCACGGAAAGCAATGGCAGCTGAACGCAAGGTTGCCAAAGCCAAGGCGGCTCAACGCTCGGTCGCCGCGGAATACAAGGCGGCGGCGCAATCGTTGGCTCCAGCACTAGCGGCCTTGAAGGCGGCGGTATCCGCGCTGGAAGCGCTGATGGGTCCAACTCCGGCGCCAAAGCCGGCGAAGGCGCGAACGGCCAACGGAACAACCTCTGCGCGGCATCTGCCAGTGGTGCCATCTAGCAGTCCGCCGCTCATCCGCGAGATCAAGGCCATCGTCGCCGACGACCGGGTGAGTTTGGCTGAAGCAAAGCGTATCCAGGAACGCGAGATAGTGGCACGGGCCGAATGGAGGCCTTCTGCGTCGCCTTCCTGACCCACGATCTAAAAATAAACGTTGCAGCTTGGGATACACGCGAGCCAAATAGAGTCCATGCAGGCAGCGGGCGCGTCAGTTTGTGCCTTCGTGCCTAGCGGCAGCCGTGCAGGCGCCCGCTGGTTCTGCGCCTGGACTCATCCGCGGGACGAACGGCGCGCACATCTGGCGCTGAGCCAGCAGGGCTTCGACGCCTATCTCCCGTTGCGCATGGATCCTCGGACGAAAAGCATTGGCAGCCTGTTCCCGGGGTATCTGTTCATCCGCTTCGATGCCGATCGGGACGCCTGGGGTGCGATCCGGTCCACCAGCGGCGTTGGCGGCCTTGTTTGCTCCGTCGCCGGACGCCCATCGCCACTGCCGGACGCCGTCGTCGGGGACTTCATCAGCCGGACGTCAGCGCGCGGCGTGGTCGATGATCCAGGGCCGGACCCGGCGCCTGACCGCGTCACACCTATCCCGAGCGGCACATCGGTGCTGCTCGCCTCCGGCGCGATGGTCGGCCTGACCGGGATCTGCCAGTGGTCGGACGCCAAGCGGGTCAGACTGTTGCTCGAAATCCTCGGCCGGACGGTGCCGATGACGGTGCCGAGGGCTGCGGTCGATGCGGTTTGAAAATAGAGTGAATCCGCCGTTTTGAATGTTATACAAGTCTCATTTAATAACATTGAGACCGGACTCATGGACATCATCATCAGCGGCGCCGTCGAGACCATCGCCGCCGTTCCCGTCGTCCAGCAGGCATCCAGCGACGAGGACATGATCGCCCGCTGGATCGGGCGCTATCGGTCCGCCGCGACCCGAACGGGCTACAGAATCGACATTCGGGCGTTTCGCGGGTTCACCGACAAGCCGCTGCGCGCGATCACTGTCGGCGACGTGCAGGACTTCGCCGCCACGCTGGCGCACCTGGCGCCGCCGACCATTGCCCGCCGCCTCTCCGCCGTGAAGTCGCTGCTCGGCTTCTCCCACCGGCTCGGCTACATCCCGTTTGACGTCGGCGGCGTTGTCGAGACGCCGCACATCAAGGACGCGCTGGCCGAGCGGATCATGACCGAATCGGACGTGCAGCACATGCTTAGGCTGGAGCGTCATCCCCGCAACGCAGCATTGCTCCGGCTGATCTATGGCGCCGGGCTTCGGGTGAGCGAGGTCTGCGGCCTGCGCTGGCGCGACACGGTGACGCGGGACGATGCCGGCCAGATCACGGTGTTCGGCAAAGGCGGCAAGACGCGAGTGATCCTGCTGCCGGCTGCGCTCTGGACTCATGTCGTCGCAATCCGCAACGGCGCCGGTCCTGACGACCCGCTTTTCCGGTCGCGGAAGAAGGGGCGCGCGTTGGTGCCGATGCAGGTCCATCGGATCGTTAAGAACGCCGCACAGCGCGCGAAACTGCCGGTTTCGATATCCACGCATTGGCTGCGCCATGCCCACGCATCGCACGCGCTCGATCGCGGCGCGCCGGTGCATGTGGTGCAGACCACGCTCGGCCACGCATCGCTGACCACCACCACGCGCTACTCGCATGCGCGGCCCGGCGATAGCAGCGCCAAGTATCTGACTGCATAGACCGAAGTATATACCGTGAGTATTTACAGACATGGCAATGGGAAGAAAGACCGGCGGCCGGCAGAAGGGCTCACGCAACAAGCCAAAAGTAGCTACGGATGCCGCTACGCCCGTAGCGGCAGCGCCGGGGGCGGCGGGGGCGGGCGGCGCGCCTGACCAGGAGTTTTTACCGCCTATAAAAACGCGCGCGAGTCCTGGCCTTCTGCCCTACAAGGCGGCACCGATCGACAAGCTGATCCCCTACGCCAACAACGCCCGCACCCACACGCCGGCTCAGATCGCCAAGATCGCGGGCAGCATTCGTGAGTTCGGCTTCACCAACCCCGTGCTGGTGGATGGCAAGCGTGGCATCATCGCCGGCCACGGCCGGGTGCTGGCGGCGCGGATGCTGGCGATGGAGACGGTGCCGGTGATCGAGCTGCGGCACCTGACACCGGCACAGCGGCGGGCCTACGTGATCGCGGACAACCGCGTAGCCCTGGATGCCGGCTGGGACGATGAATTGCTGACCCTCGAACTCGGCGAGCTGCGCGACGCAGGCTTTGACATCGCGCTGACCGGCTTTGGCGACTACGAATTGAAGAGCTTCCTCGACGACCCGGACGAACCCAAGGTCAAGATCACCGAGGCAAAGAGTGCCGTCTGTCCAGGGTGCGGGCAGCGATTTACGCTCTGACAGCCAGTTTGCAGGATCTTCCATGCCGCTTGACACCGCCAAACCCGCCGGCGTGACCGACGCCATCGCCGAAGCCTTCACGGCCATTGGCTATCCGAATGAATCGCGCAACGCCCGTGACCGGCTGGCCGAGGAATACTGGTCCGCGTCGCTGCTCAGCCGCTTTGCCGACGCCAGGCGCGAGAAGGCGAAGAAGGCGGCTGTAACCGGCGGCGTGCTGCCTGACCACCTGACGCATCCCTATCCGGTGGGCACGTCGGAGACGATCTACGCGGGTGCCACCGTGACGATCAACCTCAAGGTCGTGCCGCAGGCCGACCGGCTGAACACCGCGGCGCTGGTGGCTGATCTGCAGAAGGCCGGCGTCAAGCCGGCGTTGCTCAAGCGGCTGGTGAAGAAGCACACCGAGACATTCGGCGGCGCGCACATCTTCACGGCCAGCCTGGTGACGCTCTGACCGCATGGCCCGCCCGCCCTACGTGCCCACCGAGCAGGACCGCAAGACAGTGCGCGCCATGACCGCCTACGGCATCACCCAGGAGCAGATCATCGCCGTGCTCGACATCGCGCCGAAGACGCTGCGCAAGCATTTCCGCAAGGAACTGAACACCGCCGCGATCGAGGCCAACGCGCAGGTTGCCGGCTCGCTGTTTCAGAAGGCCCGCGCCGGAGACACGATATCGATGATCTTCTGGCTCAAAGTCCGCGCCGGCTGGAAAGAGCCTCCGCAGGAGGTGAGCGGCATCGACGGCGCGCCGATCGCGGTCGAATACAGCTGGGCTGATCCCCCGCCGCCCAAGCCGGCGACGCCCGAATGAGCCATATCCAGCGGGTCACGCTGCCGTTCGCGCCGCGGCCCTGGCAGGTCCCGCTGATCAACGACCCGGCGCCGCGCATCGTCGCCGTCGTTCACAGGCGGGCCGGCAAGAGCACGGCGCTGATGTGGCGCGGCCTCAAGCGCTGCCTGACCGAGCGCAAGGCGCTGCCTCGGGTCGTCCACATCCTGCCCTATGGCGTGATGTGGAAACGCACCGGCCTGTGGGACCAGGTGATGCGGGCCGCCGACGCGATACCGGGGGCGACTATCAAGCGGTCGGACGCCGCGATCCGGCTCCCGATTGGCGGGATCTACCAGGTCGGAGGGGCGGATAACCCCGACAGCTGGCGCGGCGGTTACGCCGACGAGGTGATCATCGACGAGTTCGACGACACCCCGGTCTCGATGGTGCCGCTGGTGATCGAACCGATGCTGGCCGATCGCGACGGGTCGCTGTTGCGTTCGGGAACCCCGAAAGGCCGCGGATTGCTGCAGGCCGCCTACGACCGGGCCCGCACCACGCCGGGCTATTCCGCGTATCTGCTGGATTGCACCAGGACCGGTGCCTTGTCGGAGGCGGCGATCGCGCGGCTGAAGCAGGAGATGACGGAGGAAGAGTTCGCGCAGGAGATGATGTGCTCGTTCGAGGCGCCGAACAGCGGCAGCTACTACGGCAAGCTGCTGCAGGCCGCGGAGACCGAGGGCCGCATCACCGCGGTGCCGTATGACCCGGCGCTGCCGGTCTGGACCAGCTGGGACCTCGGCATCGACGACAGCACGGCGATCTGGTTCGCCCAGATCACCCGCGCCGGCCAGTGGCGCATCATCGACTACATCGAGGACTCTGGCGCCGGCCTCGACCACTACGCCAAGCTGCTGGCGACCCGGCCCTACACCTACGAGCGCCACCTGTTGCCGCACGACGTGGAGGTGCGCGAGCTTGGCTCTGGCCGCAGCAGGCGGGAGACGCTGCAGGGGCTCGGGGTCTCGCCGATCCGCATTGTAGCGGCGCAGGGCGTCGCCGACGGTATCAACGCGGTGCGCATGGCGCTGCCGCTGTGCTGGTTCGACGCGGTGAAATGCGCCGACGGCATCAAGGCGCTGCGGAACTACCGGCGCGAGTGGAACGAGGCGGCGCAGACCTGGCGGGCAACGCCGGTGCACGACTTCGCCAGCCATGGTGCCGACAGTTTTCGCTACCTCTGCCTTGGCTACCGCGATTCAACGCCGAAACCGGAGCCGAAGCAGGAGCAGGTGCTTTACCGGTTCGGCGATAACTCAGGATGGATGGGAGCATAGCAATGTCCGGCACAACGGAAACCCCGCTCACGAAGAAACAGCAGGCTGAGGCTGATCGAGCCGAGGCCGAGCGCCTTAACGCCGAGGCCGAGGCCGACGACCCGAACCCGGCAGCCGTTGCGACCCGCACCGCCGACCCCTCCGGCGTGGAAGCTGCCGTCGCCTATGGCGCGCGCGTCGAGGCGGCGCATTTTACGCTGCGCGAACTTGGCCACCGCGAGATCGACCAGCTGATCGATGACCTTTACGCCGGCGTGCAGAAGCTGGAGGCGGGCGATGTCTGACGCCCCGCCGATCAGCCCGACCCCAGGCACCGAGCACCCGGGCCCGGACGTGCCGCCGGTGTTCGACCCGCAGACGGTGCGCCAGCATGACAGCTTCTATGACCGCATCCGCAAGGCGGCTTTTGACCTGCGTGAGCAAGGCCATACCGCGACGCTGCAGCTGATCGACGACCTGCATGGCGAGGTCCTCCGTCTGCGGGCCGAGGCGCCAGCGCCGAAACCGAAAGCCCGCTGAACCATGGCAAACTGCGACTGCCCGCCCGGCTGGGAAAAATACTGCGTTCTCAAGAGCTGTAATCGCAGGCAGCCACGCTAATGGCGCGCAAGGGCGAGACCGACGAGGACATCATCAAGGAGGCGCGCGAGCGCTTCCAGCGGTGCCAGGACTGGGAGTCGGACGCCCGCGCGCATGCCCTGCTCGATGCCCGTTTCGCCAATGGCGACGCCTACAACCGCGACCAGTGGCCGGATGCGGTGCTCATGTCGCGCGGCGACCGGCCGTGCCTGACCCAGAACAAGGTGCGCCAGCACAATCTGCACGTCGTCAACGACGCCAGGCAGCACAAGGCCGCCATCAAGGTGACCCCCACGGGCGGCGGCGGCACGTTCGAGGCGGCGCAGGTGTTTTCGGCGATCATCCGGCGCATCGAGTATCAGTCGAAGGCAATGGATGCCTACAGCACGGCGATCTACCACCAGGTCGAGAGCGGCATCGGCTACGTGCGGGTGACGACCGACTACGCCGACGATGAGAGCATGGACCAGGAGATTTTCATCCGCCGGGTGCCCAATCCGCGCGAAATCTACCTCGATCCAGACGCCAAGGACTACGACAAGGCCGACATGCGGTTCGCCTTCCTGTTCATCGACACGCCGCGGAAAGAGTTCGAGGCGGCGCATCCCGACGTAGACAGCCACGATGCCGCGCCAATGGACTATTCCGAGCACTGGGACAGCAAGGACCATGTGCGGGAGGCTGAATACTGGCGCCGCGGCGTCAAGGACGACGAGCTGCACGAACTGCACGACGGCAGCGTTGTGCGCGACAGCAAGCTGCCGCCCGGGGTCACCAAGGCGCAGCTGCCGATCAAGCGCAGTCGCAAAGTGGCCGAGCCCGAGATCGAGTGGTATCAGCTGGCCGGCAGCAAGATCATCGATCGCAAGACCTGGCCGGGCAAATACATTCCGCTGGTCCCGTTCATCGGCGAGGAGATCGTGATCGACGGCAAGATGGACCGCAAGGGCCATACCCGGGCGCTGATCGACGCCCAGAAGATGTACAATTACTGGACCTCTTCGGCCGTCGAGCACGTGGCACTGCAGGGCAAGAGCCCCTATGTCGGCGCCGCCGCGGCGGTCGAGGGCCATATGAACCAATGGAAGACCGCCAACACGCAGAACTACAGCGTGCTGGTCTACAACCACATGGACGTCAACGGAAAGCCGCTGGAGGCGCCGCAGCGCAGCCAGCCGCCGGTGATGGCGCAGGCCTACCTGGAGGGGATGAACTCGGCCCGCCAGGACATGATGGAAGTCTCCGGCCAGTATCAGGCCGAGATGGGCGCGCCCGGCAACGAGCGCAGCGGTGTCGCGATCCAGCAGCGCCAGCGCGAGGGCGATACCGCGACGTATCATTATATCGACAACCAGGCCAAGGGGATCCGCCAGATCGGCCGGATCGTGCTCGATCTGATCCCGAAGCTCTATGACGTGCAGCGGGTGATCAAGATCATGGCCGAGGACGGCTCGACATCTGACGTGCATGTGGATCCCAGCCTGCCGGTGCCGCACCAGCACATCATGCCGCCCGGAGCGCCCGGACAGCCGCCGCAGCCCGTGACGCCGGAGCAGGCGCAGGCCGCGCAGCAGGACCCGACCCAGCCGGATCCGAGCATCATCTTCAACCCCCAGATCGGGCGGTATGACGTTGAGGCGGATGTCGGGCCGAGCTTCGGGACGCAGCGCGAGGAGGCCTACAACGCCATCTCGCAGATCATCCAGGCGAGCCCCGACCTGGTGCATGTCGCCGGTGACCTGCTGTTCAAGAGTGCGGATTTCCCGTTGGCGGACCAGCTGGCGCAGCGCCTGCAGCGTGGCGTGCCGCCGCAGTATATGGGCGGGCCCAGCCCGCAGGTGCAGCAGCTCCAGCAGCAGCTGCAACAGACCCACCAGAACGCGCAGAACATCGCCAAACAGGCCGATGCCGAGGTGGCCCACCTCAAGGCGCAGGTGGTCATTCTGCAGGAGCAGGCCAAGGAGAAGGGCGGCAAGATCAGCATTGACGACTACCGCGCCGAGACCGATCGTCTGGCGGCGGTCACGGCGGCTGATCCGACGGTGGCCAAGGTGCTGGTGCGCAGCATGCTGTCGCAGCTGCTCGGGATGCCGGCGCTGCCGATCATGCAGGAGCACGACGCTGCCGACGCGGCGCACGCACAGTCGATCGCGCCGCCTGACCCGGATGCCCAACCTGATGCGGGCGCGCAGCCTGATCCGGGTGCCATGAACGGCGCGGCGCAGCCGCAGCCGGGCGCCCCGCCGCAATGACCCTCGGCTACGGCAAACGCATCAACCAGATCCTCGCCATCCTGGCGTCGATCCAAACGGAGATCCTGAAAATGTCCTCGACCGTCTCGACGCTCGACAGCGATATCGCTGAACTGAAGGCCGATGTGGCCGCGCTCACCTCGGTGGCGAGCTCCGCCACCGCCCTCATCAACGGCTTTGCCGCCCAGCTCGAGGCCGCAACCAATGCCGCCGCAGGGGCTGGGGCGACGGCCGCCGAGCTGCAGGCGCTGACCGATCTGCACACCGCGCTGACCACCGACACTGCCGAGCTCTCGGCCGCTGTCACCGCCAACACGCCGACCGCTGTCGCCGCCAACACGCTGGCCGCGCCCGAGCCCGCCACACCAGCGCCGCCGGCTGCGGCCTAACCAGTTTCAGCCGGGCAGCGCACCCGGCGAGAACCGCCACCGGTCGGTTAACCGGCTATTCCATGGGGCTATCCTATGAGCGACACGACCGAAAACGCCTTACAGGGGGCCGCGACCGAACCTGCTGAACTGCCCGCGACCGAGACCGCTCCCGAGACGGGCCAGGAGCAACCCGCGACGCAAGAGTCCACGCCGGCGAAACCTTCGCAGCCTGATCCACGCGACCAGGCGATCCGGCAGCTGGCCTTCGAGCAGCGGGAGACCAGGCGGCAGCTACAGGCCGCTCGCGAGCAGCTCGAGCGCATCCAGCCACGCGATCCGAACGCCCAGCCAACGCCGGCTGAGTACGACGCACAGCTGGAACAGCGCGCCGCACAGCTCATCGAGCGGCGGGAGACGGCGGCAAAGCAAGAGGCGGCGATTGCCAGGGGCAATGCGGCGTTTCCCGATTTCACGCAGCGGTGCAACCAGATTGCCGAGATGGGCGCGGTCGATAACCCCGCCTTCATGGCGACGATCTGGGAAGTGCCGGAGGCTCATCAGGTCATCTCCGACCTGGCGGAGCACCCGGCGGAGGCCGCGCGCATCCTGAAGCTGCCGCCGGCCAGGATGGCGCTGGAGCTGGCGAAGTTGTCGCAGGCCATCGCGACACCGGCAGCCGCACCGGCGCCGGTGAAAGCCACCACGGCTGCCCCGCCGCCCATCAAGCCGCTCGACACCGCCCCGCGTGGCGAGGTCAACCCGGCCACGATGA
>Ga0182012_10002429_pt1 | contig 20120 bp, 21 predicted proteins | sample 612S2SmetaG_FD_120486 | JGI IMG/M metagenome (GOLD analysis project Ga0182012, IMG submission 120486) | Permafrost microbial communities from Stordalen Mire, Sweden - 612S2S metaG | ecosystem: Environmental > Terrestrial > Soil > Wetlands > Permafrost | place: Sweden: Stordalen | collected...
CGTGAAGAAGAAGCTGCCGTCGATGTACATGCAGTTCATGGAGTTCGCGAAGGTCGACATCACCAAGGAACCGATGGAGGTCTACCCGACCACGCACTACTTCATGGGCGGCATCCGGGTCGAAGCCGAGACGGCGGCCACGAACGTGCCCGGGCTCTACGCCGCGGGCGAGGCGGCCGCGGGTCTGCACGGCTCCAACCGCCTGGGCGGCAACTCGCTCTCCGACCTCGTCGTCTTCGGGCGGCGAGCGGGCCTCGCGGCCGCGCAGTACGCACTGGGCTTGGCCTCGCGCCCCGAGCCGGAGCCCGCGCTGCTCGTCGAGGCCGAACGCGAGATGCTCGAGCCGTTCGAGGTTGTCGACGGCGAGAATCCGTTCACGGTCCAGGAGGACTTGCAGAAGATGATGATGCTGAACGTCGGCGTCTTCCGCAACGAAGAGCGCCTGCAGCGAGCGCTCGACGAGATCGGGCCGCTGAAGGAGCGCGCGGCGCGCGTGCGGGCCGCCGGTTCGCGCCTCTACAACGCCATGTGGCACACGTCGCTCGACGTCAAGCACATGGTGGCGATCGCGGAGGCGATCATCCGCAGCGCGCTGTTGCGCAAGGAGAGCCGCGGCGCCCACTCGCGCGTCGATTACCCCGAGACGAGCGCCGAACTGCAGAAGGTCAACGCGGTCACCCGCCTGGTCGACGGCACCGCGTCGGTCGGGTACGTCGAACGCGCCCCGATCCCGCAAGAGCTTCAAGACATCATCGACGACAAGGTGGAGGCGAAGTGAGCACGTCCGCAGAGACGGAGCCGACGGGCGAGCGCTACGAAGGCGCCCTCCGCGACGAGGCGCTGGCCGCCCAGGCGCACACCGGCAAGACGTTCACGTTACGGGTCAACCGCGGCGAAGACGGCGACGTCGCCGGCCGCTGGGAAGAATACAACGTCGAGCTGGCCAGCGGCATGGTCGTGCTCGACGCCGTGCTCGACGTGCAGGCGCATCAGTCCCACGATCTGGCCGTCCGCTGGAACTGCAAGGCCGCCAAGTGCGGCTCGTGTTCGGCCGAGGTCAACGGCCGCCCGCGCCTGATGTGTAAGACGCGCGTCGAGGACTTCGACCTCTCGCAGCCGGTCGTCGTGCAGCCGATGCAGACGTTCCGCCGGATCAAGGACCTCGTGACCGACGTCTCGTGGAACTACCGCGTCAACGAGAAGATCACGCCGTTCAAGCCGCGCACGGACCGGCCGTGGAAATGGTACCAGCACGACGTCGAAAAGGCGCAGGAGATGCGCAAGTGCATCGAGTGCTTCTTGTGCCAGGACGTCTGTCACGTACTGCGCTATCAGACCGAGGACAAGCCCCAGTTCTTCGGGCCGCGCTTCTTCGTGCGTTCCGCCGGGCTCGACTTCCACCCGATGGACGCCGAGGACCGGGCCGCGCAGTTGATCGGCGAAGGCGGCCTCGGCCTGTGCAACATCACGAAGTGCTGCACCGAGGTCTGCCCCGAGCACATCCACATCACGGACAATGCGATCATTCCGGAGAAGGAGCGCGTCGTGGATGCGTTCGGCGATCCTCTGCGTGCCTTCTTACGCAAGGTCTTCGGGGGAAACAATAGCGGCTGACGCCGTCGTCGTCGTCGACGGCGTCGTCAAGGTCTACGACGACGAGGGTGTCGAGCCGGTGCGCGCGCTCGACGGCGTGAGCCTCGCCGTGCGCAAGGGCGAAATGGTCGGGCTCATGGGCCCGAGCGGCTGCGGCAAGAGCACGCTGCTCAACCTCATCGGCTGCATCGACCTGCCCTCGTCGGGCATCGTTGCCATCGAGGGCCGCGCGACGTCCGCGCTCGGCGACGCGGGCCTCACGGTCTTGCGCCGCGACCGGATCGGGACGGTCTTCCAGTTTTTCAGCCTGCTCCCGGCGCTGACGGTCGCGGAAAACGTCGGCCTGCCGTTAGTGCTCCAGCGCAGGCCGCGCGCCGAGGTCGCCCGCCGGGTCGCCGAGACGCTCGAAGCGATGGGGATCGCGGACAAGTCGGCGCGCTTGCCGTCGGAACTGTCGGGCGGACAGGCCCAGCGGGCCGCGATCGCGCGCGCCATCGTGCACCGCCCCGCAGTGGTGCTCGCCGACGAGCCGACCGGTAACCTCGACTCGCGCAACGGCGCCGTCGTCCTCGACCTATTGCGGTCGCTCGCGAACGCGGGGCAGGCCATCGTGATGGCCACGCACTCCCCCGAAGCGGCGGCCGCCTGCGACCGGATCGTGCACCTCCAGGATGGCCGGATTGCGACCTAGCGGCATCCTGTTCGATGCGCTCGTGGCAGGGTACGTGCGGCAGAACGGCCTGCGCGCCTGCATCACGGTCGCGGCTGTGGCGCTCGGGGTCGCGATCGCGCTGGCGATCGATCTCGCGAACGCGACGGCCGTGGCGTCGTTCTCGCGCAACGTCAACGTCGTCTCCAGCCGCGTCAACCTGCAGGTGTTCGGGCTGGGCAAGCCGTTCGACGAACGGACGCTGCTGCGCGTGCGCGCCGTGCCGGGGGTCGAGGATGCCGAGCCGGCGACCGAGGACACGATCGTCGTCGGAGCCAAGCCCGGCGACGCGTTTTCGGGCGAGGTGCTGCGCGTGCTGGGCGTCGACGTCCTGCAGGGCGTCGCGACCAACGCACAACTGCCCGCGCAACCCGCCGGCTCGTACGACCCGTACGCCTTCGTCACGGGCCGCGCCGCCGTGGTGTCCGAGCGCGTCGCCCGCCGCTACGGCCTGCGGCAGGGCGGTTCGTTCGACGCGCTCTGGGGCGGGCGCAAGATCCGGCTGCGCGTCGGTGCCGTGCTTCCGGCTTCCGCCGCCGGCGTCGATTCGTCCGTCGTCTTCGTCGATGTCGTGACGGGCCAGGAACTGTTCGGGAAGGTCGGCGTGCTCGACCGCATCGACTGCGTTGTCGATCCCGCGAGGCTGCAAGCCGCGCAGCGCGAGATCGCCGCGCTGCTCCCGCACGGCACGCGCGTCGTCGAACCGCGCGTTCGCAACGGGGAGATCGAGCGGCTGTTGCGCAGCTTCCGCTTCAATCTCGGCGCCCTCTCGTACATGGCGCTGCTGGTTGCGGCGTACCTCGTGTACAACGCGGTCGCCATCTCGGTCGTCCAGCGGCGCTCGCAGATCGGTACGCTGCGCGCGATCGGCGTGCGGCGCAGCCAGATCTTCGCGACGTTTCTCGCGGAAGGTGCGATCGCCGGCGTGGCCGGCTCGCTGGTTGGCGTGTTGTTCGGCTCGTACCTGGCGACGTTCGCGGTCAAAGCCGTGACGACGACCGTGGACACCATCTACGTCGGCATCCATGCCGATGCCGTCGCCTACGACCCGTGGGCCCTCGCCCGTGCGTTCGCGGTCGGGGTCGTGCTCGCGGCGGCCTCGGCGGCGTATCCCGCGTTCGACGCGGCGCGGACCGCGCCGGCGATCGTGATCCGCTCCGAAGCGCTCGAGCGGCGGCTCGCGGCGTCCGGCGCCTACTATGCGCTGGGCGGCGCCGGGCTCGCGCTGTTGGGGATGCTCGCGACGCGCTTTGGGCCGATCGACGGCATTCCGCTCTTCGGCTACGCGGCGGCGCTGCTGTTCGTGGCCGGGGCATCGCTGTGCATTCCGCTGTGCGTGTCGCTGACGGCGCGCGCCGGCGCTGCGGCGGGCTTGCAGACCTTCCCCCCGGCGCGTCTGGCGGTCGCGGGCTTGGGAGCGTCGCCGCGCCGCACGAGCATCGCCATCGCCTCGCTGATGGTCGCGACCGGGCTGGTGGTCGCGATCGCGGCGCTGCTGTCGTCGTTTCGCACGAGCGTCTCCGACTGGACCGCGCAGTCGCTGCGCGCGGACCTCTTCGTGCGGCCGTATGGCGCGGTGGGCGCCTCGAGCGAGTCGCGCTTTCCACCGCAGGTGGCGCAGACGCTGCGCCGGCTGCCGGGCGTGCGCGCCGTCGACGGCTTTCGCCTGCTGACGGTGCCGTTCGGCGGAACGCAGATCGATCTCGGCGCGACCGACGTGCGTTCGCTCGGACTGCGCAACAAACTCGTGCTGCTGGACGGGCCGGGGATCGCCTCGATCGCGCGGACGATGCCGGGCACCAACGGCGTCCTGATCAACGAGCCGCTCGCCGTCCACTTCGGGCTCGCCACGGGCGACTCGATCCCGCTCGACACCCCGTCGGGCAACGTCCGGCTCAAGGTGCTCGCCGTCTACAACGACTTCTCCAGCGACGCGGGCGGCATGCTGATCGACAGCCGGACGATGAAGCGCCTGTACGGGGACGACTCGGTCGACTCGCTCGCCATCTACGCGGCGCCGTCGGCCGACCTGCACGACCTGCGCTCGCGCGTCGTGCGCGCCATGCTCCCGTTGCGAGTGGACGTCGAGACGACGCGCGAGTTGCGGGAACTCGTCATCGCGATCTTCGACCGGACGTTCGCCATCACGAGCGCCCTGCGCGTCATCGCGGTGGCGATCGCCGTGCTCGGCGTCGTGAGCGCGCTGTTCGCGCTGGTGCTCGAACGCCGCCGCGAGATCGGCGTGCTGCGCTACCTCGGGCTTTCGACCGGCGGCGTCCGCTCGATGGTGCTGTGCGAGGCGGGCCTGATCGGCACGCTCGGCGGGGCGCTGGGCATCGCGCTCGGACTGGTGCTCGCAGTGCTGCTGGTCTTCGTGATCAACCGCCAGACGTTCGGCTGGCTGATCGCGTGGAACGTCCCCGTGGGAGCGCTGGTGCAGACCTTCGTTCTCGTCGTCGTTGCCGCGCTCGCCGCCGGACTCTACCCGGCCGGCGTGGCGGCGCGGATTCGGACCGACGAGACGGTGCGCACCGAATGATCGCGCGCATCGCAGTCCTCTTCTGGGCGTTCGCCGTCGCCGGCGCGCCCTACGCGTTCTCGTTTCCGCGCGACCATGCGGCCCACACCGCCTACGAGAATGAGTGGTGGTATTTCACGGGACATTTGCGCGCGGCGGACGGCCGCGAGTTCGGCTACGAGCTCACGTTCTTCCGCGTCGGGTTGCGGCCCGGCGAGCGGCCGCCGCGGCCCGGCCAAAGCCGTTGGCGCGGCACGCAACTGTTTCCCGCGGACTTCGCGATCACCGACGTGCGCGACGGCGGCTTCTGGTTCACGAGGACGTTCGACCGCGAGGCGCTCGGCATGGGCGGCGCCGCCTCCGACCGCCTCGCCGTCCACGCCGGTTCGTGGTCCCTTCGCGGCGAGCCCGAGCGCGACGCGCGACTGGAGCGCATGCAGTTGCGTGCCGCCCGCGGAGGCAACGCCCTCGCCCTGACGCTGGACCCACTCAAGCCGCCGGCGGTGCACGGCTCGGGCGGCATTTCGCGTAAGGGGCCGTGCCCGTCGTGCGCGTCGCACTACTATTCCTACACGCGCCTGCGCACGACCGGCACGCTGACCTACGGCGGCACGTCGTACGCCGTGACCGGGACGTCCTGGATGGACCACGAGTACGGCACGCGCGAACTCGCCGCCGGAATCGTCGGCTGGGATTGGTTCTCGTTGCAACTGACCGACGGTCGGGAACTCATGCTCTACGTCTTGCGCCGCCGCGACGGCAGCGCGATCCCCGAATCGAGCGGCAGTCTCATCGAAAAAGACGGACGGGTGACGCACCTCTCGCACGCTGCCTTCAAAGTGACCGTGCGCGGCGGGACGACGTGGCGCAGCCCGCACACGGGGGCATCGTATCCCGCATTATGGGAGGTCGTCGTGCCGTCGGCGGGCCTGTGGCTGTCGCTCACGCCGGCCGTCGCTGACCAGGAGTTGACCGGCGGCCCGGGCGGCGTCGCGTACTGGGAAGGCGCAGTCGACGTCCGTGAGGTGGCCTCCGGCGGCAAGCAGGTTGGGCGCGGCTACGTCGAACTTACCGGTTATGCAGCACCCGTCTCGCTCTAGATACACCGTATCTAACATCCTCCGCCTGACCGGCGCCTTCGCCTTCGCGGTCGCGACGACGGCCGGCGCCGCCCTCGCCGTCACGGTCGGCACGCCGCACACGACGCATTACACCACGGAAATGGGCCCGCGCGACAGCTTCTCCGTGCCCTACACCGGGACGATGGAATTGAAGTATAGTTCGGACGGCATCATCAACGGCACGTATCGCTCGACCTCGGTTCGTCCCGACCCGATGTCGGGCCGGATCGTCACGGTCACCGGCGCGCTGATGGACAACAACCGCATCCGGCTCTCGTTCGCGTACGGCAACTACTCGTTTCGCGGCACCGTCGAGAAGGGCGGCGAGATCGTCGCCAGCGCCACCGACAACCGCGGCAAAGTCGTCGTCTTCAAAGCGCAACCCGTCGCGCAGAAGCACGCGACGCCAGCCCCGACGCACGAGCCGTAGGAGTAAACCGGATGTCAGGAGGGAACCCTTAGAGCGTGGACATTCGCTACGCCGTTGTACTCGAGCCCGAGCCGGACGGGTCTGCCTACAATGTGATCGTTCCGGCCCTTCCGGAGGCGCACACCTGGGGGACGACGGTCGAGGAGGCGCTGCGGATGGCTCGCGAGGTGATCGCGCTGTGCATTGAGGAACGGCAAGCCCGAGGCGAGGACATTCCGCCCGGCGACGCAGGAGCCGCCCTTCTGGAAGCAGTGGAGATCACGCTTCCCGCCGCCTGAGTTTGAGCGCGCGCAAGCACCCCGCAGTAACGGAAAAGCGCTGCTGCGAGCCCTGAATAGAGCCGGGTTTACGACGACGAGGGTCGCTGGTTCCCATCACTTCGTGCGCCATGCGGACGGCCGGGCAACGTCGGTCCCCGTGCACGGGGCGCGTGACGTTCCTACGGGCACATTGGCGCGAGTTCTCAAGGATGTGCGGTTGACCCCGGACGAGCTCCGAAGGCTTTTGTCGTTCGCTCGCGGGAGGTGACGGGGGGGCGGCTTCCGTAGTGCGCGAGTGATGCTGCTCGGCGCGATCGATGTCGGGACGAACTCGATCCACCTCATCGTCGTCGAGTTGGACCCGCGTTTCGGGACCTCCCGGACCATCCTCAAGGCGCGCGAGATGGTGCGCCTCGGCGGCGGCGACGCTCTGGTCAAGGGGCATCTGTCGCGCAAAGCCGTGCAGCGCGGAGTCGACGCGATCGTGCGGTTCGCGGGAATGGCGCGCGAGGCGGGCGCCGAGGAGATCCGCGCCGTCGCGACCTCGGCCGTCCGCGAGGCGGCCAATCGCGACGAGTTCATCGACGCCGTGCGCAGCGCGAGCGGCGTCGTCGTGGACGTCTTATCCGAAACGGAGGAGGCGCGCCTCATCCATCTCGGCGTGAGCCGCGGCTTTCCGCTGTACGACCGCACCGCGTGCATCATGGACATCGGCGGCGGCTCGACGGAGTTCATCGTCGCGGACGCCCAGGCGCCGTTCTTCCTGCACAGCGTCCGCCTCGGCGCGCTGCGGCTGTACGAGCGCTTCATCCGGCCGGGCGAGTCGAACGGCTACAACCGCATGGTCCGGCACGTGCGCGAGGTGCTCGCGCCGCTGGCGGCCCCGCTGGCGGACTACCGGTTCGACACGATGATCGGCACCTCGGGGACGCTCATGGGCCTCGCGGCGATCGACGCCGCCGAGTCGGGCTTCCCCACCCAGCGCGTGCACGGCTACGTCCTGAAACTGGACCGGCTGAAAACGCTGCAGCGCGCGATGATGCGCATGACGCCGGCCGAGCGCCGCAAGATCCCCGGCATGAACCCGCGCCGCGCCGACATCATCGTGGCAGGAAACGCGGTCGTCATCGGGGCGCTCGAGATGCTCGGGCGCGACGAAATTGTGGTGTGCGAGCGGGCGTTGCGCGAGGGGATCGTCGTCGACTTCCTCGAGCGCAACATCGCGATCGCGCGCCGGCTCGGCGACGAGCGGATGCGGCGGCTCGACGCCGTCCACGATCTCGCGAAGCGTTTCGGCTCGGACGGCATCCACACGAACCATGTGGGGGCGCTCTCGCTCGAACTGTTCGACAAACTGTCCGACCTGCACCGGTTCGAGCCGGCCGACCGCGACGTGCTGTTCGCGGCCGCCATCGTGCACGACGTCGGACGAGCGGTGAATGCGAGCGCGCATCACAAGCACGGCGCATACATCGTGCGCAACGCCGCCCTGCCCGGTTGGCGCGCCGACGAGATCGAACTGATGGCGACGCTCGTTCGCTACCACCGCCGCTCGCTTCCCAAGCCGACGCACCCCGAGTGGGCGGCTGCCGACCAGGCGACGCGGCACAAGATCGAGGGGCTCGCGGCGCTGCTGCGCATCGCCGACGGCCTGGACGTGCGGCGGCTCGCGATCGTGACCGCGCTGGACGTCGTGCGAACCGGGGAAGTCATCGAACTGCGCGTGCACGCCGGCCAGGACGTCGAACCCGAGCTCGCCGCGGCGCGCTACAAGGCCGACCTGTTCTCGCGCGCGTTCGGGCTGCGGGTGGACGTCGTCGCTGCGCCGCCGGACGCCCCCGAGGAAGAAGGCGGCGATTCGAGCGCCGCGGCGACCGCGGCCGCGAGCATATCCGGATAAGGCGAATGGCCGGCTCCCGTCCAGAGGGCGTGGAACTCGGCCACGGCATGCGCGCGTCCCGCCGCGCAGCCTGCCAGCAGCGAAGCGATTCCGGGCAGCCTGGCGTCGCCGGGGGGAACGTCGCGCTCGAGGTCCCGCAGGAGCAGCGCAAACGCGTCGGCGTCCGCGACGTGGCCGAGCACGTCCTGGGCGTGTGAGAGCAAGCCGAGCGCCGTCCCGGCCTGCGGGCCGATCGCACTCTCGAAGAACTCCAGGTTGTAGCGCAGCTGCTTGCCCGCGATGCGCAGGGCGTGCAGCTCCTCGTCCCGGCCGTGCTCGACGGCGCGCTTGCCGCGGGCCAAGAACAGCGCCGCGTGCCGGTGGACGATACGGCGGGCGGCGTGGCCGGTGGTTTCCTGTGGCATCGCGGCTAGACCGCCGTCCGCGCGCGGTCGAACTTCGCGAAGGCTGGAGCGATGCGCACGAGGCCGTCGGCCCGCCGGCGCTCCAGCTCGGCGACGACGTAGGCGATGCCCGCAGCCTCGTCCGGCCCGGCGGCCGCTAGGACCGGTCTCAGGCGCTCGAGCAGGACGTCCGCGTCCCGGACGGTCCCGAGCCGCTTGCGCAGGCGCCGTGCGGCCCGCTCGAACGTCCGGAAGTCGCCGCCCTCGTACCAGTCGGCGAACGTCTCGATCGCGCTGCGCAGCCGCCGCAACGCGACCCGCATGTCGTGGACGGCCTCGACGTCGTTGCCGCCGAGCACGCCGGGCGCCTCGGCGGCGGCCTGGTCGCACAGGGCGTGCAGGATGGTCCCGGCGGCCTCGCGCACGGGCATCCGTGGATCGTCGAGATGGTAATGCGGGGCTTTGGCCACGTAGCTCCTTCGGCGTAAGCAAGACCGGAGGGGGCGGTCGCCCCGACTCGCAATAGGTCTTTGTCGTTCACCACGTCGCGCCCTCAGCCCCGGAGGACCGGTGACCACAGCAGTCGCTTCCAAGCGGATCTTGATCGTCGACGACGAGTCGGCGATTCTCCAGACGTTGCGCTTCAATCTCGAGCGTAGCGGCTATCTCGTTTCCACCGCCGGCGACGGCCGTAGCGCCGTGACGCTCGCCGCAAGCGAGCGCCCCGACCTCATCGTCATGGACATCATGCTGCCGGTGCTCGACGGCATCGAAGCCTGCAAGGAGATCCGCCGCAGCAGCGGCGTGCCGATCATCATGCTGACCGCGAAGGACCAGGAAATCGACAAGGTCCTCGCTCTGGAACTCGGGGCGGACGACTACGTGACCAAGCCGTTCTCCTTGCACGAGTTCCTCGCGCGCGTCAGGGCCCGGCTGCGCCGGCGCGAAGACGTGCCCGGCACGCCTCGCCAAGAGGCGATCGAGGCCGGCGAAATCGTGCTCGACCCGTCGCGCCAGTCGCTGAGCGTGCGCGGTCGCGACGTCGCGCTCGCGCCGAAGGAGTTCAGCCTGCTGCAAGTGCTCATGGAGAATCGCGGTCACGTCGTGACGCGCCAGACCCTGCTCGACAAGGTCTGGGGCTACGACTTCGAAGGCGAGCACCAGACGATCAGCGTGCACGTGCGCTGGCTGCGCGAGAAGATCGAGATCGACCCGAACAACCCACGCCACATCATGACGGTGCGCAGCCGGGGGTACATGTTCAAGGCATGACCCACGGCGACGCGGTCGCGCTCCAGGTGACCGCCGTCGCAGCCGGCGCACTCGGCGGCTATCTCGTGGCGAGATGGATTCCACGGCGCGACGCCGGGCGTCCGGTCCGGGCGGAGGCGCCGGATCCGGTCGAGGACGGCCGCTTCGAGCAGTTGATGCGGTCGATCACGGTCGGCATCATCACGATCGACGCGCGCGGCCAGATCACGGCGCTCAACGCGGCGGCAGGCGCGATCTTCGACATCGGCGAGCGGCCCGCGATCGGGCGCGCGGTCATCGAACTCATTCCGTCGTTCGACGTGGACCGGCGCGTGCGCGACGCGCTGGCCGGCCATCCGTCGCGCGGTACGGTCGCGATCGGCCTCGGCGGGGCGGCGCGTACCGTTGCCGTGACGGCGCTCCCGCTCGACGGCAGCGACGGCGCGATCCTCGTCGCCACCGACGAGACCCGTATGGCGGAACTCGAGCGAACGCGCCGCGACTTCGTCGGCAGCGTGTCGCACGAACTGCGCACGCCGCTGTCGTCCATCAAGCTGATGATCGAGACGATCGTGGCGCGGCCCGAAGACGACGAGGCGCGCACGCTCTTTCTGCCGCGGATCGAGAGCGAGGTCGAGCGGATGGTCCAACTCGTCGAAGACCTGCTCGACGTCGCCCGCGCGGAGTCGGGGCACCTGTCCATCCGGCGCGACGCAGTCGACCTGTCGTCCGTCGCGTCGGGGGCGCTGCGGAACTTCGAGCAGCGCGCGGCGCGCCTCGAGGTCGCGATCGTCTTCGAGGGAACGCCGGCGATGGTCGACGGCGACGCGAACCGGCTCGCCCAAGTCATCGTGAACCTGGTGGAAAACGCGCTACGGCACACGCCGGCCGGCGGGACGATCTCGGTGTTGGTCGCGGCCAAAGACGGCGAGGCGAGGCTCGTGGTCCGCGACAGCGGTGAGGGGATCCCGTATCGCGACCTGCCCTACATCTTCGAGCGCTTCTACGTGGTCGACCGGTCGCGGGCGCGCGAGGCGGCCGGGACCGGGCTCGGCCTCGCCATCGTCAAGCAGATCGTCGAGGCGCACGGCGGCACGGTCTCGGTCGAGTCCGAACTCGGCCGAGGGGCGACTTTCACGAGCACGTTCCCCCTCACGCGGGGGGGCGCCACCGCCGAACATTAAGGCGCCTTAATACTCCGTTAATAGAACCTTATGGTCCGCTTGGAACCATGAGAGCCGGACCAACACTTCGTCTTTTTCCGTAGGAGGTTCCCATGCGCAAGACCGCCACGCTCGCGGCCTTGTTTTTGGCTGGAGCGCTGCTCGCCCCGGTCGTCGCCCTCGCAGATTCCACCATCACGGCCGCCGGCTCGACGGCCCTGCTGCCGCTCGTGAAAGAAGCCGCAGCCGAGTATCAGGCCAAGCACCCCGACGTGAAGATTGCCGTCTCCGGCGGCGGCTCCGGCACGGGCATCAATCAGGTGGTCGCCAAGGCCATCGACATCGGCAACTCGGACATCGCGGCCGTCGGCCAGCCCACGCTCGTCGACCACAAGGTCGCGGTCACCGGCTTCGCGATCGTCGCCCACCCCGGCGTCGGCGTGACCAACCTGACGCGCAAGCAGCTTCAGGACATCTTCTCCGGCAAGACGCAGAGCTGGAAAGACGTCGGCGGAGCGGACGTCAAGATCACCGTCATCAACCGCCCGCGTAACTCCGGCACCCGCGCCGTGTTCATCAAGACGATCATGGGCGACGTGCCGATCTCCGCGTCCGGCCTGACCGAAGACGCGACCGGCTCGGTCGTCGCGACCGTGAAGACGACGCCCGGCGCCATCTCGTACGCGGCCTTCGCCGGCACGCGCGGCCAGGGCCTGACCGAACTGTCGATCGACGGCGTCGCCCCGACCGACGACAACGTCGCGGCGGGCAAGTACCCGTACTGGTCGTACGAGCACATGTTCACGAACGGACCGCCGTCGCCGGAGATCTCGCGGTTCATCGCGTACATCACGTCCAATAGCGACCTCGTTCACAAGGCGGGCTACATCCTGGTCCGCGACATGAAGGTCACGGAGACCGACCGGTAGGTTCGGGGTCTTCCGAGGGGATCGGATGGCGATAGCGGTACCGCCGCGCATTAAAGCCGTGGCGTCGCGGGCGCATCGGAGCGAGTTCGTCGCGACGTTGCTCCTGCGCGCCGCGTGCGCGCTCGTCGTGCTGTCCATTGCGGCGCTGATCGCGTACCTCGCATCCGAGGGTACGAAGCTCTTCACGCACGACCACGTGTCGCCGTTCGAGTTCCTGTTCTCTCCGGTCTTCAATCCCGAAGCGAACCATCCGGGTTCGCTCGTCTTCATCGTCGGCTCGCTCGCGATCACCGCGTTTGCCGTGTTCGTCGGCGGGCCGTTCGGCATCGCCGTCGGCGTCCTGCTGTCGGAGCTCGCGCCGCGCCGTTTCGTGGACGTGATGAAACCCGCGGTCGAAGTGCTGGTCGGCATTCCGTCGGTCATCTACGGCTGGATCGGCCTGACGCTGCTGGTTCCGCTCATCAGGACGGTGACCGGGAGCAACGGCTTCGGTCTCCTCGCCGCCGGCATCGTGCTGTCGGTGATGATCCTGCCGACGATCATCACGCTGTCGGAGGACGCGCTGCGCGCGGTCCCCGATTCGCTGCGCGAAGGATCGGCCGCCATGGGCGCGACCCGCTGGCAGACGATCTCGCGGGTGCTCTTGCCCGCAGCGAGTAGCGGGCTCACGGTGGCCGTCATTCTCGGCGTCGCGCGCGCGATCGGCGAGACGATGGCGGTGCAGCTCGTGATCGGGAACGCTGCAGTCCTGCCCACCGGGCTGCTCAGTGCGACGGCCGCGTTGCCGACGGAGATCGTCCAAGACATGTCGGGCGCGCAACAGGGCTCGCTGCTCGAACACGCGCTGTTTTCGATGGCGCTGTTGCTGCTGCTGATTGCGATGGGATTGATCCTCGCGGTGCGGCTCGCGGTCCGCAGGCGCGCGTGAACCCATGGCGCAAGCGGCCGTGACGTCAGAAGCAGCCCTAGAGCGGCGCCGCCGCGGCGCAGCCGGACGCCGGCTCGGCGACCAGGTCGCGACCGGCCTGCTGTGGGCCGCGGCGATCTCCGTGCTCGTGCTGCTGGCCCTATTCGTCGGCTACATTTTCTTCCTCGGCATCGGGTCGATCTCGTGGCAGTTTCTGACGAGCCCGCCGAGCGAGGTGACCGCAGGCGGCGGCATCGGCCCCGAAATCTACAACTCGTTCTACATCCTGATCATGACGCTGGTCTTTACGGTGCCGGTCGCGCTGGCGGCCGGCATTTACCTACAGGAGTACGCGAAGCCCGGCCTCTTCCAGACGGTCGTACAGTTTAGCGCCGAGTCGCTCGCGACGGTGCCGTCGATCGTCATGGGCCTGTTCGGCCTGCTCATCTTCGTCTATCTGTTCGGCTGGCGTTTCTCCGCCATCGGCGGCGCGTTGACGCTGACGATCCTCAACCTGCCTGCGCTCATGCGCGTCACGCAAGAGGCGCTTGCGACCGTGCCGGACTCGCTCCGCGAGGCGTCGATGTCGCTCGGCGCCACGCGCTGGACGACCATCCTGCGCGTCGTCTTGCCGAGCGCCATCGGCCCGCTCACGACCGGCGTCGTCCTCATTGCTGGTCGCATCTTCGGCGAGACGGCGGCGCTGATCTACACGGCGGGCGTCAGCGTTGCGGCAGGAAGGGCGGCCTACGACCTGAACCCGTTCAGGCCGGCCGAGACCCTCGCAGTCCACGTGTGGTATACGCACGCCGAAAGCGTCGTGCCCGACGTGGCGCGCATCGGGAACGGGTCGGCGCTGGTCCTGCTCGTGATGGTGTTGCTGTTCAACGTGACGGCGCGCGTGGTGGGCCGCTTCCTGACATACCGCTTCACGAGAAAGTCATGATGGTGGAAGCCCTGGTCGAGCCGTCGATCAAGGTCGACGTCGCCGACCTCAACGTTTACTACGGGTCGTTCCACGCGATCAAGAACGTGAGCCTGAAGGTCGAGGACCGGCGGGTCACGGCCCTAATCGGTCCGTCCGGTTGCGGCAAATCGACGTTCCTGCGCGCGCTCAACCGGATGCACGACCTCACGCCGGGGACGCGCGTCACCGGCAGCGTGCGGCTCGACGGCTCGGACATCTACGAGCCCGGCGTCGACCCCGTCGTGGTGCGCTATCGCATCGGGATGGTCTTCCAGCGGCCGAACCCGTTTCCGAAGTCGATCTTCGAGAACGTCGTCTACGGGCCGCGCATCCACGGCGAGAGCGGCCGCGACGAACTGCTCGCGATCGCCGAGAAGAGCCTGCGCCGGGCCGCGCTGTGGGACGAGGTCAAGGACCGGCTTCACCGGTCGGCGCTCGACCTCTCCGGCGGACAGCAGCAGCGCCTGTGCATCGCCCGCGTCCTGGCGGTCGAGCCCGAGGTGATTTTGATGGACGAGCCGGCGTCCGCGCTCGACCCGATCGCCACGTCGAAGATCGAAGACCTGATCGGCGTGCTGAAGAAGGACTACACCGTCGTCATCGTCACGCACTCCATGCAGCAGGCGGCCCGCATCTCCGACTACACCGCGTTCTTCTTGCTGGGCGACATGATCGAGGTCGGGACGACGTCCGACATCTTCACCCGCCCGAAGGACACGAAGACCGAGGACTACATCACCGGCCGCTACGGGTAGGGCATCTACGGCGTAGGGCCCGCCGGGCTGGCCGCGAAACGCCGCAGTGATGATCGCAGGCCAGCCGCAGACCCGCTCCTCGCTCCCCGTACCGGAGGCGATGCGGGCGCTTCGGAAGACGGCCGCGGCTCCCGGCTTTACCCTCGACGAGGTGGCCGTCCCGGAACTCGGGCCGTCCGACGTGCTGATCCGGGTGCGCCGGGCCGGCATATGCGGGACCGACCAGCACATCTACGGCTGGGACGCATGGGCGCAGCGCCGCATCAAGCCGCCGCTGATCGTCGGTCACGAGTTTATGGGCACGGTCGTCGCGATCGGCGCGGCGGTCCGCGGCGTGGCCGTCGGCGACCGCGTCTCCGCCGAGGGCCACATCTCGTGCGGCGTCTGCCTGCTGTGTCGCACGGGCGAGGCGCACATCTGCGAACACGTCAAGATCATCGGGGTGGACACCGACGGCGCGTTCGCGGGGTATATCCGCATGCCCGATACCAACGTCTGGCGGCTCGATCCGAGCATCCCCGACGAGTGGGCCGCCGTCTTCGACCCGCTCGGTAATGCCGTCCACACGGTGATGGCCGCCGGGGTCAGCACGAGATCGGTCGTGATCACCGGCGTCGGCTCGATCGGCCTGATGGCGATTCCCGTCGCGCGCGCGGCCGGCGCCGCCTCGGTCTTCGCCGTCGACGTGAACCCGGCAAAACTCGAGCTCGCGCAGCGCGTCGGCGCCGACGCGGCGTTTCTGTCGAGCGATCCCAACCTCGTCGACGAGATCCTCAAGCGCACCAACGGCGACGGCGCCGACGTGCTGCTCGAAATGTCCGGCCACGGCGGCGCAATCGATCTCGGCCTGTCGACCGTGCGTAACGGCGGGCGGGCCGCGCTGCTCGGCATCCCGCCCGACGACGTGAACATCAACTTGGCGGAGCGCATCATCTTCAAGGGGCTGACCGTGCTCGGCATCAACGGGCGCAAGATGTTCGAGACGTGGTACCAGACCGAGGCGCTCGTGCGGAGCGGGCGCGTGGATCTCTCACCCATCATCACGCACGTGCTGCCGTTCGACGCGTACGAGGAGTGCTTCAGCCTGATGCGCTCGGGGACGGCGGCCAAGATCGTGCTCGACGTCGAAGCGGGAGCCTGATACCGGTGAATGCGACCTTCGAACGCAAGCTGACGGCCGACCTCGACGCCCTCAAGGCGGCGGGGACGTACAAGCGGCTGCGGCATCTCACGACGCCGATGTCGCCGCACGTGCACATGCAGGAGGCGGGCGACGTCATCGTCCTGTCGAGCAACGACTACCTCGGACTCGCCGACCATCCGGACGTCGTCGCCGCGGGCATCGAAGGCCTGAAGAAGTACGGTGCGGGCACGGCGTCGGTGCGCTTCATCTGCGGCACGTTCGACATCCACCAGGTGCTCGAGGAGAAGATCGCGTCGTTCTTCGGCTTCGAAGCGGCGCTGTCGTACGTCTCGTGCTGGACCGCTAACGAGGGGCTCTTGCCGACCGTCGGCACGGCCGGTAACACGCTCATCTCCGACGAGTTGAACCACGCGTCGATCATCGACGGCTGCCGGCTCGCGGCCGCCAAGCGGCTGCGCTACAAGCACTCCGACATGGCGGACCTCGAAGCGAAGCTGAAGGAGGCCGAGGGCACCGCGTTCATCGTGACCGACGGCGTCTTCTCGATGGAAGGCAGCATCGCCAAACTGCCCGAGATCGTCGCGCTGGCCAAGAAGTACGACGCCGTCACGATCGTCGACGACAGCCACGGCACGGGCGTCATGGGCAAGACCGGCCGCGGCACGATCGAGCACTTCGGGCTCGAGGGGCAGGTCGACATCCTGACCGGAACGCTGGGCAAGGCGCTCGGCGGCGCCGCGGGCGGCTTCGTGGCCGGGAGCCACGCGCTGGTCGACACGCTGATCCAGCGGTCGCGCACGCAACTGTTCTCCAACGCGCTTCCCGCAACGGTCGCGTGCAGTGCGCTGCGCGCCATCGAAGTTCTCGACGAGCGCCCCGAACTGCTCGCCAAGCAGCGTGAGAACGTGCGCTACTTCCGCGAAGGCCTAAAGGCGCGCGGCTTCAATCCGCTCGACGGCCCGAGCGCGATCGTCCCGATCATCGTCGGCGAGACGTCGGCTGCCATCGCGATGAGCGACCAACTGCTGCGCGACGGCGTCTTCGTGACGGGCTTCGGCTTCCCGGTGGTGCCCGAGGGCGCCGCCCGCATCCGGGTGCAGATCAGCGCCGCGCTGGAACGCGCGGACCTCGACCGCGCGCTCGACGCTTTCGAACGCGTCGGGCGGTCCGCAAGCGCAGCGAAGACGTGATCGCCGCGACGATCCGCTACGTCCTGCCGGAGTCGACCGATTGGGAGGCGACGCGCAGGCTGTTGGCGGAGCGCGCGAAGCTGTACGTCGGCATGCCGGGGCTCGTCTCGAAGGCGTTCTTCTACAATCCGCAGACCCGCGAGTACGGCGGCAATTACGTCTGGTGCGACCGGGAGGCGCTGGACGAGTTCTTGGCATCCGACCTCGTCCGCGGCGCGATCGCCCGGTTTGGAACCCCGAAGATAGAGATATTCGAAGTCGCCGCGTACCTGGAACGCGGCGATCTTTTTGTCCCGGAAGCACCGCTCGCTCCAGCCGACGCCCCTACAGAGACAACCGGAGGTACTTGACCGCGATGGTGACTACACTCGATCGTTCGGCAGTTCAGTCCGAGCGCAACGTCTGGGAGATGGCGCAGCAGCAACTGGACGACGTAGCGTCGATCGTCGACCTCAGTCCGTCCGTGCATAACTTCTTGCGCGAGCCGCGCAGGATCCTCGAGGTGCAGGTGCCGGTCCACATGGACTCGGGCGTGCACAAAATGTTCCGCGGTTTCCGCGTGCAGCACAACGTCTCGCGCGGCCCGGCGAAGGGCGGCATCCGGTTCCACCCGGACGTGACGCTCGACGAGGTCAAGGCGCTCGCGATGTGGATGACCTGGAAGTGCGCGCTCGTGAACATCCCGTTCGGCGGCGCGAAGGGCGGCGTCATCTGCGACCCCAAGGCGATGTCGCGCCAGGAGTTGGAGAACCTCACTCGCCGCTACACGACCGAGATCTCGATCATCATCGGGCCGGAAAAGGACATCCCCGCGCCCGACGTCTACACGACGCCGCAGATCATGGCGTGGATCATGGACACGTTCTCGATGCAGCACGGCTACTCGATCCCCGGCGTCGTCACCGGCAAGCCGATTTCGATCGGCGGCTCGCTCGGCCGCGACAAGGCGACGGCCCGCGGCTGCATGTACACCGTCGACGAGGCGATGCGCGTGCTGGAGATGCCGGTCGAGGGCGCGACCGTGGCGATTCAAGGCTTCGGTAACGCGGGGATGTACGCGGCGGAACTGATGGCCGAGCGCGGCTATTGCGTCGTGGCGGTCTCCGACACGCGCGGCGGCGTCGCCAATCCGAAGGGTCTCGACGTCAAGGCGCTGATGGCGTTCAAGGCCGAGACGGGCTCGGTGGCCGGCTTCGGCGGCGGCGATGCCCTGTCGAACAAAGACGTGCTCGAGTACGACTGCACCGTGCTGGTGCCGGCCGCGCTCGAGAAAGTCATCACCGCGGAGAACGCACCGCGCATCCGCGCGAAGATCGTCGCGGAGGCGGCGAACGGGCCGACGCTGCCGGAGGCCGACGCGATCCTGCACGATCGCGGCATCATGGTGCTGCCGGACATCCTCGCCAACGCCGGCGGCGTTACGGTCTCGTACTTCGAGTGGGTCCAAGACCTTCAGGAGAACTTCTGGGAGGAAGACGAGATCAACGACCGGCTGAAGCGCAAGATGGTGCGCGCGTTCCGCGAGACGTACGAAATGTCGGACCGCCGGAAACTGGACATGCGCAAGGCCGCGTACGCCGTTGCGATTGCCCGGGTGGCCGAGGCGACCACCGTGCGCGGACTCTACCCCTAAGGCGGAGGGTTTGCCCCGCGGGGCCGGTCGCTTGGGAAGGGACCGGCCCCGCCGGGGTTCAATTGGCGGCGATGCTTATACGCACGGCTTGTTTTTTCGTTACCCTCATCGCCGCCGGGGCTGCGGCCGCCTCGGCCGACCCGGGTCTCGTCCCGCCTGCGGGGTGGACGCACGTGGATAGCACGGGCGCGCCGGACCCGCAGCGCACGTTCGACACGTGGAAGCAGTCGTCGGCGCCCGGTTCGCAGACCCTCACGCTGATCAAGGACCTGTCGTCCACCTACGCCGACGCGGTCGCGCGCGTGAAGAAGAACTTCGCCGACAACAACATCCACGCGGCGGTCGACGAGGACAAGACGTGCCAGGGCGTGACCGGCCACGTCTTCGAATTCACGACCGGCCCGGACTCCTCGAAGTTCGTCGTCGACCGGACGATCGTGCCGCTCGGCACCGGCGTCGAGACCCTGACCTACGTGCGCTCTGAGAAGCAGCCGTTCGACAACGAAGTCAAAACGTCGATCGCGGCGTGGTGCTCGGAGGCCCAGCCCGCCGCCAAGTAGCCGCAGCTTCGGTCTCGGCCGAGCGGCGCGAGGGCAGGTATTTGCGAACGTTTCGCAAATAGGGGATGCGTGAGGCTGTCGAGCCGGGCCACGTCGTTCCTCGTGCTGTGCGCGCTGGCCGTGCCCATGGGGATCGCCGTGCACCTGTGGGCCGAGTACGTCGGCCTGGGCGACGCCGACGAGATGCTGGTCGTCTCGGCCCGCCACGCCTATCTCGCGCTGCTCGCGGCGGCCTCGCTCTGCGGGTTCCTCGTCGCGCTACGGGTCTGGGAGCCGTCGCGCGAGCGCCGCCGCCGGGCCGCTCTGCTGGTCGCCTCACTGCCCGCCAACGGCCGCGGGCCACGTTTCTTCGCGGCGATGCTGGCCGCGCAGATCGGGTTCTTCTACGTCACGCAGTTCGGCGAGGGGTGCCCGCTGTGCGCTGGCGACCTCGTGATCGGGCTAGCCGGCGCCCTCCTCGGCAGCGTCGTCTGCGCCCTGGTGCTCACGATCTTCCGCCGCCGCATCGTCCGGCTGTTTGCCGAACTCATCGCTTACGTCGAGCGCTACGCGCCGAAGCCGTCCGCCGCTGCGCTCGCCCGGCGCGCGCCCCGCGTCGTCGTCCGCGCGAGCGGCCTTGCCTCACTCGTCCGCCCGAACCGTCCCCCGCCGCTCCTCTCGGCCTAACTGACTCGCCCTCAGACCACAGTGCGACGGAGCCTTCGGGC
>Ga0182012_10002430_pt1 | contig 20118 bp, 11 predicted proteins | sample 612S2SmetaG_FD_120486 | JGI IMG/M metagenome (GOLD analysis project Ga0182012, IMG submission 120486) | Permafrost microbial communities from Stordalen Mire, Sweden - 612S2S metaG | ecosystem: Environmental > Terrestrial > Soil > Wetlands > Permafrost | place: Sweden: Stordalen | collected...
GCCCCGATCTGATCGGTGGTCAGCGCCTTGGACAAGGCCGAGTTCAGCGCGGCCACCTGGGCGGAGGTGAAGACCCCCAGGACGGTGGTGCTGATCCCGATGACGTTGGCGCCGCTCAGGCTGTTGATGTCGGCGGTGCCGAAGCCGGTGACGTTGGCGGTGGTGAGCGCGCCCATCTGGTCCGAACTCAGCGCCTTGACCTGGGCCGTCCCCAGCCCCGCCACCTGGGCGGAGGTGAAGGTGGCGATCTCGTCAGTGGTGAGACCGGCGATGGCGACGGTGCTGATGGCGCCGATCTGGGCGCTGATGAGCTTGCTCTCGGCGCCGGTACTGAATGCCGCGACCTGGGCCGAGCTCAGCGCATTCATCGCGAGCGTGCTGAGGCCGGTGACGTTGGCGGAGGTGAGCGCACTCACCTGGTCGGAACTCAGCGCCTTGACCTGGGCGGTGCCCAGCGCCTGCAACTGGGTGGAGGTCAGCGCGGCGATCTGGTCGGTGGTGAGGCCGGCGATGGTGGCGGTGCTGATCGCGCCGATCTGGGTCGATCCGAGTCTCAACTCGGCGGCGGTGCTGAGGGCGGCGATGCCGGCCGAACCGAGTGCCGCGATGGCCGCGGTGGTCAGGCCGATGACGTTGGCGGTGGTGAAGGCCCCCACCTGGTCGGCGCTCAGGGCCTTGATCAGGCTGGAGTTCAGCGCCCCCACCTGGGCGGAGGTCAGCGCGGCGACCTGGTCGGTGATGAACCCGGCGATGGCGGCGGTGCTGATCGCGCCGATCTCGGCGGTGGTGAGCTTGACCTGGGCGGCGGTGGTGAAGGCGCTCAACTGGCCGGAGGTCAGCACCGCCATGTCCGCGGTGCTGAGACCGTTGACATTGGCGGAGGTGAGCGCGGCCACCTGATCGGTGGTGAGCCCGATGATGGCGGCGGTGCCGATCGCGGCAATCTGGCCGGTGCCGAGCTTGCCCTCGGCCGTGGTGGAGAGCGCCGCCACCTGGGCGGAGCCGAGCGCCGCGATGTCCGCGGTGGTCAGGCCGGTGACGTTGGCGGTGGTCAGTGCCGCCACCTGGTCCGAGGTCAGCGCCTTGATCTGGGCGGCGGTCAGCGCCGCCACCTGGGCGGAACTGAGCGCGGTCACCTGATCCGTGGTCAGGCTGGCAATCGCAGCCGTGCCGAGTGCTTTGATCTGCGCGGTACCGAGCTTGGCCGTGGCGGCGGTGCTGAGGGCCGCGGCCTGGGCGGAATTCAGCGCCCCCGCGGCGGTGGTGCCGAGACCGGTGACGTTGGCGGTGGTCAGCGCCGCCACCTGATCGGTGGTCAGGGCCTTGATCTGGTTCGAGGTCAGCGCCCCCACCTGGGCGGAATTCAGCGCGGTGATCTGATCGGTGGTGAGGCCGGCGATGGCGACCGTGTTGATCGCGCCGATCGCGGCGCTGCCGAGCTTGGTCTCGGCGGCGGTGGTGAGCGCCCCCACCTGCGCCGAGTTCAGCGCCGCCATGGCGGCGGTGCCGAGACCGGTGACATTGGCGGTGGTGAGCGCCGCCATCTGGTCGGTGGTCAGGCCGGCGATGGCGGCGGTGTTGATGGCCCCGATCTGGCCGGTGCCGAGCTTGACCTCGGCCGCGGTGCTGAGCGCCGCGATCTGCACCGAATTCAGCGCGGCCATGTCCGCGGTGGTGAGGCCGAGGGCGTTGGTGGTGGTGAGCGCCCCGACCTGGTCGGAACTCAGGGCCTTGATCTGGGCGGCATTCAGCGCGCCGACCTGGGCGGAGGTCAGCGCGGTGACCTGATCGACGGTGAGGCCGGCGATGGCGGCGGTGTTGATCGCGCCGATCTGGGCGGTGCCGAGCTTGGCATCGGCCGCGGTGCTGAGGGCCGAGAGCTGGGCCGAGTTCAGCGCCGCCATGGCGGCGGTGCCGAGGCCGGCGACGCTGGCGGTGCTGAACGCGCCTACCTGGTCGGAACTCAGGGCCTTGATCTGGGCGGAATTCAGCGCGCCGACCTGGGCGGAATTCAGCGCGGTCATCTGGTCGATGGTGAGGCCGGTAATGGCGGCGGTATTGATCGCGCCGATCTCGGCGGTGGTGAGCTTGGTCTGGGCGCTGGTGGTGATCGCGGCCACCTGGGCCGAGTTCAGCGCCGCCATTGCGGCGGTGCTGAAGCCGATGATGTTGGCGGTGGTCAGCGCCGCGATTTCGTCCGTTGTGACGCCGGCGATGGCGGCGGTGGCGATGGCGCCGACCTGGGCCGTGCTGAACTTGACCACGGCGGCGATGTTGAGGGCCCCCACCTGGGCGGAATTCAGCGCGGCCACGGCGGCGGTGCCGAGGCCGGTGGCGTTGGCGGTGGTCAGCGCACTCACGTCGGCGGTGGTCAGCGCCTTGATCTGGGCAGAGTTCAGCGCCGCCACCTGGGCGGAGGTCAGCGCGGCGATCTGGTCAACGGTCAGGCCGGCAATGGCGGCGGAACTGATTGCGCCGATCTGGGCGGTCCCGAGCTTGGCGTCGGCGGCGGTGCTGAGGGCTGAGAGCTGGGCGGAATTCAGCGCCGCCATGGCAGCGGTGGTGAGGCCGGCGGCGTTGGCGCTGGTGAGCGCGCCCACCTGGTCGGAACTCAGGGCCTTGACCTGAGCCGAGCCCAGCGCGCCCACCTGGGCGGAGGTCAGCGCGATGATCTGGTCGATGCCGAGACCGGCCATGGCACCGGTACCGATCGCGGCGATCTGGGCGGTGCCGAGCTTGGACAGGGCGGCGGTGGTGAGCGCCCCCACCTGGGCGGCGCTCAGCACCGCCATGTCCGCGGTGGCAAGACCGGCGACACTGGTGCCGGTGAGCGCGGCCATCTCGTCGGTGGTGAGACCGGTGATGGCGGCGGTGCTGAAGGCACCGATCTGGGCGGTGGAGAGCTTGAGCTCGGCCGCGATGGAGATGGCCGCCACCTGGGCAGCGCTGAACGCTCCCAGGGCGGTGGTGGTGAGGCCGGTGACGTTGGCGGTGGTGAGCGCGGCCACCTGGCCGGTACTCAGGGCCTTGACCTGGTCGGAGCCCAGCGCCCCCATCTGGGACGCCGTCAGCGCGATGATCTGGTCGGTGGTGAGCCCGCTGACGGCGGTGGTGCCGATCGCGGCAATCTGGGTTGTGCTGAGTTTGGTCGTGTCCGCGGTGCTGAGCGCCCCCATCTGGGCCGCGCTCAGCACCGCCAGGTCGGCGGTACCGAGACCGGTGACGTTGGCGGTGGTCAGCGCCGCGATCTGATCCGTGCTGAGCGCCTTGGCCTGGGCGGAACTCAGGCCCCCCAGGGTGGCGGCGCTGAAGGCCGCGATGACCGTGGTGCTGAGGCCGGGGATCGCGGTGGTGCTGATGGCGCCGAGCTGGGCGGTGCCAAGCCGGGTCGCGGCGGCGGTGGTGAGGGCCGCCACCTGGGCCGAGGTGAAGGCCGCGACGGCGGCGGTGGCGAGACCGACGACGTTGGCGGTGGTGAGGATCCCGATCTCGCCAACGGTGAGCGCCTTGACCTGGGCGGAGGTCAGCCCGCCCACCTGGTCGGAGCTGAGTGCGGTGATCTGATCGGTGGTGAGGACGGCAATGGCGGCGGTGCTGATGGCACCGATCTGGGTGGCGCTGAGCTTGGTCAGGGCGGCGGTGGTCAGCCCCGTTACCTGGGCCGTGCTGAGGGCCGCCACGGTGGCGGTGGCGAGGCCGGTGATGGCGGCGGTGGTGATGGCATCGATCTGGGCGGTCGAGAGCTTCGTCACGGCGTCGGCACTGAGCCCCGCCACCTGGCTCGAACTCAAGGTCGCGATGTCGGTGGTGGTGAGGCCGGTGACGTTGGCGGTGGTGAGCGCTGCGACATCATCGGAGTTGAGGCCGGCGAGGGCGGCGGTGGTCAGCGCGCCGATCTGGGCGGAGCTGAGTTTGGCCACGGCGGCGGTGCTGAGCCCGCCGACCTGGGCGGAACCGAGGGTGGCGATGTTCGCGGTGGTGAGGCCGCCGGCATTGGCGGAGCCGAGGCCGCCGATATTGGCCGAAGTGAGGCCGGGCAGGTTGGTGGTGGTGAAAGCCGCCACCTGGGCCGCGGTGAGTGCGCTGACCGCGGCGGAGCCCAACGCCGCCACTTCGGCGGAGCTCAGCACGGCAACCTGGCCGGTGGTGAGGCCGGGAATGGCGGCGCTGCTGATCGCACTGGTCAAAGCGGTGCCGAGGGCGGCGGTCGCCGCGGTGCTCAGTGCTGCGACCTGAGCCGAGCTCAGTGTCGCCATATTCGTGGTGGTGAGGCTGACGGCCTCGTCTGTGGTCAGGGCGGCGATCTGGGCGGTGGTGAGTACCTTGACCTGGGCCGAACCCAGTCCGGCGACCTCGGCGGTGCTGAGGCCGGCGACGGCGGCGGTGCTGAGGCCGGGGAAGGCGGTGCTGCTGATCGCGCCGATCAGGGTGGAGCCGAGACTGGCCACGGTCGCGGCACCGAACGCGGCGACCTGGGCGGAGCTCAGCGCCGCCACATCCGCACTGGTGAGGCCAGCGGCATTGTCGGTGGTGAGGGTCGCCACCTGGGCGGAGGTGAGCGCGCCGACCTGGGCGGTGCTGAGCACGGCCACCTGGGCCGAGCTCAGGGCCGCCATGGCGGCGGTGCCGATCACCGCCATCTGGGCGGTGGTGAAGGCCGCCAGCGCGGCGGTGCCGAGGGTTGTCACCTCGGTTGAGTTGAGGGCGGCGATGACGGCGGTGCTGAAACCGGCGATCTGGCTGGTCTTGAACGCGTTGAGCTGGGCGGCGAGCTCGGCGGGGGTGAGAGCGGCGAGGGCGGCGGTGCTGAGCGCCCCGACCTGTGCTGTCGTGAAGCCGGCCACGGCGGCGGTGCTGAGCGCCGCGACCTGGGCGGTGGTGAGCGTCGCCATATCCGCGGTGGACAGGCCGGCCACGTTGGTGGCGGTGAGACCGGCCGCCTCGGTCGCGGTCAGCAGCTTGACCTGGGCCGTGCTCAGTGCCGCGACCTGGGCGGAACTGAACCCGGCGATGCCAGCGGACGAGAAGGCCCCCACCTGGACGGTGCTGAGGGCGCTGATGGTGGTGACGGAGAATCCCGCAACCTGGGTGCTGGTGAGGGCGCCGATGGTGGCGGTGGTGAGCCCCACCCTCTGGGCGGTGGTGAGTGCCGCGATGTCGTCCGAGGTGAGGGCCTGGATCTGAGCCGAACCCAAGGCGCCCAGTTGGGCGGTGGTGAGCGCTGCCATCTGGGTGGGGGCGAGGCCGCTCGCGATCTCGGCGGTGGTGAGCGCCTGCACCTGCGTGTTGGAGAAAGCCGCGACATCGGCGGTGCTGAGGCCGGCGACGGTGGCGGCGCCGAGGCCGGCGATGGCGGCCGTGTTGATCGCGCTGATCTGGCTGGTTTTGAAGGCCCCGATCTGGGCGGCAACCTCGGCGGCGTTGAGGGCTGCGATGTCGGCGGTGCCGAGGGCGGCGACCTGGGCAGTTCCGAGCCCGGCGATGCTGGCGGTGGGAAGCGCCGTCACCTGGGCGGTGTTGAGCGCCGTGACCTGGGCGGTGGTGAGTGCGGTGATCTGGCTGGCGGTCAGGCCGGTGATGGCGGCCGTATTGATCGCGCCGATCTGGGCGGTGGTGAGCTTGGCCTCGGCGGTGGTGGTGATTGCCCCCACCTGGGTCGCGCTGAGTTGCGCCACCTGGGCGGTGTTCAGCCCGGTGACATTGGCTGTGGTCAGCGCCGCCATCTCATCGACGGTGAGCCCGCTGATGGCGGCGGTGGTGATCGCACCGATCTGAGCGGTGGTGAAACCTTGGATAACGTCCGCTCCAAGCGACGCGATCCCGCTGGCGTTCATGGCCGCAATGGCTGCGGTCGTATAAGTCGGAGTTGTCATGCGGGTCCGCCTGGAATCGGGTTACATCTGTGACGTCAAATTTTTTGACCCGCCCTCGCGGCACGCACGCATTACCAATGCATCGCGTTTGCGATTGCAGACGGCAGAATTTTTCTGCTGAGCGAAAAGATGCACGACAAGGATTAACAAACTATGAAAAAAACCGGCCCAATCAGCAAATTTTCCACCCTGCCCGTGAATTTTACGCGAGCAAAAATCGTGCTCCACCGGCGTTTACTTCTTGTTAATAAAATTCCGGTACAACACGCTTGTACCGGCAGCCGGTCCGTCATCGCCCGTTCTTCTGCGGAAAACCGTTGAATTTCCCAGGCAACCAGGAGCTCTGCACCGAGATGAACCTGGCCTGCATCAAGGGTACAACCGGTCCCGGGCGTCCTGTTTGATGTCATATTATTTCAGCCGACATTAAAGTCCGCTCGGGAGACGCGCGTGTACCGGTTCGATCATCTCCGCGACCGCATTCTCGCGACACTGGGTTCGCCGGCGGCGCAACTGGCCTGCGCTGGCGCATCCGGCGGTCCGGATGCCTTCCGTCTGTTGATGAAGGCCGCGCAAGCCGGCGAACCAGCCGCCTGGTACCCGGTGGGACGCGCCTATTTGCTGGGTCATGGCGTGCCGTCGTCGCGCCCCGCGGCGCTGCGCTGGCTGACCCGCGCCGCCGAGGCCGGTGAAGCCGCGGCGCAGACCTTGCTCGCGTCCCTTGCCCTGCAGGGGGCTTGCGACGCCGACTCCCCTGGCCTGTTCCCAGCCGCTTCAGCCGTCACCGACCCGCAGCCGCACTACCCTACGGCTCTGCACTGGGCCGAACGGGCCGCGGCACAGGGTTCGGCGGAGGCGCAGGCGATATTGGGCTATATCCTGACCGCCGGCCCCGACGATCTGCGCGACCGCGACCGCGGCGCCTATTATTATCAGTACTCGGCGGACGCGGGATGTGCGCAAGGCCAGTTGGGCTGGGCGCTGGTCCTGCTGCAGCGGCATGACCTGGACGCGGCATCCGGCCTGCTGGCGCAAGCCGCCGCCGCCGGCTTGCCCGCGGCGCGCTATACCCTGGGCGTGCTCGCCGAAAGCGGCGCCGCCGGCCGTCAGGACTTCGCCGCCGCTGCCGAACAGTATCGCATCGCCGCAGAGGCGGGTCACCGGACGGCCCAGTTGCGCTACGGCATGGCCCTGCTGGCCGGACGCGGTGTCGAGACCGACCTGTTCCATGGCGAGTCCTGGCTGCGCCGAGCGGCACTCGGGGGGGAACCGGCGGCGGCGGCGCTGATTGGCGAGCTTTATGCCCACCCCGGCGATCTGCCGCCGAATTATGTCGAAGCCGCGATGTGGCTCCGCCGCGCCGCCGAGGCCGGGCACGCGGGCGCGGCGAAGACGCTGGGCCATCTGCTGCTGGCGGGTGTCGGCCTGGCGCCCGACCCCGACGAGGCCGTCCGCTGGCTGCGTCTGGCGATCGCCGGCGGCGAGACCGAGGCTCGGAACGATCTGGCGCGCCTGGCGCTGGCGGGCCAGGTCCCGGAAACCGACCGGCAGACGACCTGCCACTGGTTCCAGGCGCAGGCCGAGGCGGGCGATCCGGCGGCGGCGTTCAATCTCGGCCTGTGCCTGGCCGAGGGCATCGGCGTGCCGCGCGATGACACCGGGGCCCTGGCGTGGTTCGAACGCGCGGCTTTGAGCGAACCGGCTGCCCAGTACTGGTGCGGGCGCATGCACGCCGAGGGGCGGGGATGCCAGCCGGATGCCGTGGCGGCCAGAGCCTGGTTCCTGCGGGCGGCCGCGGGCGGCAATGCGGACGCCGAGGCGGTGGCGGGCGAGATGCTGCTCAACGGCCGCGGCGGGCCGGCGGACGAGGCGGCGGCGATGGCGCTGTTCCGGCGTGCGGCGGCGGCGGGCCACGCGGGGGCTCGGTTCGCGCTGGACGTGCTGGCCCGCGCCGCGGCTTGACATCCGGCGGCGGTAAGGCGGGGATAGCGCGCGGCATCCGGATGTCCGCCAAAATGGAGGAGACCGTCATCATGAAAGTGGTCACGTTGCAAAACGTTCCGAATGTCCCGGTGGACGGCGCCGCCGAACCGATCGCGGGGTGGACCGGGCCGGTGTCGCGGTCGCGCCAGACCATCATCGAGCCCGGGGAGTCCGCCAACTTCAATTGCAGCGTGGTGAATTTCAGCCAGGGCTGCACCACGGGATGGCATACGCATAGCTGCGACCAGTTGTTGATCGTCACCGCCGGCTCCGGCATCGCGGCGACGGAGCATGAAGAACACGAGATCCGTGTGGGCGATGTCGTGCAGATCAAGGCGGGCGAACGGCATTGGCATGGCGCCAAGGCCGATACGACGATGGGGCACATCACGATCACGCTGGTCGGCGGCCAGGCCAGTTGGGGGTAGTTTCTTGTCAGCATCGGGATCGGTCTGGCCGTTTGTTGTTCATAATGATATCGGCGGCCGGCCACATTCGATAACGGGGTTGCAAGCCCTGATCGACCGTCAGACTGTCGAGGATGGCGCATAGACAAGGGCGCGCCAACGTCCCAATCTGGCGCAAAGATGGGGGAAACCCGCACAGCCGCAGACATGGGAGGAAGACATGGCACCGACTTCGCGCCTGGTGGTCGCGTTTTTCAGCGTGCTTGCCTTGATGACGGCCGCGGGGGCCGCGTGCGCGCAAAAACCCGGGGGGATCCTCCGACAACACATCATCGACAGCCCTGCGACCATGTCGATTCATGAGGAAAGCACGGTCGTCGCCGAACGGCCGATGATGGCGGTGTTCAACAATCTCGTGATGTTCGACCAGCACGTTGCGCAGAACAGCCTCGCCTCGATCGTGCCTGATCTTGCCACCGACTGGGCATGGGACGAAGACGGAAGCCGGCTGACGTTCCATCTGCGCCAGGGCGTGACATGGCATGACGGCAAGCCCTTCACCGCCGCCGATGTCAAATGCACCTGGGATCTGTTGCAGGGCAAAACAACCGAGAAACTGCGCGTCAATCCTCGGAAGTCCTGGTACAACAACCTGTCGTCCGTCATCACCAATGGCGATTATGAGGCAACGTTCGTGCTGAAGCGTCCGCAGCCGGCTTTTCTTGCCTTGCTCGCTTCGGGAATGTCGCCGGTCTATCCCTGCCATATCGCGCCGGCGCAAATGCGCCAGCGCCCGATCGGCACCGGGCCGTTCAAATTCGTTGAGTTCAAGGCCAACGAATCCATCAAGCTCGCTCGCAACCCCGACTACTGGAAACCCGGCCTGCCCTACCTCGACGGCATTGAGTACACGATTTCCCACAACCGTTCGACCGCGATTCTGGCCTTCGTTGCCGGCAAGTACGAGCTGACCTTCGCGGGCACGCTGACCATCGCGCTCACGCACGATCTTCAGACTCAGCGGCCCGATGCGATCTGCGCGCTGCCGCCGGGCAGTGTCAGCACCAATCTGATCATCAACCGAACCAGGCCGCCCTTTGACAATCCGGCGCTGCGCCGAGCGATGGCGCTCGCCATCGACCGACAGTCGTTCATCGACATCCTGACGCAAGGGAACGGCCTCAGGGCCGCGGCGATGCAGCCATCACCGGGCGGACAATGGGGGATGCCGCCGGAGATGCTGGCAACGCTCCCCGGCTACGGTTCGGATGTGGCGGTCAATCGTGCCGCGGCGCGCGCGATCATGCAGACGCTTGGCTACGGTCCGGACAAGCGGCTGGCGATCAAGGTCTCGACGCGTGACATCCCAGCCTACCGCGACCCGGCGGTGATCCTGATCGATCAGCTCAAGGAGATCTACATCGACGCCGACCTCGATCTGCTTGACACCACCCAGTGGTATCCGAAGGTCATGCGCAAGGACTACACGGTCGCGCTCAACCTGACCGGGACGATGGTCGATGACCCTGATGCGCTGCTGTATGAGAATTATGCCTGTGGCGGGATCGGCAACTACAATGCCTACTGCAATCCCGAGGTGGACAGGTTGATCGATCAGCAATCGATGGAGCCGAACCAGGAAAAGCGCCGTCAGATGGTTTGGGACATCGAACGGCGTCTGGTCGAGGACGATGCGCGGCCGCTCGTTTACTTCAATCGCGGCGGAATCTGCTGGGACCCGAGGGTGAAAGGGCTGACCGTCATGATCAACAGCATCTATAATGGCTGGCGCATGGAAGACATCTGGCTCGATCGCTAGCGCAGCTTATTCATGCTATAGCGTAATGGACAGATAGTTTCCAGTGGGGTCACCGCGTCAGCCCATGCCGCTCCATGATCGGGGCCAGCAGCCCGCCGCCGCCGTTCATCGCCAGGTTGCCGCCATCCATCGGGATGATCGCACCGGTAATCCAGTCGGCCGCATCCGAGGCCAGCAGCACCGACAGGCCCTTGATGTCGTCGGGCTGGCCGAAGCGGCCGGCCGGAATGCCGCGCAAGAAGGTGTCGCGCAGCCACGGATCGGCCTCCATGCGCGGCCCCAGGCCGTTGGCGCCCAGCACCTGGGCCGGCAGGATGCAGTTCACCCGCACACCCCGCCCAGCCCATTCGGTGCTCAGTTCGCGCGTCATCTGGATCACCGCCGCCATCGCCATGCCGTACACCGACTGCGCCCGTCCGAGGGACGACACGCCCGCGATCGAGCCGATGCTGAGTATGCTGCCCTTGCCCTGCGCCAGCATCCGCCGGCCCGCAAGCTGGCAGGTGTAGTAGCGGCTGATCACCAGGTTGTGGAACGTGGTGCGGATATCCGCCAGCATCATGCCTTCGGCCGCGCCGGCCTTGGCCTCGCCCGCCACGTTGCCCAGGATGTCCACCCGCCCGAACTCGCGGTCCACGGTCGCGAATACCTGGTCGATATGGTCGGTGTCGGTCACGTCGCCGGCGATCGGCAGCGCTTTGCAGCCGAGTGCATGGATGGTGTGCGCCGTCGCCTCGATGCCAGCCTGGTTGCGATCGAGCAGCACGAGATCGGCACCAGCCTCGGCCAATGCGGTCGCCATGGCTCGTCCCATGCCTTGCGCGCTTCCGGTCACGACGGCGGTGCGGCCGGTCAGGTCAAACAGGTTCGCCATGGGGTCCCCTCGGGCTTGATGGCTCTGAGATGTCACTCTGACGGTGGAGATACCCGCTTGTCTAACGTGATGGCTCTCTATGTGACACCGGACGTTCCCGATCCGCCGGTCGCCTGGACGTTGGCGATGAACGGTCCGGCTGTGCTCATCGCCTCACCATAGGGACATTCGCCGCCACCCCGGTTTAGACGCTTTCCTCCAATTTCTTGGCCGGTTTTATTCCCCTGACTGTCATAGAAACTAGAGCGGCCGATGACCCTGGCGGGGCGGTTTCAGTTGGATACTGGCCGGTCCTGCCTTTCAGGGACGGCCGAAGCGTCCCGGATCGACGGCGCTTGCCGCAAATGCCACCTTTTGTTGCACGTGGCGAGGGGGTCGATGGATGTCCGATCCCTGCGGTGCCGCCGCCAAAAGCCGCCGGGACGCAAGCGGCCATCTTTGCCGGATTGGTGCATATTTTGCTTGTTCCTCCGGCAAACGGTCATAATCTCGGGTCCATGAAGCACATCGCGATCCTGACGAGTGGGGGCGACGCCCCCGGCATGAATGCAGCCATCCGCGCGGTCACGCGCAGCGCGCTCGATCAGGGCATGACGGTGTCCGGCGTGCGCCAGGGCTGGCAGGGCCTGATCGACGGCCAGTTCCGCCAACTCAGCGCCCGCGACGTGGGCGGCATCATCCAGGTTGGTGGCACCTTTCTCGGCAGCGCTCGGTCCGCGGAATTCCGGGAGGACAGCGGCCGGTCCAAAGCGCTGCGCAACCTCGCCCAGCGCGGCATCGACGGTGTGGTGGTGATTGGCGGCAACGGTTCCCAGACCGGATCGTACAAGCTCAGCCAGCTCGGAGTGGCCGTGGTCGGCATCGCGTCCACCATCGACAACGACCTGCTGGGGACCGATGTCACGATCGGCTGCGACACCGCCATCAACGTCACGCTGGAGGCGATCGACCATCTGCGCACGACCGGTTCGTCCCACAATCGTGCGTTCCTGGTCGAAACCATGGGGCGGGACTGCGGCTATCTGGCGATGATGGCGGGCCTGGCGGGCGGGGCGGAAGTCATTTCGACACCGGAATTCGAGGTCTCGGCCGCCGAGATCGCCCAACGCCTGCACGCCGCTTACGAGCGCGGGAAGACGCACGCGATTGTGGTGATTGCCGAGGGGGTGAAGGAAAATGCGGTCAAGATCCTGGCTTACTTCGACGCCGATAAGCAGCGGACCGGATTTGAATTGCGCGCCACCACGCTGGGGCACGTGGTGCGCGGCGCGCCGCCCAGCGCCTTCGATCGCCTGCTGGCGACACGGTTGGGCGTCGCGGCTGTCAAGGCGCTGAGCGATGGCGGGACGGGCGTGCTGGTCGGCTTTCAGAAAAACGAGGTCACGCGAACGCCGCTCGCCGACATTGTCGGACGCACCAAGCCGATGGATACGGAACTGGTCGAGCTCGCGCGCATCCTGGCAAAATGATCGCGCCGGGGGTTTTGTTCCGCGGACTTTGCGTTCGTGGTTCGCGCCCCGGTTTTCCGGTTCATCTCAGACCGCATGCGGCGAACACGCCGGGCGTTGCTCACGTGCGATTTGTGCCCGCGGCCTGATCGAACGCCGAGTCGGTTATCCCCAGGCTCACCGCCGCGGTTCGGATGTCGTGCCAGGTGGTGTTATCCACCTCGATCCCTTGTTCCGATCGCCATGCCGTTGACCGGTGTTCCGGATCGCCCGGCAGCAGTATCTCTGCGAACCCGGGCGCGGGTCGGGCAGACTTGATATGCGCCGTTGTGCCCTCGATCCGTGCGGCGATTTCGTCCGTATCGCCCAGCTTGGACAGGTCGATGACGATGGCAAGCATCGAATTCAGGATGCCGTTCTGGGCCGGTTCGAACGCGCCACGGCCACCGGCGACGGCGGTGGCCATGATCTCGCACATGATTGCCATGCCCGAACCCTTGTGGGCGCCGAAGGTCCGCAGCGCGCCCGCCTGGTCCCGGATGAAGCCGGTCGGGTCATTGGTTGGCGTGCCATCCGGGTCGATCAGGCAGCCGTCCGGGACCGGCAACCCCTTGTTGTAAGCAACCCGCGCCTTTCCGGCCGCAATCGTGGTCGTCGCCATATCGAGCATGACAGGGCGGCCGTTCGCCCCAGGCACGGCTGTGCAGAACGGATTGGTCCCCAGGCGCGCCTCGCCGCTGCCATAAGGCGCGGCGATGTCATTATGGCCGGCCACGTTGACAAAGGCGGTGAAGGCGCAGCCGGACCGGGTCGCCAGTTCGGCATAAGCGCCGATGCGGCCGACATGGGACGAATTGCGCAGCGCCAGCACGCAGGCCCCGAGCACCCGGGCCCGGTCAATGGCACGCTGGACGGCATCCGCGGCCATGCGCTGGCCGCAGCCGTTGCGCGCGTCGATCACCAGCAGCGGACCGCTATCCAGGACGGTGTGCGCCTCCTGGTTCGGCACCAGCAACCCCTCGCGGAGCATGCGGACATAGGTCGGCAACATGCCGACGCCGTGGCTGTCGTGCCCGGTGAGGTTGGCTTTGACAAGATGGTCCGCGATTTCGGCGGCCTCCGAATCCGCACAGCCCATATGATGCGTCATCAGACGGGCGACGGCGTATAGCGATTGAGGTTGAAAGATCGGCATGGTACGGAACCTGACAGGGATCGCGGGGGTTGAAGGGATCGTGCCGTCGCGGGGCCGGGATTCAGGCTCGGCGCCGTTCCATCGTCTGCTGAGCCGGGCTGAGCCGGGGCGGCAACTGCAGCGCTATCAGCAGCGTTGCCAGCGCGAAGCCCCCCGCCAGCAGATATTCGTTTTGCAATGAGCGTGCGATGAGGCCGGTCAGGTGCGCGACCTCCGCCGGCGCCATGGCGGCGCGCGTTCCAGAATCCAGCAGCTTGTCAACCATGTGACTCGCGGTGGGGTCCAGATGCAGCAGGGTGGCATTCAGCGCGGCCCCACAGCCGGCAGCGCCGACCGCCTGGCCGATGAAACGCAGGAACATGACCGACGATGTGGCTGCCCCGCGTTGCTGCCACGGCACGGCGGATTGGACCGACACCATGAAGACGGTAATGCAGAAGCCCATGCCGACGCCGATGATCAATGACCCGAGTATGGCCGGGACCAGGCCGTCTTCCGGTGTCAGCAGGGTCAGCATGCCGCACCCCGCCAGCAACGCCGTGGCGCCCAGCGACGCGACCACGCGGTACGTGGTGTGTGCCATGACCCACCCGGCAAAGACGCTGGCCAGCGCCCAACTGACCGACATGACGCCCAGTACCAGGCCCCCGGCGACGGCACTGTGACCCATCGCTCCCTGAACGTAGGTCGGCAGGGAGGTCGATACCCCCATCATGACGGCTGCCGCGCTGCCGCAGCCCAGGCTGCCGGCCACGATCACCCGGTTCCGCCACAGTTCGAGCGGCAAGGTGGGCTCCGGTACCGTGCGCTCGTGCAGGCAAAGCAGGATCAGCGCGGTGATGCCGATCGCACAGAATACGGCCAGCATGGGCAGACCGATTGTGCCGCCTTGCACCAGCGCCAGCATCAGCGCGCCGCTCGCGGTCAGCAACAGCAGCGACCCCTGCCAGTCGATCCGGTGCCGGCGCGGTTGCACCGTTTCCTTCAGAAACGCGGAGATCATGGCGATGGACAGCACGCCGACCGGCAGATTGACCCAGAATATGGCAGGCCAGCTGACGTGCTCGATCAGGAACGCCCCAAGCGAAGGGCCAAGCACGGCCGCAGCACCGAACACGCAGGAGACGACGCCCTGAATCCTGGCGCGTTCCGTGGGCGTATAGATGTCGCCAAGGATCGTCGCCGCGATCGGTTGCACGGCGCCTGCCCCGAATCCTTGCAGGGCCCGGAAGCAAATCAGCGGCACCATGCCCCAGGCAAAGCCGCACAGCGCCGAGCCGGCCAGGAACAGCCCTGTCCCGAAGAAAAAGACACGCTTGCGCCCATACAGGTCGGCCAGGCGGCCATAGATCGGAATACTGACCGCCTGGGTCAGCATGTAGATGGTGAACAACCAACTGAACAGGTCGAACCCGCCCAGATCGCTCACCAGGGTCGGGACTGCCGTTGCAGTAATGGAACCCTCTAACGCCGTGATAAAACCCGCCATCAGGCAGGCCACCAACACCAGGCGTCGCCGCAGGGGTTCGGCATGCTCAGCGACGATCAACTGATCCCTTGCCGGCTGCACCACTTGGAGTCCGTCATCCGGCATGCCCTGTTTTCCCTTCATGATGCCCGGCGACTATCGGGGGCGAAACGGTCTGACGGTTCAGGCCGCCACGACATGGCAGGTGTGCCAGGCCCGAACCTCCGCCAGAAAGGCATCCAGCGCGTCGCCGATCGCCTGGAGGTCATCCGGCGTGGGCGGGCTCCCGTGTTTGGCGGCTTGTTCGAGTGCCAGGCCAATGGCGGCGAGGTGTGGAGCCGAAGCGGTACCGGCCGCCCCTTTGAGTGTGTGCATCTCACGGACAATGGTCGTGATGTCCTGACCGCCGGTTCGCAGCCGTTGCAGCCGCGCGCGTGTCTCGATTTCGAAGGTTTCGACCATTTCGGCAACCCCGTCATCGCCGATCATCTCGACCATCTCGCTGAATGACTCAGCATCGAATGAGGGGGGAGACGGCGCGTGCGCTGCCGCGGGACCTTCGAGCTGCTTTTGCGGGGACGCCGGCATCTGGCTGATCCCGACAGCCGGAAGTTCCGCCAACATGGCGTTCAACAGCAGGTCGCGGCGTACCGGCTTGCCGACGAAGCGATTCATGCCGGCGGCCAGACAGGCATCGACATCTTCTTTGAATGCGTTGGCGGTCAGGGCGATGATGGGTACATGCGTCATCCGCCCGCCCATCCGCCGGATTTCCCGGGTGGCCTCCAGCCCGTCCATCTCCGGCATGCGCATGTCCATGCAAATGAGATCGGGCGTCACGCGGGAGACGTAATCGAGCGCCTCCAATCCATTGCCGGCCATGTCGATTTGAACATTAAAACCCTTGAACAATCTGGTTGCGACGTACTGGTTCGTAGGATTGTCCTCGACAAACAGGATGCGCAGCGGCCGGCCGAAATCACGTATCCGGGCTTTGAACCGGCCCACCGTGTCGTCTGTTTCATCCCTGCCGGTCGTGGCCGGGACAACGTCGGACGCGCGTGCCAGTGTCAGCCTGACCGTGAAACTCGTGCCAACCCCGACCGTCGACTCAACCGTGATTGTGCCGTTCATCTGGTCAACCAGCCGTTTGCTGATCGCCAGCCCGAGGCCGGTCCCGCCGAAGCGGCGCGTGATGGAGTTGTCGGCCTGCATGAACTCGGTGAACAATTTGTCGAGCCGGTCGGCCGGGATGCCGATGCCGGTATCGGTGACCCGCCAGACGATCGTGGCCTGATCATGATCGCTTCGTTCACACGAGGTCATGATCGTGACGTTGCCCTGGTCGGTGAATTTGACGGCATTGGAAACGAGATTGACCAGAATCTGTTCGATCCGACCCGGATCCCCAAGCAGGCCCGCGGGCAGGTCCGGCTTGGTGATCTGGGTCAGGCTGATCGGTTTTGCCTTGGCGCGTGGCTCGAGGATGCTGGCCACGCTGTCGGACAAGGCCGCTGGGGAGAACGCCACTTCCTCCATCGTCATGCGGCCCGCGTCGAGCTTGGAGAAGTCAAGAATGTCGTTCAGCAGCCGTAAGAGGCTGTCGCCGGCATCGCGGATGGTTTCCAACAGTCCGCGATGTGGCCCGGTCCCCAGGTCTTCCATCAGACTTCCGGTCAGCCCGAGCATCGCGTTGAGCGGGGTACGAATCTCGTGGCTCATGGTCGCCAGGAACGTGGACTTGGCAAGATTTCCGGCGTCCGCGGCGGTCAGCGCCTCCGTGAGTTGCACGGCCGTTTTCTCCAAGGTCGCCTTGGTGGTCCGCAGTTCGGTCATGCGCCGCGACAGCAGCATAATCAGTCCGACCCCCAGACAGATCAGCAATGCCACCAAAGCGGTGAACACCCAATGCAGGAAGAACAGATCACCCTCGTCGCCGGCGATACGCTCGGCGCCATCGCGGTGGGCGATCGAGGAAAGGCCGATCAGTGGGCCCGTCATGGGGGTCAGCAGCGGGATCACCTGTTCCGCCACCCCGGGTTGATCGATGCGCTCAATCCAGGGCTCAATCTGTGCCAGGGCTGCCGCGGCCCGCCGCACCGAAGCGGCATGGACGGGTCGGGTCGCCAGGAATTCGGCCGCTTCTCCGGCAGACAGCACTTGCATTCGGCTTAAAGCAATACCGTAACGCAGGCCAACCTCTTCCTTCGTGCCTCCGTGCAATACTCGGGAAACGGCCAGTTGCAGACGAAGGTATTCCTGAGCGGCTTGGCCGGTCGTCCAGGCCAGGTCATAGCGTGAGCTTTCCCTGAGGCTCTGCTGGCGGCTGTACATCCGCTGCGAGGTGTATCCACTGGCGACAACCGTTATGAGTATGATCGCCGCCAGACTGAGCCTGGAAATGCCGAACATTCTAGGGATCCGCCCTGGCCGCTTGCGGCTTATTCAATGCTCATCGCCACAATCTGCCAGGTTGACTGGCTGTAGAAGCGCTGGCTCTGCAGCTCCGCTGCGCTGTCGAACGGGTACACCAGGAACAGCGGCCCCTTGTCGCGGATCTCCAGGTACTGGCCGTCGCGCTTGAGCGCCAGGATCGGATGATAGCGCGCGAGATCGGCGATCGGGGTCTCGGCGCAATAATCGCTCAGTGCCGTCGTGGTCAGTGTTTGACCTTTTGCCTCGACGCATTGCATCAATACGGTCATCGGCACGCCCTCGAAGGTGGTTGGCTCCGAATACCATGGCGTGTGGGTCCGGAACGATATCATTCCCAGAGCTTCAAGCATGGCACGATCGAAGACGGCGGTGTCGCCGGCATTGGTAACGCCAATGCGTCCGGAGATCGTCAGAATGATGGCGCCGTCCGGTTTGGCGAGGGGAGCGGCCTGTGCGTTGGACGTGCCCAATAGTCCGAGACTGGCGGCTGCGGAACAAAAAGTCCGTCGGGTGATCATGATGCGCTCCCTGTACTGGGTTGCCGGCGATTTAAGCCGGAATTCCTTACCGATTGGTTAATATGGCCAGGATTCACGAAAAATCGCGCCGATCGGATAACCATGATGGGCTCTCTGTACTGGGTTGCCCGGCGATTCAAGCCGGAATTCCTTACCGATTGGTTAATACCGCAAAAATTCAGGAAGAATCGCGTATGTATGCAAACATGGCATAGAGATTTTTTTGCATCATCCCGGGTTATTAGTATTTCATTAATCTTTTGATCCTACATCGGGCCCCGGTGCCATCACTCATGGGGAGGTCGGTAAGACCATGCTCGAGACTTTCAAGGAATTCACCTTCGAAGCTGCCCATCAAACGCCGCCGTTCTCAGGTCTCCACGGCCATTCGTTCTACGTCACTGTCTTTATGCGCGGAGAGCCCGATCCGATCTATGGCTGGTCGCACAATCTGTATGAGGTTGATACCGTCGTCGGCGAGGTTCGCAGCCGCCTCGACAGCTGCTATCTGAATGACGTCGATGGACTGAATGTCCCAAGCCTGGAGAATGTCGCGCGCTGGTTGTGGAATCAGTTCGACAACCGGATCACCGGACTGAATCGCGTCACGGTGCGGCGTGGTACCGAGGGGCAGCGCGAAGGCTGCAGTTATAATGGCCGGGTCTGAGGAGAACGAGGATCATGAGTGTCAGTATTCACCGACTTCGCGCACCGTTTTTGGCCAATGAAGCGGTCACCCTGCCTTTGGACGAGGCGGAGCGGGCCGGGATGATCAGAGCGGCTGCCGATATCATCGGCGACTTGTTCGATGTGCTGCAAATTGATCACCACCGTGATCACAACACCAGAGATACCCCGAATCGGGTCGCGAAGATGTTCGTCGAGGAAATTCTCGGCGGCCGGTTCAAGGAGCCACCCGCCATCACCGAGTTTGATAATGCGGAGGGCTTCGACCAGTTGCTCGTCACCGGACCGATCGAGGTCCGCTCCACCTGCGCGCACCATCTGATGCCGATTTATGGGGAGGCCTTCATCGGCGTTCTGCCCTCGGCCGACGGTAAGATCATCGGCCTGTCAAAATACGATCGTATCGTCGGCCACTTTGCCAGCCGGCTGCAGATTCAGGAGGAACTGGTCAAGCAGGTCGGTCAGTTCATCGTGGACAAGACGCAGCCGCGCGGATTGGCGGTGCGGATCAGTGCCGTTCACATGTGCAAGACGCATCGTGGCGTGCGCTCCAGTCACCGCGGGCGCATGGTGACCAGCTCGTACTATGGCCAATTGGATGCCGATCCTGACCTGCGCCGGGAATTCCAGCAGGAGTGTATTGCACTAAGCCGGGACGGTTGATTGTCCCTGACATGCAGCGGGGACATACCGAATATCATCCGACCGAGATTTGAATGGTCTCCGGTGGCTAGCCGCCGATATCCGAACCCAACTGACGGGCGCGCCGCGTTCCCGGATTGAGAGGGTCCGGGCTCAAACCCGCGGGATTTCCGGAATTCTTTAGAATCAATGGTATAGACTAGAATGGCATGGCCGGGAGAGCGTCCCCCCGGCCGAGGCCCGGCTGGCTGCATCCTGTTGCCCGCGGCGCTGCTCATGCCGTCATCCGGCCAACAGCGGGAACGTCACGGCGATCGCCCAGGCAAAGGCGATCGCCGAGGCAATCCCGGCCACCAGCGGATGGCGTGTGCTGCGATACGTCCAGTCGCTGACCAGGCCGTAGATCACAAAGAATACGACGATCAGCGGCACGATGATGATCAGGAAGAACAACCGCTCGAAATCCAGCGCCACGGCCACCGCCAAGGAGACGACGAAGGCGAGTTTCGCCACCACATAGCCGCCACGGGCCGCGGCCTCACCGCGGGTCAGCCATTCCGTGCTCAGGAAGAAAGCCATTGTGCCGACGAGCATGGCCCCCATCAGCAGCCCCCGTTGGGGTGATGGTACGAAGGACGTGACGTAGGTGTCGATGGCCCAGAACAGCAGGCCGACGGCATACAATGTCACCGCGGCGCTGGCCGCCAGCAATTTCGGGACCGATGTGCCGGCGGAAACAGGGGCCCGATGCCGGTGCACCCACACCAC
>Ga0182012_10002434_pt1 | contig 20107 bp, 10 predicted proteins | sample 612S2SmetaG_FD_120486 | JGI IMG/M metagenome (GOLD analysis project Ga0182012, IMG submission 120486) | Permafrost microbial communities from Stordalen Mire, Sweden - 612S2S metaG | ecosystem: Environmental > Terrestrial > Soil > Wetlands > Permafrost | place: Sweden: Stordalen | collected...
AAACAAGGCGGTTTTTCATCCTCTTGTAATCTTCGTTCTATATGTTTACAAGGCTGGACATTTTTTCAGGCTGAATGGAGGGTTTGCTAACTTGCATATCTTTGGTCAAGAAATACCGTTTTCTACTGCAATAGCGTTGCTGTCTGCGCTGGGCCTTGCGCTGAGTTTTGAGTTTGTAAACGGATTTCACGACACTGCCAACGCGGTTGCCACCGTAATTTACACTCACTCGTTGAAACCTGTGTACGCGGTCGTCTTCTCCGGGATCATGAATCTCATCGGAGTTTTAACATCGGGTGGATTGGTGGCATATTCGATTGTTTCGTTGTTGCCCGTAGAACTTGTTTTAAACGTAGGATCGAGCGCTGGCTTTGCGATGGTATTTTCATTGCTGATCTCGGCCATTATCTGGAACCTCGGAACGTGGTATCTGGGTCTGCCGGCTTCCAGTTCTCATACGCTTGTCGGCTCCATTATGGGCGTGGGACTAGCTAATTCTTGGCTGAGCGGACATGTATTCGGAGAGGGCGTGAATTGGGCAAAAGCTCGCGAGGTTTTCACTGGATTAATCGTCTCTCCGATCATTGGTTTTGTTTGCGCTGGTTTGTTATTGCTGCTTTTGAAGTTGATCGTTAGAATACCCGAGCTTTATAAGTCGCCAGAAGGACAACCACCACCATGGTGGATTCGCCTTCTGCTAATGGGAACCTGCGGTGGCGTGAGCTTTTACCACGGTTCTAACGATGGCCAGAAGGGTATGGGGCTTATAGTGCTGATCTTGGTGGGCATTCTTCCGGGCGCCTTTGCCTTGAATCCTGCGGCTTCCGCTGTAGATATTCAAAAGATTGTCACCCAGGCTCGTCAGCTTGAGCCCGGCCTACTAAAACATTCGCCTGACGTAATAACCTCTCAAGAGGCGACCGATGAATTGTCGTCCTTCTTGAAGACTACTGGCAAAGCATCCGACAAGACGTGGGCGGCTATGGCGGGAAAGAATCGGGAAGTTGCAATTGAGCTCGAAGGAAAGGCTAACTTCGGAGATTTGACCGTCGAGCAGCGAAAGGGTTTTAGGAGTGATATTTATCTCTTAGGCGAGACGATCGCAAAGCTTAATAAGCAACACAAGATTACTGATTCCACAGAAGCCAAGGCGTTGAGCTCGTATCAGAGTTCTTTGCAGGCGGAGACCAAGTACATTCCTGATTGGGTGAAGTTTGCCGTGGCGCTTGCTCTGGGTTTGGGTACGATGATTGGCTGGAAGCGTATTGTAGTGACGGTGGGTGAAAAGATCGGCAAAGATCATCTCACGTATGCTCAAGGCGCTTGCGCTGAGGTAGTGGCGATGGCCACCATCGGTGTTGCTGATACCTACGGACTTCCGGTGAGTACTACTCACGTGTTGTCTTCTGGTGTCGCTGGCACGATGGCAGCCAATCACTCCGGTCTGCAATACGAAACCATGCGGAACATATTGTTGGCTTGGGTGCTTACTCTGCCGGTATGCGTACTTCTGGGCGCAGGAATTTTCTCTGCCTGTCTGTACCTACTACTTCACGTGTTCGGCGTGCGCTAAGCGCCGAACACCTCAGTTAGAAACAGCTGTAACTCTTTCCAAGCCCGACCCGCAGATGTGGCGTTGTACATAAGCCCCATTTGCGGGTTGTTTGCTCCTTGGTTCATGAAAGCATGCTTGGTAGATCCGTAGGCATGAAGCTGCCAGTCGGCTCCCGCCTCACTCATCTCCTTGGTAAACGCAAGGACCTGATCAGGAGGGCAAAAGGGATCATCCCAGCCATGGAACACAATTGTTTTCGGAGCCAACGGAGTAACTGTGTCCAAGCCAGAAGGGATGAGCAATCCATGGAAGCTTGCTACTCCTTTTAGCTTGGCCCCGGCTCGAGCCGCATCTAACGCGCACAATCCTCCGAAACAAAAGCCGATAGCCGCCAGCTTCTCCGTATCAATCTCCGATAGTGACTGCGCTGTTTGAACTACATGCAATAAACGCTTACGTAACAAAGCTCTATCTTGAGCCAGTGGGCCCATAAGTGCCTGACACTCCTCGGTGGTTTTGCCTCGTTTGCCTTTACCGTAGAGATCTACGGCCAAAGCGGCGTAACCCCAGTGAGTTAACCGTTTTGCAAAACTCTCTTGATCTTCGGAGCGGCCCGCCCAATCGTGGAATACCAGCACGGTAGGTCGTGCTCCTTTATGGGAATCGTCAAAAACTAGAAGGCTGTCAAAAGTTTGTCCGTCTAAAGCATGTTCAACGGCGCGCGTAATGATTGGCATCTCTTCGATGATAGCGGGAAAAATTGAACGGGCCTATGATAGGCTAGCGCGTTGAGAATGCCCGTTGCCAAATTGATCGGGCCGCTCGTCATACTTGCTGGCAGCCTTTTTGCGTTCACAGTAATCCGCGGTGGCGATGTGGTGAATGGCCAATTCACGGACATTACACAAAGATCGCAAATTGATTTTGTGAACCATGCGAGCCACACCTCGCGAAAGTATCTCCCGGAAAGCATGGTCGGGGGTGTGGCAATGTTGGACTACAACAACGATGGCTTGCTAGATCTCTTCTTTGTGAACGGCGCGCAATTGAAGGACGCGATGCCGGACGGCGCTGCGCCTGATAAGGCCGATCCGAGGTATTGGAACCGGCTCTATCGAAATAATGGTGACGGGACCTTTACCGATGTCACAGCGCGAGCGGGTCTCGCTGGCAGTGGTTTCGGTATGGGAGTAGCTGTGGGAGATTACGACAACGATGGATTCTCCGATTTGTATGTGACTGCCGTGGGTCACAATGCGCTCTATCACAACAATGGCGATGGAACCTTCACCGAGGTCAGTAAGAGTGCGGGCGTCGAAGGTGGAGGTTGGTCAGCCGGTGCAATGTTCGTTGACTACGACCGCGATGGCCTGTTGGATTTATTTGTCTCTCGCTATCTAACGTGGGAGTTTTCAAGGGATATTTTTTGCGGTTTGACCAAGCCAGGGTATCGGGCGTACTGCCATCCTGATCAATTTCCTCCCATCGGCCATCTTTTGTTTCACAATGAGGGACACGGGCATTTCCGAGATGTTTCAGAAGAGAGTGGGATCGCGAAATCGCCCGGCAAGGGGCTGGGAGTTGCTTTCAACGATTATGATCGCGATGGTTGGCCTGATCTGCTTGTGGCTAATGACTCAGTGGCGCAGCAATTGTTTCACAACTTAAGAAATGGCAAGTTCGAAGAGGTGGCACTTTCGATGGGCGCCGCCTATGACGAAGATGGCAATGCTTTCTCTGGAATGGGCGTAGACTTTGCGGATTTTGACAACGACGGTTGGCCTGATATTTTTGTCAACGCCCTGGCGAAGCAAAAGTACGCGCTGTTTCGAAATCGCCATGGAACGTTCGAAGACGTTGCTGCTCGGATAGGGCTGAGCGCAGCGAGTGTTTCGCATTCGGGATGGGGCGCGAAGTTTGTTGACTATGACAACGACGGTTTGAAAGACATTTTCGTGGCTCAGGGGCACGTTATGGACAATATTGAATTGACCCAGCCAGGCGTAAAATATCGGGAGCCACCGATGTTGCTGCGCAACGTGCCGCCAAACTTTATTGATGTGTCGCAGCGGAGCGGGAGCGTGTTCGCACGACCAGTGGCGGGCCGGGGTGCGGCATTCGGCTATCTGCAGAACAACGGGAAACTGGATATCGTCATCAATTGCAACGAGCAGTCCGCAATGCTGATTGAGGCCCCGGCAACAAATAACCACTGGTTGACAATTGAGGCGATCGGAACTAAGAGCAATCGTGATGGCATCGGAGCCCAGATGCGTCTTGAGACAGGTGACGGCAAAGAGCAGTTCGGTCTAGTAAGCGCAGCAGGGAGTTACCTCTCGTCAAGCGACAAACGAGTTCATTTTGGGTTAGGGAAGAACGGAGCCGCCAAGCTCTTAGAGATTCGTTGGCCGAGCGGTGTTGTACAAACGCTAACGAATGTGAAAGCAGACCAAGTCTTGGTCGTCCGTGAAAATGCACAATGAGGGTATGCGCCGCTTGGTGGCTATTGCACTCAGCCTGACTTACGTGTCTGCCAAACTTGCATGCGGGCAAGATGCGGACACGATTGTTCTGAAGGATGAGAAGCGGAAGTTTACCATTGTCTCGCAAATTCAAGACCCTGCCGAAGCTGCGGCGTTTCTTGCCGCGCTTGACGCGCCCGACTCGAAATCGCGAAATGCTCTGGCGAATCAGTTTTTGAATCGCTATCCGCGGTCTTGGCTGCTGGCGCAAGCTTCTGACTTGGCGGCTCGCAGCGCAGTTGATCGAGAACAGTATCCGGAAGCGGTAGAAAAAGCCCGGTTCTCTTTGCGCTTGCTTCCAGAGAATCCTTCGTTGCTTGTCTTGCTGGCGAATATTGAGGCGCAGCAGGCCGATTACGATCAAGCAGTTCGAGATGCGGATTTGGCGCTGGAGTATTTAGATGAAATTGAGCGTCCGAGTGGGATGAATCAAACGGAGTGGAATGCGCTTAGGCTGCAATTGAAATCGTCGGCTTATTTCGCGCGCGCTCGGGTGGAAGCATCGCAAGCGCTACGAAAGCAGCCAGCGGATAAGGACCGTCTAGCGAGGTCGCTGGCCAGTTTGAATCGCGCGGCCGCGTGGAACTCCAAAGATGATGAAGTGCTCTATCTACGAGGAATTGTTGAACTGCAACTGCAACAACCAAGAGCGGCGGCAGCCGACCTCGCATTTGTTTGGCGGTCGGGAGGGCCGATGGGGCAGAAGGCGGAGGTAATTTTGCGAAGACTCGCAAAGGGCTCGGTAGAGGATTTTGTTTCAGGGCTGCCACCGCGTGTGATCGATGCGAGCCTAACGCATGAAGCACAAAGGAACGGTGATTCACAAGCTTTGACGAATGGTTACGTTGGTCCCGAGGCGTGTCGGACATGTCATGCGAAAGAGTACAACGCGTGGCGAACGACAGGTATGGCGAGAATGTTGCAGCCGTATCGGCCTGAGAACGTGGTGGGAGATTTTTCAGCGAATGCATCGTTTGAAAGTACGATTCAGCCCGGCTCAATCCAGGTTGGCTTCGATAAGAAGCCGTTCTTTCGATTCGCAAATAATCAGCGCTTCAATGTCGATTACACGATTGGGTCTAAGTGGCAGCAAGGTTATGCAACCAAGTTGCCCGACGGCCGGTTGCAAGTGCTTCCAGTTGAATACAACTTGCAGGAGAAAAAATGGATCAACTATTGGCAGATGATCGATCCTCCAGGCAGCGCACGCGCCGTTATTGAAGACTTTCCAAAGCTGACGGCTGCCACAAACTATCAGCAAAACTGCGCAATCTGCCATACGAGTCAATTGAAAATTGATGAATCGGCTGAAGACTCTTTCGAGCACGGGACTTATCTTCAGCCTGGAATTGATTGTGAAATGTGCCATGGGCCGTCAGCTTGGCATGTCAAACAGATTGGAAAAGGCTCCCTGGAGCATACCGACCCAAAACAGCCGCCGTTTGATTTCCGCAGGGTGAGTAATCGAGACGCCGTGCGAGTCTGTGCGCAATGTCACAGGCAAAGTGCAGTGCGAGATATTGGGGCCGGAGGGGAACTGAATTATTCGTCGAAGGGAGATTTTGTTCCCACCACTTGGCTGCGATCTTACGATGCGTTTTCACGAAAGGCTTTTTATAAAGATGGCCGATTCAGGGAGACGACTTTTATTGTGGAAGCCTTCACGCGGTCGGCCTGTTATCTGCGCGGAACTGCGCAGTGTGCCAGTTGTCACTCGCCACACCTAGACAATTTTGCGACGAACGAAACCTCTTTGAAATACTTGAAGAATCCGAATGAGATGTGTCTCCAGTGCCATGAAAAATACCGTAACCGTGTTGCCGAACACAGTCGCCACGAAGCGGGAGGCGAAGCCAGTAGATGTGTTACATGCCATATGCCACGGATAGCGGAGGCGCTTCTTTTCAAAGCTCGGTCGCATCAGATTGAGGCACCTACCGCAGATCTTACCGAACGGTTTGGGCAACAAGAGAGCCCGAACGTCTGCGTCAGCTGTCATAGCGAAAAAGCCGTGGGATGGGCGAAGGAGCAACTGGCGAGATGGCAGCGCTGAGTATACGCTTGTTTTTGATTGCGCTGGTGGCAACGTGCCTTTATGCGCAGAGCAATTCGTATGTTGGATCGAAGGCTTGTTACGGATGCCACACCGCGATTTACCGCTCTTTTGTGAAGACTGCCATGGGCCGATCGATCACTCCGGCCGGAGAATGGCAGGCGGGGAGCCTACCTCCCGAAGCAACGATTACGCCAACGGGAAGCTCCCATACTTTTACAGTCGCGCATAATGAAGCGGGTTGGCTGCAAACTGAATCCGAGACTGGGGTTTTTTCAGTGGAACACCAACTGGCGTATGCGGTGGGATCTGGTGCGAACGGCTTGAGTTTCTTGGTTAGACGAGGTAATTACCTTTTTCAAGCACCGTTATCTTTTTACTCGCGGACCAAGAAATGGGATTTTTCTCCCGGCTATGAGCAAGCAGATCTGGGATTTAATCGCGTGGTGCCCGAGGAATGTATCAACTGTCACGCCGGGCGGGCGGCACCCGTGCCCGATAAGCCAGGCGCTTACTCCGAACCCGCCTTCCGAGAATTAGCAATAGGTTGTGAGAACTGTCATGGCCCGGGTGAGGCGCACGTTAAATCGCTGGGCAAGCGTGCTGGGACGATTGTGAATCCAGCGAAGTTGACACCGCGACTCGCGGAAAATATATGCATGAACTGTCACCAGGGGGGCGATGCGCGGGTGACTCAGCCGGGCAGAACATATCTTGATTTCCAACCGGGGCAATGGCTATTCGATACCGCGATTATTTTGAAGCAGCCAGTGCGCACGAAAGAACAGCAAGAGAGGGATTTACTGGAGCATTACTCCGCCATGCAAGTGAGTAAATGCTTTCGAGAAAGCGGCGGCAAACTTTCGTGTCTAACCTGTCACGATCCGCATATCGAGCCAAGCCAGCAAGAAGCGGTTGGCTACTATCGAGCGAAATGCCTGACTTGCCATAACGAGAAAAGCTGCAAGGTGCCTTTAGCTGTGCGCGTGTCGCAGAGCCCGGCAGACAACTGCGCCGGGTGCCACATGCCCAAACGAGAGGTGTTGCAGATCTCGCATGCGGCGCTTACAAATCACCGCATACCGGCAAAAGAGGGAGAAGCAATTCCAAATCTACCGCAGAACGAAATTAATGGACTGATAGTGGTGAATCAACCTCCAGGACGCGCAATCCAGATTTCCAAACCAGTGCTTCTCAAGGCTTACGCTGAGCTGATTCCAAAGAATGCGGATTACGGACGCCTCTACGCGCAGCTGCTGAATGAGTTAAGCCGGACGGAGTCGAAAGACTCTTTTGTGCAAGCAGCACTTGGGCATCAAGCGATGACGGAAGAGCATCTTGATGAGGCCATCGCTCATTTTAAACTCGCTCTGCCAACCACAAACTCCAACACTTATCTGGAGTTGGGACAGTCGCTGGCAAAAATTGGGAAATCCAATGAATCGATAGAATATCTGAAAAAGGGTATTGAAATGGACCCGTACAACGCCCTTTTGCAAAAGACTTTGATTCTGCAGTACATCAATGCAAAGTCATACGTTGAGGCTCGGACACTTATGGAAAGCTATGTGGCTACTTTCCCGGAAGATTCGTTTATGCGCAGTATTCTGGCCAAGGTGAGCCGATGATTAAATGGCTTTGGCGGTTGAGCTTATGCATTGCGCTGCCGTTGCTAGGCTTCGCTCAATGTGTTGGACCGGCCGACATAGAGCGCGCCATAAAGAACAACCCAAGCGCCGATGCCTATGGAGCGTTGGGCGCTTATTTCGCGCAGCATCAACGGTTCGGGTGTGCGCTGCCGGCGTTTGAACATGCCGTTAAACTTAAGCCAACTTCTTGGGAAGCTCATTTTAATTACGGTTTAGCGTTAATGAGCGGCAACCAACCTGAAAAGGCTGCGGCTCAATTTCGACAGACCATTTCTTTGAGGCCGGATTCGCAGCCTGCGCGGAATGCTTTGGCGCTTGCTCTTCAGGAGAGCGGGCATATGGATGAAGCAGAAATGGAGTTGAATCAATCACTACAACTCAACCCGCATTCCGCAGACACGTTGGCCCGTTTGGGTGAACTGTATTCTGCACAGAAGCGCTACAACGCCGCGATTGCCAAATTCAAACAAGCTAGCCTTGAGGCGCCTGCAGACCCGAATTTGAAAATTGAATTGGCGGTTGCTTTTGCCGATAACGGAGATCAAACGGAGGCGATTAAACTTCTTTCCGATTTGACCAAAGCCCAACCTGAACTTCCGCAAGGGCACTTCAATCTGGCGACGGTTTACGCCAACGGGAAACAGTTTCGCGAGGCAGCAGATGAGTACAGCGCCGATTTGAAGCTTGAGCCGAATAACGATGTCGCGCGCTTGTCCCTCGTAAAGGCGTACGCCAGTATCTCGGATTTCCAAAGCGCCCTGCCGATCGCGCGCGATTACGTGATCCGCCAGCCGAAAGACTTTGAAGGCCATTATCTGCTGGGCAATGTTTATAGAGGTCTAGCGCAGTATCCAGAGGCTGAGAAGGAGCTTCGCATAGCCGTGGCGGGCAAAGATGAATATGGTCCGCATTACGATCTGGGATTCGTGCTGCTCAAGGAAGGCAAAGCGAAGGAAGCCATGCCACACTTGCAGCGCGCAATTCAAATCAGACCCGACTCCGCGGAGGCGCACTTTCAACTGGCTAACGTTTTGAGGGTGTTGAATCTGCCTGCAGAGGCGAGCAAAGAGATGGGCGAATTCCGCCAGCAGAAAGAACAATCGGTGGATCAAAACATGGCTGCCGCTGCCGGTAATGAAGCGAACCAACTGCTCGCGCAAGGTAAGGCCCAATCGGCCGCGGAGAGCTATCGCAACGCGCTTAAACTTGAACCGACAAATGCAAAGACATGGTTCAATCTTTCGATTGCGCTAGGTGAGTTGGGACAAAGGGCTGAGCAACGCCATGCGCTTGAGGAGGCTGTGAAATTTGACCCGGGGCTTGCGATGGCATACAACCAGCTTGGTTTGCTAGATGCGGCAAATGGCAAACAAGAGTCCGCCGAGAGTCAATTCAAGAAGGCAATTTCGCTCGATCCGCAATCGGCGGAGGCGCAGAGCAATTTGGGCACGCTTTATGGGCGAACCGGGCGGATGAGGGAAGCCGAATCGCTCTTGCGCAAGGCAATCGAAAATGATCCTAAGCTTCCCGAAGCATCACTGAACTTGGGCCTGATACTGGCGAGTCAAGGGCGTCTAGCCGAGTCCGAGCCGTACTTGAAGGCCGCCGTCTCTTTGTCGCCCAAGAATCCGACGGCGCTGAGTGCCCTTGGAATGGTTGAGACAAAGTTGGAAAAGTCTGACACCGCGCTTGAAGATTTCCAGAAGGCGGCGGACTTACAGCCGAATTCTGCCGAGGCGCACTTGAACTTGGGAATCGCGCTGGCAGACCGTTATCAAATGGCGAAGGCCTTGGCCGAGTTTGACGAAGCGGAGAAGCTATCGCCTGAGACTGCCGGGCCTCGCTATAACCGGGGGCGGCTGCTAGTAGATCTGAACCGGTATGAAGAAGCGCTCCCCGAGTTGAAATTAGCTTGCGAGAGGAGCCCGAAATTTGCTGCTTCTTTTTATCTGCTGGGGCTGGCCAACACGAAACTTGGTAACTATGCGGACGGCGTGAGTGCGTTCACAACATTCTTGAAAATGGAGCCTAGCAACGGCGACGCCTATTTTCTGACTGGTCAGGATTTACAGAGGCTGGGCCGGACTTCGGAGGCCATCGATTATTGGAAAAAAGCCATAGCGGCCGATCCAACGCAAGCCGAAGCTCTATACAACTTGTGGCGTGCTCTGGCCAAGACGGACTCAGCAGAGGCGCACGAATACGAGGAGAGATTCAAGCGGGCGCAAAAAGAGAAGCAGATTAGCGGGCAGGCCGGCCAGCTTGGTAATTTTGCGCTGGCGGCAGCGAACCGCGGCGATTTTCAAGGGGCAATCTCGCAATTTCAGGAAGCCGTAAAGGAATGTGGAGACTGTCAGTCGAGGGCTGACCTGTTTAAGGACCTAGGCCTGATCGAGTGCAAGAGTGGCGACATCAAGCATGGCGAGGAACATCTACTTCTGGCGAAATCCCTGAAACCCGATGACCCGGATATCGCCAAGGCATTGGCAATTGTGAGTCGCATCCGCAACAACCCATAATCGCGACCCGCCCGCTCCAAAGTTAAGTCAAGCTCCAACTTGCGATCTAATCGAGTTTGATTATGAAATCGCTTGCACGCTCAAATCCGTTGTGATAGGATTGCATTACTTTGCTGGCTAGTATCCGGTAAATTACATTCAGCTCGGTTGTTTTGGGACCGAGCGAAAGGGAACCATGTTGCGATTCTTTTCTCTACTAAACCTGGTCAAAACCATACCCATAGCACTGTTAGTCTCCGCCGCGATGTTCCTTCCGTCGCCGGCTTATTCTCAACAATCTTCCGCGACGATCAATGGAACCGTTCAGGATTCCAGTGGCGCAGTTATAGAGGGCGCCACGATCACGCTAACCAACCTTGATACAGCAGTTTCAAAAACCAGTGTTAGCAACGCAGCTGGCAATTATGTATTCATCGACGTCCAGCCAGCGGCTTACTCTTTGAAGATTTCGAAGGCTGGGTTTGGCACCCAAACGCAACAGCCGGTTCGGTTGAATGTGAACCAAACGGCTACTTTGAACTTCACCCTTACCGTAGGTTCCACTCAGCAGTCCATTACTGTTGAGGCGGCCGCCGTGGCAATTGAATCGTCCACTGCCGAACTCGGGACCGTTATTAACGAGCAGGCAGTGAAGGACTTGCCGCTAAACGGCCGTAATTTCACCCAGTTGCTCACCCTGACTCCTGGCGCAAGTCCTATCAGCGTGGCACAGAACTCGGGTGGTGGCGGTGGGTTCGCCGGTAACGCGGTGGGCTCGTTCTCATTCCCAGCCCTTAATGGCCAGCGCAATCGCAGCAATATGTTCTTGATGGATGGCGTGGTTGATCTGGGTTCCTTCATTGGCAACTACAACGTGCAGCCTATCGTCGATACCGTCCAAGAGTTTAAGGTTCAGACTCACAACGATTTGGCGGAATTTGGCCAAGCGCCCGGCGGGATTGTGAACGTGGCTACGAAGTCTGGAACCAACTCGTATCACGTGAGCGTTTGGGAGTTCTTGAGGAACCAGGAGCTTGACGCGAATAGCTTCTTTAGTAACACGTTTGGCGCACCACGTAACGCGCTCCGGCAAAATCAATTTGGCGTGGCCGGTGGCGGACCGGTCTGGATCCCGAAACTCTACAACGGAAAGAACCGCACCTTCTTCTACGGAGGGTACGAGGGGTATCGCCAAAGCGTTGCTTCACAGAGCACGGGTCTGGCTCCTACCCAGGCACAGGTGGGTGGAAATTTCCAAGGATTCAACACAATCTACAATCCTGCGACGTTGATGCCGAACGGTAGTGGCGGATATACCGCAATGCCGTTTGCGAACAACATCATACCGTCTAGCCAAATCAACCCGATTTCGGCTCTGTATGCTAAATACAACATCCCGACTGGCCCGTACGTGGCGAGTGGCAACAATTATCTTGATCCCGCACCGACGCATTTGAATCAGGATACTTGGCAGGTTCGTGTCGACCAAACGTTTGGCGAGCACGACAGTGTGTTTGCCCGAGTTTCCCAATATAACGAGCCGCAAACGTCGTCAGGCGGCTACCTGGGCGCAACTAATTTTGCCAACGATTACGGTTCAAATGGTGTCATCCACGAGATTCATACCTTCAACCCAACAATGGTTGTGGATGCTTTCTTCGGGCGCAATCTCGGAAATGCCGACACCGGTTCAGACTTGCCAGGAGTTCCTAGCGGTTTCGCAAGTCAATTGATCTCTGCGGGCGTTTCAAGCAATTTTGCTGGCGGCTTCCAAGGTGGGCAGGGTCCATTTGTTCCCAGCTACGGCACCTCCTATCTTGGCGGTGCAGGACAGTCGCGACAGAATACTAAGTACGCTGATGACTGGACGTTTGGTGGTAATTTCACTAAGATCATCGGCAAGCACACGCTAAAAGCAGGCGCAAACTTTGCGACGAACAATACGGTTTCTCCCATCTATAACGAGAACGCGAGCTTTTCGTCCACGCCGACTCAGAATCCCCAGAACGCAACGGGAACAGGCGACTCGTTCGCATCGTTTCTCCTCGGGCTTCCGGATAGTGCTGGCAGAAGGAACGTTCTGGAGACGGAGCATGGCGGGTGGGTGAATGGTGTTTACTTCCAAGACGAATTTAAAGTCAACTCCAAATTAACCGTGAACTTTGGACTTCGCTGGGATGTAACGCTGTGGCCGATTTATGGCCAACCACCAGCTCCTGATGCTTATGTGGGCGATATCGATCTCAACAACGGAACCTACATTCTTGCCCGCGTTCCTCAGGCATGTAGCGCTACCGTTGGCTTCCCCTGCATTCCTGGTGGCACCTTGCCGGCAAACGTGGTTGTTACCACCCACAGCAACGGATCTATTTACACAAACGATCACGGCAACTTCCAGCCGCGCGCCGGATTAGCTTATCGAATAACAGATAGAACCGCGTTCCGCATGGGCTACGGTCGATTCTATGACAACTGGAACGCGATTATTCAGTTGGCTCAGAACTACGAAGGAACTTGGCCTGACGTGGGTCAGTTGCTGGCTCAGAACTTGAATCATCCAGGTGGAACATCGGCAAAGATTGGCGATCCTTTCAACCAAGGTTCGGGCGGTGTTGTGTATCCTTCCACTACACCTTTTAATTCGCCAGGTTTTGTGGACTGGTATGTTGACCCAGGCAAATACAAAATGCCCTATTCAGACCAATGGAACGTAGGTATCGAACAAGGTTTGGGCAACAACATCGTGATGTCTCTGAATTACGTTGGCGCGCATGACTTGCAACTCAATGAAGGAACACAAGGCAATACGGATCCGACACCGGGACCGGTTGCCACCGAGGCAGCTCGTCGGCCCTATCCGTACATTACGCCCACTTTCTACGACAAGAGTGTTGGACAGAGCAAGTATAATTCATTCCAATTCCGCTTGCAGCAGCGCGCGTCGCACGGTCTAACCTACATCGTTTCGTACACCTACTCGAAATCGATTGACAGAGGATGTTCGGGAGACTTCGGAGCAGAGGGTTGCGAGGTTCAAACTCCCTACAGCACGAACAATGACCGGAGTGTTTCCGGGTTTGACTTGCCTCACATCTTCTCTGGTAGCTTTGTCTACGATTTACCAGTGGGCAAAGGCAAGCAGTTCAGTTCGCACAACAACGCGGTTGATTACATTATTGGCAATTGGCAATTGAGTGGTATTTTGACCCTGCACTCGGGGTCGCCATTCGATGTTACCGTCAGCAATGGCGATACGGCCGGAACTGGCAACATTGTTGAACGGGCAAATCTTCTGATGTCGAATCCTTACGCGTCAGGGCAAGGTCCGCTACAGTGGTTGAACCCTGCGGCATTTGCAATTCCCGCAGCGGCGACGTATGGCGATTTAGGGCGAAACAGCTTACGAACGCCTTATTGGCACAATTTGGACATGTCGTTGCTAAGGCGCTTCCCGATCAAGGAGCGAGCTAACCTTGAATTCCGTTGTGACTTCTTTAACGTAAGTAACTCGGTCGTTTTGGGAGGGCCGAACAGCACGTTAGGGAACGCGAACTTCGGACTTATTACCGGCACGGCAAATACTCAGCGTGAGATTCAGTTCTCAATGAAGCTTGCATTCTAGATTTACAAGAAGGAAAGAGCACGGCGGAACCATCGCCGTGCTCTTTTTGTTGGCTACGACGCGAATTGCTGCCGCTCCTGCAGCGCTGCCCTGTGCTTCCTGTCATAAAGAAATTGCTGCGACCTTCGCGCAAACTGCCATGGCCAATACGTGGCAGAATCGTTCCACCTCCTGGCTGCCCACTTCCTTCCATGCGTCCATCTCCGATGACCTCCCTTACCAACTGGCTCGGACCCCCGCATCTTTTACTTACTCGTTCGAGTCTCCCGCCAGATCTAAGCTCAGTTTGCCGGTCGATATCCTGATGGGCGGTCGGCGACACGGTCTCGGCTTCCTGGCGCCAATCAAAGAGCTTGATGGTATCCCTCTCGCCAGGCCTGCCCTGGTTCAAGCTCGATATGCCTGGAGTTTTGATCGCAAAAAGCTTTTGCTGGCGCCGGGTTGTTCAGCGGGGCGCCCACAGAATCTTGAATCAGCGCTTGGTGTAGTGTTAAGCCCAACCTTTGAAGAACGCTGTCTTCGTTGTCATGGTCAATCGACAGGGGTGAGTTGCCAAAGTTGCCACGGTGAAGGATCTGGACATCGAGTCGTCAATCCAAAGAAACTTTCGGCGGAAGACAGTATTGGTGTCTGTGCCCAATGTCATGTCGGCCTCACGCGTTTTTCCGATCCGTCTCCTAGCGACTTACTGGTTGCGAATCAGGTTCGGGCTATCGAGAGTTCGGAGTGCTTCATCCAAAGCGGCAAAGCTTTTTCGTGTACTGCGTGCCACGATCCACACAAGGATTCAACGGACGATTCACTGGCAGTGAGGGCCTGTCTCGGATGCCACTCGCAGAGCGTCCAGAAACATGCGGCGATCTGTCCGGTGAATGCGGTCAATGGCTGTGTAGGTTGCCACATGCCCTCGGTTGAGATGGGTCCGCTCCATTTGGTAGATCACGTGATTCGAGTTCATCCAGAACAAAAGGTGTCCGCCAACGGCCATCGCCCTGAGCTACAGACGCAGGTGCAACCGATCAGCGCCTACCTTCGCATGATTGTTACAAACACGGCTGCGGAGGCTGATCAAGCTAGGCAGCGCGTTGCGTCGGGCGAATCTTTTTATAAGGTGGCGCGCGAAATGTCTTCAGACCGTTCGGCCAGCATAGGCGGTTACCTGGGGCGTAAATCAGTGGTGGAGACTATGCCCTTGCATTACGGCGAGGTTAGCCTTGTATTGCCGCGCGCTGGCAAGTACGCGATCTTTCAAAGGCTTCCGCGTGATTTTCGTTATGATGCGGAACAACTGCAAAGTGAAGCGGAGGAACTTGCTCGCCAAGGGGATGCCGCCGCAGCCATAGCCAAAGCTCAAGAGGCTTTGATGATCTATCCGCAGCTCCTTCGCGCTCTCACTTTCATTGGCATGACGTTCGCGCAAGGCGGTAATTTGCGAAAAGGCGCAGACGTCTTAACTACGGCAGTGCACCTCTATCCACAAGATGCCGGCGCAGAATTTGCGCGTTCATCAGTATTGGGTGCGCTCAATGAAACTGCAGAAGCAAGTGAAGCTTACAAACGAGTGATCGCTTTAGAACCCGATTTCACCGCTGCCTATCTAAATCTAGGGACAATCCAGTCTTCTGCTGGCGATCTGCAAAGTGCAATAGCGACGTTTCGCCAAGGTTTGCAAATCGATCCGCTGTCTGCCGACTTATACGAAGCGCTGGGCCAGGCACTCGAGCGCGCAGGAAATGCGAGTGAGGCAGATCAAGCTAAGCGGCTCGCGATCAAAATCGGCATTAACCGCTAAGGCGCAATCTGGGAGAATACTTCCATGGCAGCTCATAAACTCGGTAACGATGAAATCAAACTGGCCCTACAGAAGCTTCCGGGCTGGAGTGTGAAGGATGTCAAGCTACATCGTGAATACCAATTTCCCGATTTCGCGCATGCCATCGGCTTCATAACTACTGCAGCTCTTGGCATTGAGAAAATGGATCACCATCCGGAGTGGTCGAACGTTTACAACAAAGTGCACATAGATTTAACGACGCACGATTCCGGTGGCATAACGAAGAAAGACGTAGATTTAGCTAATTTACTTGAACAAATCGCCCGAAAGTTACTTTAGCCTAGATATCATGAAAACTGTGTTTTGCACGTTGCTTACTCTGAGCTTCATGGCTGTTCTCTTGCAATGTGCGCAAGTGCCCTCAGCCCCGCCTCTGGCTGTTGACCCAATCGTTGACGAGGCTGTGCAAAGTCACCTCATTCCTGGCGCAGTGCTCATTGTCGGCCACAATAACGACATTATTTATCGCAAGGCGTATGGCTCTAAGGCTTGGCTGCCGGAGCGTGAGCCCATGGGACTCGAAACGATTTTCGATGCAGCCTCGCTTACGAAAGTGATTGCTACCACTCCTTGCGTAATGCGTTTGTTCGAGCAAGGGAAGCTGCGGATTGATGATCCCGTTGTTAAGTATTTGCCCGAATTTCAGGGCGGCAAAAGCGACATAACGATCCGGCTCTTGATGACTCATTTTTCAGGTATGCCCCCGGATGTGGATCTGGTGCCTAAATGGAGCGGCTATGAAACTGGCATCGAAAAGGCTTTGACTGCGAAGCCGATTGCGCCGGCCGGGTCACGGTTCATCTATAGCGATATCAACTTCTTATTGATGGGCGAGATCGTCCGCCGCCTTTCCGGAGAATCGCTCGCGCAGTTTGCCCACGAGCAGATCTATGCGCCCCTCGGCATGAATGACACGGGTTATCTTCCGTCTCCTTCGCTCATGGCGCGTATTGCACCGACTGAATACGAAGAAGAGAATGGCATGCCGTTTCGCGGTGTGGTGCATGATCCCACTGCCCGTTACATGGGCGGGGTTGCGGGGCATGCAGGAGTTTTTACTACGGCTGACGATCTTGCCAAGTATGCCGAAATGCTGGTGAACATGGGGACGTACAAAGGCACGCGTATATTTGCGCCGGAAACGGTGCGCAAGTTTACCGAACCAGGTAGCCCGGCAGACCAGCCCGTTTTGCGCGGGCTTGGCTGGGATGTAGATTCGCCTTTTTCGAGCAACCGCGGCGAACTTTTTCCGATTGGCTCCTATGGACACACTGGCTTTACGGGGACCTCTTTATGGATCGATCCGAACAGCCACTCATTCGTGATCTTTCTGACTAACGTTGTCCACTTGAAGAGGGGCAATTCGCTCAGTTCACTGCGCAGCCGCCTGGCCACAGCGATTGCAGCGAGTTTCGGTTTGAATATCCCGCAAGATGTGGCCATTACCGGTTACAACGAAACCATATCCGGCGCAGGCGTTCATCGCGTGGTGGATCGCAACGTGGATACGATGACGGGGCTTGATGTTTTGGAGGCGGAAGGCTTCCACGAATTCAAAGGCAAGCGCGTGGGTTTGATTACCAATCAAACCGGGATCGACCGCACAGGTCGCCGGAACGTTGACGCAATGGTGGCGGCGGGCGTGCATATTGCCTCGCTCTATTCGCCGGAACATGGACTGAATGGCACGCAGGATTCGGATGTCGGCAATACGAAAGATCCGCAAACGGGTATCACCGTCGTTAGCCTTTACCAACCGAATCAACGCCGCTTGACCGCCGCCCAGATGCAGGGCTTAGACGCTGTGGTTTTTGACATTCAAGATGTTGGCGCGCGCTTTTATACCTATTCCTGCACCATGTTGTACGCGCTCGAAGAAGCTGGAAAAGCCAGGAAACCTTTCTATGTTCTGGATCGGCCTAACCCAATAACAGGAACACATATTGAAGGTCCCATGATCGATAAAGACCTGCAATCTTTCATCGGCTGTTATGACATGCCGTTGCGTCATGGTATGACGTTCGGCGAATTGGCTCAGATGGCGAACGCTGAGCAGCACTGGGGAGCAGATCTCCACGTCGTACATATGAAGAACTGGATGCGAGGCGACTGGTTTGATAGCGGCAGCTTGGCCTGGGTGAATCCTTCGCCCAATATCAGGAGCTTAAATGCGGCGCTCCTTTATCCAGGTTTGGCGATGATTGAATACGCCACCAACTATTCGGTAGGGCGGGGAACTGACGCGCCATTTGAACAGATCGGCGCGGATTGGATCAAAGGACCAGCCTTAGCCGCGGCACTTAACGCGCACTTTATTCCAGGCGTGCGTGCATATCCAACTAAGTTTCAGCCGACCTCTTCCAACTTTGCCGGGCAAACGATTGAAGGCGTGCGCTTCGTTATAACAGACCGCGAAAGCTTCGACAGCACAAGGCTGGGAATCGAGATTGCCAGCGCTTTGCAGACCCTGTATCCCGGAAAAATCGATTTTGACAAGTGTAAGAACCTGATTGGCAGCCGAACCACTGTCACGAGCCTTCAGCAAGGTAAAGCGGCTATAGATATCTGGACTCCCGCTCAAGCGGACGCAATCAAGTTCGCCGAGCGCCGGAAGCCATTCTTGATTTATTGAGAAACGAAGTTATATTCCTGAGTCGCGTTTGGCGTCTTCCACAACGGCTTCGAGTTCCGTACGGTAATCGGACAGCAATTGATCGCTGGTGGCTTCGAAGCGCATCACTAAAACAGGCTGCGTGTTCGAAGCTCGCACCAAGCCCCAGCCGTGTTCGAAGATAGCGCGCACGCCATCCACGTCCACAACCTTATACCGTTGGCGGACGGCTGTCGCCACTTTCGCCACCACTTGAAATTTCTTGTCGTCGGGGCAATCAACGCGCAGTTCGGGTGTCGAAACGAGTTTCGGAATGCCTTCCATTTGATACGAAAGAGGTTTGCCGGATTTGGCAACGATTTCGATCAAGCGGCAAGCCGCATAAAGAGCATCGTCAAAGCCGTGGTAACGGTCGGCAAAGAACATGTGGCCCGACATTTCACCCGCCAGCTCAGCGTGCTCCTCTTTCATTTTGGCTTTGATCAGCGAGTGGCCGGTCTTGTACATAATGGGATTGCCACCCAGTTCAGCCAGCTTGTCGTACATAATTTGCGAACATTTCACTTCGCCAATGAATGTTGCGCCCGGCTTGCGAGTCAGAATTTCGCGGCCGAAGATGAGCATGAGCATATCGCCGTACACGACATTGCCATTCTCATCCACCGCGCCAATTCGGTCTGAATCGCCATCGAAAGCAATGCCGAGTTCGGCCTTGTTCTTCCGAACTGCTTCCTGCAAGTGGGCTAGGTTTGAAACGACGGTCGGATCAGGATGGTGATTTGGAAAGTGGCCATCCATATCAAAGAAAAGCTCGATTGGTTCCACGTTCAGCTTTTCCAGAATGCGATGAATCGTCGGGCCAGCGGTGCCATTACCGGCATCAAACACAACTTTCACCTTGCGCGGCAAGCTGGCGAACTGGGCGGACACTTCGTTGACGTAAGGCGTCGCGGCGTCGACAGTCTTCACAGTTCCAGAGCCCGTTTCAAAATCGCGAGTCTGCACCAGTTTTAGGACATGCTGAATCTGATCGCCATGTAAGGTGCCACTACCGCAAACGGTTTTCAGCCCGTTGTATTCAGACGGATTGTGGCTACCGGTGATCATGATTGCGCCATTCGCCTTAAAATGAACCGCTGAGTAATAAAGCAGTGGCGTTGGTCCAACACCGATGTCGAGAACTTCAGCTCCGGCAGCAAGAATACCTTTAAGCAAGGCATCGTGGATCCGCTGACCGCTCAAACGGCAGTCGCGACCCAAGCAGAGCAGGCGTCCGCTTTGGCGAATCAGGTGCGTGGCAAGGGCTTGGCCAATGAGTTCTACTTCAGGGTCGAGCAGTTCCTGGTCAGCGATTCCACGAATGTCATACTCGCGGAAAATACTGGGATTGAGCATAGTAAGTATTCAGCATAGCGAGTTTACCAATTAAAACAGCGTTTCCTGCCGAACAATTAGTGTTTCAAGGAAATCTTTGTCAATCTCGTAGCCGAAGCCAGGCCCGTCTGTAACGGTGATTGTCCCAGTGGCAGAGACTTCAACGGGCGGCACGATGATGTCGCGTTTCCAGTAGCGCTTACTGGCTGAAACGTCGCCGGGCAGCACGAAGTTAGGCAGAGTTGAAAGCGCAATGTTGTGCGCGCGGCCAATGCCAGATTCCAGCATGCCGCCGCACCAAACGGGAATGTTGTTTGCCTGGCAAATATCGTGCACACGCTTGGCCTCGCCGAAACCGCCCACGCGGCCGAGCTTAATATTGATAATTC
>Ga0182012_10002435_pt1 | contig 20098 bp, 14 predicted proteins | sample 612S2SmetaG_FD_120486 | JGI IMG/M metagenome (GOLD analysis project Ga0182012, IMG submission 120486) | Permafrost microbial communities from Stordalen Mire, Sweden - 612S2S metaG | ecosystem: Environmental > Terrestrial > Soil > Wetlands > Permafrost | place: Sweden: Stordalen | collected...
GTGCCCTGGAACATGCCTAATTTGTGCACGGTGTGTGAAGCGGCAGCATTCTGGGCGAACCAATCGAGGGTCTCATGGCTGAACCACGGATCTGCAACCAGCAAGAAATGTTGATGTGTTTGTGCGGCTTGCTGCAAGAACTGCGAAGAGATCTGAAGTGCCTGCTTGTTCAGCAGTTGGGGCAGGGGCACAACCGGGCCGCTGAGCTTGTAGTAAGTGATCGGCGCAAATAAAAGGCTATCCTTGACCGCCTCAGGCGAAGGCATGGCGGAATAGTTAGATTCGACAAAACCGCTGCATAACACGATGGGAGCGCGATCGGCGGAGGCGCTTTTTTCAGCCGCCTCGAGCGCATATTTCATTGAGAAGTCATGGTCCCTGGCCAGCGGGGCATTGAGGCTGCGGAAGGCCGTGACTCCAACCAGTGCCACGCAAAAAAACACAGCCAGGTAGCGCGAGCGGAAGCGGCTCAGAACAAATGCCCAGCAGAGGGCGATTCCAGGAATCGCTTCCAATCGATGGCGCGGGGCAAACATATGCATCGAGGAACCCACGCTCAACCCATAGAGGATGAGAACTGGAATCAAGGCCAGGGATGCACATACGAAAAGACGCCACCCCTCGAACTTGTTGAAGAGAAAGCGCTGCCGTGTTGCCGCGACAACGAGAAAGGCGAGAAAAACGCTTCCAAATAAAACAAAGGGCAGAAATCCCGGAGCGACGGTCCAAGCCAACTCCGAGAAGTCCGGGGCCACTTCGTAGACGTGTGTCCGGCTAGTGCTGAACAGGTCGGTCAACCCGGGAATCGCAGGCAAAAGAGCCAGGGCAAATACACCCAGGGCAATGCCGAACTGCCTCCATAAGGTCTTGCGATCTCGAAACTTGAAGAAGATCAAGCAGAGGGCGAGAGCCGGCAGGATCAATCCAAAAATGTAGTGAAACCAGATAATCGATGCAGCCGCCAGGCCAAACAGCGCCGCCAGCCAGCTAGAGTCGTTATGCCTCAAACGAAGCAAAATCAAAATCGCCGCATTGTTCGCCAGCGCTCCAAAGGCATAAGGCCGAATGTCGATTGCCGCAAAAACAACGATGGGATGGAGACAGAAAACTACCGCGGCAATGATCGCAATATCGCGCGCAAAGATCTCCCGGGCAGCCAGGTAAAGAAGGTAGACGGCTGCAAGCATGGCGATGACAGAGGGAATTCTGAGAGCGATCTCGCTGGTCCCGATCAGCTTGGTTGAAAACCACAAGATGTAGGAGTAAGCGGGAAAAGAAAGTTCAGAGAACTGCCGCGGCCATATCTGCGAGAAACCGCCATTGATCTGCCAGAAGGATCCAGTTTCGTCCAGCCGCAGAGGTGCGCGAATGGCGATGAGCCAGGTGGAAATCGATCCGGCAAGAGCCAGGACGTAGAGCGAGATGAAGAGAGCTGCCTGGAATCTTCGGGGATTGTCGATACCCGGGCTTTTCGTCTCAGGAGCTTCGGCTCGAGGCTCTGCAAGTGAAGTGGAAACCGTCAAGTGGCATCTCCTAGCAGGCGCCAGTTGAAGCCATGCGCGAGAACTCGATTGTCTCAGAAGGCTGGCGTATTGCCCGTCTGGCCGAAAGCAAGAGATTTGAGGGCCAACCGGCCAATCCGACATACGTCACTGCACAGTTTTCCATGCCTGCATCTGCTGCGATCTGCTCCAGCTCTGAACTGGACAGCAGGTTCAGATTGTCTTCAGATGCAAAAAAACCAAGGCCTCTCAGGTGGCACAGTTTCCGAAATGCTGTTTTGGGAAGCCAATGAACGAAAGGCATCATGGTGTGAAACTCGATGGGAAACCACCTGTTTGGGGTGGTAACGAATATTCCCTTGCGCGCGACTCGCCACGCCTCGGCAAGGAAGGCCACCTGTTTCTCCCGGCTGCCCACATGCTCCAGGACCGCGCTCGAGTGTACGTAGTCGAATTCCTGATCCGCAAAGGGAAGATTCCTGCCGTCTGCATTTACAAAACGCAATCCGGGATGCAGCTCTTCAAGGAAGGCTGCATCATCCATGCCGCTCGCAGTGATCCGATCCTTGTAGGGGTACCAGTGCTCAAGGTAGTTGGAATGACTGTAGGTCTGGTCGCTGGTGACGCCGATATCCAGGAGCGTATCCTTCTGCTGGATTCCGGTTTTCGAAAGGAAAACATCGAACATCTTGCGGCGCTGGTAGGCCGCAATCTTGATAGGAATCGAATCTGGAGCAGCAAGGTTGTATTGGGCGTTAATGTCCACTCCGTTTTCCTTTCAATCAGCCTAATTGCAGCCACAGCCTGAGAGTACTGGTAAGGCAGCAGCCCCATTTGCCCCGTACACACATCGTCATCGAGGATGCAGATAGCATGAACATGCTCAGCCTGCCGCCTGCGGTGCCCCAGACTGAACGGGCCCCCGGACATGGCAAGCCTCACAGCTCTAGCCTCCCCTTTATACTGTCCCTCGCGCAGGGTTGAGAATGACACAAACGTACTACATGTCGCCAACCCGGTAACGAGGAGACCGCCCAGGCCTTTAGCCCGATTATCGGCTGCCGGAAGCCGTCAATTAGCGCAGTTGCCCCTCCTCTGTGCCGCGGTTGTTATGATTCCGTGGAGCGCACCCTTGTAAATCTAAGGAGACACCGGGCATGGCACGAACGCAGCGCATCGCTTTGGTGTTGATCTTGCTGAGCAGCGGGTTCTCTGTTCTATGGGGCGGCTGGCTGGCGCATCGGTCATCCAGCGGTTTGGCAGATTTCAGGGCTATCTTCTACGGTGCTCGATGCCTGATGCAGAGCACCGACCCCTACCAGCCCGACCGGTTTTTGCAAGTGTACCGAGCCGACCAGCCGAGTGAGGATTTCGACAAGGTTGTAACCGGGCCCTTCCGCACCGCCATCTCGATCTGCATCAACCCGCCCACCACACTGGCCATTGCCGCTCCCCTGGCGCTTTTGCCCTGGGGAACAAGCAGCCTGCTCTGGCTGGGGCTGATAGCCGTGAGCCTGACTTTGGGCGCATTTCTTGTTTGGGGTCTCGCAGCAGATCGATCGCCTCGAGTTGCGCTGTTTCTTGTTTGCATCTTGCTCGCCAATTGCCTGGTGATTTTCACCTATGCCAATGCGGCTGGACTTGTCGCGGGTCTTTGCGCAGTGGCTGTCTGGTGCTTCATACGGGAGAGGTTTGCACCTGCAGGCGTGATTTGCCTGGCGTTGAGCCTGACGCTGAAACCACATGACGCGGGTCTGGTGTGGCTGTTTTTCATGTTGGCGGGTGGGACCTACAGAAAGCGGGCGCTGCAAACACTGGCCGTCGCCGTTGCCATCGGACTGCCTGCCGTTCTTTGGGCCTCGCAGATCGCGCCAGATTGGATGCAAGAGCTACGGTCAAACATTCAAACTGCCTCGGCGCATGGCGCTCTGAACGACCCCGGGCCGTCATCGATTGCATTTCGCGCTCCCGATCCGGTCACCAGCCTGCAATCGGTCATCAGTATCCTGAGAGACGATCCGGATTTTTACAACCCTGCGAGCTACCTGTTGGCCGCACCGTTGCTGCTCATCTGGGGTTTCACCACGGTGCGATCACAGCGCAGTTCGTCAAATACCTGGCTGGCTCTGGCGGCCATCTCCACTCTCACCATGCTGGTGAGCTACCACCGACAGCACGACGCAAAGCTGCTTTTGCTCACAGTTCCGGCCTGCACACTGCTTTGGGCTGAAGGGGGTCTTGCAGGGCGGTTTGCACTTGTGGCAAATACCGCGGGGTTTCTGGTCACCGGCGATATTCCATCGATGATTCTCATCCTGCTTACGCGAAACATGCCTTTGAGCACAACGAGTTTCTTTGGCAAGATCGAGACAATTCTTCTCGTTCGCCCGGACACGCTGATACTGCTGGCGATGGCAGTTTTCTACCTATGGGTATTTGTGAGCCGCGTGAGATCAGAGCGGGAGAGCCGTCCAACACCAGCAACTTAGCGACCTTTCCAGGTCACGGAATCCAGGCTGTTAAGGAATGCCGAGCAACTTGTGCGTCTGCAAACTCAACCGCCAGCGTGGATGTTCCATGCAATAGCGGAGTGCAAGTTGGGTATTCTGCTCGCGGTGCGGGCCATCCATCGGCTGCAAAAGAAAATGCTTGAAACCCAGCCCCTCAAATCGTGACGGGTGCGCCTCGACCTGAGCCTGCGGGTAGACCAGCTTCAACTCATCGCCGCTTCGCTGCACAAGTTCGGTGTTGGCCTTCGGGCTCACGCAAATCCAGTCGATTCCCTGCGGTGCGGCGACCGTCCCATTGGTCTCAATCGCAATTTCAAATCCCTGATCATGTAGGGTTTTGATCAATTGAGTATCGAGTTGTAGCAGCGGCTCGCCGCCGGTGCACACCACGAAACGACTGCCGTCAGAGTCAACGGGCCACTTGCCGGCTACAGCCGCAGCCACGGATTGGGCAGATTCAAACCGCCCGCCACCGAGACCATCCACTCCCACAAAGTCCGTGTCACAGAATTGGCAGATCGCGGAGGCGCGGTCAGTCTCTCGCCCTGACCACAAGTTGCAGCCGGCAAACCGGCAGAACACAGCAGCACGGCCCGCCTGCGCTCCCTCACCCTGCAGGGTGTAGAAGATTTCTTTGACCGCGTAGCTCATAAAGACCAGCTTTCAGCTTTCAGCTCGAAGTTCATGGTTCCTCCGCGCAAGGGTTGATGGAGTCAGCTTGGAACACAGGCGCTGAAAGCTGACAGCTGAAGGCTAATAGCTTCCCTTCCGATACTTGAGCGGATCCGGAATTCCATTTTCGCTAAAGCCCTTTTGGCGCAGAAGACACGAGTCGCAACTGCCACATGGTTCACCGCTCGGCGAGGGATCGTAGCAACTGCTGGTCAGTCTGTAGTCCACGCCCAGTTCGATGCCGGCGCGAATGATCTCCGCCTTCGACATCGCAATCAGAGGCGTGTGGATCTTCAACGCCTGACGCCCTTCCACTCCGGCCTTCGTCGCCAGGTTGGCCATTCGCTCGAATGCCTCAATAAACTCCGGCCGGCAATCGGGGTAGCCGGAATAATCCAGCGCGTTTACGCCAATGAAGATATCGTTCGCGCCCAGCACCTCAGCCCAGGCCAACGCGAAGGACAGAAAGATTGTGTTGCGCGCAGGCACGTAGGTGATTGGAATTCCATGGGACATCTCGCCGGCACTTCGCCCCTTGGGAACTTCAATGTCGGCCGTCAGCGCCGAACCGCCAAACGCGCGCAGATCTACAACCGCGGTGCGATGGTCCGCCACGCCAATGGATGCCGCTACACGCGCCGCCGCTTCCAGCTCAAAGATGTGGCGCTGGCCATAGGAAAACGAAAGCGCGTAAAGCTCGTACCCCTGGCTGCGCGCAATCGCCAGCACCGTGGCCGAATCCAACCCCCCACTCAACAACACCACAGCTCTTTTCTTCTCAGTCGCCAAGGTCACTTCAGATCTCCGCCCTTGCCAATATCCATGGAAGGCGGCAAAGGATTGCCTTCGTCGATCGATGCTTCGAGGCACTTTTCAAGCAAGCCCTTCGCCTTGAGGATGAACTCGATCGCATCGCGTCCCGCTCCATCGCCGCCGCGATGTTGAGTGATGTAGTGAGCTTCGTCCTTCACCTGCTGGCGGGCATTAGACACCGCAACAGCAAAGCCGCACTGACGCATCACGGGTAAGTCGACTACATCGTCGCCGACGTAGGCGATCTCGTCGAGCGTCACGCCTTCCTTCTCCATGATTTCGCGTACCGGCCTCATCTTGAAGGCCTCGCCCTGGTAGACAAACTCGATCTTCAGGTCGCGCATACGCAGGGCTACAGTTTCGCTGATGCGCTTGGTGATGATGCCGAGCTTCATGCCACCGAGCCTGGCGAGGGTCATACCCGCGCCATCGTGCGCGCTAAAGCCCTTCACCTCGACCATCCGCGTCGAGACAGTTCCATCCGGCGCGACAAGAGGCACGGGCACTATCCAGATGCCTCCATCGGTGAGTACGCCATCCACGTCAAAGAGAACGATTTTGATGCGCCGCGCGCGTTCTTCGGCAGTCAGAGTCATACTCCAATTCTACCCATTGCTCGCAGGTCTTTCCCGGGTGCCCCATTGGGAGACAATAGAAGCATGGAAGGCAGTCTCCCTCGCCAGACCAACGCGCCGCCCGCACTCGACTCCGAAGACTACTACTTCGACGGGCCGAACCTGGTGTTCACAGCGACATACCACTTGAAGCGCGGCTATTGTTGCGGATCCGGCTGCCGCCATTGCCCCTATCTCCAGAAAGACTTCGCTGAAAACTTAGATGGCCAGCCCTGAAGCAGGCGTGATATAAAACCGTTCGAGCAAAAGACCGGCCTCCGCGGAGACGCATTTCTGCTCCGCGCAGGCTGGTTGATGCTTTCGGCCGCCATCCCCTGATGTGAATAACACAGAATCGAAAAGGAGAGAGTCATGGCAATTCTCTGGTGGATCATCGTTGGGCTCATCGCAGGCTGGGCAACCGGCAAAATCATGAAGGGCAGCGGCTACGGGTTTTTCGTAGACATTCTTATTGGCATTGCGGGCGCACTGGTTGGCGGATTCATTGCGCGCCACCTCGGGTTCGGCGGAGGCGGGATGATCTACACAATCCTGATCGCAATTGCCGGCTCCGTCATCCTTGTGTTCCTCTTCCGCCTGGTGACCGGCAAGAGATAGACCCGCAACCCTCCGGAAATAAACATCTGCGACCTGCCCACCACTTCACAGGATGCGGCGGGTCGGAGTCTTGTCTGTGAGGGTTATTCCGTTGTAGCTCCGGTAGCCGGTGCAACCTCGCCCGCAGCAGTTGCGGGCTGCTTGACAAGCACGGCAAACCGCGGAAACTCGAAGGCGCCGCCTGCATCGTCAATCACATTCAACTGGCACAGGTATTGACCCGGCTTGAGTCCAGCGAGTGGCACATCCAACTCGATCGCCACCGCGTCTCTGCCCTCCACGTTGATCGATTTGGCCTGCACCAGGGGCGTTTCGTAGACCTTGGTCGCGCCCTGAATCAGTTCAAGGCTGCTGAGCAAACTGATGCCGGGCTTGGTCCCCTTGGGCTGATTCTCCGCCGGCTTTTCGCGCGCCGGGTTGTAGATCTCGTAGTACAGATAGAGGTGCTGATCCTGGCGGAAGACGTGGCTGATATTGGGTACGTATTCCTGGCCCCCGCGAACCAGCGGCGTGGTCTTCTTGCTGGGTACGCGCGCTGAAGCCAGCAGGATTGAGCTCATCTTGAGCGGAGACTTCTTCATGTCGGGCAGCGTGATTGAGGCAACGAACGATCCCATGCGCCCGGTCTGGTTCTCACGAACCACGAACTTCATCTGGTACTTGCCCGGAGGCAGATTGAAGCTCGTGGTGTATTGAATGTTCTTCTGGCGCGCCTGCAGGCCCTCGTCCAGATTCAGCTTCACAGTGTCGCGCACGTGGCCGATGGGCCGATTCACTTCGTCGATCACCGAGCCGACAATATCGAGCGTCGCTTTGTCTTTGTCGCCGCCCTTCACAAACGGAACCTGCGATCCCGGCACGATCAGCGAGACAGGAACAAAGAAGCGACTCTCATCCAGCCGGAAGTAAAGCGCATCCATATACACGGCAATGTCTGTGGCAGGCAGATCGCTGGCCAACTGTTCGTTCAGTTCCTGCTCGCGATCTTCGTGCCCCGCATGCTGGAAGTCCGCCGGTGCATAGTAGCCGGGACGATACTCGAGCTTGATGCCCGGGCGATTGATCTTGACTGTCAGCTTACGAAACTTGCCATCGCGTGCCGGATTTGTGCTGTGAAAACCGATGGCGTAGTAGGCCGACGTATCCCTCTGCACCTGGGCGAAGGCCGGAGCAAAGTCGTTGGAATCGAAGAAAGCCTTGCCGCCGGTATCGGTGCTGAGCGTCGCCATCACTTCCTGCGAAGCGAAGTTGGCGTTCATGTTGTTCATCAGTGCGCCGCCGTTGGCTGCGCCGTTGCCACGCAGACTGCCGGTCGACGCATCCCCTAATGGCGAAACCGCCTGCAGGCCGCGCGTATCCACGCTGTAGATAGCAAGATTGGCGCGCACTGCCGCGTTGATGGCTGAACGCAGTGAAGCCTGATTCTCGATTCCATCGCGCGAGATGCCGCCGGAAAAGTAAAGCAGCGACTTCTTCTCGGTAATCTTCTCCAGCGACTTTGACACCGCACGCAGCGCAAAGAGCTCACGGTCAGTATTCAGGTCGTTGTACTCACTCTCGTCGGGCGTGTACCCGGTGGTGTCTTCCGCCTGGTTGCTGTTGGCCGTGGCTCCCTGCGCAAAGCCCTGCCCCTCCGTCCCGTTGTAGACAGCTACCTCGTTGATCAGCGCCTGCTTGTCCGCGGTAAAGTCCTGGTCCACTTTGAGCGTGTCGCCGAGCGAAACCAGCGCCACCAAATCCGCAGGCTGCATCTTGTTCTTGAGAAACTCCTGTGCTGCCAGAACGCTGCGGTCCAGATCCTCGGGTTGCATCGAGGTCAGATCAAAAAACATCACGATCAGCCGGTGATTGCGCAGGTCCTCCGGCTTCGCCACCACTGCCTTCGATCCGGGACCGGTCGTGCCGATAGCGAGCCCGCTTACCGTAGCCTCGTTGAGAGGAGTTGCCTTGTCCACGGTTTCAAAATCGAAGGTGTCGACGCGCTGCGGCTTCCCGTTCTCAAGGATGGTGAAGTCACTCTGCTTAAGCCCCAGCACGACCTCGCCGGTCTTCGCGTCGCGAGGCACAACATTGGTCAGCACCAACTCGCCATTCATCTTCAACACAAAGCCGCCTTGCGGCGTGTTGGAGATCTGACTCGCCCCGTCCTGCGACGAGGGGGCGGGTGGCGAGGATTGCGCAAGCGCATCGGGGTTCACAGGCAGCATCAACGCCAGTGCCGCCACTCCTGCCCCGAACCTCCGCCCGACTTGCCTCATGCCTTTGCCTCGACCGTTCCGCTGACTTGCTGACTTGCCTTCGCGCGCGTCCGGCGCGCGGCTGACTCACTGCTCCTAAAACCTGAACCGCGCCGTAAAGTTGAAGCTGCGCATTGCCGCCGCCGAAGTCACCTGGCCTGCAGTGGGTGACGTCAGGCTGGTGCCCACGCCCGCATACTGCACGGTGTTAAATACATTGTTGGCCGTTGCTCGAATCTCCATGCTGCGCGTGTCGCCAAGTTGCATGGTCTTTGAGAGGGACATGTTGTTCTGCACGGTTCCCGGCCCCATGATGGAGTTGCGCGATACGTTGCCGAAGGCGTTGCCAAATGCATCAGGGGTCGGCTGGGTGAACGCGGCCACGTTGAACCACTTGTCCTTCGTGCCTCCCCCCGTCGTGGGCGAGATGCCCGGCACATAGTTGGGGCGCAGAATTCCTGCCACACCGCGCGAAACGTCGGAGGCCGCCGCCGGGTAGTACGGCGTGAGATAACTGCCGGTCGCAAAGGTAAACGAGCCGGAGATCGAAAAGCCTTCAAGTATGTGCGCGCCAACCCCGCTCGTAACCCACCGCTTGTCCTGGCCAAAAGGAAGCTCATACAAATAAGTGCCGCTCACCTTGTGGCGCATGTCAAAACTTGAGTTCCCTTCTTCAGCCTGGATATCCTGCCAGTTCTGAACCGTGCCCGATGCATCGTCGATGGAATGCGAGTACTGATAATTTGCCCCCAGCGAGACGCCGCCGGTGAGCCGCTTGTTCACGCGCAGCGTGCCTGCATTGAACATTGAAAATGCTGCCGCCTGATCATAGGTAAAGACCGCGTAAGGGAGTCCGGTCGCGGGGTTGTAGTTGGTGTTCGGACTGGTCAAGCTTCGGCGCGGTGTGCTCTTAACATCCAGACGCGAGCCCATCGAACCGTTGTACCCGACGTTGAGCACAATGCCCCAGGGCAATGTCTTCTGTACATCCAGGTTGTAGGCCTGGACATAAGGCAGCCGATAGTGCGGGTCAACCGCATAGTTGCCCAGGGTCGCAGAGGTTGGCGTTGTGGGAAATCCGTTGGCCAGCGTGTACTGCCCCGGCTGCGTTGCCACGTTGGTCTGCTCGTTTACAAACTTCGGCTCGAGTGCCATGGGTTGCAGCGCCGAGGTAGAGGCAAAGCCGCCGTACGCCCCAACGGTGAAGTTCATGCCATAACCGGCCCGGACCACGAGTTGCTTAAGCTTTGGTACGCGCCATGCAAGGCCCAAACGCGGCGCAAGGGCCAGAGGAAATGGATAAACCAGCGATCTCGGCAGAGCCCCGCCTGCGAATGGCGCTGGGCTGCCGGATTGAAACTCGGCAAGCTGAGTAAACCCGCCCGCTGGATTGGTGTCGACGATTGAAAGCCGGCCGTATTTCTCTGTGTACGGCGCAAAGAACTCGTAGCGCAGCCCATAGTTCAACGTCAGGCTGGGGCGCGCGCGCCAATCGTCGGTGGCGTAGAGGTCCCACACATTGTCGCGCAGATAACTCTTCGAGGTCGGCGCATCGATGTTGGTCTCCTGCGGAAGGCCGAGCAGGAAGTCGGCAAGCGCCGAGCCTGTTGTCGGGTCAAGCGCCGGATCCTCGGTGAACTTTCCGCTGAACGTAAAGCTGCCGGTCGAGTTCGATCCTCCGAGGAAGTTGCGATGCACGCGGCGATAGTCTCCACCAAAACGCAGATTGTGCTTGCCGTGAATCCAGCTCAGAGTTTCACTGATTGAAATCGTCTGCGAAAGCGAGAAGGTTGGCTGCACCTCGTTCAAGCCCTGAGTGGGCCCCAGCGAAATGCTCGGCACTCCAAAGTTGGTGGGGAGCGTGTTGAGCGGGCCATCTGGACCGAGTACGCCGAGGTTGGTGGCGACATCCGTCGTGTTGGTGAAGAAGTTCGTTGTCTGGCTGGTGGCACGGTTCCAGTTGGCATTCAGGATATTGGTGAATTTCTTGTAACCAACTGTGTAGCCCGCCTGAAAACTGTTTGAGTTGCTCGAGTTCTTTCCGCCAAGCTGCGGAAAGATGTTCACATTGTCAGCCGCGCTGCCAGCCCAGTTGTAGTTGAAGTTGATGCTTTGCCGCAGCCCCTGGTTCTGATTCCTTCCACCACCGCCGCCGCGGCTGCCTCCACCGCCACGCCCGCTGCCGGTCAACGTCGCGTTCTTGCCCAGCGTTCTCAGATACCGAACACCGAGTTGGGTCGAGTTGGTTTGCGCTGTCGTCAGTTCGTGGTAGTTGTAACCGCTCGCGTTGGATCCTGCAGCAAGATTCGGCTCAGGGTAATACTTGAGCAGGGCCGTCGCCTGAGAGGCAATTCGCGTTCCCGGAATCACATTCGCGATGCCGTTCGATATGAACGGCTGTCCAGTCGTCGGATCGTAGATTGTAGGAAGGCCGGAAGCTGAAAAATCGCCGCCCCGCTCCGCATCCGTCGGAATGGTCGCGTACTCATCCAGCGGATTCGACTGGCGCGTCCCCGATAGAGTGAGGAACAGCGTGTCTTTGCCGCTCGGCTTGGTCAGGTGCGGAATGTACGGCGCGCTCATGAAGGTAATGCCGAAGCGATTGGACCCCGAGGGTGGCTGGTTCTGCTCTTGCCCGTTAAGCGCGAAGGGCTCCGCATTGAGCGCGGAGTTGCTGCCATACCAGAAAACAGATCCGTGCGGCTGACCCGGGTTGAAGCCTCTGAAGTTGCCGCGCCCTCCGCCACCAAAGCCACCACCTCCAAAGCCACCACCACCGAATCCGCCTCCAAACCCTCCTGCTCCAAACCCGCCTCCACCGCCGCCAAAGAGGCCGCCACCGCCCTGTGGCAATGTGCCGTTCGCGCGAGCTGTTTCTATAAGGTCGCGAATCCGGTCTGTATCCACACCCGCAAGCGGGCTTACCTGTCCGGCCTGCCCGCTGATTGCAACTGAATCTCCGCCGAAGTCCGCATTCCCAGCCACCGACGGAAGCGCTGCGCCGGCGGCTCCGTTCGTACCTTGCTGGTTTTCCGTCTCGCCGCTCATCGCGCTCACCAGGCTCAGTGTCTGCGCGCCGTTGGTGGCGAGTTGGCGAATGGCGTCGGCGACCGCCCCCGTCGCCCCGCCGGCACTTCCCTCCTGACGGGCCTCTTGTGCCTGCTGCGCGGCGGCACGCGAGGCAAGCATCAGAGAGAACGCCAGAGTCTGATCATGGCTGCTGGTCGCGTTGAGCAGAGCCTCCTGCGAGCCAGCGGCAAATGCCGCAAACTGAGTGCGCACAACATAGCGGCCATTGGCCGGAATGTTCAGTAGCCACGCGCCCGTGACGTCAGTCGTTGTGGAGTAGCGTTTCCCGGTAAGACTGTTCTGAGCGGTAACCGTAACGCCGGGCAGTGGGATGTTGCCGCTCTTCACCGCTCCGTGGAGCTTGCCGCCAACCACGGGCTGCTCTGAGGGACCTTGGTTCGTGGGGGATGCGGGGCTCGGGTTCGGAGATGATTGAGACTCTTGCGGAGCAGAATCCCTGGCCGCAACTGGGGCTGCCTGCGCGAAGGCGAACGAGCCGCACACAGCCATCCCCGCTGCAATCACCCAGCCTGCCAACTGCTTCATTTGCTCTCCGCCGACCTCAGCACTTGTATTGAGTCAGACGGCCCAATCGCCGCGAAGGTTTACGGGACCGGCCTACCGAGCTTGATCGTACACTTAGGCATGGGCGCTGAAGCAAAGCCGGCGAGGGTCATTCGTCTGGATGAAATCACTGCCGATACCACTGCGGACACACTCAGCGCAGCGCGTGAGCTGCTGCTCGAATACGGGCAGTTTGTGATTTCGAACCCTCAAACGGCGGACTTTTGTTATGGGACGCTTGAACAGGAAGCTGCTCGCCTGCCCTTCTCTTACATCGACAAGCAAGGAGGCTGCCTGCTGGCGCGTGTGGACAATGGGCCCGCTGGATTTGTCGCGTGGCGAGCGGTTCCTTCCGCTGTCGAGGCAGACGCGTGGGAGTTGAAGCGGCTCTGGGTTCGCCCACTCGCACGCGGTCTTAACCTGGGCCCCATATTGACGCAAGCTGTGATGGACCGAGCCATTGAGTCGCGGCGGACCGCTGTTTATTTAGACACCGCTCCCGCCGTAATGGCGACCGCACATCGGCTGTATCTTTCCATGGGATTCGAGCCCTGCCCCTGCTACAACGACAACCCCGTCAGGCATCTCGAGTGGATGGTAAAGCGCCTCTAATGGCGAGATTCTTGTGGACGATTTTCGGGGGAATCCGACCAGAAGAAGCGGGGCAGCTCAACGGTGACATTCACACTTGCATTCCATCGCCGGGCATGTTAACTATTAAGCCAATAATCTTTTGATTGCTGCCAAGGGAGTAACCCCAAGGCGGCCAGACAGGATCCCATCCCCCATGAAAATCGGAACTACGATTCGCGCGCACAGACTGCAAAAAGGGCTTTCTCAGGGAGACATCGAGAAGAAGACGGGCCTGTTGCGCTGCTACCTGTCACGTGTGGAGAACGGCCACACTGTGCCCTCGCTTGACACACTGTCAAAGATCGCCACAGCGCTGGATCTGCCCATAGCCCAGTTCTTTGCCGACGACTCGCTCAACCACCAGTTCAACACCCAGAAGCTCAACGACGAGGAGTTGCGATTCCTCACGCAAATCCGACGCTACTCGTCGAACCTGAACGATAGTGACCGTAAGCTGCTGCTGGCGATGGTGAAGAAGTTCGCGGCGACGGCGGTGCGCTGAGCGAATTTAACGCGGCAACTGGGCCAGATAAAAGCCGAAGAGCACCAGAATTCCCACCACCATGCTGATAGCCACCCGCATGCGTAAGTTGAACTGCCCGCGTGGCGAGCCAATCCTGGGAACGAGCGGAGCGGCAAACAGCAGGCCGCAACTGAAACCACCCACGTGGGCCATGTTGTCGATGTTCAGTCCCGAGTGCAGTACCATGTTTCCCACGCTGATGGAAATGCCGATTGCCAGATTAATTGCCGCAAAGTAGATTACCGAGCGGCGCAGCTTCTTGAGTTCGCCGGGCGGCACGGGCAAAAGACTCGATTTCAACAGCACAATCAAGGCGCCCGCGATCCCGAAGACCGCTCCCGAGGCACCCGCTCCGGCGGGAAATGCGCCCAGATCGTGCGAGCTCACCCAATCGTTGTTCCACCAGAGCCAGTTGACAAGCGTTGAGAGCAAGTTGCCCGCCGCCCCGGTAAGAATGTAGACCGCAAGGACCCCCAATGAGCCTATGAGCGGCTCCGCCAGCAGCCCCAGGTTCCACAGGCACCACATGTTCGTCGCAAGGTGAAGAAAGCCCACATGCACAAACATGGCAGTAACGATGCGGCCCCATTGGCCATACACCAGAACGTTTCCCGCGTTATCTGCTCCAAAGCGCATGAGCTGATCGACGGTCGGGCTCCATGGGCTTACGCCGCGAAGAACCATCCAAAGAAATACTCCGCAGTTGATGGCAACCAGCAGGTATGTGGCGGGTGCGGCAAGCCACCGGGATCGTGTTCGACGGGCCGGCGGCGACTCCATCGTCCCGGCAGAGGGGGGCAGAACCTCCGGCTCCGCGAGGTCGTCCTCATGGACCATGCCATGGGAGGGGGATGGAGGGGGATAACTTCCCATGGAATAACTCTAAAGCATTTCTCGAAACTCCGGAGGTTATCCAGAATCAGGCCAAGTCAATTGAGGAAACTACCCGACTTTTCCACCTCAGAGTTGCCGCTTGGCCGCGTTGTAGTCTGGAGAAGGTCCATCGTCTGGCTTGCGACATCCTACCGCATTCCGATGTGACAAAACGCAAGAGGAGCAACCTTTGTGAGCGAATCTCTCACCGCAATCAAGCCCATTCGGCGGGCCCTACTCAGCGTCACTGACAAGACCGGCCTGGTTGACTTTGCCCGGGCACTCACAGCCTTTGGGGTTAAACTTATCTCCACCGGCGGCACCGCTGCGGCGCTGCGTTCTGCCGGCCTCACCGTCAAGGACATCAGCGAGCTGACCGGCTTTCCTGAGATGCTCGACGGCCGCGTCAAAACGCTGCATCCCCTGGTGCATGGCGGCCTGCTTTACATACGCGGCAACGCTGAGCACGAAGCAGCGGTAGCCGCGCACTCCATCCAACCCATCGACATGGTGGTGGTGAACCTTTACGCATTCGAGAAGACCGCGGCCCAGCCCGGCGTCGCATTTGGCCACCTCATCGAAAACATCGATATCGGCGGGCCTTCGATGGTGCGGTCCGCGGCGAAGAACTTCGAGGACGTAGCGATTGTCACGCGTGTCTCGGACTACCCTGCCCTCACCGAGGAGCTCAAAGCCAATGCCGGCGCACTCTCCCGCGAGACTCGTTGGCGTCTTGCGAAGCAGGCTTTTGCAACAACTGCCGCCTACGATACCGCAATCGCCAACACGCTGGACACAATCGAACAGGCGCCGCTCCCAGGCGAGCAGGCCACAGCCAGTACTGAAAAGCTGCCGGCGACCCTCCGCATCAACCTGCCGATGGCGCAGTCTTTGCGATACGGCGAAAACCCCCACCAGCGCGCGGCGCTCTACGCCGACGGCTCGGGGCTGGGCATTGCTGGCGCGCGGCAACTGCAAGGCAAGGAGCTAAGCTTCAACAACCTCGTCGATCTGGACGCATGCTGGGACCTGGCGCAGGAGTTTGCCGAACCTGCAGTCATCATCGTCAAGCACACCAATCCCTGCGGTGCGGCTACTGGCTCTACCGTGCTCGAGGCATACCAAAAGGCTCTGGCCGCCGATCCCGTTTCGGCGTTTGGCGGCGTCATCGGCATCAACCGGCCGGTAGATGCTGCAGCGGCTGAGGAGATCGCCAAGCTCTTTGTGGAGGCAATTGCCGCGCCTGCCTTCACCGAAGAAGCCGTCCAGCGATTTGGCGCGAAGAAGAACCTTCGCCTGGTCGAAGTGCATGCAGCGCCGGCCAAGCCCGTTGTCAAACACGTCTCCGGCGGGTTGCTGGTGCAGGATGCCGACAACGCAAGGATGAATGAGTCCGAGCTGAAGGTCGTTACCAAGCGTGCACCGACTGCCGAAGAGTTAAGCAGCCTGCTTTTTGCCTGGCGGGTTTGCAAGCACGTCAAGTCCAACGCCATTGTCTACGCCCGGGATGGGCAGACAATCGGCGTCGGCGCTGGGCAGATGAGCCGTGTGGATGCCGCTAAGTTCGGCGCAATGAAGGCAATCTTACCCTTAAATGGCTGCGTGGCCGCCTCGGATGCGTTCTTTCCCTTCCCCGATGGGCTTGAAGCCGTGGCGGCGGCCGGGGCTACCGCCGTCATCCAACCCGGCGGCAGCGTCAAAGACCCAGACGTTATCGCCGCCGCCGACCGGCTTGGCATGGCCATGGTCTTCACCGGCTTCCGCCACTTCCGGCACTGAGAAAACGGAGGCGCCAAAAGCCGGGATCCGGCGGTGCTGCGGCTCGTGGGGAAGGCCTCGCCGACAACATCCCGGCCGTGCTGGAGCCCGGGCTCAAGGATCTCACTCCTAGCCCTAAGCTCTTTGGCATCGTCGATTTCTCCACGGCCAATTCCAATGCTCCTTTGGACCCGTCACTCCTTTGCTTAGGGACTGGTGCGTCGGGATTGGCTCAAGGCCTTGGCCGAGTCCCGCAAGATGGCTGCCGAACTGCATCCAAAATCCGTCAATTAGTCTCCAGCAAGCCGGGTTCCACCTGTTTTTGCCGCAGGCAGCGTTGCCTCCGCCAAAAATCCAGTAATCCCTTGAGTGTTTGCGACCATTCACGGTTAAAATCGTCTCTAATAACAGGCAGAGCTGCCCCTACCGGCTGCCTTAACTGTCCAACAGAGAACTGGGCCATTTTCTATCTCAACTCGGCTGTTTGGCAGGGAAATCCCTGGATGATGAAGACAAAAGAACCTGTGAAACTCCCCTGGCTATCTGCAACCGCCTCCGCACTATTCCTCTTGGCGTTTTTGCAGGCTCACGCACAAACAGCTAAGGCAAAGGCACCTGTCACGGTTGCGCCGAAAGCTACTGCCGCCGACGAGGCCACACCTGCTCCAGATCGCTCAGCAGCGTATTTTCACGTCGGCCTGGCAAACATCTATGAGAGCGAAGCCGGAGAGACGGGCAACGCAGACGCCGCGCGCCTGGCCGTAGAGGAATACAAATCGGCAATCAACGCGGACCCAGCTTCTCCCCAGTTGAACGATGGGCTTGCCGATCTTTATTTCAGGATTGGCCGCATGCACGAGGCTGAAGCTACTGCCCGTGGCCTGCTCAAGAGCTCGCCGGACGATGTGGACGCCCACAAGTTGCTGGGCCGGATCTACCTTCGGGAGTTGAGCGACGCGTCGAACGCGGTTTCCTCTTCGTCCCCATCCGGCAATGTTCTCGACCTGGCGATTGCTGAGTTTGAGAAGATCGTTTCGCTGACGCCGCGGAGTGTGGAAGACCGCATGGTGCTCGGACAGCTTTATACGGTCAAACACGACTCAAAGAAAGCGGAAGACCAGTTCAAAACGGCCCAGGCTATCGAACCGGAGTCTGAGGAAGTGGTCCTCAACCTGGCGCGCCTCTACGCCGAGAGCAACGACCTGGAACACTCGATCAAGGTGATTGAAGCTGTTCCGGTGACAGATCGAACCCCGAAGATGGAGTTTGCCCTCGGTGCAGCCTACGACCAACTGAAGCGCCCCAAGGACGCGATCGCGGCGTATCAGCGTGCCGCCGATCTCGACCCCTCTGACGTCCACTCAATCGATGCACTCGGTCAGGCACTCCTCAACGACAATCAGCTTGACGAAGCGCTCAAACAGTTCAAGCTGCTGGCCGATGCCGATCCTGAAGACGCTGACGCGCTAGTCCACATTGGGGAAATCCAGCGTCGGCAGGGCAAGTATGAGGACGCGCTTGCGACAATCCGAAAGGCACGCAAGATCAAGCCGGATTCGCTGGAGGCGGGCTTCAACGAAGGATTGATTCTCGATGTTCTAGGGCGATTCGACGAGGCCACCGAGACCTACGAAAAGATGGTCGAAATCACCTCGCACGCAAACGGCGCCTACACGAACGAAGAGCGGAGCAACCGCAGCTTTTTCCTCGAGCGTCTGGGTGCTATCTTGACCGAGCAGAGCAAGACCGACCAGGCCATCGCCGCATACCAGAAGATGATTGACATGGGCGGAGAGCAGGCGGTCAGAGGGTACGAGCTCGAGGTTGAGGCATTCGGCGAGGCCAAGATGTTCGACAAGGCCGCCGAGGTCGCACATAAGGCCGCCGATTCCAATCCGAAAGATGCGGACCTGAAGATGATGCTCGCCGGCGCTCTCGTTGAGCAGGGCAAAAGCGATGAGGGCGTTGCGATGGCCAAGGCTCTGCTCGATGGCACGGACAAAGATCGTGCCGTGTGGATGCGCTTGAGTCTGATCGACGTCCAACTCCACCGGTGGAAGGATGCCGATGACGCACTGAACAAGGCAGAGCCGCTGACGACCAAGAAAGAAGATCGGGCCAGCCTACTTTTCATGCGGGGAGAACTTGCCGAGCGCCAAAAGCACTACGAGCCCGCCGAACAGTTCTTCCGGGAGGTTTTGGAGCTCGATCCCTCGAACACGATGACCCTCAACTACCTGGGGTACATGCTTGCCGACAAGGGTGAAAAAGGGATTCGGCTGCCCGAAGCGCTCAAACTTATTCGGAAGGCTGTCGACCTTGAGCCGATGAACGGGGCGTACCTGGATTCACTTGGCTGGGTCTACTTCAAGCTAGGCGAATACGAACAGGCCGAGGAGAATTTGCGCCAGGCGGTGGAGCGCGATCAGTCCGACCCAACCGTCCACGACCATCTCGGCGACCTCTATGAGAAGACCGGGCGCATCCGCCTGGCTGCTGCACAATGGGAGCTGTCGCTTGCACAGTACGCAAAATCCTCGGCTGCCGATGTGGAGCCTTCAGATGTGGCGAAGGTTCAGCACAAGCTGGAAACCGCACGGGTGAGGCTCGCCAAACAAGAGAGCACCGTCGGTCAGGCCAAGCCGGAATAGGCCCGGCCACTGGCCCGGAAACGATGGCCATCTTTCGCAAAAACGCCGCGAGTGAGTTCCTCTCTCGCGGCGTTTCTCTTTTCACAGTCGATAAAACGGCTTACGCCGGCCAACCAGCGGCATGGGCGGCGAGTTTTTGCTTCCCCTGGCCGAAATGGCTACTTCGTATCCTGAGCAGCCGAGGCAATGTAGAGATCCACGTTGCTTTTGTCGACCAGTTCGGTGCCTGTGTCGACAAACACTGGATATGGTGAGAACGCGTCGGCGCTATAGTCCTTGGTCAACTGGGCTGGCGGGGCATGGAATACTTCATCCAACGCTTTCAGCCCAACATAAGCCATAGTGAACGGCTTCTGCACGATCGTTGCGTCGATCGTTCCAGCTTTGATTCCGTCCAGCGTGTCCTGGTTGATGTCCCATGCCACCAAGGTGCGGTCGGTCTCATTGCTGCGCTTGATGGCGTCTGACACCATCTTGCCGGAGGCGGAATCGAGGCAGACAAACGCATTGATCTTTTTTGGTCCGGTGAGGGCCAGAAAGTCCTGAGTCTTGTCAAAGGCGACCTTTGGATCGCCCTTGATATCAACCACTTCGGCGATTTTGATGTCAGGACGGCCCTCGAAAACGTCCTTGAAGCCCTTCAACCTTTCTTCAGTATTCGGCTGGCCGGAGATGGTGAAGAAGACGACGTTTCCCTTGCCGCCGAGTTTCTGAATTACGCGACGTCCACCCAACTGCCCAGCCTGCAGGTTGTTTGTGCCGATAAAGTAGATGCGCCGGCTTCCCGCAGCGTCAGAATCCATAGTGATCACGGGAACGCCCGCATTTACCGCAGCGTCGATGCCGGGCTGTAACACAGAGATGTCCGAAACCGAAATCAAGATGCCGGCGGGCTTGGCGGCGGTTGCCTTTTGCAGTTCTGCGAGCTCAGCCTGCGGATCATATCCATCAGGCCCTACGACTTTGGCCGTCACCTTGTATTGCGCGGCGGCCTGTTTGAAACCGGCAGCGGCCGTCTGCCAGTAAGGCAGCGCCGAGTTTGCGGAAATCAGGTAATACAC
>Ga0182012_10002437_pt1 | contig 20088 bp, 14 predicted proteins | sample 612S2SmetaG_FD_120486 | JGI IMG/M metagenome (GOLD analysis project Ga0182012, IMG submission 120486) | Permafrost microbial communities from Stordalen Mire, Sweden - 612S2S metaG | ecosystem: Environmental > Terrestrial > Soil > Wetlands > Permafrost | place: Sweden: Stordalen | collected...
AAGATGCTTTTCAATCTCATGTCAGTAGCGCGGGAAAGCGGTTGGTTTTTTTCGATTCTTTAAGCTATTGAATCTATGGAGCCGACAACCGGGATCGAACCGGTGACCTGCTGATTACGAATCTGATTTGCACATCCTACGTAACTGCTTTGCTTTGAGCATTGCATGTTTAGTTTCTGGCAGATACGCTCGATTATGAGTTGACTAGAGATGACACGAAATGACACAAGATACGAAACGAACTGACACTAAAACTGACACCAAGTCTCAGGTCTGTAGACGCGCTGTACATGGCTAGGTGACTGCTGGTGCGTTCGGGGTGCTCTCAGACGCTCGGTTTGCTCTATAGGACGGGTTCAGCGCGCCAGCGTGTCACCAGACCAGACCCCGACTGCTGGCTATCGACGTTACTAAAGAGGGCACCCGACAGATAGCGCCGCAATGTGTAGAGTACCTGCATGTTTCGACCGGTATCAAACCCGCTGGGCTTTCAGCGGGGCAGTCGTGGGAATCATCCCGCCCCAACTCAGCACGAATGGAGACCTTAAATGAACACAGATACATCAATGACTACAGATCAGCCAAACGACGTAATCATGCAGGCACTTATCGAGCAGCAAACCGCCAATGCAGCCAAGATTGCCGACTTCGACGCCAGACTTGCCAGCTTGCAGGAAGAACGCAACAGTCTGGAACAGGTCAGACTGAGGACCGTTCGAATGATGGCGATTCACAGCGGAGAAGAGTCAGTCACGGTCACGGTGGGCAAGCAGCGTACCAAGCGTGTGCAGACTGACTCAGCAGACCCGGCCACTACCGAGGCGCGCAAGCTTGCAAAGGATGAGACCCGCAAACGTTACTTGGCTAATAAGCAGAAGAAAGCAGACGCTGCCGCTGCCGCTGCTCAACCCAGTTCGAAGCCAACCAAAAGCAAGACCAAGAAGACTGCATAAGAACGTCAAGCAGCATCAATACAGCAGGCCGGACTTCGAGTCCGGCTTTTCTGTGCCTGTACATCCCCGATAACAACCGATCACGTCGCATTCGATACCTGTAGAGAACGCATCTGCGCCGCTGTTGTGCCAGTAGATTACGCATGTGACCAGATACCGCCGGTAATGCCTCCGTTAGGTACCTTCGTATTCCATACCGGACATTGAGTGCTTGCTTGCAGCGACAGTCGTCGAGTATTGTGTCGGAGCAACTACTCTAAACCAATCCAATCCGAAGCCAAGCCAAGCTGTCACGCATCAAGACAATTGATAAATCCTCTCCAAAGCTGACGTGTCCCAAGCCATGCTCAAGGCCGTAGGTGCATCAAATGCGCCTTCTACGGCCCGATCCATTGCTCATAAGGAGCCATGTACCCCGGCTAAAGGCCGGACGCGCATGGCTGATGAGACAGCGCGGCCTTTATCAGGCTGCTTCTACCGCGTGGCGGAGGAATCAAATGGAACACAACGCATTTGTGCCGCAGGAACTTCTTGATGGGTTAAGGGATCAGCTAAACGTCGTGATGACTAGGCTGGAACAACATAATAAGGATGCAGAACTCGCAGCCCGAATTACTCGGATGGTCAAGATTGGGAGCGGTGAGGAACCAATCGTGGTCAAGAGAGGAAAGAGAAGTCAGGAATCTATCGATAAAGGTAAGGCGACCGTTGCTCGCAAGAAAGCTGCTGCAGCAGCCGTACTATCGGCAAGCAAACCAGCATAACCAAACACCGCTCATCAGCAAAAGGCCGGACTCCAATCCGGCCTTTGCTGTTTCTGTTCTCGTGAGAAGTAGCATTCTCAATGGAACTGCCACCCAGCCTCCAGGCCATTCCTGCCCTGACCTGCCACGCCAGTCCACGCCGAGCCACTCCGCGCCAAGCCTGCCATGCCCTCACCTCTTCGTACTCCGCTCACGTATTACTCAGCGTCTAACGCTTGCTAAGAGGCTACATTGATCCACCCCCGAGGGGGGGGTGAACTGAGCACGACCTTAACAGGTTCTCAAACCAGCGCAACATCATAAAAGTACCGTGCACCAAAGTATCGGACCAAAGTAACGGGCGGTAACGGGCGCGGAAAAGCCCCTGACTCCCCTCTATCGAGGTCTCCTGAGTCGGGGGCTTTTGCTGCTGTGAGGTGGTACACTCCCAACCATGACCGTTAACAAGCTGACCTCTACCAAAGAGATCGAAGCCGCAAACCGCGCGGAAGTGACCGCCATCCTTATTCGTGCCGGTTATCGAGTGTATCGGCCAGAAGCCGACGTATCCGGTGAGGACTTGGTGATCCGCATACCCGAGGGAGAACTCCGTTCGGTTCAGATGAAAGGCCGTCCTCTTGTTCATTGGAAACTCTACGGAGGGAAGCGCGCCGGGGGAAATAACATGTGGATGCTGTTCCCTGACCCGGCTGGCGACATACCCGGGCGACCTTGGTTCTTCATTGAACACGATGAGCTATTCAATTGGTATAGGAAGCGTCACGGAACAGCGCCGGGCTGGGTGCAGCGGCACAAAGCAGGCAAGGTGGAGTGGTCCGAAAAGCGTTTGGTTGTCGAGTTACGCAAGTTTCTACAACCGTTCATGCTGCGCGTCTCAAACTGACCCCCAAAAGCCCCGGCACCACCGCCGAAAGCGATGCGCCTGGCTGCATCCCCTTGCCGAACCGGGTCGGCCCGATTAGGGAGTTATGCCACGCGGACGGGTCCGGGTTCCTGCGGGACCGGCTCGAACCAAGATCAAAGGCCATGTTTGTTCTCCCCTTTGGCTCTCAATTCCCGCGTCAGCGCTTCTGACCTCACTGGTTTGCGCCGAGCCGTCCAGAGCGGTCCGGCGTCGAAGCTGAACTGGTGATCAAAGCAATGAATCTTACGCCGCGTATCGCCAGCCAACGTCACATCCGTCCATCGGCAGCACTTGTGCGTCCCGATGCCGGACAACTCCCCGTCAGTGAAGGTGAAATCATCAGGGGTCATAAGGCTCTGCCTCATCCCTGGTTCAAAGGTTGTCTGTCAGTGTATACCTCTTGAACTTCGACCTCGCGGGATGCCCTGGGGTGCGTCCAGTTTGTCGGGGCGGGCCATTGCTCTGTGGAGCGAGTTCAGCGCGTCTACGAGTCACCAAACCAGACCCCAGACTCTCCCTTGCGGGGCTCCTAAGTCGGGGGCTTCGTTCATGGAGAAAGGCGATCCGGAACGGCTATACCGGGTCGCTTACTTATGAATACGAAAGTTGCATTGTCAGATAAGGCTAGGCGCGCCTAGCCTTAACTCAACGATTCCGCGCGTTCGAGATGATTATCGTGGTCTCCTGTCAAGTCAGATTGCGAAAGCATATCGAGGAAGCGTAAGGCACATCTGCAACCCAGCCCTCGAAAGGGGAAACTGTCATGTCCACGACCACCACCGTACCAATTGGCGCAGATCAGAAGTACTGTTCGGAGTGCGCAAAAGTCATCCTGCGAAGGGCAGAGATATGCCCAGGCTGCGGCTGCCGCCAAGTAGCTGAACCTAATAGCACGATCAACAACGTCTCAACAAGCAGGTTCAAGGCGTTCACCGAAGCTGGGCCGTCGGCCATATTCGTGGCCGTTCTGTTCTTGCGTGGTCTATGGTACCTAGGCTTACTTCACTTCAGCGGACTTGCCCTAAACGACTTAGATGGTGTGTCTTCATACCGATTGGCTCGGTTGGCAATGTTCGATGTCTTCATCAGCGCTGCCTTGGGTTGCTGGGGAATATGGATCGCAACACGCATGTTCCGTCGAAAGGATGGCTGCCTGCGAAAGCTCAGGGTGTACCTGATAACCCAGTTCTTCTACACTCTTGTGACCTTCGCCTTGGTCATGACGATGACGGATGATCCTGCGGTTCCGATGCGGGCGTTCGGTGCCCACCTTACCTGGATGATTGTGTGGTTCTTCTACTTCAAGCGATCCAAGACTGTCACCGAGGTCTACGGCACGAACCTGTAAACCAGCCTTAGGGTAACCCGCCACGACCCGCTCCATGAAACAGAAAGGTCTCAATGTCTACATCCAACGCTGTACCCCTCGGCCTTGATCAGAAGTACTGCTCGGAATGTGCTAAGGTCCTCCTACGAAGGGCAGAGATATGCCCAGGCTGCGGCTGCCGTCAGTTTACTGCACCCCAACCAGCCTCGCAAGGCTCTGGCCTCTCTGTGAATCAAGATCCATTCGTAGGTCACATGATCTTGCTGATCCTGCTCAACTGCCTCTGGTCTGGACTTGGCAATCTAGCCATCGGCGACAAGCGGGGAGGAAGGTTCGCGGCCATCAACATAGCCGTCTTCATAGTAGGCTTCTTTACGGCATTCATTCCCGTGCTCCTGTACTTCGGCTATTGCTGCTATGAAGGGTATCAGTTCCTCCTTGCAAACAAAGCGTCAACATCCTCTTGAAAGGTGGTCGGCCCCAATGGGTGACTGACTCCAGCGTTTGCAGACCGCACATGGTATCTGTTACCTGTGGACAACTTTCACCTTGCATTCGCCTATACTCGTCCGCATGGCTGACCCGCACGACCGGCACCGAGTGTACATGTCGTTTCAGGACCGCTACGGCTGGCAGTGTCAGTTCCTGGAGGCGGACTTGCAGACTCCCCTGCCCAGACGCCTGCACTTCACTTCTCCAGACAAGATCATTGAACTGGTCAAGCGCGGCGGCGGCTTCAAAGATCAGGAGAGCCGACTGATGCTGGATCAGGGGATCGCTATGGGCCGGGGTGGTGTGTTTCTGAGTCTGACTGATGAACAATACAGGAAACTCAAGTGTTAATTGGGATGCATCGGATACCCGCCTCAATGCTGTAACCTAGCTCACGATGCCTATCTCTGACCTCGCTACCGCATTCGCTGAATTGGTCCGAACTGATCGGAGGGCAAACCCTGGTATCACGGGTGACGGAACCGCACTTGAACTTCTGATCGCGCCCAGGTTCAGGACTCTCATTGAGGCCTTTCTAGCCGAGCTTTTCCCGACGCCTCCGTCGGTCTTGCCTGAATACACCCTTGGAGGTGTAGGGAGGCCCGATCTTGCTCTGGCAGGACCTGGGCAACCAGCGAGAGCCTTTATAGAACTGAAGGAGCCGGGCAAGTCGATTGACCCGACACAACTTCGCGGTCACGACGCGGACCAATTCCGCAGGTTTTGTGAATTGCCCCTTTGGGCCATTTCCAACTTTGTCTCAATTCATCTGTACAGGCGAGGCGAATTGTTAGACATTGGCGAGGTGGTGCCAGCAGCGGCACTTGATCCTACGATCACAGATAACAGAGCATTGGCGCTCATTCTTGCGCAGGACCATGGCGGCTTTCAGAGGATACTTGAGAGCCTTGTTCAAGCTGGACCACCGGCCCCAGCAAATGCGGAAGAGGTCGCACAGGTGCTTGCCCATGCCGCGAGGCTCGTGCGCGAGGTGATTGCTGCGCAGTGTCGTCAGGGCATCACTGGCGTACTGGCCCAAGTTAGGGCCGAGTTCAACGACACTCTCTTTGCACGACCCGAGGCTGGAGGCTACGACCCAACTGAGGGCGATGCTCTTTTTGCGTCGGCCTTTGCACAAACGCTTGTGTTTGGTCTTCTTATCGCGCGCGAGGCAAGCGGCGGAATTCCGATTACCGAAAATGCGTATCAACTTCTACCACCCGGCACCTACCCCCTCCTACGGGGCACTCTACGTGCTCTTACACTTGATGAAGTCCGCGATGCGCTTGGAGTGTCCTTTGCCGTGGCCCGCGATGCAGCTAATTCTGTTGCGCCTGAGTTATTGAGATCGACCAACGGTCGCGATCCTATGCTCTATCTTTATGAGGATTTCTTGCGGGTGTTTGACCCGGAGGCCGTAACGAAATACGGCGTCTATTACACCCCGCCTGAAGTTGTACAGTTGATCGTAGCCGAGGCAGACCGCGCACTCCGTGATGGTCTTGGGTCCGACGGACTCCTCGACCCAAACGTTAACCTTCTTGACCCGGCCTGCGGAACTGGAACCTTCCTGATTGCCGCCACAGGACAAGTCGCGAGAACTGCTGCGTCACGGTTTGGTATGGGCAGTGTGGCCGCCGAGGTCGCCGCATTCGCCCAACGAATGAACGGTTTTGAGATTCTGGTTGGACCCTATACAGTTGCGCACTACAGGATGCTTCACGAGGTGGCGAGTCATGGGGGAGCAGTCGCGCGACTGCCGATCTACTTGGCGGACACTCTGGCACCTCCGGCTGGCGTGGCGGGAGTGGCTACCCACCTAGATTTCATGGGAGCGCCCATGGTGGCAGAGCGTCAGGCCGCAGATGTTGTCAAGCGGGATACTCCAATTCTCGCAATTATGGGCAATCCTCCGTATAGACGCCTTCGTGCAGGTGAAGTAGCCAGACTTGTCGGTGTCCACATGAATCAGTTATGGGACGATCTCAAACGTCCAGTAAGGGACGCAGGGTTACAACGTTCGTTGAATGCTTTTCCTGACCTCTATATTGCCTTTTACCGCTGGGCCTTGTGGCGGCTCTTCGAGGCAGATGGCGCTACGCGACGAGGAGTTGTGGCCTACATTACCAACCGAGGCTTTCTCACCGGACCTGGCTTCGGAGGATTGCGTAGAATGCTGCGCGAGCGGTTTGATGTGATTCGCATAATCGATCTTCGAGGTAACAACAAGGGTGTCCAACCGGCAAATATCGACATAGACGAGAATGTCTTCAATATAGAGGTGGGAGTTTGTATACTGGTTGCTTTTGCAACCGGACAGAAGCCCGAAGGAGTTGAGGCTCAGGTCCGTTACGCAGACGTTTGGGCACAACACAGCTTTACTCGTGCCCAGAAGTTAGCGCTCGCAACTGCCGCAATGAATGACCCCGGTTTACTTCCTGATGTACCGGTGGAAGGCCGGGGGATGGACCGCCTGAAGCCACATGGATTCACCGGCACCGATTGGCCGGGCTTAGACGAACTCATGACTCTTCGATCCAACGGCGTTGTGACCTATCGAGATCACTTTGCGTATTCAACGACCCGATCAGCAATGGAGTCAAGAATCCCTCGTTGGCTTGGACTGCCGCATGAGCAGGCCAAAGCAGAGTTTCACGACTCTGCTCTCAATAAGAGCCACCGCGCCCAGTTGGTCCCTTTTGAGCCAGACGCAATTGAACGCGTCGCGTACCGTCCACTAGATGTCCGGTTCCTTTACAACAAACCGCAGTATGTTGACCGTATGCGCGATGACTTGCAGGAGGCGTGGGGCACAGAAAATGTGTCTCTTATTGCCAAGGTGGACGGAACAGGCGCAGGGCCTGCGGTTTGGTGCCATGGATTTAAGCCCGATCAACACAGCTTCCGAGGTAGTTATGGTGGCTGGATCTTCCCATTCCGCGATCATGTCGCAGGAGGCCAAGGCTCTTATATGCGTCCCAATCTTGCGACGGACATTTCTACGGCATATGGTTCGCTCGTAACTTCGCAAGAGTTATTTGATGTCATCCTTGCACTGCTTTCTGCCTCCTCATATACCACTCGATTTGCTCAAGACTTGGAAGACGAATTCCCGCACGTGCCTTTCCCAGCGGACCCAGAAGTGTTCAGGGATGCGGCCCGAGTAGGAGCACGACTTCGCTCTCTTCAGACTTTTGCTGCTGAGCCGGGTGCTCCATTTCGACTTGCTCGCGTCAATGGAACTCCTTTGACTAACTCTCTCAATATTCCACAACCTCGCCGTGCGTTCATCGTTGCGGATGGAGTTGGAGAGGTTTTCCTTCTTCCTGATCGATCCCTGCGGATCGTGGGCGTAACACAGAGGGCTTGGTCATTTTCTGTCAGTGGCTATCCGGTGCTATATCGGTGGCTCAAAGCTCGGGAGGGCGAAACGTTGGGCGGTCCTTCTGGCGCTGCCTTGATTAGGGGAGCGCTGGACGTTGTTTGGAGGATTGAGGAGATTGTTCACCTTTGCGACGAAGCAGATAACATTCTGGAACGAGCGCTCGATGCACCCCTTACACGTGCAGACTTGGCCATTCCAGCGCGAAATGAGGTAGCCTTAACTATCATCGAGGATGAAGGTGATGCGCCAAACTAAACTCTTTAGCACTCCAGTGGCAACTGTCCCCGTGCAAACCGAAGCTCCAGACCCTGAGGCTGTTCGGATGCGACTTTACGCGATATTAGATGAAGCTCGCAACGCATCAACAATGCCTTGGGCAGCGTCACGCGCTCGCGTAATCGAGCATCTATTTCGCAACATGACAAATTGGCTTCCTGAAGCGGAGGGGGAAACCCTCCGCCAAGGCTTCGTTCAGCAAATGTCTCGTCTTCGTGAAGTCTCGGAATGAGACCATGACCGAAAGGTGCGTATGCCGACAGTAGAGTCAATTAAGCACGAACATATCCTGAAGGCGCTCGAACAACTGAGAAAGAAACGCGACATCCCGCCCCATCGAGGATCCACGAAATACGACCTGATTTACAAGGGGGAAAGGTATCCCCCAAAGTATGTTGTGACCCTTTCCAAGACTTTCGCCGCCCCAGGCATCAAGTGGAAGACGTTTCTCAGAGCTGGAAAACAGACTAACGATTTCCTTGAGTCGAGAGGCTTCACACCCGTTCCGAGGAGTGCAGCACCACCTGAACCGCCAAATAGTAATAGACGGTTCTGGGTTGTGTCCCCCAACGTCAGAGGACACAACGCGACTGTCACCGAATGGAAGCAAGCTAGTGAGAAGCATCACGCGGCGTTCATGGGTTGGGGGCCAAAGGACCACAATCACAGGCTCGGCCCTAAGTTTGCGAATGACATTAAGCCAGATGACTTCATCTTGATCGCTCGCCAGTTCAATTGGAAACCGGATGTAGTAGGCTTTGGAATTGTGACAGGCACGTATCAGGATGATCAGAAGGATTTGAAAGGCTTCACTGAACCGACACGTCCGCCCGGTAAGAGCGAGTGGAAGGGTTCTTATCGCAAACTATCGCCCTTCATTCGCGTCACCGCACCATCAGTTGGGTTTCCCGTGGAGAGGGCACTAAATCACACCCAAGCATTACGCGAGTTGCATCCAGACAGGAACGCAGACCATCGCAGAATATGTGAATGGATGAGCAAGAAACTTGGCATGGCCTCTGGCACGAAAGGAAAACAGAGTGCGGCATCACAGCCAAAGGCTCCCAAACCAACTGTCAGGAGCAAACCGCACCGCGATCCAGCTCAATTCGATTTCCTGCGAAGGAGCGCCAAAGCAGTGATGGTTGCGAGGAAGCGGGAAGACGCTCTCGTACGGGATTATAAGAAATGGCTCGACGGCAAGGGCCGTGTGGTAGAGAAGGTGCTCTTTGGCCGTTTCGTGTGTGACGCCCATGAGAAAGCTAGAAACAACCTGATTGAAGCGAAGTCCTTCAACAAGCGCGAATATATCAGGATGGCAGTAGGACAGTTGTTGGATTACGCCTTTCTCGGAAAGAAGACACTCGTCACTCCAAACATGGCCATTCTTCTACCGAAGGAACCAGAAAAGGAAATCCTGACTTGGCTGGATGGGCTGAATATCAGTGTGATCTGGAAGCAGGGGAAAGCATTCAAGGACAATGCTGGTGAACAGTTCACCTAGACTGCTGCCAAATCGAATGGATCACCGGCCCACAATGAACGCCACCACACAGATGACTGCGGTGGGCTATCAACATAAATGGCCGCCTGTGGACAAACGAAAGCCCGGTACCCCCGCCGAAAGGGACACCGGGCTGTTTTGCGGAGTGATCACGCAGGTAAAACTTCGGTGAGTCTTACTTATAAAACACCATGCCGGTCACGGCTGCGGCGACAGTGCCGTTCTCAATCGTGGTGACAGCGAACCCGATGCCCGTGCTGAAGTTGAAGAGGGCAAACGTCGAAGGCGGAAGTGTGATAACCGCCGATGCAGGAAGCTGGATGCAGAACACCACAGCGGTTGTACCCAGTACAGGAGTCGTTGCAGCGTTGAAGAATTCAATGAAAGCCACAGCGGCTGTACCGTTCGTGAGTGAGAACCCATACAGGTTTCCGGGCGTTGCCTTGAGGTTGACTGCCGCGCCTGTCGCATTGATGAACGATGACGACAGCGTTGTACCAGCCAAAGTTGAGGGTAGAACCACTGCGTTGACGGTCTCAACAAATGTGCCGGTCGGTGCTGTGCCGAGGGCAGAGATGGCGGCGGTGATAGCGTTCGTACCATCTGTCGGGCGGTTAGGAAGCGGAGCCGAAGCCGACACCATCGTTGCGCCGACAGCCAACGCTGCGTTGACCGATAGAGCCCCGGTGGTCGAAGCTGGTGCGGTGCCAAATGTGCCTGAGTAAAGAGCAGGGTTGGTTGTTCCGTTCGTGCCATACACAACCGCACGGCCAGTTGTAGCCTGTGTGGCACTGGTGATGGGCGTTGAAACACGAGTCAGGGCAGTGGAAGCGCCGAACGCACCATCTGAGATGCTGAGTTCCATGTTCGACGTATTAGTCGAGTTCGCAACTTCGGCTTGCCAGTTGAGGTTGGTGGTATACGTCATCGGCGAGTTGTGAGTGTTCGTGAGGCGGTCGGCGTGCAAGCAAACCCACACACCGTCTGGACTCAGAATCTCGAAGAACACAGCGGACATCGGCCACGAGCCGCGAAGACGATAGATGTTGAGATAGGACAAGACCCAGGCAACTGGGACGCCATTACTTGTGAAGGCGCTACCGGCAGCGCCATTACAGGGGTCGCCGTTGAACGACGAGTGAGGGATGGATGGCGATACATTGGCCGAGAAGCTTCCCGCACCTACACCGCTTTGGAATTGCGATAAACCAACGGTCGTGCCTTCAACTCCGAAGAAGAAACCATCCTGCGGTGTGCCCGGTGCGCCGTTGAACAAACCAATTCTTACATGACTCCCCGCGACTGACGACGAGACGAAGTATGCCGAAAAGGTCGCATACCATTCAGAGCCCGAGCGCATGTCTATTGTTGGGACCGAGGTTATGTTGGCATTCTGTGTGGCAGCAGCACCTGTATTCAAGAGCAACCGAGCCTCTGAGAAACCTGTCGTGGCAGATGCGGTAGTAGTCAAAGTGAAAAGAGTGGCGTCCGCTCCTAAAGCGGCAGACCACGCGAATTGATTCGTGCGCGGGTTACAAACCAACTGACCGAGCAAGTCGCTGTTCTGTTGCAGGTTGACGTAACTGGCACCAACAAGGTCAGTAACAGGAGCGACGGAAGCGCCTGTTGCATACGCGGTTGGAGGGACGGACGGAGCCTGTGCCACTGCCATAGAGGGAGGGTTACTAACAATGGCTGAAGCTATCGCGGCAGCGGTCACTGGGGTCAGAGTCGTAATCTGGGCCGTCGGCAGCGGTGTAGTCGGAGGATTAGCTACGATGGCGCTTGCGATAGCAGCCGCAGTTGGAGCGGCGACCGCTGCACCGATGGCAGCGGCTGTGGGCGGAGTAAGTGAAGTGATAGTAGCAGTGGGCAGGGCAACAGGAACGCTTGCCGTTGCAAGCTGCGTGCCCGTTAGCAAGTCTGCGGCAACAGATGTGCCGATAGCTGCTGCTGTGGGGGCGGCTACAGCAGTACCTATGGCTGCTGCGGTTGGTGGGGTGAGTGTGGTGACAGTAGCTGCTGGTAGAGACACAGGCCATGCGTTGGCTGCGGTGTTGGGAGCTCCTTGTGCGGTCAATGACGGGATAGATGCTGAGGACACGGCTACAGTGGGTGGATTGCTGACAATAGCCGAAGCTATGGCCGCTGCGGTGGGTGCTGCTACGGCTGTTCCAATTGCTGCCGCAGTCGGTGGAGTCAAGGTCGTGATTGTAGCTGTAGGCAGAGCAACCGGTACCGATGCTGTGGCAAGCTGAGTGCCTGTGAGCAAGTCAGCGGACACCGCAGTACCGATTGCCGCAGCGGTGGGCGGCGTGAGTGTTGTGACCTGAGCAGTCGGCAACGGTGTCGTCGGTGGATTGCCGACAATGGCGCTTGCAATCGCAGCCGCTGTGGGAGCAGCGACTGCTGTTCCAATGGATGCCGCAGTAGGCGGAGTCAGGGTTGTTACTGTCGCTGTCGGCAACGAAACCGGCAGTGGGTTGGTCAGAGCGGCAGATACAGCCGAGCCAATCGCAGCCGCAGTTACCGGAGTGGGTGGAGTGAGAGCGGTCACCGTCGCAGAAGGCAGGGAAACTACATCAGCGGAAGTAAGAGCACGAATGGAACGCGGATCAATCGCAGCGCCTGAAACAGTCGGAATGATAGGCCATGCGTTGGCAGCGGTGTTGGCGGTGCCCTGGTTGGCGGTTACTGAGCCGCTGACGGTAGCAGTTACCGAACCCGCTTCGATAGCGACCTTCAAGTTTCCGCTGCCGTCGAGAGCGGCGGGGAGCTGCGTGCTGCTCACGGGCTGCGTTGTTTGGTATGCACCGCTGACCGGAACGGTGCCGGAGATGGCAACGGTGCCGGAGACGGGCTGAGTGGCCGGGAAGTTGCTGACACTCACCGAACCTGATACAGGCTGCGTCACTCCCGATCCATCGACCAGAAGTTTGTGAGTGCCGTTGATGTCCGTGTAGTTGACAACCTCCACACCGCCAGCCACAGACGAGACGGCCACAGTTCCCGATACGGGCTGTGTCACTCCAGCGCCGTCTACCAGAAGTTTGTGGGTACCGTTGATGTCGGTGTAGTTTATAACCTCCACAGTGCCAGTCACGCCGACAGTGGAGCCGGAGATGTTGGCGGTGACCGTTCCAGAAACAGGGAGCGGGTCGGGAATAGCCGCAGCTACGGCTGCGCCAATGGCCGCTGCTGTGGGCGGAATCTGAGGGTTGCTAACCTCTACATTCAGGCTTCCGCTTGTTGAGGAGATCGGATTGCCGCTGCCATCTTCGAGTTTTACAGATTCAAAGTAGCTCATTAGGTGATCCACCATCCGCTGCCATCCGCAGCTAAATCCACGCAGGAACCGAAACTTGAGATCGTCAACGTTGAAGCACCGTCAACCAGTCCAGAAGCGGGGCTGACAGTCACCACGTTTGCATCGCTTGAAACCTTCTTCACGCTCACGGTCGTATCGACAACTGGCGATGGCAACGTGACGGTGAAGCTGGCCGTGCCGGTGTTGCAGAGCACGAGGTCGTTTGCGGCAGCGGTGTATGTGGTCGAAGCAGAAACCACAATGAAACTTCCGGCTGTTCCTGGCGGTCCAGCGGGGCCAACAGGACCATCCCAAGTGGGCGGGGGTGTGCTCAACACAAGCGGGGCACTGACCACCCACGCGCCTGTGGCTCCGTTGGAGCGTACCGACCGGACTTGCACGATGATCGCCTGAGTGTTTGCGGCCATGGCCGGTAACAGGAAGTAAGTCGCGTTGCCGTTGGTAGAACCCGCGTCGATGAAGGCCGTTGCCTGTGTCAGTGTCAAGGAACCGATGACAAGAGGCGTAGCCAATAACACGGAGGGAACCGTGGTGGTGCCGCCCGTTGACAGCATTTGGTATTGAACTTGAATGGAGCCCGCGATGTTGACCAACGAATCCGCAGGAGGCGCAAAGTTGACCACCACTTGCGCTATAGTTGTCCCATTCGAAAGCATTGACGATGCGGCGATCGTGTCGTTCGCGATGGTCAGGCCGGTTGGTGGCGCGACCGCACCAAGCATCCCTCCGGGCAAAGCTTCTACGGAATAGATGGTCTGTTCGTCCCTGAGGTTCCACTCATACACGCTCGGGTCTGTGGCTTGGAATGCGACGGTGACGCCCAGTTGCGGAGCGGATTCTTCACCAGCTTCGTTTCGTCCTGGCTCTGCCGTGAATTGAATCTTGTCGATCTCAAACAGCTTTGAGACCCACGAAAGTTCAGGACAGGTGAATTCCATTACGGACGTAGGAATCATCTGCCATGCGGCCAAACTCATGCGGGATTCGCCTGTGCCTTGCTGCCTGTTACGCAGTAGGTGAATCTTGGCGAGGCGTTGCGCCTGAGTCATCGAGATGACGCCGCGTAGTGCGAGTTCCGTTGGCAGGGCGATGCCTCTGTCGGCGGTTAAGAGTGCGTCAGAAGAATAGCCGTGCGTGACATCGCAAGCGTACATCGGATAGTTCGTGGGTTGCCACGCAAAGGGGTATTGAACGGTCAATTCAGATTCCGAGTAGTACCAGCCGTTGGAATCGAACAGCGAACCGGCCACATTCCATGGTGACGAGGTTGCCGTATAAACGCCATTCACGCGGTTGAACAAATCACGCTGCGAACGGTATGGTTCCCACTTCACATCGGCGGTGAATATGCTTTGATCGAACGAGTAACTGGAACCCTGCCAATAAGCGGGCCACACGTAGAACTCTCCAGCAATGCGTGACTGTCTGCCGCCCATGGAAGGCATGATGAGGGAGATAGCATCGCCAGGAGCCGTTGAAGTGTCGTAGTGGATGTGGTTCTGGAACTGAGTTTCCAGTCCAACTGCCACGGTCATGACTTGTTCGTCGCACACGTTGGCCGCTGCGATGGTTTGGGCCACGTTGACGGAATCTCCGAGGCCGAATACCTTGTCCGTCACCACATCGGCGTATTGGAGCGCAGGGTTCGCACTGTAAGCGATGGTGCTGGTGCGGTAGTCATAAACAGGCTTGCCTGAGACGGTGATTCTTATCTCAGGAGGAGCCGAGAAAAGCGCAGTGTCGTAACCAAAGTTCACATAAAGTCCAGCGATTCCTCCCATGAACGCGGTCGATGTCCACGCAGGATCATTGTCATTCAGGCTTTGCAGATAGCTGCTTGATGGCTGGTCTCCGAAGCGTGGCTCACAGAAGATCTTGCCCCCGATGGAGTAGTCTCCAGCGGGGCCGATGGCGTAGCTCAGACCAACGCCGGTCCACCCCGATCCCACAGTGACCGTGGGAGCAGACGTATAGAGTTCGCCGCCGTCATCCACAACAATGTCGGCGATAACGCCGTCCGACATCACGCAGTGAGCCGCTGCCCCGTAACCGCCACCACCGCTGAAGACAACGAGCGGAGTGCAGTTCGGCGGGTATCTGTAATCACCAAGCCACCACGTGGAGATGCCGCCAACGCTTGTGACTGCTCCACCTGAGATCGTCGCAGTAGCTTCAGTGTGCGGGTTCTGTTGCGAGTTCGCGGCTGTCCCGCCAAAGGTGTATTTGCCTTGAATGTCTGCCTGTGGGTTGAGATAGCCCCAACCGCCGTTGACCACCGTGACAACGAAGACGCCGCCTTCGGTTGGGGGTACAAGCATGGCCCATGCTTCAGCACCAGTGCCAGGGCCGGGGCCGCTGCCATCAGGGAGCAAATCGTAGATGCGAACACGATAGCCATCCTTGGGGGCAACGTCGCAGAACCCATCACCAGTCGTGCTTGCTGTGATGCCAGTGATGCTTCCGCCCGTGGGGGTTGTGTAGGTGATCGTGAATCCGAGGTCAGAAACTGTGAGAAAGGTTGGGATTGTTACGCCGTCTGAACTGGAGTACAGCGCCTCACCATAGCCGGGGAAGTCAGCGAGAAACGTATTCAATTCACTGACGGTAGTTATCGAACCCAAGAGGCTGGCCGAGGTCAGTGTGCCGGAGAAGTCCGCTGCATCGGCCCCACCGAACAGGCTTTCTCCATACGGCCCACCCATGCCCGTAATCAAGTCCAGAAATCCGTCTCCCCTGCTTAAAGTCCCCGTCAAGTAAAAGCTAAGCCCGGTAATTGTCGCAGTCGGTGGAATGAAGGGGATGGAAAATGCAGTCCAGACCGCTGAGTAACCTCCACGGTCGAGGTTGTAAGGTATGGCAGGTAGAGTCAGAGCACACCCGGTAGGCCCCCCTGAGCCGGTGCAGACGCCGTATGTTGACGCCCCTCCCGCTGTCGGGCGGGAAACAACTGGAGCCGGTATCTCAGTGAGCGTCACGGATGTGATAGGCGGCGTGCTTACCGTGCCGCATCCGATGTTCGCGTGGTAGCCGCTTGGATTTGCTTCCTGCGCCCAAAAGACCTGTCTGCCGTCCGCATACATATTCACGAAGCCGTCTATGGTGTGCGAGGCCACAGCGATGACTTGGTTGTCCACGAAGTTGCCGCCGCCACCGTTGACGCCGGACGAACTCTCATATAGGAGGACGCCGCCAACGCGCTGAGTTCCGTACACGGTCTGCCGTAAACCTGCGGCTTCCTTGACCGTGATGCCCATGCCACGTTGGTTCGTGAGGGATTCACTTATCTGCGAGGCAATAAGAGACACGCCGAAGCCGACCATCGCTAGAGCAAGCATGGTAGCCGAGCCGCCCGTGGCAACTTCGAGCGCCACGGCTCCGACGATTAAGGCTGCTCCTGCGACGGCTTTCATTAAACTCTCCAGGCGCGAAGAACCAGCGCGGGGGTGATGGTGATGGGTATCTTCTTGAGCCCTGCTTCGCCTTGGGCGACGACGTGACGGCCTGACAGATGAACGAGCCCTGCAATGACTCTGCCCGCGTCTGAAAGCACTACGAGGTCACCACGGGAGGCCATAAGCGGCGGGACTTCCTTCAAGCCGTGCTTTGCAGCACAGTGGGCAGCACAGTCAGCGACGGTTGGGTTGTCGAGGCCGGTGACTTGCTTGGCGATAACAAGGCTTGTTTCAAGATCGTGATACTTATCCCTGAATTCTGAAGCGATGTCCACGCCAGTCATGGCGAGGATTCCATCGGCACACATCAACGCGCAATCGGACACACCCCAAACAAAAGGGATGTCCTTGCGATCCTTCATGAACTTGTCGAACTCGCGAGTGTCCCAGTGCGGTGTCCGCTTCAATCGAGGAGCCGGTGGAGTGGGCATGGGACGAACTGGCGCATGGTAATCGGCAGGTCTTGCCTGTGGGGTGGTGCGTGGTTCTGCTGTCATGGAGCTATCCGTTCCATTTAATCGAGGCGTCGTTGAGCGACTCGATCCAGTTCATGGCGGTGTCTGTGGGGTAGCCGCCGATGCCCTGCTGGTCCGCCGATGTATAGCGACGTAGCGAAGCACGCTGCAAGTCAGCCATGCGGGATTCAAGAGCGAGAGAGATGCTGATTGTGGGCACGCCCATGGAAAGCGTTGGCTTGTCCACGGTGCCGACAAAGATCGGATACGGAGTTCCTTCAATCGCACCTGTGACTGGACTCAATAGGGCGAAGTAGATGGTGGCCGGTGCGCCCTGCTGCACGTCGCCCATCGTCTCAGCGAGAATCAGCGGGTCAATGCCGCTAAGTTCCACGGTCATGCCGTAAGCCTGAATGTCAGTTCCTTCAGTCACGGCGGAGATGCGACCGAAGGAGCCGATGCCTATATAGTCGTTACCCGCGTAGATGAGTGTGCCGACGCCGGTCCACGCATACACAGTGGTCGAAAGAAACGTGATCGCCGCCATGAAGCACGGGACGATTTGGTTGTTCAGAAGCGGTGTCAACATGCCGCTTGAAATGTCGCGGCTCATTAGCGCACTTCCGTTGCATCGAAGGAAAGCTGAGTCAGGCCGGTGAAGTCTGAATGCCAAGTCCGTGTGTTGTTCTTGAGCCTGAACAGGCCGACGCAATTGACCAGAGTTATCGCGGTGAGGCTGGCGGGTGCGTCGCGAAGCGATGGATAGATGGAGATCGTCGCGTTACCGCTGCTGTCAGAGTTCACAGCTTCGCAGACTTGGTGCAAGTGAAAGCCAATTTGCAGATAATCTCCTGCGAGAAGCTGGCCGGTGATGCTTGGTGTCCAGCCCGTGGTCACGAGCGATGTGGCTGACGTGAGGTTGGTTCCTGAGGTTGTGGGGGTTCCTTCCGCTTTGCCTAGCGGTGTCGCACCTGCGGGATCGCCAATCTGGAAGACGTTCGCCATGCCGCGAAGTTCTGACATGAAACCACGCCACGGAGCAGCAGTCATCCGATTCATCTTCGGCAGCGTGAAGTTGAAGGCCCACGCATCTCCACCGGGCCAGACTTGCGTCTGCACTTGGCCGGGAACATACGGAGACGGCACCATGGAAACGCTGTCCGTCATGGTCAGGCTGAACTGGCTGAGACCTGGGGTCGTAGGCAGCGGGACACAGGTGTACGTGTTGCCGTTGGGCAACGTGATTGTAGAGGACATGATTACTCCTACTTGCGTGAGGGTGTGCGGCGGTGATGGTTCGACTGGGATTCAGCGGACGCCTTAACGAGATGTGGTGCCGCTTGCCGAATGCCACGCTGAACTGCTGCGTTGATGGCCGCAGGATCGGTCGCACCACGGGCGTCAATGTTCCATGTGTGGTGGTTGGTTGTCCCGCCGCCGCGCATCATGGCCGATGAATCACGGTTGCTGTAGATGCGTGCTCCGCTGCCGAAGTGAGCCAACTCAGGACCGCTCTCGCCGACCATTGACCAATCGCCTGGGCTGACCACGCCGCCGCCTGCGTTAGCGTCAGGCATCGTCCAGTTACTACCGGTGTCTGCATCTCCCCAATCGGCAGATGGTCCAGCGTCATTGGAGGAACTGGTGGAACCGCCCTTCACTGCGCCATAGGCCATGCCCGCGACCTTCAGGCCAGTCTGAATCATGCCGTTGACATCGGTCGGGATGTTGGATTCTTTGATTCCATTCTTGCTGGTGCCGGAACCCCCACCTGAACCGTCTTGACCTGCGTTAAACAACACGCCGCCTGGACCGAAGACCTTGCCGCCGAACAATCCGCCCATGAAATCTGAATTGTTGGCCCAGTTCAGTGCAGCGCCCATAAGGCCACCTGGGTTGCCAGCCCCACCAGCACCTGAACCTGTGCCTGTGCCGCTCCACCCATGAATGTCGTCAGTAATCATCGGGTTACTCTTAGTGCCGAGCTTCCCTCTGTCTCCTGTGAGGAACTTCATGAGAGAACCCTCGGCGTCGTCCAGCCCCGTCTTCGCAATGCCCGTGAATATCTGCTTACCGGCAGCGCGGAACGGATGTTCCCCTGCTTGCGGCCTGTCAGTCAGGATGTGAAGGATGGCGCTGTTGACATCGGTCAACGCGCCTTCAACGGTGTCCTTAAACTGAGTTCCCCAATCCTGCGACTTCGCGATAATGTCGTTGAAAGTCTTGTCAACCTCACCGCTGAATGATGTGCTCCACTCCGCCTGAGCATCCCCGAGCCCTTGAATCTGGTAATTGTTCTTTGCCGCTTGCTGGTCAACGCTGATGCCTTCACGCTGTGCCCCTGCCTGTTCAGGGGTGAGATACCCAGCCCCAAGCTGTGCCTGAATCTTCGTGAGCAGATCGGAGTAATGCTCCATCAGTGCGTTGTACGCGGCCTGATGTGCGTTGGCTGTGGCGATAGCGGCCTCGTGCGGGGTCATCGCACCGTTAACCACGCCAATCTTTATCTGGAGTTCGCTGAGCGTTGCAGCATGAGCCACAGCATCCGACTGGCCACGGCTCCACGCTTCCCAATACTCTTTCGCCGCTTTGGTATTCGATTCCAGTTCATCGCGATCTGGCTTAATGTGAGCATCTTCCTGAGCCTTAATCGCATCGACGCCGGTCTCTCTGAGAGCAGATTCCCACTCACGGGTGTCCGCCTCTGTCCGGTGAATCTGTTCTTCGAGATTCTTCTTCATGTTCTCGAAGTAAGCTTTGACTTCAGCGCTTTCCGTCTTGCTCTCATCCTGCTTTAGGTGGGACGTCTGACCGGAGATCTTCCGCATCAGGTCCGTGGTGTCCATCGACTGTGCCATCCCCGCAGCAATGGTCTGATACTGCCCGCGCTCTTTGGCGGCGTTGGCTTCTGCTATCTTCGGGTCAGTCCACTGATCAGGTACGACCTTCGCACTGTTCGACTCCGCTGCGGTCTTAGCCATGTAGAGAGCGTTACGTTGCTGGTCACCCTTGTCCGCTCCTGGGATGAGAGACTTCCCAAGTTCGATCTCTTCCATGTTCTTCTTGAGGTCATCAACTATCTTCTTTGGACCTACATCGTAGGTTGCCCCAAGCAACCAATCAAGCTTCCCCGGAGCCTCACCGGCAAGCCCTGCGGCTATCTGCTTGATGTTTGCATCCAGCTTTTCGCTCAGCTTGTCAGACTCTTCGATTGCTTCGTCTATAGCATCCTTGATGCCGTTGTGGGG